>Ga0073934_10001194_pt1 | contig 65157 bp, 62 predicted proteins | sample LarsenN4metaG_FD_76834 | JGI IMG/M metagenome (GOLD analysis project Ga0073934, IMG submission 76834) | Hot spring sediment bacterial and archeal communities from British Columbia, Canada, to study Microbial Dark Matter (Phase II) - Larsen... ... | reverse complement strand
TCAGGGGCGCGTTGGCAGTCAATTCAGGTCGGGCCGTCCTATGCCACAGGCTCCGGGATCATCCCTTCCAGGATCATCTCCAGCGCCATCGTGTGGCTGCATCGACCCCGGGTTTGAAAGAAATCACAGTCGCAGTTCCAGACACCGTCATGATAGTCGACCGTATGAGGGTTGTTCTCTCCCTCGAACGTCACCTTGAACGCCTCGAAGCGGATTCGGTCGCGCTGCGCCGCGTAGCGCTTCGCTTTCTCGATCTTACCGATCATCCCATAATCCATGGTCCATTAGCTCCTTTCCAGGCGAGGTATGATTAAGTAAACAGGCACGCGTGGAAGTTGCGTGCCTGCTAAATCCTGCTGGAGATCTCGGGCGAGACTCGTTTCATTTACGAATTTTCTCCGATGTTTTCAGTATAAGCCGAGTCCGGAGGAAAGTCAACCGCGGAATCAATTTTTTAAGGGAATACCAATCTAAGCTTTACGTCCTGGTGGTATTGCGATGATTATGTCCCAATCAAAACGAGGATAACGTACCGGTGCTGCGGGCATAGTCCTCCGCCCGGCGGTACAGGGCGTATCCTATCACCGGCATGAGCAGCCCGAAAACGGTCACGATAATAACCTCCACCTCGATGGGCGCCAGCTCCGGGTACCCGGGCGGGAAGCCCATCAGCGCCGAACGGAAGGCGTCCACGCCGTAAGCCAACGGGAGCAGGCGCGAGACGGCGAGCACGGGCGCCGGTAACGCAGAAAAGGGGAAAAAGTTGGCGCACAGGATCAGGAAGACGAATTGGAGCAGGTTGGCCATCGTCTGGGCGGTCTCGCGGATGCGCAGGGTCAGGGCGGCGAAGGCGAAACCCAGCCCGAAGGTCCCTGCCAGGTTCATCACCAGCAGGTACGCCCCCAGCCCGGGATTCTCGTACGGCAGGCGGCCGATCATCGCGGCCATCAGCGCGCTGGCGGCCAGCGTCAGCAGGCCCGTCCACAGCAAGGTGTTGGCGACCCGGGAGATCAGGCTGGCGAATTTGCTGGCGGGGCTCAGGTAGAGCTGCTCCAGGGTGCCCTGGACCTGCTCGTGACGGACGTTGTACCCAATGGTCCACAGCGTGTCGCTGAGGAACATGAACAGGATGAAGCCGTAGATGACCACGCCGGCCGGATTCCCGGCCCCTGCCTGGGCGCCTGCGCCCGGGCTGACCTGGCTCACGGAGAAAGTTTTACTGCCCAGGGTGAAGATCGCCACGATCAGAAACACCTGCCCAAACGACGCCACGAAGTTGACCGGGTAGCGGGCGATCAGGATGAGCTCCTTGCGCACCATGGCCCAAAAGATCGAGAAGTTTAGATTGCTGATCGGTGATTGAGGATTGCGGATTAAGGATTGCTCAGCAGACATAACGAATCACTTTTGAGATAAAAATCAGAACTGCCCTACTCCCTCATTTCGCCGCACACTCACTTCCGTGCGAGCAAACACCCAGTAGCCGAGCAGGGGGGCGACAAGCATGAACGCCCAGAGGACCGCTAGGTCGAGGTACCATTCCCGGAAGAAAAATCCCACGCCCAGGAGGGCAGAGCGCACGCCGTTGGTCATCCAGGTGGGCGGGAAAAGCAACGCCGCCAGCCGGAGCAGCGGCGGGAAGAACGCGATTGGGAAGAAGATCCCCATCAAGAAGCTGATCCCCCACTGCATGAGGTTGATCAGGGCGTTGGCTTCCTTGACTTTGAGCACCAGCGCGCCGAACAGCAGGGTCATCCCATAGAGCGGGATCAGGCCCGACAATATGAACAGGAAGGCCACGCCCAGCGGCGCGAACGAGCCTGCTGAAGCCCCCCCGCCGAAAGGTTGGACTCTCAGGATCAGGGAACCCACCAGGAAGGCGGCGAGCGCGGAAAAGATCCCGCGCAGGCAGCTGTAGAGGGCCGTCCCCGCCGCCACCCAGATGCGGTGAGTGGGGCTGAGATATAAAGCTTCCAGCGTCCCAGTCTCCTGCTCCCAGCGCAGCCAGTAGGCCATGTGCCAAAAGGCGTAGCTCACGATCATGAAGACGCTGGAGCCGATCAGCATGTAGGCGACATAGTTGGTCGTTCCGGTGTTCGCGGCGAAGGCCGCGGCCGCGTCGGCGCCGGCCGTAGCTCGCCCCAGTAGAATCGGCATGGCTGCGAACACGATCGGGATGACGATGTCCAGCAGCAGCTGCCCCGGGTAGCGGGAGATGGTCAGCAACCGCATGCGGGTGCTGGCCAGGACGACCGCGAGCCGGGAACGGATAGTTGGAGAATGGTCGGGCATCACGCGTGGGATGTATTTCTGTGGATCAGCGGGCGCGGGTGTCCTCGGCAAGGGTGCGCCCGGTCTTGGCGATGAAGACGTCTTCCAGGGTGACCTCTTCCGGCGAGATTTTCTGGATCAGGGCGCCCGCCTGGCTGAGCGCAGCGATCAGCAGGGGCAGATTCGTGTGCCCGTTGGCGCTGACCACGGTCAGCAGTTCGGTCCCCTCGAGGGACGTGCGCGTCGCCTGCCGGACGCCAGGGACCTGCCTGACTGCGTCCAGCGCCCGGGACGAGATGACGCCTTCGATCCGGACAACCTGCTCCCGTCCCAGCGAGGCTTTCAATTCATCGATAGCGCCCAGGGCGAGCAGCTGCCCGTGGTCGATTATGGCGACCCGATCGCACAAGGTCTCGGCCTCCGCCATGATGTGGGTGGTGTAGATGATCGTCTTCCCCTGGGCGTTAAGGTCGCGCACGATGGCGCGCAGCTCGCTCGCCGAGGGGACGTCGAGGGTGTTGGTCGGTTCGTCGAGCACCAGGAGCGGCGCGTCGTTGATCAAAGCCTTCCCAAAGGCGAGCTTCATCTTCTGACCGGAGGAGTAGGTCTCCACCGTGCGGTCGGCGATATCCCCGAGCGCAAGCAGGTCGATGATCTCCATTGACCGCCGCTTGCGGGCAGCGGGAGGGAGGTGGTAAAGCGCGCCGAAGTAGTCGAGGTTCTCGCGGCCCGTCAGCTTCCAGTACAGGCCGCGCTCCCCCATCAGCATGCAGCCCACCGTCGCCCTCACCTGGTTTTCCTGCTTCCGCACGTGGTAGCCGTTTACCCAGACATCCCCGCTGGTTGGCAAGAGCAGCGTAGTAAGGATCTTGATCAGAGTCGTCTTGCCGGCGCCGTTCGGCCCCAGCAGCCCGAAGATCTCGCCAGCCTGGACATCCAGGGTGACGCCCCTCAGGGCTTCGACCGCCCTCTTTTCGGACTTGAACAACCCCTTCCGCTGACGCACCGTATAGGTCTTGGAGAGACCTTCTACCCGGACCGTACCGAGCATCCTGCCTTCCTCAATCCGATAATCGCAACTGCATCCAGATCAGCGTCTGCTGAAGGTGGAAGCCTGCCTGCTCGAGGGCGAACCTGGCTCGCCCCCCCGGATAATCCAGCACCATCCGCCGCCTTCCGGGCAGCCCCTGGCGCAGCGCAGGCATGAGCACCGCCACAGCCTGCTCTTCCAGGAGCGGAGAGGCCGCCAGCCAGAGGTGATCGGCGTGGCCTGCCTGAGGCTGCCAGGCGAGGACACCCAGCAGGGTCCGCCCCTGGACGGCGCCCCACAGGCGCACCTGCGCGCCGGAGAAAAACCGGTAGAGGCTTCCCCACACGTCCGGCCGCAGGTTGTGGAGCTTGAAGGGCAGGTGCCAGGTCAGCTCAGGCGGGTACGTGCCCAGCAGCCACTCCCGCTGGAGATGCCAATGTCCCGCCGCCGGCCTGACCACGTTGCTCCCATCCGGGACGGGGGATATCTCGCCGGAGGTTGCTGAGGAAGCGGTTGTGCTGATCTCCCAGGAGGTACGCCGCGCCCGCTCAACGAAATTTAGGGACAAGTACAGACTCTTCGCCGCCAGGTTCTCCTCGCGCACGTGCAGCCAGACCTCCTGGGCGCCTCCCCGGCGAGCGTGCTGGATGGCAGCGTTGGTCAGCGCGCGGGCGATCCCCCGCTGGCGGTAAGCAGGGTCCACCGCGACGTTGGCGATCAGGTAGCTGCGGACCCCGCGGCTGATGTAGGGGATCAGGCTGAGGTTGCCGGCCACACGGCCGCTCTCCTCCCAGACGTAGCCGGTCAGCGGGAGAGACACATTCTCAGCGACCGCCATCGCCCACCGCAGGTAGCGCGGGTTGCGCGCTGCGGCGTGCATCTGGTCGACGTAGCGGCGGCCGTCCTCGTCGAGGGTATCGGCAAAGCAGGCTTCCACCAGGTCCGCCACGGCGTTCAGGTCCCGGCTTACGTCGAAGGGGCGCAGATGGCTGCCGGCGGCAGCAGAAGGATATGTCCGGGTAATGGTGCTCATGCGGAGGCAGGTTGGTGGGAGACGAACAACGCTCCAATTTTACCTCATCCCATCGGTTTATGACCCTTGCGCTCACCGCCTGGAGGATTTACAATGATTCAAACAATTGTTCTGGAAAAGGGGAACAGGGCGAGAAACATGCCACTGGATTATCAACAGATCCGAGAGCAGGTGATCCGGCTTGGGAAAAAGGCCCCGGCCCGGCAGCAGGAACTGCTGGAAAAGCGACGGCGCGCTCGGGCGCTGCTGGAAAGCCACTCGCGGGACCTGGAGGCCCTCCGCGGCAAGGTGCAGGAGGTGGTCCGTTACTACGACCCCACGCTGCGCTGCGCGCTGCCGGTGAGCGAGCCGCTGGACGCCGTCTTCTCATCCCCGCCCCTGCCAGGCCCGGTCACGATCATCGCCGCGGACGGATCCCAGATCACGCCCGACCGGCACGCGGAGGTCGAGTACGGCCTGATCAACGTCGGCGCGATCTGCTCGCGCGCCGGCTCCTCCGAAGCGCCCCGGCAGACGATCGAGAGCGAGCTGCTGTTCGACGAAGACCTGTACACCCGCTCGGGGAGGATCACCGATGCGCGCCTGGCCCTGTTGCGGGACCTGAAAGAGCGGACCATCCCCGCCGATCTGGCGGAAAACGCCGCCCCGCCCCTGGTCACCTTCACCGACGGACCGATGGAACTGTGGGCAACGCGAGAAGCCGGGGTGGAGACGACAGATTTCCAAAACAGCCTGGCAGGCTACCTAGCCGCCCTGGAGCGCCTCCAGCAGATGGGCGTGGTCACCGCCGGGTACGTGGATAAGCCCTCTGCCAACCTGGTCGTGCGCCTGTTGGAAGTCGCCTCACTGGAACGATCGAGGCTGGCGGAGGTCCGCGATGCACAGCCCCTGCGCGGCGTGACGGACCGCCATCTGTTTTCGGACCTCCTTGCCCCGGGAGAACGGTCGGTGGTGTTTGCCCTGCAATCCCAGTCTGCGTCGAGCTACTCCGGGCCGCTGGCGCTCCATTTCTTTTACCTGAACGTCGGGCGGGAGGGGAATCCCACCCTGGCGCGCGTCGAGGCCCCCGCCTGGGTGGTCGAGACGGATTCTATGCTGGACCTGCTACACGCCGTGCTCGTCGATCAGTGCCAGAAACTGGGATCCCGCACCTATCCCTATCTCCTGCAACGCGCGCACGAGACGGCGCGGGTCGCCCTCCTGGAGAAAGAACAGGTCACCCAGATGGTCGTGCAGGAGCTGCGGCGGCGCGGCGTGCAGGTCGAAGCGGGATCCCAAAAACAGGCTTCAAAAGATATGGAAGGCAGGACGAGGTATAAATTATGACAGCCATTGAGATCGGTCGCTTGCTGCGGGCCGGCACCGCCGGCTTCGTGGTTGGCTGCCGGGTCAACCAGCTGGAGGCGCCTTCGTTCGGGGCGCTGGTGCGCGTGCCTCAGGAGAACAAGACCCAGATTTACGGGCTGATCCACGAGATCGCCATCGACGACGACGGCCTGGTCAGGCAGCTGGTCACCGCAGAAGGCGTGAGCCCGGAAGTCATCGCCGACAACCGCCAGAACCGGAATGTTCCCCTCGAGATGAGCGTGCTGGCCGTGGGCTACGCTGCAGGAGGGCAGATCTACCACCTGCTGCCGCCCCGCCCTCCGCTGAGCCTCGATGCGATCTATCTGTGCGACGCGGAGGACCTCCATCGCTTCACATCTGCGGGGCGGTTTGGCTACTTCCGCCACATCTTGCGGGCCAAGGAACTGCCGGTCGGCGAGCTGCTGGCGGCGCACATCCAGCAGGCGCGAGACGCCCACCAGGCTGTGGGAGATACGGCGTGGGTCGGCGCAGCCACGCAGGAGCTGATCACCTCGCTGCGAGATGATTATCCGACGTTGATGAACGTCTTGGGTGCGCTGGCGGACATTGGAATTTAGATTTTTTGATTGCTGATTGCTGAGTTCTGTTTTGGAGATCCCTGTGGATGCCGAAGTCCTTAAAGAGCGGACCAAGCAATTCGGAATGCCTGAAGAACGCTTATCACCTCTCATGAAAGAAGCAGGTGAATTAATCTCTATTCTCACGGCCTCAGTAAAAACAGCAAGAAAAAATATTAAGCGGGAGTAATTCGCAGTGTTCAATCAACCATTGCCAATCAACGCTTCTCAATTCATAATCTACAATCAGAAATCTATAATCTACAATTTATGATGTCAAATCAACAATCTGCAATCAACAATGTTTACTCCCAGCGCTCTATGCAGGGGCAACAATCAACAATCGGCTACGTTGTAGGGGGGGGGCTGAAGGAAAACCTCCATATCCGCCTGACCGTTCCTTCCCAGGAGGTTCAGGAAGGGGCGTTCCTGGTCATCGAGAGCGGCGAGTGGCTGTTCTACGGCCTGGTGACCGACCTGCTGCTCGGCGCGACGAACCCACGCTTCGCCGACGAGCAGAGCGAAGCGCGCCTGCCCGCTTCCTTAGCCAGCCTGCTCCACGGACAGACCCTCTACACCAACCTGGAGGTCCTGCCAGCCCTGATGCTGGAACGCGGGCCGGAGCCAGGCAGCCCGGCGTACGCGCGGTGGGTCGAGGAGATCGACGCCGGGCTGCACCCGGCGCCGCGCCCCCTGCCGGTCAAGACCATCCCGCCACACCACGCGCCGGCGCGACTCGCCAGCCCAGGCGACATCGCCGAGATCTTCGGGAAGGCCGAGCAGGAAGGCAATTTCGTCATCGGGTACACCCGCGAACAGGAGCTCCCAGTCTGCCTGAATCTGGACCGCTTCGTCCAGCGCTCTTCCGGCGTCTTCGGGGCGACGGGCACCGGCAAATCTTTCCTGACCCGCCTGGTGCTGGCAGGCCTGATCCACTACAACCGCGCCTCCGTGCTGATCTTCGACATGCACAACGAATACGGATTTGACGACACCGCTTCCGATACCGGGGAGCGCGTGATCGGATTGAAGAGCAAGTTCCACAGCCGGGTGCGGATCGTCGGGCTGGGACAGGGCGCGCAGATCCGCGGCCACACGCCCGACTTCAACCTGGAGATCGCCATGCGCGACATCCAGCCGGAAGACATCGAGCTGCTGACCAGGGAGCTGAACCTCAAGGAGACGACCCCCGCCACCCTGGAAGCGCTCGTGAGCACTTTTGGGAAGGAGAGCTGGTTCGCCAGGTTCCGCGATATGAAGACAAACGTCTACATCGAAACCGAGGATGGGAAGCGGTTCCCGGCCCCGGGGAGCGTGGAGGCCTGGGCGAAGGAAGCCGGCGTGCACGAGATGGCGGCTGCCGGGTTGCACTCCAAGCTGGGACGCGTCTTCCGCCTGCCCTACGTGGTCGAGAAACCGGCCAGCGACGCCGTGGGCGAGATCATCAAAGCCCTGGAAGCCGGGCAGCACGTGGTGCTGTCCTTCGGGAAGCACGAAAGCGACCTGGACTACCTGCTGGTCAGCAACTTGCTGACGCGGCGCATCCGCCAGGCCTGGGAGGCGCGCACCAACGAGTTCCGCACCACAGGCGAAAAAGAGCCGCGCCCGCTCGTCATCGTCCTGGAGGAAGCTCACAAGCTGCTCAACCGCGAAATGGCCGCCCAGACCACCTTCAGCACCATCGCCCGCGAACTGCGCAAGTATTACGTGACCCTGCTGATCGTCGACCAGCGCCCCTCGCAGATTTACGACGAAGTGATGTCGCAGCTCGGCACGCGCATCTCGGGCTGGCTGGGCGACGAGGACGACATCCGCGCCGTGCTCTCCGGTCTTGCCGGGCGGGAGGCCCTGCGCGGTATGCTGGCTCGGCTGCAGCCGAAAGAGGAGGTGCTCCTGCTGGGCTGGGGGGTGCCGATGCCCCTGCCGGTGCGCTCCCGCCGCTACAACCAGGCGTTCTGGGAGGAACTCCTGGGCAGATCTGGCACCCCTCGAGATGAAGCACAAATCTTGAAAGAACTCGGCTTCTGATTGAGATGAAATATGCCGCGCTGCCGGACAGAAAATCGCTCCCTGTCATTGGGCCGGGCGCCTGGTCCTTCGGCGGCGGCATGCCTCCCGACCGGACCCGCGATCGGGAAACTGTTTTTGGTACGAACAAAATCGTTCATGGGCTGGAACAAGGACGGTAAGGAGTGAAAGATGAAGCAATTACTGGTAGCAGGGACATCACGCGGGATTGCGATCGCTCAATGGGAGGAAGGCCGGTGGCGCATGGTCAGACATGGCCTCGAGGGGAAAGCGGTCACCAGCGTCATCAACAGGGAGGGGGCGATCCTTGCGGGAACCCGCGAGGGCGTTCATCGCTCGGATGATCTCGGCGCCACCTGGCGAGAATCGAGCAGCGGGCTGTCGATCCGCCTCGTCCGCTGGCTGGCCTTCCACCCCGAGATTTCCGACCGGGAATTTGCCGGCACCGAACCGGCGGGCATATTCGTGTCGCACGACGGCGGCAGCTCCTGGCGCAGCTGCCCGGAAGTCGAACGCATGCGCGGCGAGTTCGGCTGGTCTCTGCCGTATTCCCCCGAAGCCGGCTGCGTGCGGGGCTTCGCCTTCTCGGGCGGGCGCGGCTACGCCGCAGTCGAAGACGGCTGCGTGCTTCGTTCCGATGACAAAGGGGAGACCTGGCAGCTGGCCCCTGGAAGCACTGGCCGGTCCAACCACTCCCCACGGCCTCGGACTGTCCACTCCGACGTGCATTCCATCGAGGTCCACCCGGCTTCACCGGACCTGGTCGCCGCGCCGACCGGCGGCGGGTTCTTCATGTCAGCCGATGGCGGGGACACCTGGACCAACCGTTATCCCCGGTGCTACTGCCGGGCGGCGTGGTGGGACCCTGACGAACGGGACCATCTCATCCTGGGCCCGGCGGACGGGGTCGATCGGGGCGGGCGGATCGAGGAGACCCACGATGGGGGACAGAGCTGGCAGCCGGCCTCCAAAGGACTGGATGCGCTCTGGCAGCGGAACATGGTCGAGCGCTTCTACCAGTCCGGGAGCTATCTGTTCGCCGTGCTGTCCAGCGGCCAGCTGATCGGTTCTCCCCTGGCGAGCCTGGCATGGGAGCCGGTGCTGCCGCAGGAAAAAGGCGTGAACATGGTCGCAGTGCTGTCGGTGGGATGACGCACTGCCGGGGATGAAACACGGAGAGTCGAGAGAGCAGCCATGAATCGACTTCAAGATAAAGTCGCCATCGTCACCGGCGGCGGGACGGGGATCGGGCGCGGCATCGCCCTGGCTATATCCTCAGAAGGAGGAAAAGTCGTCGTCTGTGGGCGGCGGGAGCTGCCGCTCACGGAAGTGGTTGAAACTATCCTGGCTTCTGGTGGACAGGCGCAGGCGATCACCGCCGATGTCTCTCAAGATGCCGCCGCAGCCCAGTTGGTAGATAAGGCGCTGCAGGTCTTCGGCAGGATCGACATCCTGGTCAACAACGCCGGGATTGCAGGTGGGGATTACATCCACAGGCACGACGTCCACGATTGGGACGAGGTGATGGCGGTCAACCTCCGCGGCCCTTTTCTGGTCTCGCGGGCGGCGCTGCCGATCTTCCGCGCCCAAAAGAGCGGCCATATCATCAACATCAGTTCCGAGTCCGGGTTGGAATATTACCAGGGCGATGGCGCGTATGGGATCAGCAAGCACGCCCTGAACGCCCTTGGAGAATACATCCAGCGGGAGAACCAGGACCTCGGCATCCGGGTGGACACCATCTGTCCTGGTATGGTCGTAACGGAGATGACGGAGAATTCTCCCGGCCTCGATCACAGCAAATGCTTGTATCCCGAAGACATCGCCGAGCTCGTGATCTGGCTCCTGACCCGCCGGGCGAACATCAAGATCGGTACGCCGGTTCTGATCCAGACCATGGAAAATCCGTGGGAATGACCGAGGATGGAGGACGGTTGACGAAAGCAAACGGACGAAGGACGAATGATCAGGGATGAACACATCCCACATCCAAGATTGGTCCTTCGTCCTGGGCGTTATCTGGGGCGTCACTCATGATCCTGGCAACCTTATGCTACGTGAAGCGAGCCGGTCGGACTTTGATGATCCACCGCGTGAAGAAAGCGAACGACGTCCACCAGGGGAAATGGAACGGGCTGGGCGGTAAACTGGACCCCGGAGAGAGCCCGGAAGAATGCGTCGTGCGCGAGGTCTGGGAGGAATCGGGGTTGAAGATCCGTAACCCTGAATTGAAGGGCTTCCTGACCTTTCCGGGATTCGCCAACGACGAAGACTGGTACGCCTTTGTCTTCGTCGCGCGAGAATTTGAAGGAGAGCTGATCGAATCGCCAGAAGGGTCGCTCGAATGGGTCCCCGACGAGCAGCTCGGCAGCCTGCCTCTCTGGGAAGGGGACTACATCTTTCTGCCCTGGCTGGACCAGGATCGGTTCTTCTCAGGGAAGTTTATCTACCAGGATAGGCGACTGGTGGATCACTCAGTTGTATTCTATGAAGCCGGGAATTGATAGCTGCTTATTCCGGTTGAATTAAAATAATCCCTCGCCGACCTGGGTGAGGGAGATCGCCGATTCCTGTTCGACGTGTTTGAGACAGCGAAATCCCTGATCCAGGAACTGGCAATGGAGGACCAGGGTTGCCGGTTGATTGTGAATGGTGGGAAGTATCAGGATTTCCCTGTGCTCCACTTCCACCTGATATCCGGCGAAGAGATTCAGCGTTTATAGTTTTCGAATATTCCCAGCACCTTGTCTGCGTAATAATACCCCCCGTCCATCGGACCGTAATATTTCAGAGCCTCCCGCGTATCGCCATACTTGTTGATCAATCCCGCCAGCATCGCCGAGCCGAATTTCACGTTGAACTCAGGGTCCTGAAGCTCCGCGATGCTCGGACGGTTGGTGAAACAAGGACCGTTCACGCACATGAACGAGGCCGCGATGCCGTCGCGCGGCATCACCTGCATCAGCCCGACCGCCCCGCTCTTTGAGTATGCGGTTGGGTTCCCGCCGCTTTCCTGCCAGATGAGGGCAGCGAGCAGGTCCGGATCGAGTCCGTGCCTATCTGCGTATTTCGTGATCAGCCGGCACCACTGCGTGATCTTCTCTGGATATCGATCGCTCACCCGGCAACGCGATTTTTCCCCGGGATCCTCTTGCTTTGCGTCTTCAGTTAGAGCGCCTCCTCCTTCTGAAGCAGAGGCCGATTCATTTTGATCCTCTGAAATAGCTTGCGGTGCCGCCGCCGGGAGCAACTCGGCAGGGACACGGGCCATCACCGTGTAACCGAACGACGCCAGCAGAAGGGAACCCAGGATCGCTGCAGGAAATACCAGTTGCATCGCGCCGCTCATGAAAGCCTCCAGGACTGAAACTTCAAATAATCGAACTCTCTTATAAAATAGCACATTTGTTCTATCCTGTCAAGAACAACTGTCCCAAATTCCCTCTTGACAAAATAGAACAAATATTCTATATTTAATCCGGCAAACGGGCCTGAACCTGAGACGAATATCGACCTCCGCTCACCTGCCGGGCCTGATCCGCACCCGTCTAATTGAGATCACTCAAGGAGGCACCAGATGAATTCTGCATTCTTCAACAACCGGTCAATATCCGCAGCCCTGAGCCGGATCGGCATCCGCCGAGGACTGGCTTTCGGACTGTTAATCGTCGGCGCGCTGATCTCCTTCGAGATATTCAATTTCAGCACCACGGTGTTCGCCCTGACCGATCTACTCGGGGACCTGGACTTTGCCGGGATCAAATGGGCGACAATCCTCGCCTTTGCGTTCTGCGGCATTGACTTCGCGGGGATCGCACGCCTTTTCACCCCTGAATCGGGTGATCAGGAACCCAACGAGATCTGGTATCTGTTCGGCGCCTGGCTGCTGGCGGCGACGATGAACGCCATGCTGACCTGGTGGGGTGTTTCCATCGCCCTGCTCAACCATGAAAGCCTGGGCAACGCCGTTGTCAGTCGGGAAAGTCTGCTTAAGATCGTGCCGATCTTCGTCGCCATACTCGTGTGGCTGATCCGGGTGCTGATCATCGGCACCTTCTCCATCGCCGGCGACCGGCTGTTCAGCCAGGCGGACCGCCGTGTCCCACGGACGAACAGCTACCGCCCGAGCCGCACGCTCAACAACCAGACTCCGGTCCTGCAGACCCAGGCCAGGAACTCAGCCAGGCCAGGCATCCAATCCAGCAACATCTCCGGGCGCGCGCCCTACTCCTCCACCAGCCCGCAAGAGTCGCCTTACACCCGTCCCGAGCCGACCTACCACCCGATCAACATGAGCGCCTCGCAGCCGCGCGGTAACGGAGGCGATCGGGGATCCCTCCTGCCGCGGCGCTGATCAAGGGAGCCTGCGGTCCCACATCTTCGATCCGGCCTCCGATCTCGTTCTTTACCGTTTGAAACCGCGGGGTTGCGGCACGCATTACCAACCAACCCTGGAAAAGACCCGCCCCTTCCATTTTGGGAGGGGCGGAATTAATGGGTTCACGAAATTTATACAGATCATGCAGGCTGGCATTCGCCATCCGCCAGCGGCAGCCATATGCAGAACGTCGTCCCCTGTCCGGGTTTCGAGTCGACTTCAATTCGCCCCTGGTGATTGCGCACGATCCAGTACGCGATCGATAAGCCCAGACCAAAACCTTTCCCGTCCCGAGATCGCGTGCGGGCTTTTTCTCCCCGATAAAAGCGCTCGAAGACGTGCGGCAGATCTTCCGGCGGGATCCCGGGGCCTGTATCATGGATGGTAAGCTTGGCCTGGCTTCCTTCTTTCCCAAGACCGACGACCACCTCTCCCCCGTTGGGGGTGTACTGGATGGCGTTGCCGATCAGGTTCACCAGCACCTGCTTCAGGCGGTCCCGATCCCCGCACACGAGCACCTGGTCGATCTCCCCCAGGCGGAGCTGGAGTTTATCCCGGGCGAGGACACGCATCTGCTGAAGGGACTCGAGGACCAGCGTATCGAGTTCGACCAGCCGCTTATCCAGGGGCAGTTTACCGGATTCGGCCTGAGCAAGCAGCAGCAGATCGCCCACCAGCCGCGTGAGCCGATCGACTTCGTTCTCGATCCCGACCAGGGATTCCTCGTCTGCGCTGTCCATCCGTCGCATGAGGTCCACGTTGCCTTTGATGACCGTAAGGGGTGTTCGCAACTCGTGACCAACGTCCGCCAGGAAGCGCCGCTGGGTGTGAAACAGGTTTTCAAGCCGCGCCAGGGTCTGGTTGAAGGCGTTCATCAGCTGGCCGACTTCGTCCTCAGGCGGTCCCCGGTAGGTGATCCGCCGGGCAAGGTCGTCCGCCCGGGTGATCTGAAGAGCCGTCCGGGTGGCATCCTGTAAAGGCGCCAGGGCGCGCCGCGTGGTCAGCCAGACGACCAGGCTGGCAATGATCACCGCAATCCCGGAACCTACCAGCAGGACGAGGACCAGCGCCCGCAGCGTGGCATCCACGACTTCCAGGCTGGTCGCCAGCTGCACGGTCCCGATCGAGCGCTGGCCTATGACCATGGGCACGCTCAGCACCCGCAGGTGGAGGTCGCGGAAGATCACACTACGGAAAGTCGGAACAGGGGACTGCAGGCCCATGGGATCGAACGGGACATTCAGGTCAGGCAGGTTCGTGTCGAGCAGCTGCCCGCGCCGATCCCAGGTCTGACCAAGCACGTTATCGGTCCAATCGATGTCCGAGATTCTGAACATCTCCCCACCTGCGCCAGCCTCGACGCTCGCGCTCTGGCTGATCTCGTTAAAAGTCCGGACCAGGGCCTGATCGACCAATCTCACCAACAGGTAGCTCAAGAACCAGTAGACTGCAACGCTCAATAAAAGCAGTATTCCCCCCAGGAGTGTCGAATAGAATAGCGTTAAACGAACGCGAAGGGACATCTTCAGCGGTTACGTTGGCTCTCTGAGCACGTAACCCATCCCTCGAACGGTATGGATCAGGCGACTCTCCCCGTCGATCTCTAATTTCTGGCGCAGGTACCGTATATAGACTTCGATGATGTTGCTTTCGCCGCCGAAGTCGTATCCCCACACCCGGTCGAAGATCTTGTCCCGCGTTAATACCTGGCGGGGGTTGCGCATGAAGAGCTCCAGGAGCTCGTACTCTTTTGCAGTGAGAGAGATGGTGCGGTCGCCGCGGGCCGCCTGGCGAGTCCCTGTGTCGAGGGTCAGGTCTGAAAAACGGAGGACTTGAGGGCGGCTTGGTTGAGCGCGGCGCAGCAGAGCCCGGATGCGCGCGAGCAGCTCGTCCAGGTTAAACGGCTTGACCATGTAATCGTCCGCACCCATGTCGAGCCCGAGGACGCGATCGTTAACCGAGTCCTTGGCGGTAAGGATCAAGATGGGAACAGGCCCTCCAGCCCGTAAGCGGCGGCAGACCTCCAGGCCATCGATGCCGGGCAGCATCAGATCGAGCACGACCAGGTCGGGCGGGTTGTCCCGGGCCAGAGCCAGGCCCATCTGCCCGTCGAGGGCAATATCCACCTGGTATCCTTCGTACGCCAGCCCCCGGCGGAGGAACTTGAGGATCGCCTCATCATCTTCGATCACCAGGATTCGTGCGCTCATGTTGCCCTCCGGTCCAAAATAATCGTTCATACCCGCACCCCGCTTCAATCTCTTCCAGCTGCACGGAGCTGCCTTAGAAGAGGACCGATTTCATTTGTATTAATGGGAAGCCTCGCTCAGGAAAATTTCAACTCACCTGCAGAATATACCACAGCCTGAGCAAAGAAAAAAGGCCGCCTGATGACGGGCGGCCTCTTCAACTCAGGCAAGGGATCAGGCCACTTCTACGACTGCGCCGGCGGCCTCAAGCTTGGACTTGGCATCGCTTGCCACCTCTTTGCTCACCGCTTCCAGCACCTTGGCTCCAGCCGTTTCAGCCATGTCCTTGGCTTCTTTCAATCCCAGCTGGGTCAGCTGGCGGATGGTCTTGATCACCTCGATCTTCTTCGGGCCAGCTTCTTTAATGATCACGTCGAACTCAGTCTTCTCCTCGACTGGTTCAGCGGCAACCGCAGCCGCGGGAGCCGCGCCAACGCCAGCCACCGCGACCGGCGCGGCGGCGGAGACGCCCCATTTCTCTTCCAATATCTTGACCAGCTCGGCAGCTTCCAGCACTGAAAGCCCGCTGAGTTGGTCCGCAATTTTGTTCAGATCAGCCATTTCTATCGCTCCTGTGTATGATATCTGGTATTCGGTCTATTAATTATTCCTGAATTCATCTACCCGGCAGCTCCGGCCGATTCCCCTTCGGAATACGCCCGGATCACGGAGGCCAGCTGGCGCGCCGGCTCCGCCAGCAGGCGGGCGAGCTGGCTCGCGGGTGCCAGCAAAGTTCCCAGCAGCTGCGCACGCAGGACTGGCAGCGGCGGCAGATCCGCCAGGGCGATGATCTGCTCCGCGCTCACCGGTTTCGCCTCGAGATACCCGCCTTTGATCTTGAGGACCTCAGCCGTCTTGGCGAACCCCGAGATCACCTTGGCAACCCCGGGAGGGTCCCGGAAGGCAAAGCCAGCCGCGGTGCTGCCTTCGAAAAAGCCGGGCGAGATCGCGTATCCGGCGTTCTCGAAAGCCAGCTTCCCGAGAGTGTTCTTAACGACGTGGAACTCGCCGCCTGCCTCGCGGACTTTTTGCCGGAGGGCGTCCATCTCATCCATCGAGAGCCCAACGTATTCCGTCAGGATCACCGCCTGGCTGTTCTCCAACCAGTTCTGGTACGCTTCAACAAGCTCGACTTTGCGTTTCTTCGATACAGCCAATTCTCAATCACCTCCTTTCAATAAAAAGTCTTTGCCTCGCACACCGCCGGGCAAAGACTCTCCGATCCGTTGATCCGGATTTCTTGTAATTACGGAAAGGCTTTCACCTCGGCAGGGGATTAAGCTTTTGGGCCTTGCGGCCTCCCGCGCCTGCTGTCTCTGGCGAAGCTTGAATTTAAATATTATACCCTTATTCCCGGACCTCCAAAGCCTGTGCCCGTAGGGGATCGATCTTAATGCCGGGTCCCATGGTCGTGGTCAAAGTGACGCGCTTGATAAAAGTGCCCTTGGCGCCGGCCGGCCGGGCTTTCTTGATCGCCTCCATCAAGGCAGCCAGGTTATCGTAGAGCTTGTCCTCCGAGAAAGAGACTTTCCCGATCGGTACGTGCAGGTTGGCGGTTTTATCCGTCCGGAATTCGACACGCCCGGCCTTCGCTTCCTTCACTACGCGTTCGATGTCCTCCTCCGGCACGACGGTGCCAGCCTTGGGATTTGGCATCAGGCCGCGCGGACCCAGGACCCGACCCAAACGACCGACTTTACCCATCATGTCCGGGGTTGCGATGGCAACGTCAAAATCCGTCCAGCCGCCCTGGATCCGCTGCAAAGTCTCGTCATCGTCAGCGACGATGTCTGCGCCAGCCGTTCGCGCCAGGGATGCGCCTTCGCCCTGGGCGAATACCAGCACACGGACGCTCTTCCCCAGGCCATGCGGTAATACCACCACATCCCGCACCTGCTGATCGGCCTGGCGCGGGTCTACTCCCAGGCGGATGTGGACCTCCACCGTGGCGTCGAACTTCGTGATCGAGGTCTCCCGGGCAAGATTGATTGCTTCTTCAGGTTCATAACTGCGATTGGGATCAACTTTTGCAGCCGCAGCCAGATATTTCTTTCCATGCTTTGCCATGATATTTCCTCCGTGGTGCGAATGGGCGGTTCACTGCGGAGCTCCGCCCTCCCACAGTACTAATCCACGATCTCCAGGCCCATATTGCGGGCGGTACCTTCAATCTGGCGCATCGCGCCCTCGATATCTATCGCATTCGTATCCTTCATCTTGAGTTCGGCGATCTCTCGTAGCTGGCTGCGCGTCACTCTACCGACCTTTTCACGAGGCGGATTTGCCGAACCCTTGTCCACTCCAGCCGCCTTCTTCAACAGGACAGCCGCGGGCGGGGTCTTCAGGATGAACGTGAACGATCCATCGGTGTACACGCTGATCTCGGCGGGGATGATCTCGCCTGGACGGTTCGCTGTGCGGGCATTGTATTCCTTGCAGAAAGCCATCAGGTTGATCCCATGGCCCGCGAGCGCAGGACCGATCGGCGGAGCCGGATTGGCCTTCCCGGCTTCGATCTGTAAACGGACTTTTGCCTTCAGTTTCTTTGCCACAGTAAATTCTCCTTAGTGGTTTTATCGGGTGATTATGGGACACCCTCCCACTTTCGTACACGTTCCGGTCATGTTTTCTCTACCTGCAGAAAATCCAGTTCGACTGGAGTCTCACGCCCGAAGAAGTTGACCATGACGCGCACTTTGGCACGCTCCATGTCGATCTCCGAGACCGTGCCGCGAAAGTCGTTGAATGGACCGTCGACGATGCGGACGCGTTCGCCGGGTTTGAAGGTCACCTTGATGCGCGGCGCTTCCGCCTCCATGCGACGGATGATCTGCGAGACCTCTTCCGGGCGGAGAGGAGTGGGCGTGTTTCCCATGCCGACGAAACCCGTCACGCCCGGGGTGTTGCGCACTACATACCAGGACTCTTCAGACAGGATCATGTTGACCAGGATGTACCCTGGGAACACCCGCCGTTCGACGGTCCGCCGCTTGCCTTCTTTGACTTCGATCTCCTCCTCGGTCGGAACGACAATGTCGAAGATCTTGTCCTTCATCCCCATGGATTCGATGCGTTGCTCCAGGTTGTGCCGAACCTTGTTCTCGTACCCAGAATAGCAGTGCACCACATACCAGGCGCGCCCATCGCCTTCCTGCTCGGTCCCTTCTTCAGCGACCTGGAATTCTTCGAGGGAATCCAGAATCGGCACGATCGGCTCGTCTGTCGCCGGCAGTTCCGCAGCCTGTGCTCCAGTTTCGGCTGCCACCGCGGGTTCGACAACCTCCTCGGGGGCAGATTCCTCAGAGTCCAGATATTCCTCTTCCTGTTCAGAAAAACTCATCACGACCATTCCTACAATTTACCAGTCCAGGATGCCCTGTTCGTAAATTCCACGAGCGACTGCCGGGCTCAGGATCCCAGAATGAGAACGAAAAAGCGAGAGTAGATAAAATCCAGCACGCCCAGGAAAGAGCTCATGATCAAAATTACGACCAGGACCACAATGGTCAGACTGGTTGCTTCCTGGCGGGTGGGCCAGGACACTTTCTTCAACTCACCGGTCGTCTCCCGAAAATAGCGCTGAACCCGGTTCTCCGGTTTGCGAGAGACTTTGGCGATCTTCTTGTCTGCTTTTGCCACGCACCACTCCTTCCAGCAACGTTTCCGCCGCGATGCGGTGAGCTTCCAGGTTACGGGCAAAACGCCGCCTCGGAGGACGGCGTTGCCCATTGCTCAGGCAGGCCAGGCAGGACTTGAACCCACAACCGCTCGTTTTGGAGACGAGTGCTCTACCAATTGAGCTACTGGCCTGTATATCCGACGAAGGAAGAAAGGGCCAAGGACGGAGATTAAATTACGTTCGTCGCTGGCTGTCCATCCTCCGTCGAAACCCTACTTCGTCTCGCGGTGCAGGGTATGGCACCGGCAGCGCGGACAGTATTTCTTCAATTCCAGGCGCCCCGGATCATTGCGACGGTTCTTTTCGGTCGTGTAATTACGTTCCTTACACTCCGTGCAGGCCATCGTTATCACGGGACGGACGTCTTTCTTGGATGCCATGTTAATCTACCAGGCACTCATGGATTATTATAATCGAGTGCGGCTCCTTTACTCCAGAATTTTTGTAATGACGCCGGCGCCGACGGTCAGGCCGCCTTCACGGATGGCGAACTTGGAGCCCTGCTCCAGGGCGACCGGCACGATCAACTCCACTTCCAGGTTGACGTTGTCGCCCGGCATGACCATCTCCACCCCTTCCGGCAGTTTGATCGTCCCGGTCACGTCCATGGTGCGGATGTAGAACTGCGGCCGGTAGCCGGTGAAGAACGCCTTGTGCCGCCCGCCTTCTTCCCGCTTCAGCACGTACACTTCGCTCAGAAAGCGGGTGTGCGGCGTGATGCTGCCCGGTTTCGACACCACCTGCCCCCGCTCCACGTCTTCCCGGTCGATGCCCCGCAGCAGCAGCCCCAGGTTGTCCCCCGCCTGCCCCTGGTCCAGCGTCTTGTGGAACATCTCCACGCCCGTCACCACCGAACTGATGCTCTTCTCCCGCAGCCCGACGATCTCCACCGGGTCCCCTACCTTCACCACCCCCCGGTCCACCCGCCCGGTCACCACCGTCCCCCGCCCCTTGATCGAGAACACGTCTTCGATCGGCATCATGAACGGCTTGTCCACTTCCCGCACCGGCTCCGGTATGTACTCGTCCACCACCCGCAGCAACTCCCGGATGCTGGCGTACTCCGGCGCCTCCGGATCCGTCGAGCGGCTCTCCAACGCCGCCAGCGCACTCCCCCGCACGATCGGCGTCTCATCCCCAGGAAAACCGTACTCATTCAACAACTCCCGCAACTCCAACTCCACCAACTCCAGTAACTCCGGGTCGTCCATCATGTCCACTTTGTTCAGGTACACCACGATCGCCGGCACTTCCACCTGCCGCGCCAGCAGCACGTGCTCCCGCGTCTGCGGCATCGGCCCCTCCGGCGCCGCCACCACCAGAATCGCCCCGTCCACCTGCGCCGCCCCTGTGATCATGTTCTTGATGTAGTCCCGGTGCCCCGGCATGTCCACGTGCGCATAGTGCCGCTTGGCCGTCTCGTACTCCACGTGCGCAATGTTGATCGTGATCCCCCGCGCCTTCTCCTCCGGCGCATTGTCGATCGACTCGAACGGCCGAAAGTCCCCATACCCCAGAAACGAACAGTACTTCGTGATCGCCGCCGTCAGCGTCGTCTTCCCGTGGTCGATGTGCCCCATCGTCCCCACGTTCATGTGCGGCTTCTTCCGCTCGTATTTCTGCTTGGACATATAATTTCTTCTCCTTTGCGATTAATGACAGTTCGCCAACGAGAGCCCTCAATGGGACTTGAACCCATGACCCCGTTCTTACCAAGAACGTGCTCTACCGACTGAGCTATGAGGGCTTATCGGAGTGCGGTCCCGCAAAAAGCGCGGGGGTTAAAGTTGCCGATTGCTGATGGAGGATTGAGCATAAAAGTTCAGCAATCCTCAATCTACAATCAACAATTCCTTCAGGTGGGCGGTGAAGGATTCGAACCTCCGAAGGCTTCTGCCAGCTGATTTACAGTCAGCCCCCTTTGGCCACTTGGGTAACCGCCCGTGCATTTTTCATTGCTGATTCATGATTTTAGATTGCTGATTGAAGATTACCAGAAATGAGATAAATCAGCAATCTACAATCGAAAATCAACCATCTCTGAAGCCGACGATGGGAATCGAACCCATAACCTACCACTTACAAGGCGGTTGCTCTACCGTTGAGCTACGCCGGCGCGATGCACTGACCCTGGTCAGAGGGCGAAAGGCATTATACCAGAGGCTTTTCTCAGGGGCAAGGCGCAAATCTTATTGATAACCCCTCGCGCCCCAAGCCAGATACAGCGCGATTGACCCTGCAACGGCCGCGTTGAGCGATTCAACCCTGCCGCGCATCGGCAGACGCACGAGAAAATCACACGACCGCCGGACAAGCGGGCGCAGCCCTTCCCCCTCTCCTCCAACCACCAAGGTCAGCGGTCCGCTCAGGTCCACCTCGTCCGGCGGCTTGGCTTCCTCGCTTGCCTCGAGGCCGACAATCCAGACTCCGGCTTCCTTAAGGCGATTAATCGCCTGGGCTAGGTTGGTCTGGGCCATGAGCAGGTGCTCACACGCGCCAGAGGAGGCGCTTACCACCGCCGGTGTGATCGTTGCCGTCCGACGGAACGGCAGCAGCGCTCCATGCGCTCCGACGGCTTCCGCCGTCCGCAGCAGCGTCCCCAGGTTCTGCGGATCCTGCAAAGCATCCAGGATCAGGATCAACGGCGGTTCGCCGCGCTCCTGGGCCAAGTCGAGGATATCGGGCAAGGTTACGTAGGGGTATTCGCTCGCCTCCAGGGCCACGCCCTGGTTCCCGGGATGGATTGCCTCCAGCCGGGGGCGCGGCGCCCGCTCCACGGGGATACGCTGGAGGCTGCCGATGCGAAGGATCTCTTCCAGGCGGCCTTTCTCCTGTGCGCCTTCCGCCACCAGCAGCCGGAAAGCCCGCCGGCGTCCGGCGCGGAGGCTCTCAAAGACCGGGTTCCGCCCGTAGAGCCATTCTTTCACCCCTTCCCCCTATCCCCTGCGCCCTTGCACCGTGGCTTCCACGCTACCCAGCTCTCTCTCTCACAATCCCCTGCTCTTAAACCGCCAGGTTGTCCCCTCTTTTCCATCTTCCAGCGCCACGCCCAGCTCAGCCAGCCGATCGCGCACCGTGTCGGAGAGCTGCCAGAGCTTCTGCCTGCGCAGCTCAGACCGTATCTCAACCAGCAGTTCTATAAACGGGGCTGCCTGCGCTCCCACCGCTCCAGGTCGATCCAGGCGCAGACCGAATACCCCTTCCGCCAGATCGCGCAGGACGGCCTGGGCTTTCGCGAGCGCTTCCGCGCCCACACCGGCATCGCGTGCCTGGTTGATCGCGCGCACCAGGTCGAACAAATGCCCTAACGCCCCGGCAGTGTTGAAATCTTCGTCCATGGCGTCCAAAAAACCCTGCTTTGAGTCAGCGATCTGATCCTTGAGCGCAATTTCCGCATCGGCCGCCAGGGCGGCGCCCGGTGCTGCCGGGCGCAGGGCCGAACGCAGCCGCTCCAGGCTTCGCTCGGCTTGTCCGATCACCTCCTCGTTGAAGACCAGCGGGCTCCGGTAGCTGGAGTTCAACACCATCATGCGCAGGACATCGGCTTCGTGCTCTGCCAGGAACTCCTCGATGGTGACGATATTGCCGAGCGACTTGGACATTTTCTCCCCAGAGAACTGCATCAGGCCGTTGTGGACCCAATAGCGAACAAAGGGTTTGCCGGTCAGGCTCTCGGTCTGGGCGATCTCGTTCTCGTGGTGGGGGAAGATGAGCTCGTTGCCTCCGCCGTGGATATCGATCTGGTCACCCAGGTATCGGCGGCTCATTGCCGAGCACTCGATGTGCCAGCCGGGTCGCCCGGGTCCCCAGGGGCTTTCCCAGGCAGGCTCGCCGGGCTTGGAAGCCTTCCACAAGGCAAAGTCCATGGGGTGCCTCTTCCGCTCGTCGACCTCTACCCGGGCTCCAGCCATCATTTCATCGATTTTCCTGCCTGAGAGCCTGCCGTAATCGGGATCGCTGTTCACCTGAAAATAGACGTCACCTTCGACGACATAGGCGTGGCCGCTCTCGATCAGGTCCGACACCATGGAAATAATGTACTCGATCTCCTGGGAAGCGCGCGGGTAGACCGTCGCCGGGAGGATGTTCAAGTCCTGGAGATGTCGCCCATACTCCTCGATATACTTCTCAGCCAGCTTAACCGGTTCAATCCCGAGCTGGTTCGCCCGGTTGATGATCTTGTCGTCCACATCGGTGTAGTTCATCACGTGGCGGACCAGAAAGCCGCGGTATTCCAGATAGCGGCGGATCAGGTCGTAGACCAGGCTGGACATGGCGTGACCGACGTGGGCTCTATCGTACACCGTCGGACCGCAGACGTACATCAGGACCTGACCGGGCTGCAGAGTCTCGAAGGGTTCTTTCCGGCGTGTAAGGGTGTTATAGATGACCAAAGACATGCCCTGCCCTCCCGAATTTAATCGCTCAGCCGGGCGAAGATCATCCGCCCCGCCGCCGTCTGCAGCACCTTGGTGACGGTGACTGTCACCTGCTGGTGCAGGTATTCCCGACCGTCCTCAACCACGACCATCGTCCCGTCGTCCAGGTATCCCACCCCTTGCCCGGCCTCCTTCCCTTCCTGGATGATATTCACGGCGAGAGGCTCTCCAGGCAGGAGCACAGATTTCACGGCATTCGCCAGTTCATTGACGTTGAGGACCGGCACCCCTTGAAGCTCTGCGACCCTGTTCAGGTTGTAGTCGTTGGTCAGGATGGGCGCGCGCAGCTGGCGGGCAAGCACGACGAGCTTGTCGTCCACCTCCCGCACCCCCTCCACGTCGAGGTCGGAGATGCGCACCGGAACCGAGGCGTCTTTCTGCAATTCGGACAGGACCTCCATGCCGCGCCGGCCGCGCTGCCGGCGCAGGCTGTCCGCCGAATCGGCGATGTACTGCAATTCATTCAGCACGAAGCGCGGGATAATCAGCGTCCCAAACAGGAAGCCGGTGCGGGCGATATCGGCGATGCGCCCATCGATGATCACGCTGGTATCCAAGAGGATCGGTCGACCTCCTTCAGCCTCCCCCGCCGGTTCGGCTGCTGCGCGCCCGGGTATCGCCCGGAAAGCTGAAAATACGTCATTCTGGCGGGTAATGAACACAGCAACGCCCAGGTAGCCAAACAGCAGGACGCCAACGAACGGCAGGATATCTCCGAAAGGGGAGGGGAGCAGGGAGATGGGAAACGCCAGCAGTGCGGCAACGATCAGACCTACCAGCAGGCCAACCAGCCCCGCAACCAGGGTTTGGGATGAGACCCGGCTTAACACGATCCGCATGGCGCGAACCGGACGCGTCGTGAGGTACGGCGTTATGATCAAACCCATCAGGGCACCCACGAGACCGAAAATCACTGCGAATAACTCCTTGCTTTGTCCGGTCAGTTCTCCGAAATTTATCCCCCAGTACACGCCTAGGCCAGCGATGACGACCATCCCGGCCAGGCGAGCGATAAACTCTGCACTCATGGCGAAAACTCCTGAATGAAAAGATAAATTCTGGTGGACTGTGATCCAGGTGCAGAGAGTCTGTTTGCGCTACCCCGTCGTTCCGCCCGGGGTGATGGGCCTGACCCCCTATCGGCTGCTGGTACTGACTGCAAACCGGCGATGACGAATGAACAATTAGATGATAAGAGCAGGCTGCACCTGGTCGACAGTCGCCGGGAACACAGCCAGAATAAAAGAATAATCGAATAAAAGGCTGCTGCTTCCCGAACTATCAAATATATTATACTATAAGGAGTTTCCCGGCGATTGAGCCCAGGACCCGAAAGCCCAAACCTGTTTGAACACGATCACATCCCACTCGTCATTTCCGGTGGATGCTTTTGCCAGAGCGATCCTATCCCTTCGCTAAACAACCCTTCAGGAGTCCATCATGGCTACGCACGCATTGACAGGTCACCACGGGATCACCGCGCAAGTCTACAAACGCCGGATCTGGGCGTGGACAATGTACGACTGGGCAAACTCTGCCTTCGCGACCACCATCCTGGCCGCAGTCTTGCCGATCTACTACAGCCAGGTAGCCGGTGCAACGCTGCCCAGTCCGGCGATCGCGACCGCATACTGGAGCGCCGGGTACAGCATCTCGCTCCTGATCGCTGCGATCATATCTCCGATTCTGGGGACTGTATCCGACATCATCCGCGGCAAGAAGCTGCTCCTTTCTATTTTTGCCGGCATCGGCATCCTGGGGACAGCGTTGCTCGTGCTCGTCGAGACCGGCGACTGGATGCTCGCCTCCATATTAGCCATCGTTGGCCGCATTGGCTTCAGCGGCGCAAACGTGTTTTACGACGCGCTCCTCCCACACGTCGCAAGGGAAGAGGACCAGGATCGTGTCTCGACTCGTGGTTACGCGATGGGCTACCTGGGAGGCGGGATCCTGCTGGCGATCAACGTGGTCATGATCATGCAGCTGCCCGGCACCTGGGGCCCGCGCCTGTCCTTCCTGAGCGTCGCCGTCTGGTGGGCGGTCTTTTCAATCCCCCTGCTCCTTCACGTACCAGAACCTCCCGCAGCCACGGCGAAGTTGGGCCCCAAAGAAAATGCCCTGACAGCCAGTTTCAAACGCCTGTACGATACGCTGAAAGACATCAGCCAGTACCGGGAGCTCTTTAAATACCTGCTGGCTTTCCTGATTTACGTGGATGGGATCGGCACGATCATCGGCGTTGCAGCAATCTACGGGGCAGAGCTCGGCTTTGGCAGCGTCGAACTGATCCTGGCCCTGCTTCTGGTCCAGTTTGTGGGCATCCCATACAGCCTGATCTTTGGCAGCCTGCCCAGTGCAGGGGAAAAAAGGCGGCCCTTTTACCTGGCGTTCGTGGTCTTCAACCTGGTCGCACTGCCGGTGATGGGGATCGCTGGATCACGTTCTCTGCCCCCCGCGATCACAGGCGCCACTCCGCCGCCGTTCACCGCCACGGCCACGGCAGCCGGTCAGGGGATTTTTCCAGCGGACGATGCACGGTTGGCCTTTTCCGGTGTGTGGGAAACCACCCGCGTGCCAGCAGAAATCCTGGGGACCGACGGTGACGCCGCCTACGCCAGGTCTTCAGATCCCAGCGCAGTTCTAGAGATGCGCTACAACGGCCAGAATCTGCAGCTGACCTACAGCACCGGGCCTGATCACGGAATCTGGGCCGTTGAACTGGACGGGGAACCTGCGATCGACCCGGATAGTGGAGAAGCACTGCGCATCAATGCCTACAACCCTACAGTTCGCTACGAAGTCAGCACCACGGTGCAGGCTAGCGCAGCCGGTGAGCACGGCTTCCGCCTGATCAACACCGGGGGAAAAGACCCCGCCAGTCAGGGGACCGTTATGACGGTCAGCCGAGTCGAGGTCCTGCCGCCTCTCCGGCAAAGCAACCTGGGCATGATCATCGGGATGATCCTGGCAGTGGAAATCCTGGGACTGCTGTTCGCCTTCGTCCTCGGTAAACCGCTGTTTTCAGGCATGGCTTCCTTCCTCAACACGAAGCGCAGCATCCTGCTCGCCCTGCTCGTTTACACGGTAATTGCCGTCTGGGGCTTTATTCTCAACTCGGTCATCGAGTTCTGGTGCCTGGCCTGGATGGTGGCGATCGTGCAGGGGGGAAGCCAGGCGCTGAGCCGCAGCCTGTTTGCCAGCATGTCGCCGGCAGCCAAGAGCGGGGAATTCTTCGGATTGTTCGGGATCATGGAAAAGTTCTCAGCGGTCCTCGGACCCCTGGTTTTCGCCTTCGCGGCCACCAACTTCGGCAGCAGCCGGCCAGCCATCCTGAGCATTATCGCCTTCTTCATCGTGGGCGGCTACCTGCTCACCCGTGTGAACGTTGAAGAAGGACAAAGGGTAGCCCGCGCAGAGGATGCCAGGCTGTTAGGAGAGACCGCTGCAGACTGAAATGGGCAGGTCTACCGACAAAGACCCGGCCAGCGGTGGCGATCAGGCGGCCCGGGTCCGGGAAATGTTCACTCACATCGCCCACCGCTACGACCTGATGAACAGTTTGATGACGGGCGGCCAGGACGTCCGGTGGCGGCAGGAGGTGATCCGCAGGGCAGCCCTGCTCCCCCGAGCCCGGATCCTCGACCTGGGCGCCGGCACCGGCTATCTGGCGCGAGAAGCCCTCCGCCAGCAGCCTGCCTGCCGGCCCGTGGCTGCTGATTTCACTCTGAAAATGATGCAGGTCGGCAAGGAGCGCACACCGGATTCCCGCCTGGACTGGTGTGGTGCTGACGCGCTCCGCCTCCCGTTCCCCGATGAGACCTTCGAAGCGATCGTGTCGGGTTTCCTCCTGCGCAACGTCGGCGACCTGCCTGGTGCCCTGCGCGAGCAATACCGGGTCCTCAAGCCTGGCGGCAGGATGGTCGCCCTGGACACCACCCAGCCCAAGCGGACCCTCCTGACGCCGCTCATTAATGTCCACCTGAACATTGTCATCCCCCACCTCGGACGGCTGGTCACCGGTGTCCGGGAGGCCTACGTTTACCTCCCCGAATCGACCAGAGCTTTCCTGAATGCGGAGGACCTGGCTGCCGAGATGGTTGCAGCCGGATTCCACGGCGTCAGCTTCCGACGACTGATGCTCGGCACCATCGCAATCCATTGGGGGAGGAGAAAGGATAAAGGATGAAAAGCGTTTCAAAATTGGATGCCAGCAATCGCAGGCTCGTCATCGGCATTACCGGCGCGTCCGGGGTGATTCTAGGCATCCGTCTGCTGAAAGTAGCAGGCGAGATCGGTCTCGAAACGCACCTCATCGTCTCACCGGCCGCGCGCGCGACCATCGCCGCCGAGACCGACTGGAAGGTGAGCGATGTGCTCAACCTGGCAGCGGCGGCGTACAATCCATCCGACATTGGCGCCAGCCTGGCATCGGGATCCTTTTCCACGTTGGGCATGGTGATCATCCCCTGCTCAATAAAGACTCTTTCGGCAGTCGCCAATTCCTACGCCGATGATCTGCTCACCCGCGCCGCCGACGTTACCCTCAAAGAAGGCCGTCCTTTGGCCTTGGTCGTGCGCGAGACGCCCCTCCACCGCGGCCACCTGCGGCTGATGAGCCTGGCCGCCGAGGCTGGAGCGATCATCTTTCCCCCGGTCCCGGCTTTCTATACCCGACCCCAGAGCGTCGCGGAGATCATCGACAATACCGTCGGACGGGTCTTGATACGGATCGGCATCGATAATGATCTCTACATGAAATGGAAAGAAGAATGAGGGATAACTCCATACCTCTCTCGGATGACCTGGCCCTTCCTTCAGAGATCACCGAATTCAATGAAATAACCACGATGACGATCGCCACAACCGGGGAAAGCGGAGAACCGCACGCTGCGGCGGTATACTTCGCCGGCGACTGGAGGTTCAACCTGTTCTTCTTCTCCAGTCCCGAGAGCACCCATGCCCGCGACATCCTGGCTGATGGGCGCGCAGCCGCGACAATCTATCCGGAGTGCCGCGGCTGGCAGGATATCCGCGGACTCCAGCTGCGGGGAACAGTCCGTCAGCTCGCCCACGGTCTTGAGTGGGAGCAAGCCTGGGAGATCTTCGCCGCCAAGTTTCCCTTCGTCGCTGAACTCCGACCGGTCGTCGCTGGGAATGAGTTCTACGTTTTCGAGCCGGTCTGGCTGCGGCTGATCGACAACCGCCTGGGGTTCGGTCACAAACAAGAATGGCGCCTGGAAGGCGGCTCCCTCGTTCCAACCGCCAGGTCTGTCTGAGATGGGAAGCAGGCATAGCAGGGAGATCGTGAGGCCAGCCAGGTGGAACGCGATTTAGAGAAGGCTGCTCTGCGCGGCGAGGCTTCCTACGTCTGGCGTGCCGGCCAGGAGCGCCGATTGAAGATGATCCTGGACGCGGCAGGCGAGCGGTCGCAGGGCCGCATCCTCGAAAATGGCTGTGGAATCGGCCTGTACCTGGAGCGCCTAGCTGCCGGCAGCAGCATGGCGATTGGGCTCGAGCTTGACCTGGCGCGCGCCCGAGAAGCCAGGCAGCGCGTTCCGCACGTCACCGGAGGAACGGGCGAGGCTCTCCCTTTCCCCGACGAAAGCTTTGATCTGATCCTCAGCCACGAAGTGTTGGAGCACGTCCAGGATGACCGCGCTTCGGTCCAGGAGATGGTGCGCACCTTAAAACGGGGAGGCCGGCTGGTCGTGTTTACTCCCAACCGGGGTTATCCGTGCGAGACACACGGCATCTACTGGCGGGGGAAATACCGGTTTGGCAACATCCCCATCATCAATTACCTGCCGCGCTCCTTGCGCGACCGCCTGGCGCCTCATGTGCGCGTCTACAGTTGGGGGGACATGGAAAGGCTGTTTACCGGACTCCCGGTGCGGTACGTCAGGCGCACCGTGATCTTCGGCGCTTACGATAATATCATAGCCCGGCGGCCGGCCGCGGGACGCTTGCTGCGGACCGTCTTACAGGCCCTGGAACAGACCCCGGCAAAGCTCTTTGGGCTTTCACATTTTTGGGTGGTGGAGCGAGTTTGATCCTCACCGCACCCGAAAATCGAATATCCCCCCCTCGGACGACCAACGCCGACCACAGTTCGAGCAGACTTGTTCGTCATCCCCCTCAGCGAGCGGATAATGGTCGCATACTGGACATTTGAACAATCCCCCAGGGTAGGCGTCGGGCGGGCTGCCTTTCGCTCTGGCCCGGGTGAACACGCTCGGTGAGAGCTGCCACCAGTCTCCGGTCAGCTGGGCGAGCGCGTCCATTCTGACCAGGAGGCCGAGCGGGATCAATCGCTTGGCTATGCCCAATCGGAAGTGGGAAACTGTCAGCTGTCGTTCGACTGTAAAGCCGCATGCTTCCAACCAGCCGCGGACACTTCGCGGGTGGAAGTCGAAATTCAGAGCAGCAAACTCGACCGGTTCAGGAGTAAACGGACTCCACGCCTGCCGTTTCAAGGCATAGCGCAAGATCGCCTTGAGGTTTTGTTTATTGGCGTACTCGAGGATGAAAATCCCCCCCGGCCCCAGCGCCTCGCGCACCTGGCTGATGGCGCGCAGCGGGTCGGCCAGGTGATGCAGGGTGCGAATCATGGTCGCGCCGTCGAAAACACCGGGTATAAACGGCAGCCGGTAAACATCCGCTGCCACAAAGACGTAGCGCTCGCTGCGGCCCAGTCGCGCTTGCGCCTGCTCTAGCTGGCTGCGTGAATAGTCGACCAGGACGACCCGCTCATAGCCGCGATACCGCGACGTGTTCCGCCCTGCCCCCGCGCCGACCTCTAGCATCAGCCTGCCGTGCTCTGGCAGCAGGCGCTCGAGGGCGATCGCTTCGACCTGGTCCTCGTAGGCGCGATCACCGCCCCCCCAAAAACGATCCTGATAGTCCGATCCCTCGTAATCGATGATCGGGGGGTAGTCAACTTTCATACTCTACATGATAGAGACTATATGGCGAGGGCTTCTTTCTCGACCTTTGCGTTATTTAAATGACCATTATAGCCACGACCGAAGCCGCGGTAGATGAAGCCCAGCTGCTGCATCTTGGCCGGTTCGTAGATATTGCGCCCATCGAAGAGGACCGGCTGCCTCATCAGTTGTTTTACCCGTTCCAGGTCGAGCTGCTTGAACTCATTCCACTCTGTGATCACCATCAAAGCATCACAGCCCTCCGCCATGCTGTAGGGATCAGGAAACATTTCGACCCCGGGCATAAGCGGCGCCGCGACTGCCATGGCGACCGGATCATAAGCCCGGACAGAGGCGCCTTCCGCCTGAAGCGATTTAGCGATGTCGATCGCCGGAGCGTCACGCATGTCGTCTGTGTTTGGCTTGAAGGACAGGCCCAAAAGCCCGATTGTGAGTCCATCCAGGCCGGTCAGAATCTCTTTCAAGCGGTTGACGGCCATGGGGCGACGGTCGTTGTTGATCTCCATCACCGCGTGCAGGAGCTGCGGGTGGCGCCCTTTTTCAGCTGCCATATAAGCCAGCGCCTTGACGTCCTTCGGGAAGCACGATCCCCCGTAGCCAAGTCCCGCGTCCAGGAAGAACGGACCAATGCGCTTGTCGTAACCCATACCCACAGCGACCTCTTTGACATCCGCACCCAGCTCCTCGCAGATGTTGGCGATCTCGTTGATGAACGAGATCTTGGTCGCCAGGAAGGCATTGGAGGCGTATTTGATCATCTCTGCTGTGCGCAGGTCCGTGATCATGATCGGTGCCCGGAGTGCCAGGTGCAGCTGGGCGACCTTCTCAGCGGCTTCCAAATCCAGCGAACCGAGTACCGTCCGGTGGGGCTGCATGAAATCGCTGATCGCCGAGCCTTCGCGCAGGAACTCAGGACAGGACACGACTGAGAAGGGAATAGGGGTCGGCTGGTGGCGGGCGACGATCTCTGCCACCCAGTCGCCGGTACCCACGGGCACAGTGGATTTGTTTACGATGATCAAGGGATTGCGCATATTCTCGGCAATGCTGCGCGCCGAAGCTGCCACGTGCCTCAAATCGGCTTCGCCATCCACACCGGAGGGCGTGCCCACCGCAATGAAGGCAAATTCGGTCCCATCCAGGGCTTCCGCGTAGGAGGTCGTGAACGTGAGACGTCCGGCGCGGACGTTCCGCTCGACCAGTTCTTCGAGACCTGGTTCATAGATGGGCATTTCTCCCCGCTTCAGCCCTTCGATGCGCTCTTCGTTGATGTCCAGCGCGATCACCCGGTTGCCCAGGTCGGAAAAACAGGCTGCCGTTACCAAACCGACGTATCCGACACCGACGACACAGATTTGTTTCATTCCGCTTCCTCCAAGACGAAGTTGTTCCTCAACAGGGATGAGTCCATTGTTCTGCCATCTCAGTGATGCGCCTGATGTTGTCCACCCGTTGGGCAGCTAACAGAATCGAAAGTCCATCGGTCTGTTAAACGATCTTACCATGATTTTATTACACAAAAAATAGGACAAAATTACACGTAAAAGGTCATCTTCGCGGGATGACCTCTGTCACTTGTAAATCGGGTGAAACAACTCTAAAATATCGCGGATAATTAACCTCGTAAAGACCAAAAAGGAAGTATTTACCATGCAAATCACTCGTCAAGCAGACTATGCCATGCGCGCCGTTCTCTACCTGGCGGAACTGGGTTCCGAGCGGAGGGCTGCCACCAGCCAGATCGCCGAGCAGAAGAACATTCCCCCTTCATTCTTGGCGAAGATCGTTTCGCAGCTCTCCGTGGCCGGCCTTTTGCAGACCTCGCGCGGCGCTCGCGGCGGTGTATCGTTGGCGCGCCCTCCAGAAGAGATCACCTTCCTGGAGGTCGTCGAAGCCATCGATGGGCCGATCCTGCTCAACGACTGCGTCCTCGACAGCAGCGCCTGCACCTTCGGCGAGTCTTGCGCCATCCGCCCGGTCTTCTGCGACGCGCAGGCAGAGCTGGTCGCCCGCCTGAAGAACACCACCTTCGGCGCCGCCCTCAAATCCAACGGCAGCGGTCCCCGCGCCAACTAACAATTTACTTAGCAAAGAACGCGGTAATCCGGTCCGATTCTGCGGTATGATCGGAACTCAGGATGCAGAGCGGAACGCCGATCGATCGCCAGTGGATCTCAGTGCTGAAAGACGGGAGGCCTGTGCTGGACTGGGGTGGAGACCTGGTTCAAGACCTGCTCAGCGGCGCCTTTATCACCGTCGAAAAGAGCGAATTCAGCCACCCTGTCCGGGATGACGAGCTGGACCTGCTGAAGCGCGCCGGGCGGGTCGAACGGTTCGATGCTCGTCAGGTATACGTCAACGCGCTGCCCGAAAGGCCGCAGCAAACGATGGAATAATCCGAAGGGGCTCTGCGGCCTGCGCAAAGCCCACAAGTAAATCCTCCGCCGCCCAATCCCCATCCAGGGTGATAATTTCTGCGAGTAAATTCCCTTCCGGCGTATAATCGAGTCAGGAGGGAACCTTTTTTCTGGAGGTCTGTATGCCTGCATACCGAGTTGTGCGCGCCCCACGCGGGCCTCAGTTGTCCTGCAAGTCCTGGTTGACCGAAGCGGCATACCGCATGATCCAGAACAACCTGGGCCCGGAAGTCGCCGAACGCCCGGATGACCTGGTGGTTTACGGCGGCCAGGGGAAAGCGGCCCGCAGCTGGGAAGCTTTCGACGCGATCCTGGCTGCCCTGCAGGAATTGGAAGACGACGAGACCTTGCTCGTTCAATCTGGGAAGCCCGTAGCGGTCTTCACCACCCATCCGGATGCTCCCCGCGTATTGATCGCCAACTCGAACCTGGTGCCGCGCTGGGCAACCCAGGAGCATTTCGATGAACTTGTCGCTAAGGGCCTGATGATGTACGGGCAAATGACCGCCGGGTCCTGGATTTACATCGGAACGCAGGGTATATTGCAGGGCACCTACGAGACCCTGGGCTCGCTGGCGCGCCGGCGCGGCTGGCCTTCGCTCAAAGGAAAATTCGTCCTGACCGCCGGGCTGGGAGGCATGGGCGGCGCCCAACCCCTCGCCATCACCATGAACGAGGGCGTCGGATTGATCGTCGAGGTGGACCCGGAGCGGGCCCGCCGCCGCCTGGAGATCGGTTACGTGGATGTCGTCGTGGATACCCTGGAAGAAGCCATGACGATGGTGGAGGAAGCCATCGCAGATGAGACGCCTAGATCCATCGGTTTGATCGGCAACGCTGCTGAGATATACCCCGAGCTGGTGGTGCGCGGCGTCACCCCCGACGTGGTCACCGACCAGACCCCGGCGCATGATGTCAGCATGTACGTTCCGGCCGGGTGGAGCGTCTCCGAGGCGGAAGCCCTGCGAGTAAGCGATCCTGCGGAATATGCTCGCCAGGCACTGGCTTCGATGGCGGAGCATGTCCAGGCGATGCTCGCCTTCCAGAAAGCTGGTGCAGAGGTCTTTGATTACGGCAACAACCTTAGGCAGCGGGCTTACGATTATGGAGTGGAAAACGCCTTCGATTTCCCCGGCTTCGTCCCGGCATATATCCGCCCACTGTTCTGCGAAGGGAAGGGGCCATTCCGCTGGGTGGCGCTCTCCGGCGACCCGGAAGACATCTACACGACCGATCAGGCGATTATGGAGCTCTTCCCGGAGGACGAACACCTGCGCCGCTGGTTGCGCATGGCCCGCGAGAAAGTGCCTTTTCAGGGCCTGCCGGCCCGCATCTGCTGGCTGGGATACGGGGAGCGGGCGGCGGCCGGCCTGGTCTTCAACAACCTGGTGGCGGAAGGTCTGGTAAAGGCGCCGATCGTGATCGGGCGCGACCACCTGGATTCGGGATCTGTCGCCTCCCCAAACCGGGAGACGGAGGGGATGCTGGACGGTTCGGACGCGGTGAGCGATTGGGCTGTCCTGAACGCCCTGATCAATGCGGTAGGCGGGGCCACCTGGGTCTCCTTCCACCATGGGGGCGGGGTGGGGATCGGCTTCAGCCAGCACGCCGGGCAGGTGATCGTGGCCGATGGCACGCCGGAGGCCGCCCGCCGCCTGGAGCGCGTCCTGACCACCGACCCGGGACTGGGGATCGTCCGCCACGCCGACGCCGGATATCCAGAGGCGATCGAGGCGGCGAGAAGGCACGGCATTCGTATGCCTATGCTGAGGTCGACATGACGCCGGGGGAGACCTCGCCCGGGCAGCGAAAATCCAATCCGGGGAGTCAAACAAATACACTGACATGGTTTTTACTCAGCCTGGCCCTGATCGCTGTTTCGACCTGCTTCGGCCCGGCTGAGCGGTCTTTGGGGGCAAACGTGCGGGTGGTCTACCTGCACGGGGCCTGGGTGCTGGCAGCTCTGGGGGGATTTCTGGCTGCCGGGATCGCTGGAGCGGCCGGACTGATCACGCGGCGGGCTTCGTTTCATCGCTGGTCGATGGCCCTGGGGCGAACCGGACTGGTCTTCTGGATCGCCTATCTCCCTCTTTCGCTGTGGGCCATGCAGACCAACTGGAATGGCCTTTTCTTGAGTGAACCGCGCTGGCGACTGGCGCTGATCTTTGCCGTGACAGGGATGCTGCTCCAGGTCGGTTTGGCGCTCATTTCCAGCCCAATCTGGACTTCGATAGGCAACTTGCTCTACGTCATCGCGCTGTCATTCTCGATCCGGAACGTTGGCAGCGTCATGCATCCCCCGCCTTCGCCGATCTTCGGCTCCGGGATCTGGCAGGTGCAGCTGTTCTTCACTGGGTTGCTTGCGCTGACCCTGCTGGCGGCGTGGCAGCTGGCGCGCTGGTGGAAAATCAAGGATGAAGGCAGAAGCATGAAGGCGGAAGAATCCATTCGCTGAATTTCTGTCTCCATGCCCCGTCTCCGCCTCCAGATCATCGCATTCACCGCCACGCGCATCGTGCTCAACACGACCCACCGCATGGTCTATCCTTACCTGCCCGCTTTCGGGCGAGGTCTGGGGGTCGACCTGACGACGATCTCCCTGGCGATCACCGCCCGCTCGATCGCCGGAGCGTTCGCTCCGCTGCTGGCTTCGGTGACCGATAGCCGGGGGCGGAAGACCGGGATGCTTTTCGGGTTGGCGCTTTTCTCGCTGGGGGTCAGCATTGTGGTGGTCTGGCCTGCCTACCCTGCTTTCCTCGCCGCGCTCCTGCTGGCGATGCTTGGAAAGTACGTTTTCGACCCTGCCATGCAGGCATACCTGGGCGACCGGGTCTCCTACGACCGGCGCGGCCGGATTCTGGCGATCACCGAGCTCGGATGGTCGATGGGGTTTCTTGCCGGAGTCCCCATCATGGGCATCCTGATCGCCCGCCGGGGGTGGACGGCGCCGTTCCCCGTCCTGGCCGCGCTGGGGGTGGGGGCGTTGATCGCCCTTGCCTGGCTGCTGCCGCGTGACCCTCTCCACCCATCCGGCAGCCCGAACCTGTGGGCAAACCTGCGGGCTGTTGCCGGGCATTCCACCGCCCTGACCGGCCTGGTGATGGGGCTGTTGCTGAGCTCCGCCAACGAGGTGGTAAACCTGGTCTTTGGGGTCTGGATGGAAGATTCGTTCGGACTCCAGATAACTGCCCTGGCGGCTGCTACCGCCGTGATCGGCCTTTCAGAGCTGGGAGGCGAGACCCTGACTGCGGTGCTCACCGACCGCCTGGGAAAGCCCCTGGCAGTCGGGCTGGGCCTGGGATTGAACAGCCTGACGGCGCTGGCGCTGCCATTCCTGGGAGCCAGCCTTCCAGGGGCGGTTGCCGGCCTTTTCTTCTTTTACATAACCTTCGAGTTTACCCTGGTGAGCAGCATCCCCCTGATGACCGAAGTGCTGCCATCTGCCCGGGCGACCATCATGGCAGCCAACGCAGCCTTTTTGTCCCTCGGCCGGGCTGTTGGAGCGGGACTGGCCTCCCCCCTGTACTACTTCGGAAAGAGTTCGCCGGTATTGCCAGAAATGCTGCCGGTCGTGATCACCACGGTCCTCCTGAATCTGCTGGCGCTGGGTGCATTGCGTCGCCTTCAGCGCGGCATCCAACGGCGGGCAGGCTGAACCAGCATGATATAATCCTGTGCTGGACTCCAGCAACCTTCTCATAGCGACCGGCAGCCCTCCTGCGTTTCCTCCGACCCTGAGGGTCAACATCCGAAACCCTGGGGGACTCCCGCGATAAAATCACAAAACATGCCTCTTTCCGGGAAAAAAGTACTTTTGACTATTGGCGGCGTCCTTCTGGCTGCACTCGCTCTCCTGGTGGTCATCCTGTACCCTCAGGCCAGGGCGCGCTGGACCGCGCCGCTTGGGCCGGGGTTAGGGCTGCCGACGCTCACCCCCACGACCGCAGCAGCTCTCCAACCCTCGCCGTCCTCGTTTGCGCTCACCGGTAACAGGCCCGGCACAGCCATCGCCACCGAGGCGGTTCACCCGATCGCCACGAATGCCCTCGCTTCGGCGACGGTTACCCCCATGCCAACACCGACCCGCCAGCCCGTCTGCGGCGGTCCTCCGCTTATGACGGTCCTGGCTTTAGGCATCGACGGCAGCTTCGATTACCGCTACGGCCTCTCAGACGTGATCCGGATCGTGCGGGTGGACTTCGTCACACCCCGGGTCACTGTGCTCGCACTTCCCCGCGACCTATGGGTCGAGATCCCCGATATAGAAGACAATTACGGGATCACCCACGGAAAACTCAACCAGGCCTATTTCTACGGAACTCCCGGGATGGGCTACTATGAGGGTCCGGGGGCCGGCGCGGGCCTGCTGGCGCGGACCCTGGACTTGAACTTCGGGCTGCGCGTCGATCACTACGGCGCCGTCAATATGCAGACCTTCGTCAAGATCGTGGACACAGTCGGCGGGATCGACATCTACTTGCCAACCGACGTCGATGGACGCCCGATCGACGAGAACACGGAAGACATGGGGTACTTCACAGCCGGGCAGTACCATTTCAACGGCGACCAGGCGCTGCGCTTCTCTCGGATCCGCAAGAAGTACAACGAATTCACCCGCATGGACAACCAGAACATGGTGATCTGCGCTTTAAAAGAGAAGATCACCAGCCCGGCCGTGCTGCCGAAGATCCCCCAGATCATCGCCGCTTTTCAAGACTCCGTGCTCACCGACCTGTCTCCCGCGCAGCTCGCTCAGTTAGCCTGCCTGGTCCCCAAATTGAAAGCGGAAAACCTGATATTCACAGGCCTGCCGCAGGAGATCCTGACTCCGGGCCGCGTCTTTAGCCCTCAACAGAAGGACGAGACCTACGTGCTGGAGGCAGATTTTGACGTCATCCGCGACTACATCAGCCATTTCATGGTCGGCAGCTGGCCGTCCGAACCAGAGGAGCCTTCCTGTCCATGATTGAGCTAGATATTAATACCGGGCTGGCTCGTAAAATTCTCACCGGTTTTATCCGCACCGAGGTGACGCGCGCTGGCTTTCCCCGGGCAGTGATCGGCCTCTCCGGCGGAGTCGACTCGAGCCTGGCCTGCTACCTGACCGCCGAGGCGCTCGGCCCGGAGAACGTGCTCGCCGTGCGCATGCCTTACAAGACCTCCTCGCCGGATTCTCTGGAGCACGCCCAGCAGGTGATCGATGCGCTGGGCGTGCAGTCCATCACCATCCCCATCACCGAGATGGTTGACCCGCTGTTCGACCGCTTCCCCGAGGCGGACCAGGTGCGGCGCGGTAACGCCATGGCCCGCGCCAGGATGATCGTCTTGTACGACCAGTCTCAGGCTTTCAAAGGCCTGGTCATCGGCACCGGAAACAAGACTGAGATCCTGCTGGGTTACACAACCCTTTACGGGGACGCGGCCTGCGCCATCAACCCAATGGGAGACCTGTATAAGACCCAACTCAGGCAGCTGGCGCGCGCGATGGGACTGCCTGAAGCGATCGTTGCCAAGCCGCCGACCGCCGACCTGTGGAAAGGCCAGACAGACGAAGGCGAACTTGGCTTTACTTACGACGAGGTCGACCGGCTGCTATATCTGCTCATCGACCAGCGCTACCGTCCGGAAGCCTGCGTCGAGGCCGGATTCCCGCAGGCTTTCGTCAAAACGGTGGTGGACCTGGTGCGAAAAAACCACTTCAAGCGTGTGATGCCGCCCATCGCCAAGCTCAGCAACCGGACCGTGGGCTACGATTTCCTCTATCTGCGCGATTGGGGGACTTAACCGTTTGACCCCGGTTAATGCGCCGGGGATTTACACGTTGGAACTTACCTGTATGGCACTGCGCATTCCCCCAGCTCTGCACCATCGCCAGTTTCGGCTGCTCTGGATGGGCCTGGCGATCTCCATCGCCGGCTCGCAGATGCAGCTCTGGGCGCTGCTATGGCACGTACGAACCCTTACCGACCGGCCGATCGCATTGGGCGGGATCGGGCTGGCGCGCATCGTCCCGATCATCGCCTTCTCCCTGATCGGCGGGGCAGTGGCGGATACTTCCAACCGCCGTAAGGTGCTTTTCCTGACCCAAAGCGCCATGGCGCTGGTCGCGCTGGCCCTGGCCTGGCTGTCCTTCCAGGAGCGGATCACATTGTGGCACATCTACGCCCTGACCGCCGTCCAGGCGGTCGCCATCTCGTTCGACCTGCCTGCCCGCCAGGCTTTAGTGCCCAACCTGGTGCCTCCCAAAGACCTGCCAAACGCATTCAGCATGCAGTCGATCGCTCTCCAGGTTGGGTCGATCGTCGGCCCAGCCTTGAGCGGGATGGTGATCGCCTATTTCGGGCAGCCGTATACGTACCTGTTCAATGCCGTCTCGTTCCTGGCGGTGATCCTGGCGCTGGCCCTCATCGGCCCGGTGCCGCAGCAGATCCAGCGCGCCGGCAGGCGCCGGGTCAGCCTGTCAGCCATCTCCGAGGGTGTGCGCTTCATCACCACCCATCCCATCATCCTGTCGACGATGCTGCTGGACTTCTTCGCCACCTTCTTCTCCTCCGCCAACACCCTGATGCCGATCTTCGCCCGCGACATTTTGCACGTTGGCGCGATCGAGTACGGCTGGCTTTCGGCGGCGCAGTCGATCGGCGCGCTGATCGCCGCGCTGGCCATCTCGCAAATGGAGTTTATCCGCCGCCAGGGATCGGTTTTCTTGTTCTCCGTGATCGCATTCGGTCTATCGACGGTCTGGTTTGGCCTTTCGCGCGTATTCCCGATGGCGATGATCGCCCTGGTCTTCATCGGCGCCTCGGACTCGGTCAGCACGATCATCCGCAACACGATCCGGCAGCTGCAGACGCCGGACTACATCCGCGGGCGGATGACGAGCATCAACCAGATCTTCTTCCAGGGTGGACCGCAACTGGGAGAGGTGGAGGCGGGGGTCGTGGCGCAGTTCCTCGGCGCGCCGCTGGCGGTGGTCACCGGAGGGATCGGCTGCCTGCTGGCGGTCGGCTGGGTCGCCCGCCGCTGGCCGCAGATCAAAGCGTACAACGGGGATGAGGCGATCAGGGCCGGAGCGGGAGTGGATTAATCTTCTAAAACCTATTTAACCTGTTAACCATCGAGTAAAATAACGCTAGCTTGCTAATCCAGTTTTAATGGGATAGTCGTATATCCCATATAAAAGCGTTGGTTAGCACAAAGTCGATGAAAATTGAATATAACAACGATATATCGTTTCCAGCATGACAGACAAAATGGAGTAGGTATCTGATCTCCTTCACCGATATACAAGGGATTCAGCTCTTCCCGCATTTCATTATAAGTAAAATGGCAACCAAGCGGTTTATTACACCATACGCTGAAGAGATCGTAAGTCAGCTTGCCCAAGACGAGACAGGGAAACGTCAATATTATCGCCCTGTGTATTCCCTTCACAAATGGTGGGCGCGCCGTCCTGGAGCATTATTCCGGTCCATCATACTTTCGGCGACAAACCCGGCTGACCCTCTTTTCCAAAGTACATATGATGGCTCCATATCAACCAATAGCGAATATTTTAAAAGTCACGATTTAAAGAATGTTATTATTTTCGATCCTTTTATGGGTGGTGGGACAACCTTGGTCGAAGCGAACCGCCTGGGAGCAAAAGTCATCGGGAGTGATATAAACCCTGTCTCTTATTGGATAGTGAGAGAGACGATCAAGCCGATCGATGTCGATAAGCTTGACCACTATTTCCACCAATTGGAGATAACAGCGGGAAAACGAATTCGATCACTCTATAAAACCCGTTGCGCATACTGCAATGCGCAATGCGATTCCCTTTATGTTTTCTGGGTTCGTTATGTAAAATGCCCCTCGTGCAATGAGAACGCCTACTTGTATAAAAGAACCTTGTTAAATGAAGGTTCGAGCAGGAACAAACCAATATCGATTAACAACCCCGCTACAACTTTCTGCCCTAGGTGTTTCACATTGAATGAATGGAATGGTGACGATCAATGTACGTGCGGCTTTTGTGGGGAAAAGTATCAGCCACGCAAGGGAACTTACAACCAAGGTTTTTATACTTGCTCTAATTGTGGAGATTCGCATCTATCGTTGATTAAGACCCTCGGGCAGGGGGAAACGCTGAGAGAAAAGTTGATCGCGATTGAATATTGGAGTGATTGCTATAGAGAACGATTATATAAGTCACCAGACTCCGCCGATTTGGAGAATATTTCACAAATAAATAAAAAATTCGAGGAAGATTTTAACAGATGGGTTTTCCCCAAACAAAGAATATTGGCTGGCGCATCTTCACATCGTTGGAGAGTGCACAATTTTCAGTATTATTATGAAGTTCTTAATCCTCGGCAATTGATGGCTTTCAACTACCTTATCGAAGGCATTAATTCAATTCCAGAAGAAGAATATCGCAATGCTTTTATTTCAGTATTTTCAAATTCCCTCGAATACAATAATTTGATGACACCCTATAATTACCCCCACCGCAAATTGCATCATCTCTTCAACTATCATGCAATGCCACTCACTACTACTCCTGTTGAGAATGTTGTTTGGGGATTAGGTAGAGAGGGAGCGGGAACTTTTACTAATTGTTACCAACGCTACTTACGTGCGAAGCAATATTGCCAGCGACCCTTCGATAAGTTTAAGGATTCCAGAAATTATGTAAAAACGATATACTCAAACAATGAAAAGATATCGGCAAATTTCGTCCCGACATTTGATCAATTAACCCAAACCGAGAGAGGGGCTTTACTTTTTTGCAGTGATTCAGCGAAATTATCTCCAATTCCTGACCAATCGGTGGACTTTGTTATAACAGATCCACCCTATCTTGATAGCATACATTATTCTGAATTATCCAATTTCTTTTATGTATGGCTTAAATGCCTTACGGATCAACCTCATTTTAATTCCGAAAATGTTCCGACCGAGCAGGAAGCGATTGTCAATAAAGAGATGAACAAAGGTGAGGATGAGTTTCTGGAATTGTTAAAGGCTGTGTTTAGTGAGAGTGAAAGGGTATTAAAACATGACGGAAAGTTGATTTTCACTTTCCATCACACGAAATGGCAGGCATGGTGGATTGTGCTTAGAGCAGTTGTAGAAAGCGGGTTTCAGGTGATTGACGCGTTCCCGGTAATCAGCGAATATAAGGTCAATCCTCATATTAGAAACAAACAGGCCTTAGACATGGATCTGGTGTTGATTTGTCAAAAACGAAATTTACCAATTGATCAGCTGTCTTCAGCGCCGTTTGATATATTAGAAAGGGTAACAGCCAGCCTGCCGGCAGTCAAATCGAACCATAATAGTAACAAATTGTTCTTACATTTTATGGGTGAAGTTTTAAGAACTGCCAGCTCCGTTTACGAATCTGAATCCATCGACTATTACTGGTTTGCCAATATATTGTCACATTTTGATGAGTTATTATTGAGTGAGAGTAAGAGAGAAGGTAAATATCTTCAGCAAGAAATATCAAAGACCAGACAATTAAGGCTGCTTGAGGGCAACCCCATCGAGGATGAGAATCGAACCTAGATAAATCCACTCGATCTATAATCTAGAAAAGTATAGGGTATGAAAGAACAAAAATCACCACGCCTTAGGGCTGTTGATAAAGTTAAACCACCATTTCCACTCAATCAATTTCCAAAAGATTTTGGCAGGAAAATAGGCCGAGAAATCATCTATATCCTGGCAACCAAAAGCCCTCCCGATGTGGCTGGTCCAGAATGGGAGCAGATTTTTGCTAAATGTATTAATGCAACGTGGAAACCATCGAACGTAGGCCTTGATGACATAGTTCTAGAAAATTGTGCGTGGAGTGCAAAATCGGTTTATAACTCAAAACCGGATAAAGTGTTGAGAGTCAGATTGATATCAGGTCGTAATTCACCTAAATACTCATTTGGTGAATTAAACTTTGAGAAAAAACCGGACTATCTAGGAGAGGAGGTATTATCTAGTATTATCTATATGGAATGAGCGCGTTTCATCTCTTAGGAAAGTCTATAAACATCTAAGAACAGTTGTGTTGATAAAAGCCAGGGATCTATTAACCTTGGGAGTATTTGAATTCGAAACAGTAAGATACGATCCAGAACTCTATCTCTGGGGTTGGAATGAAAACGATAATCTAGAGGGATTTGAGAAGGCGACGAACATTCATTGTTTCACTTGGCAACCGCATGGTTCTCAATTCACGATCATTGAACCAGTCCCAAACGATTGCCTACTGGTCAAGTTGAAGATGCCAGATAAACTTGATAAAGACGCAGTTTTGAAAGCCATCGGCTTTGAGGATAATTGGATTACCGTAACAAAGCGAGCAGCCTGATCGGTCACTCTCGCGCTTGAGATAATTGTTCCCACTCCTGGATCAGCACTTCCAGCTCGTCCTGGACCTGCACGTAATCCTCCCCCAGCTCCTGCACTCGTTTTGGATCCACCGGCGGCGTCTCCAGCTGCCTGGCGAGACCCGCCAGCTCCTCTTCCAGCTGCGCAATGCGGGCTTCGACTTCCAGCAGGCGGGCAGCCTTCTTTCGCTCCGCGCTCGCGGACCGTCCGTCCTTCCCGCCCCGCGCAGGGCGCTTCCTCTCCTGCGGATAGCCTTCCGCCGTCAACCTTTCGGCTTCCAGCGTCGCCCGGTACTCGCTGTACGTCCCCTGGAAGACGCGCATCGTCCCGCGGTCCGGGTCGATGTCCCAGACCTGGGTCGCCAGCGCGTCGATCAGGTAGCGGTCGTGGGAGACCAGCAGGATCGTCCCCTGGTATCCAGCCAGCACTTCCTGAAGGATCTCCTGGGAAGGGATGTCCAGATGGTTGGTGGGTTCGTCCAGTAAGAGCAGGTTTGCGTTCGCCAGGGAGAGCTTGGCCAGCGCCAGGCGGCCGCGCTCCCCACCGGACAGGGTCGAGACCTTTCGGAAGGCGTCGTCGCCGGTGAACCGGTAGCGCGCCAGGAAATCGCGGACCTCCGCCAGGAGCATCCCGGGGGCGACCGATTCGATCTCCTCCACCAGCGTGCGCCCGGGGTCCAGGTCCTCGTGCGCCTGGGCGAAATATCCCACCACCAGGCTGGCCCCCTGGACAACCTCGCCAGAGAGCGGCGGGAGCTTCCCCAGGATCGTCTTCAGGAATGTCGTCTTGCCCGCGCCGTTCGGACCGATGATGGCTGCGCACTCCAGACGGCGCAGCTCCAGGTCGATCGAGGAGAACAGCGGGTTGCCCGGGTACCCGACGACCAGGTCTCGGGTGCGCAGGATGATCTCCCCGCTGCGGTGGGCTGCCTTCAGCTGGATGCTGAGCGCAGGCAGCCTCTTCGCCGGGGGCTTCAGCGTGCGCAGCCGCCTTTCCACTTCCGCGACCCCCATGGAATGCGTCGAGATATTGGCCTGCTCGCTCACCTCGAGCCAACGCCTGCCCTGAACCGCCTCAAAGCCCAGGCTCTCGATGGCTTCCACCTGGCGGCTGAGGCGGCGCAGCTTCCCCTTGGCCTGCTGGACGCGCTGTCCGGCGATGTTGCGCTTGATGTAATCCAGTTCTTTCTCAAGACGTTCCATCTCGGCGGCGAAGAACTCCTGCCGCAGCTGCCATCGCTCCTGGCGCTGCCTCAAATAGGCGCTGTAGTTCCCCGGGTAAGCTTCTAGGCCGCTCCGGCTCATCTCCCAGACGTGATCGACGACTCGATCGAGGAAGTAGCGGTCGTGCGAGACGATCACGGCTGCGCCTTCCCAGGTCGACAGGTACCCCTCGAGCCATTCCACGGCTGCGATATCGAGATGATTGGTTGGTTCGTCCAGCACCAGGAGACCAGGGTTGGAGAGGAGCAGCCTACCGAGCAAGGCGCGTGTTCGCTGCCCACCCGAGAGCTGCTTCAACGGGCGGTCGTAGTCTTCAGGACCGAAGCCCAGCCCGGTCAGCACCTGCCGGATGCGAGTCTCATAGGTGTAGCCGCCGAGGCGCTCGAAGGCTTCCTGGAGTTTGCCGTACCGCTCGAGGGCCTGATCGGCCTGGCCCGCCCCGCTCATAGCTGCTTCCAACCGGGCCAGCTCGGCTTCCTGGAGGCGAAGGTGGGAAAAAGCAGACAGGCATTCCTCCCACAGGCTGTGGCCGGCGTTGAGGTCGGCCTCCTGCGGGAGATAGCCGATCGACAATCCGCGGGAGCGGGTAACTCTGCCGCTGGTCGGCTCTTCCTCGCCGACCAGGATGCGCAGCAGGGTGGTCTTGCCGATCCCGTTTGGGCCCACGAGGGCAACCCGCGCGCCGCGCGGGACGCTCAAGGTAACGTTGTAAAAAATATCGTCAGGGCCGTATGATTTGGCCAGGTCATGAGCAGTGATTAGCGGCACGGGGGAACCTAATCGGGGGCGCGAACGTCAAGGGATCGCGAAACTGGCACCATAATTGCATCCTGGCTGGCAGGCCTCCCGCAGGTTCACGCCAATTTCCCAAACCCGACCAGGTCGTGCGCCTGCGGGAGGATGTATGCTCTCGCTTAATTTTACCTTAACGGAGGGGTGCCGTCTGCCGTGTTATAATTATCAGCCAATTTACCCGCTGGAGGGGCCCCGTGATCCCCGCTGCCTCTCACTTTTCGACCCCTTCTCAGAGGAAGAAAAGGGAGATCAAGGCGGGTTTGCCTTGTCACTTGGGGCCGGCAGCCGGAAACGAATGAGGATCATGCAGCAGATACAGGGACATCCGCAACCATCCAAACTCGGGATCAACGTGAACTGGCAGATCGCCGCTGCGATCGGGGGGTTCGTTCTGTTGACCGGCGCGGTTGCTTTTCTGGCATTCACCTGGATGAGAAATTTCATTGCCGGTTGGGAGATCACCGACCTGCCGGGGATCGTCGTGGAAAGCAACCCCAATCCGACCGAGGGGAGCGGGGGTGCAACCTCCTCGGAGGACGGTCCTGCGACGCAGCAGGTCGTTATCGGGCCTGAACCTCAGCCGTGGGACGGCGCCAGCCGGGTCAACATCCTCGTCATGGGTCTGGATTACCGCGATTGGGAAAGCGGCGAAGGCGCGCCGCGCACCGACACGATGATCCTGTTCTCGATCGATCCCCTCACGATGACAGCCGGGATGCTCTCCATCCCGCGCGATCTGTGGGTCAATATCCCGGGTTTTGAAGAACCAAACCGCATCAATGTCGCTTACCGGTTTGGGGAGACTTACCAGCTGCCCGGCGGCGGGCCGGAACTGGCGATGAAGACAGTGGAAGGGCTGCTCGGGCTGTCTATCGATTATTACGCTCTGATCGAATTCTCGGCTTTCGAAGATTTCATCGACGAGCTGGGCGGCATCGAGATCAAGGTCGATAAGAAGATCGCTGTCACGCCGATCGGCGGCCATGTCACAAACTTAAAGAAGGGCGAGCACCTTTTGCCTGGTGACCTGGCCCTGGCGTACGCCCGCGCCCGTAACAGCGAGGGCGGCGATTTCGACCGCGCCCTGCGGCAGCAGCAGGTGATCCTGGCGATTCGCGAGCGCATCCTGGACTGGAACATGCTGCCCACCCTGGTGGCGCGCGCCCCGGCTATCTACGAGAAAATCTCAGCCGGCGTGCACACGAACCTCACCCTCGAACAGGTCATCCAGCTCGCCTGGCTGGCGCAACAGATCCCGGAAGAAAACATCAAGCGCGGCGCCATCGGCACGGAACACATCAATTTCGGGACCTCGCCCGACGGCGACAACGTGCTCCGGCCTCGCTCGGAGCAGATCCGCATCCTGCGCGATGAGATCTTCGCCTCCGTAGGTCTGGCGAGCCCAGCCATGGAGAACGCCGAAATCGTTGACCTGATGAAAAGCGAAAATGCCAGCATCTCCGTTCTGAATGGCTCAGGGACGCCAGGACTCGCCACCCGCACCGCAGAATTCCTCGTCTCCCAGGGCGCTAACGTGATCAGCACCGGAGACGCGCCGGAACCATATTTCATCACCACGATCATCTCCTATCAAGGCAACCCATACACCCTGCGGTACCTGGTCGATCTGATGCCCGATTCGCCTCCCCGGATTTTCAACCGCTATGACCCGTCCAGCCAGGTGGACCTCGTGATTTACCTGGGGACCGACTGGGCCAATACAAACCCCATGCCCTGACAGATGGCCATGCAGCGCAGCCCTGGGCTCAAAGGGAAGCCTCGCCCTTCGCAATTACCTCCCTGGTTCTTTATCGGGCTGGTCATCGCTTTTGGAGTGGCCGCGATTGCGACCGCCGGATTGACGTTCGCGGTGGTGCGCGATGTGATGGCCTCGCTCCGTCCATCCACCCCGGCGGAGCTCACCCTGGAAGCTGAAGCCACTCAGGCCGCCCTGCTCCCGGAGTCGCTCGGCACCTTGGGTGAGACCCCGTTGCAGCCGGAAAACAGCCCCCCGCCTGTCCCCTGGGACGGGAACAGCCGCGCTAACCTGCTCGTGATGGGCCTGGATTACCGGGATTGGGAAAGCTACGATGTGCCGCGCACCGACACCATGATCCTGCTTTCCCTGGACCCGGCCTCCCGATCGATCGGCATCCTGTCCATCCCGCGCGATTTGTGGGTCCCCATTCCCGGCTTCGAGATGAGCAAGATCAACCAGGCATACCGCCTCGGCGAAGTCTACGAGACTCCCGGCGGCGGCCCTGGGCTGGCGATCGAGACCGTCGAAGAGCTGCTGGGGATGCCGATCGACTACTACGCCCAGATCGACTTCACCGCTTTCGAGAGCTTCATCGACGAGCTGGGTGGGATCACGATCACGGTCCCGGAATCGATCGAAGTGGACCCTCTTGGAGACCACAACACGCAGCTCCTCGAACCCGGCGAGCAGACCCTCCCAGGCTACCTGGCACTGGCCTACGCCCGCGCCCGCAACACTCCGGGGAGCGATTTTGACCGGGCTGAACGCCAGCAGCAGGTGATCCTCGCCATTCGCGACCGCATCCTCAGCGCTGAGATGCTGCCCACCCTCGCTACGAACTCCCCGGCACTCTACCAGAGCCTCTCTTCGGGCGTACGGACCAATCTCACCTTGATACAGGTGATCCGGATGGCCTGGGTGGCGGCGCAGATTCCAGAAGAGAATATCCATCGGGGGGTGATCGGAGTCGACCAGGTCGAATTCGACTTCACTTTTGACGGGCAGGACATCCTGCGCCCGATCCCAGAGGCGATCCGGCAACTACGCGACGAAGTTTTCTTTGCGGGTCCCGTCGCCCCCGCCGCCACACAGGCTAGCCCCCAGGAAATGGTCAGAGCAGAGGATGCAACCGTCTCCGTGCTCAATGGAACGCTCGTCCCCGGCCTGGCCTCTCAAACCGCCGATTACCTGATGTCGTCCGGGATCGTGGTTGCTGTGCCCGACAACGCCAGCGATACCTACCTGGAAACCACGCTGGTGGACTACGCCGGCAAACCTAACACGGTTGCATTAATCACCGAGCTGATGAACATCCCGCCCGAGAATGTCTACCACCGCTACGATGAAACCAGCGCGGCTGACATCGTCATCATCCTCGGCGAGGACTGGGCGGCAGACAACCCCATGCCTTAACTAAGATAAAATTAGGGGGATGGAAACGCTTAGCGGTTCCGTAGAGCGGATCACCTACTACAACCCTGAAAACGGCTACAGCGTAATCCGGTTGAGGCCGGATACCCTCCCTGCCCGCGGCGCTGCGCGTGACGGGCTGGTGACCGTCACCGGAAACCTGCCGGAATTGAACCCGGGTGAGCACCTCCGCCTGAGCGGTCGCTGGAGCAATCATCCTAAACACGGTCTGCAATTTGCGACTGAGACCTGCGAGCAAACACTGCCGGCGACGGTCGCCGGGATTCGCCGCTACCTGGGCTCCGGGCTGGTGAAAGGCATCGGGCCGCGCCTGGCTGAGCGCATCGTGGCGCATTTCGGGGTAGAAACACTGGACGTGATCGAGCGGCAGCCGGAACGGTTGCTCGAAGTCCCCGACGTTGGCCCCAAGCGCACGCGCCTGATCACCCGGGCCTGGGAAGAACAGAAGCAGGTCAAAGAGATCATGCTCTTCCTGCACAGCCACGGCGTGAGCACCAACCTGGCGATCAAAATATACAAACAGTACGGCGACCAGGCGCTGCAGGCGGTCCGATCGGACCCATACCGCCTGGCTGCCGACATTCTGGGCGTGGGCTTCAAGACCGCGGACCGCATTGCCCAATCCCTCGGGCTGCCCCGCGATCATCCTTCCCGCATCGAGGCTGGACTCATTTATGCCTTGAACGAGATGACCGACGAGGGGCATGTCTTCGCGCCCCGGCAGTCCCTGGCCGATCGCGCGGTCGATCTGCTGGGCGACGTCGCCCCGGAGCTGATCCCGCCAGCCATCGAGAGACTGTCCAGCGCTAACCGCATCTGCTTGGATGACGTGCCTCAAGGAGGCGTCAGTCACGCCGGCAGCGAAATGCAAAGGTTGGTCCGCGAAACAGCTGGCGGTTATCGGCTCCCGGCCGTCTACCTGGCGCCGCTTTATCGCTGCGAGACCAGCGTCGCTGCTCAGCTCAGCCGGCTCGCCCGCGCGCTCCCTTCGCGGCTGAGCGATCTGCCCCCCGCTTTGATCACACTCAACCCGCGGCTCACAGAGGAACAGCAGGCTGCCATCTGGACCGCGCTGACCCACCCGGTCAGCGTGCTCACCGGCGGCCCGGGCACCGGAAAAACCACCGCGCTGCAAGAATTGATCGCCATCATGGAAGCGGCCCGCAAGCCCTACACCTTGGCGTCTCCCACTGGGCGCGCCGCCAAGCGCCTCTCCGAGGCCACGGGGCGACCCGCAAAAACCATCCACCGGCTGCTGGGATACTCCCCCCGGGATGGCTTTAAACACAACGCGGAGAACCCCCTGCCGGTCGATCTGCTGGTGCTGGACGAAGTTTCCATGCTCGACCTGGTGCTGGCGAACCAGCTGCTCAAGGCGCTCAGCCCGGGGACCCACCTCTTACTGGTGGGAGACGTCGACCAGCTGCCCTCCGTGGGGGCCGGCGACGTGCTGCGGGACCTGATCGCCAGTCAGATCGCCCCGGTCACGCGCCTCAGCCACATTTTCCGCCAGGCTGCCGGCTCTCAGATCATCACCAACGCGCACCGGATCAACCACGGCCAGATGCCCCTCTTCGCCGGAGGAACAGGCGACCCACGCGAGGACACCCGGGACGACTTCTTCTTGTTCCCGGCTGAGACCGCAGAAGAGGCTGGTCAATGGATTGAAGAAATCGTCTGCCGGCGCATCCCCGCCCGGTTTGGCCTCGATCCCCTCGAACAGGTCCAGGTGCTCGCGCCAATGTATCGCGGCCACGCCGGAGTGGACGCGTTGAACGCGCGCCTGCAGGCCGCGCTCAACCCCCCGTCGCTGAAGAAGCCGGAAAAGAGCCTCTACGGCCAGAACTTCCGCCTGGGCGACAAGGTCATGCAGACACAGAACAATTACGATAAAGACATTTACAATGGCGACATCGGCCGGGTGGCCGGCGTCAACCCCACCGAGCATACCTTGCAGGTAGATTTCGAGGGGCGGCGCGTCTCTTTTGATTGGAGCGATGCCGATCAGCTCACCCTGGCCTACGCGATCTCCGTCCATAAGGCCCAGGGGTCAGAATTCCCGGCGGTGGTTATCCCGGTCATCACCGCTCACTATATGATGTTGCAGCGCAACCTTCTTTACACAGCCATCACCCGCGCCCGGCAGCTCTGCGTCTTGGTCGGCAATCGGAAAGCGATCGGCATCGCCGTCCGCAACAACAAAGTGGCGCAGCGGAACACAGCGCTTGCCTGGAGGCTGGGGGATAAACAAAGGATCGCGGTAAACCAGGTTTGAGCCGCGCCTATCCCCTCGTGGACAGCCGTACGCCCTTGGAGGAACTTGTCCAGATGACGCTGCGGAACGCCGGGCCGGGCGCATTCCTGGTCGTGAGGCAATGGGGCCACCAGGCATCGTCACTCTACGGGAGATCGGAGCCGTCCCGCCTCACTTCTGGGACCGCGTCACCGCAGGGCAGATCATGAGACCTATGGAGGTTTCGGCGTCCGTCATCCCGGATATGCCCTTGCTGGCTGCCCTGCAACACATGGAAGAAGGCGGGCTGGCGCATATACCGGTGATCGTCGGCGATCAGATCAAAGGCTTCCTCTCCCGCGAACAGGTCCTGCGTTACCTGCGCTTGCAGGCTGAGTATGGGATATAGAAACCTCGGATTGAAATTTCACCTCCCGCCAGGAATCAAAATCGACGGGAGGTGCAGCATTTTAATCCCAGAAATCTGGCTCAGGCGGATTCTGGGATGCCCGCTTCAGCGCAAACGCCGTCAAGCAGCCCCCAATAGGCGTCTATCGCCCTTTCGGCGGCGCTGATAATTTCATTTTCCGAGACGCCAGCCTCCAGGCAGCGCGCCAGGGCGCGCCGTTCCCCCTCCCGGTGCTCCAGGTCTGCTTCCGCGTGGACTTCAAAGTAAGCCAGGACTTCCGGTCTATCGATGCCATAAAGGCTGCGCAGGCCTTCCGCTTTCTGGCGAGATACTTCGGGTTGCTGTGATTCATAAGCGTACAGCGCAGCGAGCCCTGAGGCGACGCTCCTTTTCGATAAACTCAGAAAGGTGTCTACTATGCGCCTGGCTGCCGGATGGACCTCTGCCTTAGCGACGGTTTCCCGCGCCAGCCCCAGCCCCTCGGCGAAGTCCAGCCACAGCTCGTTGTGAGGCGCTGGGACGCCCAGCTCGTCAGCCAGGTTCCGCTCTAATTCGGCGGTCGCCTGCGGGTCGTCCGCCGCCTCGATGGCCGCCTCGAGGTAGCGTGGGAAGGCGGCCACGTGGGGGTAATACACAGCAGCATACGTCGTCAGCTGATCGCCCGTCAGCTCGCCGCGCTGCCATGCGACGTAAAAGGGGTGGCAAAGGATGGAGCGCGATTGGATCAACTGGTCAAGCTGCTTGAGGGTCTCTTCGGATCGCATGATTGTTCCTCCTTGTCAAAAAAATTCAAATTCAGGTCGCCCGAGCTTCGGGACTTCATTCCGAAACTCGGGCTGGGCCTGCCCTCTGAGCGCTAATTATAGCCTTAATTCGGAGATGAATTGTCCGATTAATTGGTTCCGGAAAGTCCTCAAGCCTCTCCGACCTGGCTCGTTGAGACGCGGACCCCCATCCTTTCCATATCTACCAGCAGGCGCTCTGGATCGACCAGATGCCCCATCATCCACAACCCGGGGCGCCGCGCAGAGCCATCCAGGTACTGTAGCAGGCAGGCCGCTACCGGGATGGCGGTGAGTTCATAGCCATCCGGGTGTGATACGGTCGCCTCGAACCTGGCCGGCCTGCCATCCATCTCTCCGCTCGCTTCGACCTTGAGCGCGATCAGATAGGGCGGTTCTGGGAGAGCCTGCATCCCCCACCAGACAGTCCTGCCCGCCAGATGGATGGCCGCGCGGCGGGCGATTTTCAAGCTCGCGATTGCCAGCGGAAAGATCACCCAGTCCACCAGCCAATGCGACCCGGAGATGTAAAAACCGACTTCCTTAAGCGAGGGGTACAACTCGGGCATCTTCCGCAGCTCCTCGAAAAACATCGCGTAACACCGCCGAGCGCCGATCTCCCCGCCGAAATCCACCGTCCGCAGCTCAAACCAGCCTGGGCTTTCCCAGCGCCCATCTTTGAAGATCAGGGCCTGGTAGTCCCGGAAAGATTCCATCAGCTCATCCACAGCCTCGGAATACGGCAGCCCGCGGCCCATGTTGATATAGCCGGCGGTTATTGCTTTCTCGACCCGCTCCAGCCGGGCGGCGGCAAAGCGGATCAGCGCTGACGGCAGGCCCGGGTGGAACCCTGCTTCAGTGATGAAGCAGCGACCGGCACGGGCGATCTCTTCCGCATAAGACTTCAAAATCGCGTACTTCTCAGCCCCAAGCTGCACATCCAGGTAGTCCACCCCACATTCGAGGGCTGCACGGATGACGCTCTCCGCAAAACGCGTGGTTGGGGAAGCGACGAGCAGAAGGTCGGTATTTTCCAGCGCCTGGCGCAGGCTGCGCGTGTCCGAAGCGTCGGCTTGCGCAGCAGCAACGCGGTCCCCCGGGACCGCTCCATTCAGTTGGTCGGCATACTCCTTCGCCCTCTCCAGGTGTCGTCCTGCCAGGACCAGCCTGGCATCGGATTGCTCCAGGAGATGCCGCGCCAGCAACCTGCCCGTGAATCCGTATCCCCCTAGGATCAGAATGGTGGTCATAGTGGTAGCCTTTCTCAGGATCGTTTACGCCTGAATTCATATCCCAACTGAATGGCTCGCGAGACCAATTACACGGATGCAAGGCGCCGGCTGCGATCCAGCGTGAAGCGGATCAACTCTTTTGTCTCGTCCAGCGTGCCCCGATCCACCTCATGGCGCATCGCCCGTTCGATCAGCCCTCTCCAGGGTTCGGCAGGGCCAGCCAGCGCCCAGCGGGCCGCAACGGGCTTGGAGACGACAGCGCCGTGATGAAGCGTGTAGAGAATCCTGCACATGGTCAGGGCGGCGTAAGCCTGATATGCGTCCTGATCGAGCAGGGTGGAATCCTTGAGCGGAAGGTCCCACCACCAGAGCAGACCCAACACCGCTTCCCGCAGCTCATCGGGACCCACAGGATCGATTAAGGCCTTTGGATCAGGGCCGGCGAGCACAACGCCTCGTTCGCGGATGATATGACGCTGGAGCACCCAATCGCTGTGGTGCTGCTCCACACGTAAAATCCCGCCTCGTTCGATGTGAGGATGGACTGCATTGGCCGGGTCGTGGCGGCGGATCGCATCGAGTGGAATATAGGAGCCTTCCAGATCACTCCCCCACCTTGGACTCCCAGCAGCCAGCTGTTCATGGAAGGCCTCTAGGGCAGAGATGGCGTCCTCGGGGAGATCCTCACGCGTGATCACGAGGAAATCGATGTCACTATGCTGGGGATCGAAATCCCCCAGGGCGAGCGAGCCATGCAGATAAAGACCGACAAATTGCTGGTTGAACAGGTTTCGGGATCGGGTCAGCAGTTCCTCGAGCACAGGGATTAGATCAAGATGCGAGGATGTATTATTCATGTACAATTAATCGATGGAAACATTCCTGGTAGACGGAGGACGGCGATGAAATTACACTCACGTTGTAAGGTATTCATTATACTTTGCGGTGTTTCGATCGCGGGATGCCAATCGGGACTCCAATCCACGGTATCGGAAACCTACAATCCCGAGATCGATCCGGGTGAATTCGTCGAGCAAGTCGACAATCCCTACTACCCGCTGATCCCCGGCACAAAATACGCCTACGAAGGACATACGGAGGAAGGGCTGGAGCGGATCGAGGTCGAGGTCCTCTCCGAGACCAGGATCGTCATGGGAATCGCTGCCACCGTCCTGCGCGACAGAGTCTACCTAGAGGGCGAGCTGATCGAGGACACATTCGACTGGTTCGCCCAGGATGAAGACGGCAACGTCTGGTATCTGGGCGAGGAGGTCAGCAACTACGAAGGCGGGGTGTTGATCGATCGCGCTGGATCCTGGGAGGCTGGGGTGGATGGGGCGCTGCCAGGGATCGTCATGTACGCCGACCCGGGGAAACACCTCGGCGAGACTTATCGCCAGGAGTATTATGTGGGCGAGGCCGAAGACATGGCTGAGCTGATCAGCGCCAGCGAGAGCGTCACCGTTCCCTTCGGTTCTTTCGATAACGTCGTACAAACCAGGGATTTTACCCCGCTCGAGCCCAGCCTGGAGGAACACAAGTATTACGCGGCGGGGATCGGTCTCATCAAGGAAGTCAATCCAGACACTGGCGAGGAAATCGTCCTGATCGAGTACACGCCAGCTGGCGAGTAAGAACCCTGCCCGGATCCGGGCCTCAAGGCAATTTCAGGTTCCCTGCCGGGTCGAAATCGAAGAAGGGATTCCAGGCGACCTCCCATAAATAGCCTTCCGGGTCGGCAAAATAGCCGCTGTACCCACCCCAGAACACTGGAGAGGCTGGCCTGACGATCCTGGCGCCGGCCTCTTCAACCGCCTGGAGAACGGCATCCACTTCTTCCTGGCTCCTGGTGTTGCAAGCCAGCGTGACTCCCCTGAATCCGCCGCCCTCTGGAGGCACATTCGCGTCCTCGGCGAGTTTCTCCCGCGGATACAGGGCGAGGACGACCCCGCCCACCTGGAAAAAGGCAACGTCGCCCTGGCTGGCGCTGGAGGGCACTCAGCCCAGACCATCCCGATAAAACCGCAGGGCGCGCTCGAAATCGCGCACGCCCAGGGTGATGAGGTGTAGGTTCTGTAGTATCCGACTCACTCTTCGATTCCAGGTCCGGTGCTGCGCAACCGCTTCAGCAGGCCTCGCCTCCGCTTGCTCTCGAGCCGCCTCTCATCAGCCGCCCGGCTCGGCCGTGTCGGGCGGCGTGGTTTCGGGAGTTCAGCCGCCCGGCGGACGAGCGCAACCAGGCGCTCCCGGGCATCCTGGCGATTCCGCTCCTGCGTCCGAAAACGGCGGGCGTCGATGATCAGGACCCCCTCCGCCGTGATCCGGCTGGCAGCGATACGAAGCAGTCGCTCCCGCACCGGCTCTGGCAGCGAGCGCGAGTTTTTCACGTCGAAACGCAGTTGCACAGCTGTGGCGACCTTGTTCACATTTTGTCCCCCGGGACCGGACGCACGCCCGAAGGATTCTTCCAGCTCCCCCTCCTCGATGGCTATCTCTGGGGTCACTCTCAGCACGGCGGACACGACTAGCGCGCCAGTTCCTGCTCCGCCTTCGTCACCTCCGTCCGTCTGCGCAGCAGAGTCTCCGCTGCGAAGCTGGCAATGCGGCGGAAGACAGGCTCTGCACGTGCCTCCCGCTCCGATCCGGGCAGCGCCAGAAGGGCTTCCACCTCTCCTGCCACTTCCTCCAGCTCCTGGGGCCGCGCGGCCGGAGCAAGGTGATGGAAGAGGAGTTCATGCGCCCTCTTCCGCTCCATGGCTTCCAGGCCGTCCAGGATTTGCCGGTGAGGGGTGCCTTCCCAGATCGGCAGGACCATGGCCTCGCGCAGCCATCTCTCGACCCCGTACTCCGCCAGGACGCCCATCCCCCCGTGGACTTCCATCGCCCACTTTGCGGTCAGGACAGCCAGCTCGGCAGTCCAGTACTTCGCCAGGTGGGCAACCACCCTGAACAGGTGGTAGCGCGGCGAGTAGGGTGGGGTCTCCTTCCAGACCTCGTCCAGTAAACAGACGGCTTCCCAGGCCAGGGCAAACGCTTCCTGCAGTTGGGCAGTTCTTTCCTTGAACTGCTGGCGGAGCAGGGGGTGATCGAGGACAGGTTTACCGAAAGCCAGCCGCGACCTGGCGAAGGCGAGCGCCTCGGCGATGGACCGCTGCATCAGAGCGACGCTCGCCACCGAGTTCGCCACCCGGGAGATATTAAGCACCTCCAGGATGAGGTAGATGCCCTGCTCGGGTTCGCCCAGGAGATAGGCTTCGCTCCCCCGCAGCTCGACCTCCCCGGTCGGCACGGAGCGCGTGCCGGTCTTGTCCTTCAGCCGGCGGATGAAATAGTTCAGGCTTCCATCCTCGCGATACCGCGGGAGGAGGAACAGGGACAGGCCGCGCACTCCGGGACCGACACCCTCCCGCCTGGCGGCGACGACCCCCAGCTCTGCACCGGCGTTGCTCGCAAAATACTTCTCCCCGTCGAGAGCCCATCGCTCTCCCTTCTTCCTGGCGGTGGTCTCCACCGCTGCGCCCAGGTCGGAGCCGCCCCCGGCCTCTGTCATCCAGGTGGCCCCCTGCCAGACGGTTTCGTCTCTTCTCAAGAGCGGAGGGAGGAAACGACCCTGGACTTCCATATCACCATATTTCACGAGGGGGATCGCCGTGGAGAGAGACACCGTGTAGGGGCAGTAAAGCCCGGGATCGTAGAACGCTGTCAGGTAACCCAGCAGGTAGGAAGGGATCAACGAGTTGCTCTCGAAGGCACGCCAGACGGCACCAGCCCGATACCCCTTGTGAAGCATCTCCCAATAGGAAGGCGGGAAGAGGATCTCGTCGACCCGCTTCCCAAATACGTCGAACAACCTGAGCCAGGGGGTGCCGCCCCGGTCGATGGCGGCGGAGATCTCTTTGCCCGTCGCCTCCCACCAGCTCTGGTACTCCAAAAGGTGAGCCTCTATGGGGAGCTCCCCAGGCACGCTTTTCAGGAACTGCACAGGTGAGCCGAGGGTTTCAAATTGCATGGCGCAATCCTCTCCCGTGATATTCTGATCCAGCGACCAGCCGCCGTGTGATGGCGAATCTCACGGCAGCTCTGCGTCGGTTTCTTTTCAGCTGCCAGCTAACGCCGCTTCTATTTCGAGCAGGTCCCGGATAAATAACTCCAGGTCGATGGCTACCGCCTCCAGATTGCCTCTTTCAAGCCCTGAAAGGACAAGATTGAGCCTCTGGGGAAGGCTCTCGGCGAGATTTGAACCGAACGCTTCGATCTGCGGGATCAGCGCTTCCAGCTGCTGCGGGGTATCTTGCAGCGCCGTTTGCGCTCTCTCCACATCCTCTTGGAAGAGGGACAGCCGGGCCTCGTTCACGTCCGCCAGGACCTGCATTATTTCCAATCGCGTTTCAGCCCTGGTCAGCCGCTCCTGGAGAGCTTTGTTGCTGCTTTCCAGCGAAGCGATCGTGGTTTCGTTTTGCTGAAGAGTTGCATCCATCCGATCGATCTCGACCTGGAGGTCCGCGACGGCTTGCTGAGCCTGATCCAGCGCCGCCCGGGCCTCGGTAAGAGAGTCGGACAGCGGCTTATAGCGCAGGAAGTGGTCCGCCGCAGCTCCGGCAAAAAAGAAGACCAGCAGGATCGCCAGCCAGATCGACGCCCTGCGCAAGAGCTGCTGGATGCGATCCGTCTCCGGCTGTGCGAGCCTTACTGGCTCCGCAGATACCTGCTCGCTGCGCTCCCCCGACTCACCGGGGGCCAATTCTTCGGGTGTTTTTACTACATCTCCCTGGTCCATATAGAAAGATCCTTATCGTCCCTGATCGCTCCGGCAGGCGTGGGTTTTCCATCCTGCTCCTGGATGCCGTCATCGGCGCATGGGGACTTACTCGATCAGCGTGCTCTGTTCGATGTCGATCATGCGCGCGTACAGCACTTGTTCGTTTACTTCGAGGTTGTTGATCAGGCTCAGGCAGTGCACAATCCCGTTGCCGATCAATTCTCCCTCCACCTCGCCATATTCCACTCCGAGCAGCCCGTTGTCGGCGCGCTGGTCGTTGGACACGCTTCTCCTGACAAGTTTCAATACGTTGTCATCTTTAGTACCTCCCTCTGACCTGTCCTGCCTCCGGATGAGCCAGCTCGCTTTCCTTCGCCGGGATGACACGGACCGCGCAGGCTTTGTACTCGGGGATCTTCGCCAGCGGGTCGAGGGCATCGATGGTCAGCAGGTTCGCGGCCGCCTCGGCAAAATGGAAAGGGATGAAAACCACTCCCATGGTGGTCTTGTGGGTGACATTGGCGCGCAGGGCAATGGATCCGCGCCGGGAGGAGACGCGCACAGCCTGCCCATCGGCGATATCCAACCGGGCCGCGTCAGCCGGGTTGATCTCGACCAGCGCCTCTGGATAGAGATCGTCGAGTTTGGAGTTGCGCGTCATTGAGCCCCCATGCCAGTGCTCCAGCACGCGGCCGGTAGTCAGGATGAACGGGTATTCGTCGTCCGGCATCTCCACCGCGGGGTGGTATTCCAATGGATGAAACTTCCCGCGCCCGCGCGGGAAGGTGTCGGCGAACAGGAAAGGCGTTCCCGGGTGTTCGTCATCCCAGACCGGGGTCTGCAGACCCTCTTTGTCGATGCGCCAGTATTTCACCCCGGCGTACTCGGGGACGACGCTCCCCATTTCTTCCAGCACCTCGGAAGGGTGTGTATAGTCCCAATGAGCCGAATTCGGGCGTCCCAGGCGGGTCTCGATCCGCTTCGCCAGATCGCAGAGGATCTCCCAGTCCGGGCGGGAATTCCCCCGGGGAGCGATCGCCTGCCGGACTCGCTGGACTCGGCGGTCCGTGTTGGTGAAGGTGCCGTCCTTCTCCGCCCAGGAGGCGGCCGGCAGGAAGATGTCGGCATAGGCCCCCGATTCGTTGATAAACAGGTCCTGTACGACCAGGAATTCCAGGCGTTCCATCTGGTGGCGGGTGTGGTTCAGGTTCGGCTCGGACATCATCGGGTTCTCGCCCATGATGTATAGGCTGCGCACCCCTCCCGGACCGACCGCGCTCAGGATCTCGGTGGTGGTCAGGCCGCGTTTGCGGTTCAATCCGCCGGGCTCGACGTTCCAGGCGCGCTCCCATTTTTCCGCGTTGGCCGGATCATCGACCAACATGTAACCGGGATAATGCCAGGGCATGGCGCCCGAGTCGGACGCGCCCTGGACGTTATTCTGCCCTCTAAGCGGATTCAACCCGGTGCCGCGCCGCCCGATGTGCCCGGTGAGCAAGGCCAGGTGGATCAGGCTCATGGCATTGTCCGTGCCGTGGGAATGCTCCGGGATCCCCAGCGCCCAGTAGATTGCGGCGTTCTTCGCCGTGGCGTACATGCGCGCTGCCTCGATGATCAGATTCCGGTCCACGCCCGAGATGGCTTCGGCGTACTCCGGGGTGAACTTTTCCATCGATCTGGCAAACTCTTTAAACCCCTCGGTGCGCTCCCGGATGAAAACTTCGTTGTACAGCTTCTCCTTGATGATGACATGCGCCATGGCAGAGAAGACCGGGACATCGGCGCCCGGTTTTTCCGGAAGCCAGAGGGCGGCGTAGTTAACCGTCTCGACCCGCCTCGGATCGACCACGATCAGCCTGGCGCCGTATTTCTCGACGGCGGCCTTCATCTGGAGAGCAATGATGGGGTGCGTTTCGGCGGTGTTCGAACCGGTGACGATGAACACGTCGTTGTCGATCACCTCGGCGGCGGTGTTGCTCATGGCCGAAGAGCCGATCGCCATCTGCAGGGCGACCACGGAACCGGCGTGACAAAGCCGTGTGCAGTGATCGACGTTGTTGGTGCGGAAGAGCGCCCGGAAGATTTTTTGCAGCAGGTAGTTGTCCTCGTTGGTGGCTTTGGCGCAGCAGTACACCGCCAGAGCGTCTGATCCATCGCGTTGGTAGATCGCCACCAGGCGTTCCGCGACGAGATCGAGCGCGGTATCCCAGTCAGCAGGCAGCCAATCCCAGGGGGTTTCAGGGGATCGGGGAGAGGGATCAGGGGACTCCCGAACTCCTTGACCCCTATCCCCTGGCATCGGCTTTCCTTCCAGCAAATATCGCCTCACCAGAGGCGTTGTCACCCGCCCCGGGCTGTAGATGAAATCGTAGCCGAAGCGGCCCTTGACGCACAGGTTGCCGTGGTTGACGACCGAATCGAACGGCGAGGTCACCTTGAAGATGTAATCATTTTTAATGTGAAGTTCCAGGTTGCAGCCCACCCCGCAGTACGGGCAGGTGGTGGGGACGATGCGGTCCGCCTTTATCATAGCACCTCCAATAACGCCTCACGAATCGCGTTCACCGTTTCCGCTTCTTTCTCTCCGATCGCGTTACCTGCATGATCTCATCTGGCGTCATCCCCTGCTCCAGGAGCCACTCGCGCTTGGCCTTCAGCGCGCCGGTCGGGCAGACGCCCACGCACTGCCCGCAGAAGACGCAGGTCGTCTCGGGCAGGGGTTTATCGAAGAAAGTGCCGATCATCGTACCGAAACCCCGACCACTAAAGTTGATGGCGTAAGTGTACTGGGCGTCCTCCGCGCACACCTGCACGCAGCGCCAGCACAGCACACACTTGGCGTAGTCGCGCACGTACATGGGGTTGTCGTCGAGAACCGGGACCTCCCGCCGCTTACCGTCCGGGAAACGCCTCGGCTCGGCAGCGTAGTCCACAGCCATCTCCAGGATCGAGGAGGAATCGGAAAGGTCCACTGCGGAAGCGAGCATCTCCAGGATGGTGCGCCGGCTGCGATCGACGCGTGGGCTGCGTGTCTGCACCTGCATGCCCTCGCTCACCAGGGCCACGCAGGCCGGCGAGAGGACGCGCGCCCCCTCCACTTCCACCACGCACATCCGGCAGAGACCGTTTGCGGTGCAGTGGTCGTGGTAACAGATGGTCGGGATCGCTTCGCCGAGCGCCTGGGCAGCCTTGAGGATCGTCGTCCCGGCTGCAACAGTGACAGATTTTCCATCAATTCTCAGGGTCACTTCGTCGGTCATAGAATTAACCAGTCAATAAGACAGCAGATGCAGACTCAGTAAAAGACAAAGCAGTCCTGATCGGTTAGCGATCAGCCTCCGTCGTCCGGCTCCCGTTAAACATTTCCGGCCAGAGTTTCATCGCACTGAGCACGGCTGTCGCGGCGGTCTGTCCCAGTCCGCAGATCGAAGCGTCGGTCATCGTCCAGCCAACGTCGGAGAGGCGCGCCGCGTCGCCGGGGAGGACCTTGCCGGCGGAGATGCGCTCCAGGATCTCGTACTGCCGCTGAGTGCCGATCTGGCAGGGGTAGCACTTCCCACACGATTCGTGGGCGAAGAAGCGCGCCAGTCGTCTCAGCACATCGCGCAGGTCGCGCGTCTCGTCGAAGACCATCACCACTCCCGAGCCCAAAGGCAGCCCGGCCGCGCGCAGGTCTTCAAACGTGAGGCGGACGTCCAGGTGCTCCTCCGTGGCAAAAGCCCCGGCTGCCCCTCCAAAGAGCACCGCCTGCAGTCCATAGTGATTCCGCAACCCCCCTGCCAGATAATACAGCAGGTGGTATAAGGTCACGCCGAAAGGCACTTCATACAGCCCGGGCCGGGTGACATCCCCGGAGACGCAGAACAGCTTCGGACCCGGCGATTTTTCCGTACCAATCCTGCGATACGCTTCCACCCCTTTGTCGATGATGAACGGCAGGTTGCAGAGCGTCTCGACGTTGTTGATGGCGGTTGGCTTCCCGAAAAGGCCATGGGTGGTCGGGAAAGGGGGTTTCATACGAGGGAAGCCGCGCTTGCCTTCCATCGATTCGAACAGGGCTGTCTCTTCGCCGCAGATGTATGCACCGGCGCCCCGGAACAGTTCGACTTCGAGGTCGAAGCCAGAACCAAGGAGGTTGCCCCCTAAGTATCCGGCTTCCCTGGCTTCTGTTATCGCTGCCTCCAGCGCCCGGTAAGCCGCGGGATATTCCCCGCGCACGTAGATATAGCCTTGATGTGCCCTAACGGCGTAAGCGGCGATCGCCAGGCCTTCCAGGACGAGGTGGGGGTCACCCTCCATCAGGATGCGGTCTTTGAAAGTCCCGGGTTCGGACTCGTCGGCGTTGCAAACGACGTATTTGGGCGAGCCGGGAGCCGCCGCAGCGCCCTCGAGCTTCAGCCCGGTCGGGAACGCTGCTCCGCCGCGGCCGACCAGCCCGGAAGCTTTCACAGCGGCGACCGTCGCCTCAGGCGTCATGGTCAGCGCCTTGCGCAAGCCGGCGTACCCTCCACCGGCTTCGTACTCCTCCAGAGACGTTGCCCGACCTTTACCGCAGTTCGCCGTCAGCAGCCGCAGATCGCCAGCCAGATGTCCGGCCGGCTCATTAACTTTGCCAGCCGGCTCCCGCAATTCCAGGAGGATCCGGGAGGCCTGATCCCCGCGGACCCGGCCCAGCCGCCGCTCGCCTGCCAGGACAGCCGGAGCGATCTCGCACAACCCGAGGCAGGGAGAAGGCTCTACAGTATATGCGCCATCCGATGTGACCTGATCGGGCCCGGTGCCTAAATGGGCGCAGAGGGCGTCCAGCACCTCATCGCCTCCGGACAGCGCACACGCCGGGTCCAGGCAGACGCGGAGGACTCTCTTGCCAACAGGCGCCTTATAAAACAGGGCATAGAAATCGATCACCCCGTAAACATCCGCCAGGGGGACATCCAGCAGCCGGCCGATTTCCACGGCCACTGGCTCAGGGATGTAGCCGTAGATCGATTGAGCGATGTGCAGGGCTGGCAGCAGGGAAGCGCGCCCGCGAGAAATTAACCCATTCATGGCGCTGCCGAGCGGTGCCAGATCGATAGCGCTCATACCCCTAACTGCCGGCCCGTTGCTTTTCCCAGGCGAGCAGCCAGGAATCGTATGCTTCGGCCCAATTCGCCGTGTTCACGACCAGAGTCTTGTCGATCCCGTCCCGATCCAGGATAAGGAAGGTCCTCTCCGGGAGTCCATCTTCGGTGATTTCAAGGGTGCAATCCACCGGGGTGATCTCATCCCGCAGGAAATGCCAGCCGAAGTGCGCCTCGCAGGCCGGCTCGTGGCATTTACACGAACGACGGTCCAGTACGATTTTCATAGCTACCTCCGCTAGGACAAATCTTTACTTATTATAGTTTGATTTCTCCAAATTCGCACCGAAATACCCACCCACCGCGCCCGTGGCCCCGGGCATCGTGCCCGGTATGCCATCCGGCCCACGTCCCCCGCACGCCCACCCCTGTAGCTCCGGGCTTTGTGCCCGGGTTACATAACCGCCCATGACCACCCTCCGGACCTCATACCCGGCACGCCACCCGGGCCTCGTACCCGAGGTGGTCTCCATTCCTCGCGGCGGACTGCATATTGATCGGCAATGGGACCATGGTGCCACACCATTCCCATTCCTACCACGGCACGGGGACGTGCCCGGGATCCGTGCTCGATCTCAGGGCTTGGCAAACACCACCAACCAGGAACCCCAATATCGGGACCCCCCTGGAGTCTCGCATTCTGCCGCTGTAAGATCGGCGACGATCTCACCGCCTCCAGCCACGCGCAGCGAATATACCATTCCCGGTGTCATCAGGAAATCGGCGTATCCCGCACCCAAATCAGGCTTCAGCCCGGTGAAAAAATGGTCTTCCCCACCATCCCAGCTGACCACGACTTCCACCCCCGCCAGCGGCGACCCGCTGGCGTCTTCCGCCAGCACTCTCAGAAGAGGTCCGGGGACCGCCGGGTCACATTCGAAAGCCTGGTCCCGGACGACGAACGGTGACCCGGGAGTCGAAGTGGGTGTGCGCGTGGGCAGCGGCGTGCCTGTAGATATTGGAGTCCGGGTGGCGCCCTGGTTCTCTCCGGAGGGTGAGGGCGAAGATCCATCCTCTCCACCGGTTGTCCCAGGATTCTCTACCAAGGCGGTCGGCTTCGCCGTTGGGGTCAGCGCTGACCCGACAGGCTGTGTCGTTTCGCTTGGTGGAGACTCCTCGGACGCAGCCGGGGAGAGCTCAACGCCTCCCAGGGCGACCGCCAGGATGCCCAGGGCCTGGGCGCTGCGCGGGTCGTCCCCCTCGGCCAGAGTGCGCTGCGCCTGTTCCGCCAGCGCCCGGGCCGCGTCTTCATCTTCCAGCTGTTCGAGCCGGGACATGGCCCGTGGGAGGTTGCCGTTCGCCACGTAAGCCGCTGCTACCATCGCGCGATACTGGTCCTTAAAATCTGCCCGCAGCGAAGCAGGAGAGGTGTCGCGAAATTCCCGCGGGGAGACCAGCCAGGCGTAAGCCAGCCCCAGGACGATCCCGAGGATCACGCCCGTCAGCAGGTACCACGGACCCCGCTCGTCTCTCACGGCGCCGGTCCTCCGCTCCCCGGGGTCCAGACCTGCAAGGCGGTCGCCAGCTGGCTCAACAATTCCTGATCCGAATCGGCATACTGGAGCTGGGCAGCATAGATCATCGCCTGGCGGACGATCTCAGCCGGCGGGGTGTCGCCCAACGCCGCCAGACGCCGGGCTGCCAGGTCGAGGTCCCCCTCCGCCGCGTAAGCTTCCGCCGCCATTAGGACATAATCCGTCTGGTAATCGTAGCGCAGGTTGGACAGCGTCGTGTCGACGTATTTTACCGGGCTGATCACCCACCCATATAACAGACCGACGCCGAACCCAATCCCGACGGTAAGGATAAACCAGATCCAGCGGCGCATGGTTAACTTCGGCTGGCGAGGATCTCCCGGAGCGCAGCCAGGAGCAGCACCACGTTCTCTCGCCGACTGCTGAACCCCATCAACCCAATGCGCCAGATCTGCCCTTTAAGTGGTCCGAATCCCCCGGCAATTTCGATGTTGTAGTCGTTCAAGAGGCGGCGGCGCACCACGGTCTCATCCACTCCAGGCGGGACGAGGGGGGTGGTCAGCGTGGGCAGGCGATATTCCGGCGGGACTAACAGCGAAAGGTCGAGCTCTTCCAAGCCATCCCAAAGCAGCCTGGCATTTGCCTGGTGGCGGGCGAAGCGCGCCTCAAGCCCTTCTTCGATCACCAAGCGCAAAGCCTCGCGGAGCGCGTAATTCATGCTGATCGGCGCCGTGTGGTGGTAGGTCCGCTCCTTTCCCCAGTACTTTTCCAGCTGAGTTAGGTCCAGGTACCAGTTCCCGACCGGTGTTTTGCGGCTCCGCAGCACCTCCCGGGCCCGCGGCGACACGGTGAGTGGTGCCAGACCAGGCGGGGCAGAAATGCATTTCTGCGTCCCGCTGTAGGCGACATCGACCCCCCAGGAGTCGATTTCAACCGGCAGGCCGCCCAGGGAAGTCACCGTATCCAGCACGAGCAAAGCTCCGTTTTTGTGAGCACCATCAGCGATCTCAGCGATCCCCGGCTGGAGGACACCCGTCGATGTTTCCGCATGCACGATGGCCACCAGCTTGTAGGCGTTTTTGCTCAGCGCATCCCGGATTTCCTGTGGGTCAAACGTCTTTCCCCAGGGCTGCTCCAGGCGGTCGACTTTTGCCCCATACCGACCAGCC
>Ga0073934_10001193_pt1 | contig 65182 bp, 62 predicted proteins | sample LarsenN4metaG_FD_76834 | JGI IMG/M metagenome (GOLD analysis project Ga0073934, IMG submission 76834) | Hot spring sediment bacterial and archeal communities from British Columbia, Canada, to study Microbial Dark Matter (Phase II) - Larsen... ... | reverse complement strand
GTCGGATCTGGAAGAGGACGGCTATCTCTACCAGCCGCACACCTCTGCCGGCCGCGTGCCGACCGCCGCGGCCTACCGCTTTTTCGTTCAGGAGTACGGCGCGCACGCCACCCTCAGCCCGGAAGACCAGACTTTCATTCGCGAGCAACTCGCTGCCGCGCAGACGCCTGCCGAGATCATGGAGCGCGCCAGCCACGTCCTGGCCACGCTTTCCCACGGCCTGGGGATTGTTGTTTCTCCGCCGCTCTCCAAGCTCACCCTGGAGCACATCCGCTTCATGGCCCTGCCGGACGGTCGCCTGCTCGTCGTCCTGATCTCCCAGGGCGGCATCACGCGCGACAAAGTCGTGCGTCTTGATCTGCCTCTCTCGCAGGACGAGTTGGACCGCACCGCCAACTTCCTCACCCGTCACTATATTGGCTGGACGCTGGACGCCATCCGCGCCGACCTGCTGGTGCTCATCGCCCGCGAGCGCGAGCGCTACGAGCGCCTGGCCAAGAACGCCCTGGCGCTTTGCGACCCCCGCGTGCTCGGCGAGGACACCAGCGCGCAGCTCTACGTCGAAGGCGCCGCGCAGATCGCCAGCGCCCCGGAGTTTGCGGACGCCGAGCAGTTGCGTGAACTCCTCGGGGCCATTGAGGAAAAGCGTAAGCTGGTGATCCTGCTCACCGGCTGCATCGAGGAGCCGGAGCCGGTGCACGTCCAGATTGGCATCAAAGAAATCGAAAACGCGGGCGCGCACCTGGCCCTAATCAGTGCACCGTACGCCTTCTACGATCGCGTCCAGGGTTCTCTCGGCGTCCTCGGCCCCATGCGCATGCAGTATGAGCGGGCCATCACCGCCGTGGCCTATGTGGCCCAGCTTTTCAGCAAGCAGTTGAGCGGGAGCGAACGCTCTTGACCTTCCAGGACGAAAAGAATCCCGGCCAGCGCGCAGATTCTGTCCAGGATGCGGACACCGCTCCGGCTGCGCCGGAGACTGTACCCCCCGAGGTGGACGCGCAGGCCGCGGTGGCGCAGATGCTTGTCCGGCTCCAGACGGAAAGGGACGCGCTGGCCGCCAAGTACAACGCCGCCATCCGCCAGTTGGCCGACCTGGACAACGCCCGCAAGCGCATCGAGCGCGAGCGCAGGGACGATGCCGCGCGCCACACTGCACACGTGATTGAATCGGTTCTGCCGGTCCTCGACGCCTTCGAGCACGCCCTCGCGGCGCATTCCGAGCCAGCCTACGAAGACTATCGCAAAGGCTTCGAGCTGATCTGCCGCCAGCTCATGGATTCGCTGGCACGTTTTGGCCTGACGCGCATCGAAGCCGTAGGCAAGCCGTTCGATCCGCACTTGCACCAGGCTATAGAGCGCGTGGAGTCCGAGGACCACCATGATGGCACCGTCCTCGCCGACCTCCGCTATGGTTACAAGTTGCGCGAGCGCGTCTTGCGGCCTGCGTTGGTGCGCGTGGCCGTGAAGCCTGCCCCCAAGGAATCGGAGCCGGCACACGCGCCGGCGGAGTCGGATACCCCGGTCAATTGAGGTCGCGAACTCCTGTGCCCAGCAAGCGCGATTATTACGAAGTGCTCGGTGTGAGCCGCTCGGCCTCTGCGGACGAGGTCAAGAGCGCCTACCGCAAGGCGGCGCTGAAATTCCACCCGGACCGCAATCCCGCGGACAAAGCTCGCGCGGAAGAAAAGTTCCGCGAGGCTACCGAGGCCTATAGCGTTCTTTCCGATCCGGAGAAGCGCGCCGCTTACGACCGTTTCGGCCACGCCGGCGTCGCTGGCGCTCCTGCCCCCGCCGATGTCTCCAGCATCTTCGAGCAGTTCAGCGACATCTTCGGCGACTTTTTCGGCGTCGAGGACCTGCTTGGCGTGGGTGGCCGCGCCGGGCGCCGTCGTCCGCGCGCGCAGCGCGGAAACGATCTGCGCTACGACATGACGCTCTCTTTCGAGGAGGCCGCCAACGGCCTCCGTACCAAAATCAAGATCCCCCGTCTGGAAACTTGCGATACGTGCAAGGGCTCCGGCGCAAAGCCCGGTACGGCACCCGCAACCTGCCAGACCTGCGCCGGCCGCGGTCAGGTGCATTACCAGCAGGGATTCTTCACCATCACCCGCACTTGCCCGAACTGCCAGGGCGCCGGGAAGCTCGTCCGCGAGCCTTGCAAGACCTGCCGCGGCGATGGCCAGGTGGAGCGCGAGCGCACTCTCGAAATCCGCATCCCGCCCGGCGTGGATTCGCAAACCCGCCTGCGCATTCCCGGCGAAGGCGAGCCGGGCATCCATGGCGGCCCGCCCGGCGACCTCTACGTCATCCTCGAAGTGAAGGAGCACCCCTTCTTCGAGCGCCGCAACTCCGATCTCTACTGTACCATCCCCATTAATTTCGCCCAGGCCGCTCTGGGCACAGAGATTGCCGTGCCCACTCTCGCCGGGGAAGAGAAGCTTCCCATCCCTGAAGGCACGCAGACCGGCTCCATTTTCCGCCTGAAGGGCAAGGGCCTGCCCAATCCCAACGGTGGCGGCAAGGGCGACTTGTACGTCAACATCCGCGTGGTCACGCCCGCCAAACTCACCCGCGAGCAGAAAAGACTTCTCGAGCAGCTCGCGGAAACCCTCCCCGAAGAATCCCGCCCCGCCCAGCGCAACTCTTCTCTCTTCGAAAAGGTCAAAGACATCTTCGGCTAGTGGCACAGCCATTCCTGGCTGTGCAGCGATCTTGCTCGCCCAGGAATCGCACATCCTGCTTCGCGAAGCGGCAGTCTCCCCATATACCTCCCTTACTTTGTCTCTCTCCTGATGTACACTTCGTCCACTTCGGGTATCACACATGCGCCGCCGCTTCTTTGTGGATCGCTTCGATGGCACCGCCGCAACCCTTGGTGGTGAGACGGCTCACCATCTCGGCCGCGTCCTGCGCGCCGAACCCGGCCAGCTCTACGAGTTGAGCGACGGCCTCTCCGTTTGGTTGGCGCGCATCGAACGCGTGCGCCGCGACGCCATCGAATTCGCCCTCCTCGAACAGCTCCCCGCGCGCGAGACCGCTCTCCGCACCATGCTGCTCCTCGCCATCGTCAAATTCGACCGCTTCGAATGGGCCCTCGAAAAAGCCACAGAGTTAGGCGTCTCCGAATTCATTCCTCTCGCCGCCGACCGGAGCGAAAAGGCGCTGGTTAGAGCCGCGCCCAAGCGCGCCCAGCGCTGGGGGAAGATCCTTCTCGAATCCGCACAGCAGGCCCGCCGCCTTCGACCTCCACTTCTGCATCCGGCCGCCCGGCCATCGCAGGTCTTTGCTGATGTAGGGGCACGACATGTCGTGCCCATCCTCCTTTCGGAACACATGGAAGCCCCTCCGATTCGCGCCGTCTTGTCCGGAAACGTAGGGGCCGGTGCTCAGACCGGCCCGGTGGTTTCCGCCGCCCTGGCCATCGGCCCCGAAGGCGGCTGGACGGACGACGAACTCGCCGCCGCGCGCGCTGCCGGTTTCCTCGAAGCCTCCCTCGGCGCGAACATCCTCCGCACCGAAACCGCCGTCGCTGCCGCCCTCGCCATCCTCAACTTCGCCCTCGGAGCGTGATTCATCCTCTCCGCGCTTCTCTGCGCCCTCAACGTCTTTGCGTTGAGTTCTCGCACTTTCCCGTTGTCGCAGGTCCGCGGCTGTTCTACGATACCGTCCGTATGCGCCGCTTTGCCATTTCCTTACTTCTTTTCTTCCTTACTTCCCTGCCGCTTCTTGCTCAGAACCGCCCGCTTCGCACCACCGACGCGGAAACTGTCTCGCCCGGCACGCTGCGCGTCCAGGTGGGTTTCGATTTTCTTCAGGACGTGGATTTTCCGCTCTCCGGCCTCACCGGCGATCTCACATCGGTTGGCGTGATCAGCCTGCGCATGGGCGCGGGGAAGATGGTCGAGGTGCAGATGGAAGGCGCAGTGCGCCACTTCCTCGACGTGCAGCGGCAGGTCGGATCGTTTGTCGCGCCCGCTCTCACCGGCCCGAATTCCACGCACGACGTTGGCGACTTTTCCATCGCCACCAAGTTCCGCCTTTTCGGCGAAACAAAACGCCACCCCGCCCTCGCCTTCCGCTTCGGCTACCAGATGCCCAACTCCAACCAGGCCCGCGGCATCGGCACGAACACCTCGAACCTCTTCGCGGAGATGATCCTTCAGAAGCACTTCGGCAAGCTCAACCTGATGGGCAATGTCGGCGTAGCCATCCTGCAAGCTCCCGCCGCCAACTTTACGCAGAACGACGTGATCACGTACGGCGCTGCGTTCAGCTTCGCCGCGCACCAGCGCCTCAACCTGGTCGGAGAAGTTGCCGGCTTTCAGAGCACGCGGCGCATCACTTCCAGCCTGCTCGGCACGGAGAGCCGCGGTCAGGGCCGCTTCGGCTTCCAGCTTACCGCCGGCGGCTTCCAGTGGGATATCGCCGGCATCGCCGGCCTGACCAGCCACAGCCCGCGCCACGGCTTCACCTTCGGCGTCCGCCGCGACATCCACCTCTTCGACTACAACGCCGTCAAGTAACTTCCGGCGGCATTCAACCTTTCAACTTTCCAACCTTCGAACCTTTCAACATCATCCTCTCGCGCAAAACCGAATAGCGAAAGATTATCCAAAGTATCTTGCACCCCGCTTGGATGGTTCCCCATAGCGTCCCCGAAATCTTTGAGCGTCCCGCCCGCCGCTTGCGATACCGCACGGGAATCTCCAGCACGCGCAATCCCTGCCGCTGCGCTTTGATTTGCATTTCAATCGTCCAGCCGAAGCGGGTGTCGCGCATTTGCAGCCGCGCGAGCGCCTCGCGCCGGATGGCGCGGAACGGCCCCAGATCCGTGTAGCGCGCACCATGCAGCAGCCGGAGCAGGGAAGTGGCCAGCGCATTGCCGATGCGCTGTTGTGGAGTGAGCGCGCCTTGCTCGCGCTCGCCCAGCACGCGTGACCCCACCACCATCTCGGCCTCGCCTTGTTCCACCGGCTCCAGCAACCGCCTCAAATCCGCCGGATCGTCGCTGCCGTCAGCATCCATGAAGGCCACCAGCGTGATGTCCGCGCCGAGTGCCGCTATGCCCGCCAGGCAGGCTTGCCCGTATCCGCGGCGCGGTTCGTGGACCACCTGCGCTCCGTGCTGCCGCGCCACCTCGGCGGTGCGGTCCGTCGAGCCGTTATCCACGACGACCACCTGCGCCAATCCCGCCGCGTGCAGCCCGTCGAGCGTCGCGCCGATGGCTTCTTCCTCGTCCCGCGCGGGGATAATCAGAGCAATCCTTTCGGACATGGCCCGCCATCCTACGCTGGGAGCAAGGTGTTGTCGAACGCCTCCCCCCACACGGGCACCCGCTGCGGCGGGCCTATGCCTCTTCCGGAGCAGGACTATTGGCGATCACGCCGGGATGTGGTATAAATTTATGATCCTTTTTCGCGCAATGGAACAACCCGCCAACAGCACTAAGACTGCCGCTCCGGAGGGATCTTCTTCCTCCACGCTGCGTGCGGAAATCAAGAGTTGGACCCGCGACCTGCTGATTGCCTTTGCCTTGGCCATGGTCATCATCGTGTTCCTCTACCAGCCGGTCAAAGTCGAAGGCACCAGCATGTCTCCGCTGCTCACCGACCAGGAGCGCATTTTCATCAACAAGTTTGTCTATCGTTTCGAGCCCATCCAGCGCGGCGACGTGGTGGTCTTCTGGTATCCGCTCGACAAATCCAAATCCTTCATCAAGCGCGTGGTGGCCTTGCCCGGTGACACGGTGGAAATCCGCCTGGGCCAGGTGTTGGTGAACGGCAAGGTGCTCGACGAGCCCTACGTCCCCGGGCAGTTCGCCGACCGCACTTCCCTGGGCCCGGCGAGGATTCCCGAAGACCATTTCTTCGTGCTCGGCGACCATCGCAATAGTTCCAACGACTCGCGCGTCTTCGGCCCCGTGCCGGGCGAGTTCATCTACGGCAAGGCGGTTTTCGTCTATTGGCCGGTGGAGCGCTTCGGCCTGCTCCCCGCCATTGGAAGCGACGTGCAATGACCCCACACGGAGGACAAACTGACGCCCCTCGGTTCCCCCGCACTCCTCGCGCTCGAGGACGGGCGCGTATTTAACGGGCGCGCGGCGGGCGCTCGCACCCGCCGCGGCGGCGAAGTCGTTTTTAATACCAGCCTCACCGGCTACCAGGAAGTTTTCACCGACCCCAGTTATTCCGGCCAGATCGTCTGTCTCACCTACCCGCATATCGGCAACGTCGGCACCAACCTCAATGACGAGGAATCCCCTCGGCCGTACATCGAAGCCCTGATTGTCCGCGAGTTCTCCCAGCTCGCCTCCAACTGGCGCTCCACCGAATCCACGCAGGCCTATCTCCAGCGGCACAATATCCCCGTCATCTCGGACATTGATACTCGCGCGCTTGTCCGCCACCTGCGTACTGTCGGCGCGCTGCGCGGCGTGCTCTCCACCGACGGCACACCCGCCTCCCAGCTCATCGCAGAAGCCCGCGCACTGCCCACCATGGCCGGCCTCGAACTCGCCAGCCGCGTCACCTGCCACGCCGCTTACGATTGGTCCAATGGCTCCATGGAGTTTCCCGCACAACTCGGCGCCTCATCTCCACTGGCCCCCCACTCCGGCGAGCAACTAAATCTCGCGATTGAAAATGTGGCACCGCCTTTCGCCAGGGCAAATGTAGCGGCGCCCTTCAGGGCGGCATGTGTCGCGGATTCTCGCCGTTTCACCGTCATCGCCTACGACTTCGGCATCAAACAAAACATCCTTCGCCTGCTCGTGGACCACGCCTGCAACGTCCGCGTCGTCCCCGCCAACACCTCCGCTGAGGACGTCCTCGCACTGAAACCCGATGGCGTTTTCCTCTCCAACGGCCCGGGTGATCCCGAGCCCATCACCTACGCCGTCGCGAACATTCGCAAGCTCCTCGGTCGCGTGCCCATCTTCGGTATCTGCCTCGGCCACCAGCTCTGCGGCCTGGCCCTGGGCGGCCGAACTTACAAGCTCAAGTTTGGCCATCACGGCTCAAACCATCCAGTAAAGAATTTGCTCACTGAAAAGGTTGAAATCACCGCGCAGAATCACGGCTTCGTTGTGGACCCTGACTCGCTGCCAGCGCGCGACGTCGAAATCACCCACGTCAACCTGAACGACCACACCAACGAGGGCATGCGCCACCGCTCGCTGCCTCTGTTCAGCGTCCAGTACCACCCCGAAGCCTCCCCCGGCCCCCACGATTCGCGGTACTTGTTCCGCGAGTTCGTCGCCAAGATGGCTCAAGGTGTTTCATAAGTGCAGCGGCGTACTGACATGCTCAAGGCTCTGCTCGATGGCCCGCCCCCGATCGGGGCGAGTGGAAGGGAGGGGCTGAAGCCCCGCCCTTCCAAGGAGAAGGCAGCAGGGGGGACAAGGGGCTCCTAGATGCCAAAACGCACCGACACCCACAAAGTCCTCATCATCGGCTCCGGCCCCATCGTCATTGGCCAGGCCTGCGAGTTTGACTACTCCGGCACGCAGGCCTGCAAGGCCCTGCGCGCCGAAGGTTACGAGGCCGTGCTCGTCAATTCCAATCCGGCCACCATCATGACCGACCCGGAACTCGCCCCGCGCACCTACGTCGAGCCGCTGCGCAAGGAATATCTCGAGCAGATTATCGTGCAGGAGCGCCCCGACGCCTTGCTTCCTACCGTCGGCGGCCAAACCGGCCTCAATCTCGCCGTCGAGCTGGCCGAATCCGGCATCCTCGCGAAGTATGGCGTCAAGCTCATCGGCGCTTCACTGCAAGCCATCAAGATTGCCGAAGACCGCCAACTCTTCAAGGATGCCTGCCGCCGCATCGGCCTCGACGTGCCGCACTCCGCCGTCGTCAGCAGCGTGAAGGACGCCCTCCGTCTCGCCGATGAACTCGGCTATCCCGTCGTCATCCGTCCTTCGTTCACGCTGGGCGGCACGGGCGGCTCCATCGCTTTCAACCACGAAGAATTCGCCGACGCTATCGCCCGCGCGCTGGACGCCAGCCCCGTCCACGAGGCGCTCATCGAAGAATCCGTCCTCGGCTGGAAGGAATTCGAGCTCGAAGTGATGCGCGACCACCGCGACAACTTCGTGGTCATCTGCTCCATCGAAAACTTCGACCCCATGGGCATCCACACCGGCGACTCCATCACCGTCGCTCCCGCGCAGACCCTCACCGACAAGGAATATCAACTCATGCGCGACGCCTCCGCGGCCGTCATCCGCGAAGTGGGCGTCGAGACCGGCGGCTCCAACATCCAGTTCGCCGTGCATCCCGAGAACGGCCGCATGGTCGTCATCGAAATGAATCCGCGCGTCTCGCGCAGCTCTGCGCTGGCCAGCAAGGCCACCGGCTTCCCCATCGCCAAGATCGCCGCCAAGCTCGCCGTCGGCTTCACGCTCGACGAGATTCCCAACGACATCACCCAGAAGACGCCCTCCTGCTTCGAACCGACGATTGATTACGTCGTCGCCAAAATCCCCAAGTGGCAATTCGAAAAATTCCCCGGCTCGGATTCGACCCTCGGCACGCAGATGAAATCCGTCGGGGAAGTGATGGCCATCGGCCGCACGTTCAAGGAAGCGATCCAGAAGGGCCTGCGCTCCCTCGAGCCGCACACGCCGTGGCGCCCGCCAGCCGACGTGACCCCCGCGCTGCTGCGCGAAAAGCTCACCACGCCGCGCCCCGACCGCATTCACTGGCTCTTTGTCGCTCTGGAAAGCGGCCTGCCCGCCGCCGAAGTCTGCACCCTGACCAGGATGGACCCCTGGTTCATCCGCCAGCTCGGGGAAATCATTGCTGTCAAGCAGCGCCTCGCCGGTGTCACTCTGGAGACCGCTCCCCGCGATCTTCTCTTCGAGGCCAAGCGCTGCGGGTTCAGCGATGAGCAAATCGCGCAGATCTGGGGCACCACGCCGTCCGCCGTCCGCCTGCTCCGCGGTAAACACCAGATCGCCCCAGTCTTCAAGCGCGTGGATACCTGCGCTGCTGAGTTTGAGTCCTACACGCCGTATCTCTACTCCACCTACGAGCACGAGGACGAAGCCGACGCCGACGACCGCCCGAAGATCGTCATCCTCGGCAGCGGCCCCAATCGCATCGGGCAGGGAATTGAATTCGATTACTGCTGTTGCCACGCTTCCTTCGCGCTAAAGGAAGACGGCTACGAAACGGTGATGGTGAATTGCAATCCGGAAACCGTCTCCACCGACTACGACACCTCCGACCGCCTCTACTTCGAGCCGCTCACTCTGGAAGACGTGCTGGCCGTCATTGACCGCGAAAAGCCCCGCGGCGTGATCGTGCAGTTCGGCGGGCAGACGCCTCTCAACCTGGCGCTTGACCTGAAGCGCAATGGCGTGCCCATCCTGGGCACTTCTCCGGAGTCCATTGATCTCGCCGAGGACCGCCGCCGCTTCGGCCGCCTGCTTGAAGAGCTGCGCATCCCTCAGCCCCGCAACGGCACCGCGCTCGTCCCGGAAGAGGCCGTGCGCGTGGCCGGCGAAATCGGCCTGCCTGTGCTGGTGCGCCCCAGCTATGTTCTGGGCGGGCGCGCCATGGTCATCGCCTACGATCTGGACACCGTGCGCAACTACGTGGCCCAGGCTGCGCTTATGGGTTCCGCGCGGCCCGTCCTGATTGATCAGTTCCTGGAAGACGCCACCGAGGTGGATGTGGACGCGCTCTGCGACGGCGACACCGTGGTTATCGGCGGCATCATGGAGCACATCGAGGAAGCCGGTATCCATTCCGGCGATTCTTCCTGCGTGCTGCCGCCCGTTTCGCTGAAGCCCGGGGTCCTCGCGCGCATCCGCGAGTACACTGCGCGCCTGGCGCGGGCCCTCAATGTCGTCGGCCTGATGAACGTGCAATACGCCATCCCCGCCGCGGCCGGCGACACGGTGTACGTCCTCGAAGTGAACCCGCGCGCGTCGCGCACCGTGCCCTACGTCAGCAAGGCCACCGGTGTTCCACTGGCCAAAGTCGCAGCGCGCCTGATGGCCGGGAAAAAGCTCGCGGAAATGAATCTGCCGCTCATGCGGGCGAACGGCGTCGCCGAGATCCCCATCCGGGATTACCACGCGGTGAAGTCGCCTGTCTTCCCCTTCAACAAGTTCCGCGGCGTGGACACTATTCTCGGCCCGGAGATGCGCTCCACCGGAGAAGTGATGGGCATCGCCGCGAGCTTTGGGGAAGCCTTTGCCAAGGCGCAGCTCGCCGCCGGCATCAACCTGCCGCGCGTCGGCTCCGCCTTCATCAGCGTTAACGAGCGCGATAAGCGCTTCATTACCCCGCTGGCCCGCGAGCTCGCCGCCCTCGGCTTCGCCCTCATCGCCACCCGCGGCACCACCGCCGCCCTCCGCGCTTCCGGCGTGGCCGTCGAGCCCGTCTTCAAGGTGAATGAAGGCCGCCCGAACATCGTGGACCTCATCAAGACCGGCAAGGTGGACCTCATCATCAACACGCCGCTCGGCCGCGAATCCTTCTTCGACGAAAAGGCCATCCGCAGCGCCGCGATCCGCTACAACATTCCCTGCATCACCACGCTTTCCGCCGCGCACGCCGCCGTGCAGGGCATCCGCGCCCTTCAACTGCACGGCGTCAGCGTCACGTCCTTGCAGGATCTCCACGCCGGCAAGCCCATCGCCTCCGAAGCCTCCGCCTCCGGCTGAGCAAATGGCTGAAGGTGCGTTAAACTATGCGCATGAAACTACACGGCATCTTTCCTCCCATCACCACGCCCTTTAACGAAGATGAATCGCTGGCCCTCGAGCGCCTGCGCGACAACGTCGCCCGGTACAACGCGACGGGCGTCGCGGGCTACGTCGTCATTGGCTCCACTGGCGAGTCGGTGCTGCTGCGCCCCTCGGAGATCGAGCAAGTCCTGGCCACGGCCCGCAAGGCGGCCGCCCCGGAGAAGATCCTCATCGCCGGCACCGGTGTGGACTCCACCGCCGAGACGATTGACCGCACCGGCCGCGCCGCCGACCTCGGTTATCACGCTGCTCTGGTGAAGACGCCCTACTACTACAAGCCGCAGATGACGCCAGACGTCCATGCGGAGCATTACCTGCGCGTGGCGGATGCTTCGCCCATCCCCATCCTCATTTATTCGGTCCCGCAATTCACCGGCGTGGCCGTGGAAGCGCCGCTGGTCGCGCGCCTCGCGCAGCATCAGAACATCATCGGCATCAAGGAAAGTTCCGGCAACGTGCAGCGCGTCGCGGAGATCATCCACGCGACGCCGCCCGGCTTCCAGACCCTCGTCGGCAGCGCCACGACGGCTTATCCCTCGCTCGCCGTGGGCGCAGTGGGAGCGATCCTGGCCGTGGCGGATGTGCTGCCCGAATTGTGCGTGGAACTTTACGAGGCGGCGCGAGCCGGCGACGCGGCCCGCGCGCGGAGACTGCAAGAGCGCCTCCTCGAGCCGACGCTCACGCTCGTTGCCAAGCTGGGAATCTCCGGGATCAAGTACGCGATGGACCGGCTGGGCTATTACGGCGGCCCCGCGCGCCGTCCGCTGCTGCCCCTGAGCGACGCGCAGAAGAAAGAAGCAGAGCGCGTGTTGGAGGCTGTGGCCCTGGCCGGCAAGGCCGCAAGCTAGTCCTTCTGCTGGCGAGCGTTACTCGTCAGCGGCACGCTGACCGGGCCGAGCGCGCCGGAAAGCGCGTCGCGCACCACGACGCGCAACACAACGGGCTGGCCTTCGATCTCCACCCGGCGGTTGAAGGTGAGTCCCGTTTCCTTCAATCGCGTGTTGGTGGCGTCGGTCAAGCGCATGTCGAGCGTCTGCGACACGCTCGTGGACGTTTTCCCTTCGGCGCTGCGCTGCGCAAAGAAGAAGTCCAGCGCGCCCACCCAGCGGTCGCCCTCCCTGCGCAGGGTTATGTCGCGCGCATCAATGTCTAGGGCTACCGCCAGCACGGTTTTACCGTTTGCCTCCAGGGGCAAAGCACTCGCCGTCAGCCCCACGCTGGTTGATTCAAGCGGGCTGCGTGCGGCATCGCGCAGCGCAGTCAGTAACTGTTTTTCATCCAGCTTGGGCGTTTCCGCTTGTGCGAAATAGCCGGCGCGTGCGCGCACGCGCAGCCCCGGACGCTTCACCTTCACCTTGATCTCGAGGAAGCGGCCGTCCCACTGGTTGTGCGTCGGATAGTAGCCGAGCACGTAGCTTACGCGCGAATCGTCTATCGCGTGGCGCACCGCGCGATCAATGTCGTTGCGGCTGTAGAAGGCTTTTCCACCCGTGCGCTGCGCCAGAATCTGCATCGTATCAATTCCCGTCCCCAACACGTTGAGGCTGGCCACGTATACTCCGCGCGCGTCAGATCGGTGACGGGATTGCCGTTTCCGTCCTGCACGATCACGCTCACTTGCACCAGCCGCGTTGTGACGCGCAGCGCCGGCCGCTCGTCTTTCTGCGCCGGCCGAGATCCTGAAGATTGCTGCGCAGCGGAGCGCAACTCGCCGCCGGTGCCGACGGCCAGGCACAGAGTGCAACTCCAGCAAGTAATTCTTTTCAGAGCGGTGGCGATCATTGCGTTGCACGGATACTGCCTTAGAGATTCCTCTCCAGGAAATGCTTGGTGCGGGGACTGCGCGCTTCTTCGCCATTGTCGGACCGCGCCGCTTGGCCGGAGTTACGCTGTGCGTGTATGATGGCAGCCTCCATGGAGTCTCACTGTCTCCGCGCGAGCGAACTGCCTCACACGAGCAAGCTGTACTCCAAGTACCTGGAAGACTTTCCAAGCGTCGCGCGTTTCTACTCGCATCCTCCGTCGGAGGAGGGGCTGCTCGCCTCGGCGCACGAAGCTCGGGTGGATGCGGCCACGCGCGGCGCGGTGGTGGAAATCCTACGCGAGCAGAACGGCCGGCTGGGCGCCGACGCCGCTGCCTTCCGCAACCTCGACCGGCTGGCCGCCGGCGCGCTGGCCATTGTCAGCGGGCAGCAGGTGGGCCTGTTCAGTGGTCCGGCGTACAGCTTCTACAAGGCCATCACGGCGCTGCGCGTGGCGCAGCATTTGACAGACCTTGGCGTGGATGCGGTTCCCATCTTCTGGATGGCCACGGAAGACCACGACCTCGCCGAAGTGAATCACACTCATTGGCTAGGCCGCAGCCGCGCACTCCAGCGCCTTGACATACCGCCCTCGCCGGAAGCGGTGGCCCGCCCGGTGGGAGAAGTTCCTCTCGGCGACAGCGTCATGCGCGCAGTGGAATCTGCCGCGCAGCTGATGGATGGACCGGGCGCAAGCGAAATCAGCGCGGCACTCGCCGAAGCTTACTCTCCGGCGCAGACCTACGGCTTTGCGTTCGGTCGTTTGTTAACGCGGCTGCTGGCCGGCCGCGGCCTCGTCGTCCTCGACCCGCTCGAGCCGCGCCTGCACCGCCTCGGCGCAGAAATCTATCGCCGCGCTCTGGCTGAGTCCGGGGAACTGGCCGACGCACTGCTCGCCCGCGGCAAGCAATTGGACCGTGGCGCTTTCCACAGCCAGGTCAAGGTGACCGAGTCCAGCACGTTGCTGTTCGTAAGAGTTGATGGCCAGCGCGTGGCCCTGCGCCGCCGGAGCCGCGATTTTGTCGCCGGGCGAAAGGCCTTTTCCGCCGCAGAACTCAACGCCATGCTGGCTGAATCACCGGAATCCTTCAGCGCCAATGTGCTCCTGCGCGCCGTGGTTCAGGACGTGCTCCTTCCCACGGCCGCGTACATTGCCGGTCCTGCGGAGACCGCCTACTTTGCGCAGGGAGAAGTGATTTATCGCCGCCTGTTGGGGCGAATGCCAGTGATCCTGCCCCGCGCGGGTTTCACACTGGTGGAGCCGCACGTCGCGCGGCTCCTGAAAAAGTATCGGCTGGAGTTGCCAGACCTGCTCCGCGGGCGCCAGCACCTGCGCAGGAAGCTGGAACGCGAATGCCTTCCTCCCGGGCTCGCGCGCAAATTCGCCGCGGGAGAGAAGGACCTCCAGAAACTCCTCCGCGGCCTGCGCGCGCCGGTTGGCAAGCTGGACATGACCCTGCTGGGCGCGCTGGACACCGCGGAGCGCAAAATGCTCTATCAATTCCTGAAGCTGCGCGCGCGCGCCGGCCGCGCGCAGAATTTCCGTACCGGGGTGCTCGACGCCCACGAGCGCATGCTGCTGGACGCGCTCTTTCCGCATCACGGCCCGCAAGAGCGCAGCCTGAATCTCCTGCCGTTCCTGGCGCGGCACGGCCTGGGCCTGCTCGACGAATTGCTCCACCGTACCCACGTCCGCAACTCGCAGCACCAGGTGCTGCATCTTTAGGCGCACGGAGGCCTACATGGACAACCAGCGGCTTCTCATCGGCCTGGCGTGCTTCGTGGGCAGTTTGATGGTCCTTCGCATTGGGCTGGTGACGATTCTCGGCTCGGTGCCCGCGCACTCGGACATGCGCGCGGCGTGGGTGGAGCTTACTCTCACGCAGAAGTTGTTTGTCACGGGGTGTTTCGTGGCCAGTGCCTATGCTGCCGGCATGGTCAGCAACGAATTGGTGAAGCTGATGAAACGATAGACGGAGCCGGTGGCCGAGGTCACGCTTATCCGCCGCAGCGGCACCCATGCTAAAATGCGCCGTTCGTTTATTCTTCCTCATCTGCGAATGGAGGAGAGCCCATGAAGATGTCGCCCGGAAAACGAAAGGGTCTCATGGCCGTCTCGGATGCGCGCGGAGTGATCGGCGCGGCGGCCATGGACCAACGCGGCTCGTTGCAGAAGGGCATTGCGCAAGCCCGCGGCGTGGATAAGAAGGACGTCACGCCGGACATGATGTCCGAATTCAAGGAAGCGGTCACGCGCATCCTCAGCCCCCACGCCAGCGCCGTCTTGCTGGACCCGGAGTATGGGCTGAAAGCCGCCAAGTCCCGCGCCAAGAACTGCGGCCTGCTGCTGGCCTACGAAAAGACCGGCTACGACACCACGCAGCCCGGGCGCCTTCCCGACCTGCTGGACCACTACTCGGTGCGTCGCCTGGTGGAAGCCGGCGCCGACTGCATCAAAATCCTGCTTTATTACACGCCCTTCGATCCACCCAAGATCAACGAGGCCAAGCACGCCTGGGTGGAGCGCATCGGCGCCGAATGCCTGGCGCTGGACGTGCCCTTCTTCCTGGAATTCGTCTGCTACGACGACTCGCTGGAGGAAAAGAGCATCGAGTTCGCCCGCAAGAAGCCGGAGATGGTGACCGGCAGCATGGCCGAATTCACCAAGGACCGCTACGCCGTGGACGTGATGAAGGTGGAGGTGCCTGTGAATATGGCTTTCGTCGGAGGCGCGCGCGCGTGCAAGGGCGAGGCCGCTTATACTCGCGAGCAGGCCAAGGAACTCTTCCGCAAGGCCGCGGCCATGGCCACCAAGCCCTTCATCTACCTCTCCGCCGGAGTGAGCAACGAGACGTTTTCGGAAACCCTGGAACTTGCCGGCGAATCCGGCACAAACTTCTCCGGCGTGCTGTGCGGCCGCGCCACCTGGAAAGACGGCATCCCGGTCTATGCCAAGGGCGGAATCAAGGCGCTGGAGGACTGGCTGGCCGACCACGGCGTGAAGAACATCAAGAACGTGAACGACAAGCTCTCCGCCGCCAAGCCGTGGTTTTCGTTCTACGGAGTTACCTCCGCCGCCGCCCTGGCAGACTGAACGTGTACTCATGCAGGGGCGCGACATCCTTCGGCTTTACTCAGGACATGTATCGTGCCCCTCCAGATTTGTCCGCTATGACGCCTGAAATTCAGTCCGGCGAAAAGCCAGGCCGCGCCTTCTCGCGCACGCTGAAGGTGAAAACCACTCGCCGCACTGAACTACTGGACATCACCCCCGACGTCCAGCACATGATCGGTGAATGTGGCGCGGCCAGCGGGGTCTGTCACCTCTACGTGCCGCACACCACCGCCGGCATTACCATCAACGAGAACGACGACCCCGACGTGCCGCGCGACATCGAAGCCGCGCTCGACCGCCTGGTGCCCAAAGACGCCGGCTACAAGCACTGGGAAGGCAACGCCGATGCGCACATCAAATCCACGCTGGTGGGCGTCTCCCGGACCGTGCACTTCGAAGGCGGCCAACTCCAGCTCGGCCGCTGGCAAGCCATCTTCTTCTGCGAATTCGACGGGCCCCGCCAGCGCGAGGTGCGCGTGCGCGTCGTGCGCGACGACCTGCCATGAAGGCGGCCAACTTCCTCTACATCGCCGGCGGCTGCTTCGTACTCGCCGCCGTTTTCCGCTACTTTGGCAGGCTGCCTCTGGCTACCGCGCTGTACGTTCCGGGCGTGGTCTTCGCTCTGTGCGGCATCATTCTTCTGATTCACAGTCATTGGAAGGCGCGGCAAAAAGACAAATGACGCTCGGGATCTACATCCAGGTGCCCTTCTGCCAGACGAAGTGTACCTACTGCAATTTCCACACGGGGGCAGTGTCTCGTGCGCTGTACGATCCTTTTGTGGACGCCATCTGCCGCGAGATGGAACTTCATGTTCAGGGCGCAAATGCAGAGGCTGAGTTCCGCGGCATCGGGGCTTCGCCCGATTGGCTCTCGGCGCCGGTGGACACTCTCTACATGGGCGGCGGCACTCCCAGCCTGCTCGATGGGGCCGCGCTCGAACGCATCCTCGACGCGCTGCGCCGACATTTTCCCTGCGCCTGGCAGGAGGTCACCCTGGAAGCCGACCCGGAAACCATCACCGCCGAAAAGGCCGCGGCCTGGCGTGCCTCCGGCTTCGGCCGCATCAGCCTCGGCGTACAATCCTTCCGGGACGTGGAACTGAAAGCCGCAGGTCGCATGCACCGCCGCCCAGACATCTTCACGGCGATGAGTTTCCTCCGCGAGGCAGGTTTCGCAAATATCTCCTGCGACCTGATTGCCGGCCTTGCGCACCAGTCTTCGGAAAGCTGGCAGGAATCGCTTGGCCAGTTGCTGGATCTGCGTCCCGAACACATTTCCATCTACATGATGGAAATTGATGAAGGCAGCCGCCTGGGCAGGGAAGTGCTCTCCGGCGGCACGCGCTACGGCGCTCCCGCCTTGCCCAGCGACGAGCAGATGGCCGCCTTCTACGAATTGGCCTGCGAGCGCCTCGCCGCCGCCGGCTACGAGCACTACGAAATCTCCAACTGGGCGCTGCCGGGATTCCGCTCCAAGCACAATCTGAAGTACTGGCAGCGCGAAAGCTATCTGGGCCTCGGCGCCGGGGCGCATTCCTTCAGCGGCACGCACCGCTGGGCCAACGCGCACAACCCTGCGGCCTACGTCGCGGAAATCCAACAGGGCCGCATCCCGGTGGAGCAATTTGAGGAGGTCACGCCCGCACAGGCGCTCAATGAAGAACTCTTCCTGGGATTGCGCCTCCTCGATGGAATTGACTATGCCCGGCTCGAACGGCAGTACAATGTGAGCCTTTCCGCGCGGTTGGCGGAGTTTCAGAGGGCGGGCTTGCTGGAAATCGAAGGGACGCGCGCGCGCCTGGTGCCAGCACGCCTTGCCGTGTCCAACGAAGTGTTTGTCGAATTGCTGTCGTAGCGGCGGCCTTTCAGCCGGCGCAAGTAGGGACCGATTTTCAGGTCGGCCCGGCTTTCTCACGAAACGCGAATCGCGGAGCGACCCATGCACGAATCCACGGCCACACAAAACCAGGTTGAGCAATTGCGGCAAGTCCTCCCGCCGGTGGACCTGCGCAGCGACACGGTGACCAAGCCCACGCCGGCCATGCGCCGCGCCATGGCCGAGGCTGAAGTGGGCGACGACGTGTACGGCGAAGACCCCACCGTGAACAAGCTCCAGGCGCGTGCGGCCGAAATCTTTGGGCGCCAAGCGGCCCTCTTTGTGCCATCGGGAACGATGGGCAACCTGGTGGCCATCAAAACTTGGACGCAGCCCGGCCAGGAAGTCATCTGTGAATCCGGCGCGCACATCAACCACTACGAGTTCTCCGCGATGTCGTTCGTGGCGGGCTGCCTGCCGCGCACCATAGCCGCTCCGGATGGCATCCTCACCTGGCCGATGATCGAACCGCTGATACAGATCAAGCACCCGCACAAGGCCGATACGGGGCTCATTGAACTCGAGAACACGCACAACCTGGCCGGCGGGAGTGTTTATCCCACGGGGGTGGCCGAGGAAATCTGCGAGCGCGCGCATGCGCTGGGCCTGCGCGTGCACCTGGACGGCGCGCGCATTTTCAACGCCGCCGTGGCCCTCGGACGCAGCGTGCAAGAAATCACCCGGGAATTCGACTCGGTGATGTTCTGCCTGTCGAAGGGGCTGGGCGCGCCGGTGGGCTCGATGCTGGTGGGCTCACGCGAGTTCATCGAGCGCGCGCACCGCTACCGCAAAACGTTCGGCGGCGGCATGCGCCAGGCGGGCGTGCTGGCGGCCGCGGGACTTGTGGCGTTGGAAGAATCCCCCAAGGGCTTGCAGCGCGACCACGAGAATGCCCGGTGGCTTGCCGAGGGGCTGGCCAAGGTTCCGGGCATCCACATTGATCCCCGCAAGGTGGTCACCAACATTGTCCGCTTCGACGTCTCCGGCACGGGCCGCACGGCCGCAGATATCTGCGCGGAGCTCAAGAAGCGGAACATCCTCGCCGGGCCGTTCGCGCAATACGCCATCCGCATGGTTACGCACTACGACGTGGACCGCGCCGGCGTGGAGCGCGCACTGGAGGCCCTGCGCGAGGTCGTGCGCGGCGCCTGATTTGGACTTCCCCTACAACCGAACAGGTCCTCCGACTGCGCGGTCCTAGTTGTCACCTGGTGACGCGCCGCTCCCCACGCTTAGCTGAGCGCTCTCCTCTGTGTTATAAATATTTGTTCGCGGCACGGCCGTGCCCGTCACCGAGGAATTTGTGGACTTCACATTCACGGACGAACAGCAGCAACTCCGCCGCACGGTTCGCGAATTTGCCGAAGGAGAAATCGCTCCCCACGTCATGGAATGGGACGAAGTTTCCCGCTTTCCCTCCGAGGTAATCCCCAAGCTGGCCGAGATGGGGCTGCTGGGCGTGATTTTTCCGGAAAAGTACGGTGGCGCGGGGCTGGGCTACATCGAATACGTCATCGCCATTGAAGAGCTGTCCCGCGTGGACGGCTCAGTGGGCATCACGGTGGCCGCGCACACCTCACTGTGCACCAACCACATCTTCAAGGCCGGCAGCGAAGCGCAACGCATGAAGTACGTGGTGCCACTCGCGCAGGGGCAGAAGCTGGGCTGCTGGTCGCTGACCGAACCGGAAGCCGGCTCGGACGCCGGGGGGACGCGCACCATCGCCGAAAAGAATTCCGGCGGGTACGTCCTGAACGGCGCCAAGACCTTCACCACCAACGGCCACTACGCCGACGTCTGCGTGGCCATGGCGGTGACGGACAAGTCGAAGGCCCATCACGGCATTTCCGCCTTCATCATCGAGAAGGACACGCCGGGCTTCAAACCGGGGAAAAAGGAAAACAAGCTGGGCCTGCGCGCCAGCGACACCTCGGAAGTGACTTTCAGCGATTGTCGCGTGCCGTCCGAAAATCTGCTGGGCCGGGAAGGTGAAGGGTTTGTGAACAGCCTGCAAATCCTCGACGGCGGGCGCATCTCCATCGCCGCCCTTGCGCTGGGCATGGCCCAGGGCGCTTACGAGGCCGCGGTGAAGTATGCCAAGCAGCGCAAGCAATTTGGCAAGGTCATCGGCGAGTTCCAGGCCATCCAATTCAAGCTGGCAGACATGGCCACGCAGATCGAAGCGGCGCGCTTGCTGACGTACCACGCGGCGTGGCTCGCCGACCGCTCGGCCCAGGACGGCTCGCGTTACACAACGCAATCCTGCATGGCCAAACTTTTCGCCGGGGAAGTCGCCGTCCGAGTGGCCAACGAGGCGGTCCAGATTTTCGGCGGCTACGGCTTCACCAAGGATTATCCGGTGGAGAAGTTCTATCGCGACGTCAAGCTGTGCACCATCGGCGAGGGCACCAGCGAAATCCAGCGCCTGGTGATTGCCCGCCAGCTCCTGGGCAAGAAATAGCGGTGAAGGGAGATGCAGGAGCGTCCCGCGGTGCGGGACTGCGCTCCTTCTCTGTCAGAATGGACTCTGCGCTCAACAAGTGGGCTGAGAAAATCCGCGGCGGCGACGTGCGCGCCATCTCCCGCGCCATCACAGCCATCGAGAATGCGGCCCCGGAGGCCGAAGAACTCCTTCGCCAATTGTTTCCGTTCACCGGACAGTCCTACCTGATCGGCGTCACCGGCTCACCAGGAACAGGGAAGAGTTCGCTGGTGGATCGCCTGGCGGCGTTCTACCGCCGGCAGAATCTGGCCGTGGGCATCATCGCCGTGGACCCCTCCAGCCCCTTCAGCGGCGGGGCCATCCTCGGCGACCGCATTCGCATGCAGAGTCACGCCACGGACAATGGAATCTTCATCCGCTCGATGGCCACGCGCGGGTTCCTGGGCGGGCTGGCGCGGGCCACGGCGGACGTGGCGCTGCTGTTCGACGCTGCCGGCAAGCAGGTGATCCTGATCGAAACCGTGGGCGTGGGACAGGACGAGGTGGAGATCGTGCGCCTGGCCGACTGCACGCTGGTCGTGCTGATGCCCGGGCTGGGCGACGAAGTGCAAGCCATCAAGGCGGGCATCATGGAGATTGGCGACATCTTCGTGCTCAACAAATCCGACCGCGAGGGAGCCGACCGCTTCGAGCAGCAACTCAGCGCCATGCTGGCGCTGGCGCCCGACCGCGATGCCTGGCGCCCGCCCGTGGTGCGCACCGTGGCCACCGAGGATAAGGGCACCGGTGAGCTCGCCGCCGCGATAGCGAGTTACCGTGCGCACTTCGCATCCGCCGGCCGCCACGCGGCGAAGAACGCCGAGCGCTGGAAACAGCGCCTGCTCGAAATCCTCGAAGCCCGACTGATGGAGCGCGTCGTCGGGCAGGCACTGGGCGAGGAGGCTCTCCAAGCCCTGGCCGGCGAAGTGGCCGAGCGCAAAAAAGACCCGTACTCCGCAGTCAACGAAGTTCTCGCGCGGGCCGGACTGAAATAGAGCGCGGGGGGCGGCATTCCGAGTTCTTAGGTGCGCAGCATGCTGCGCCTGATTGATCTAAGGGGCTCTCAAACATGGCGCGATCCAAGAGCAAAGGGAAGGCAAGTCGCAAATCCGAGCCGGTCCGCATAGGCATCATCGGCGGCAGCGGTCTGTACACTATGCCGGGGCTCACGGATGCGCGCGAAGTGCGCGTGAAGACTCCGTTCGGCGATCCGTCCGACGCGTTTGTTCTCGGCACGCTGGAAGGCCGCCGCGTCGCATTTCTCTCGCGGCACGGCCGCGGTCATCGCCTGATGCCCTCGGAAATCAACTTCCGCGCCAACATCTACGCTATGAAACTCCTGGGCGTGGAGCGCATCATCTCCATGGGCGCCGTCGGTTCTCTGCGCGTGGAATTGCGCCCGCAGGATTTTGTCATCCCCGAACAGTTCTTCGACCGCACGCGGCATCGTCCGGACACGTTCTTCGGCTCCGGTCTGGTGGGTCACATCATGTTCGACAAACCGGTGTGCCTGCAGGTGGCCCGCTGGCTCGGCGAGGCCTGCGAGCGGGCCGGCGTGCGCGTGCACCGCGGCGGCACCTACGTGTGCATGGAAGGGCCGCAGTTCTCCACGCTGGCCGAATCGCACGTCTATCGCCAGCTTCGCTTCGATGTCATCGGCATGACCAACCTGACCGAAGCCAGGCTGGCCCGCGAGGCGGAAATCTGCTACGCCACCTGCGCCATGGTCACCGATTACGACTGCTGGCACCCCGAGCACGACTCCGTGACCATCGGCATGGTGCTGGACAACCTGCACCAGAACGCGGAGCATGCGCAGAACGTCATCCGCGAGACGCTCCGCGCGCTGCCCGAGTCGCGCGAGTGCAAGTGCAGCTCCGCGCTGGCCACCGCGCTGATCACCGACCGCAAGCAGATCCCTGCGGCTACCAAGAAGCGCTTGGCGGCGATCATCGGAAAATACATCTCCTAGGGAAGGGAATCTTCCATGTCACTGCTGGTAGTGGGTTCGGTCGCCTTTGACGCTATCCAGACTCCGTTTCACGAAGCGGAGCGCGTGCTGGGCGGCGCGGCCACCTATTTCGCCGTCGCGGCGAGCTTTTTCACGCCCGTGAACCTGGTCGGCGTGGTCGGTGACGACTTCACGGAAAAAGACGCGGCTATCTTCCGCGGGCGCCGCATTGACACGCGCGGGCTGGAACGCGCTCCGGGAAAAACGTTTTTCTGGGCCGGGCGCTACTCCGCAGATTTTGTGGACCGCACTACGCTGGCCACGGAGCTGAACGTCTTTGCCAATTTCAACCCCCGCCTGCCGGAAGCCTACAGGACGACGCCTTACATTTTCCTGGCCAACATTGATCCCACCTTGCAGCGCTCCGTGCTCCAGCAGGTGCGTCGGCCACCGAAGCTGGTGGCCCTGGACACGATGAACTACTGGATCGAGCGCACCCCGGAGGAACTGCGCGAAACGTTGAAACACGTGCACATCCTGATGATCAACGACAGCGAGACGCGGCAGCTTTCCTCCGAGCACAACTTGCTGCGCGCGGCTGCAAAGATTTTCCAGATGGGCCCGCGCACGCTGGTAATCAAACGAGGCGAATTCGGCGCTCTGCTGGTGCATGAAACCTCGGTTTTCGCCATCCCCGGTTTCCCGCTGGAGGAGGTGCAGGATCCTACCGGCGCCGGCGACTGTTTCGCCGGCGGCTTCATGGGCTATCTGGCGGGGGTCGGGCGCGTCAACCAGCAGACGCTGCGCCGCGCCATGGTCTATGGCTCCGTAATGGGCAGCTTCACCTGCGAGCGCTTCGGCCCCGATCGCCTGCGCGCGCTCACGCGCAGGAAGATCAATGCCCGCGCCCGGAATTTCTCAAAGCTCACCCAGTTCAAGCTCTAGCAGGCGGCTGAAATATCCTCGGCGCGTCATTCCGAGGAGTCCCGCATTGGCGGGACAACGAGGAATCTGCTGTTTCCCTGGGCCTTCGCGAAATGCAGATTCCTCGCTCCGCTCGGAATGACAGCCAATGGCACTTTTTCGGCACCTTGCTAGCCAGCGGCAAGGATCCGCTCCTCATCCTGACGCCCCCTCATCGCGGACGGGCAAAGGAACTTAACTTTTCGACGCCTGCCACCCGGCCTTCGGGAGTACAATCGGCGCACCGCGCGTCGCAGGGGAGAGCTATGCAGCCTGACCTGAACCTGACTATCGTCTTCAAGTTGCTCCTGGCCTCGCTCTTGGGCGGGATGATCGGGCTGGAGCGGGAGCTGCACCGCAAGCCCGCCGGTCTGCGTACCAATCTCTTTATGTGCGTCGGCTCGACGCTGTTCACCATCCTCTCGGGCGAACTCGCACGCGCATTCGGTGGCGATCACACGCGCATCGCTGCGCAGATTATTCCGGGGATCGGCTTCATCGGCGCCGGGGCGATCCTGCGTGACCGCGGCGGCGTCGTCGGCCTGACCACTGCGGCCACGATTTTCGTCAACGCCAGCATCGGCATGGCTGTCGGCGCGGGCCTGTACTGGACCGCCTCCTATACCGCTCTGATGTGCCTGCTGGCCCTTTCCATTCTCGGCTGGCTCGAGAACCGCCTCTTCAAAAGCCGCGCAATGATTTTCCGGATCACTGCGGCGGACCCAGAGCCCTCCATGAAGGCCGCCAACCTGGCCTTGAACGAAATGAAGCTCCAGATGCAGCATTTCCAGGTGTATCGGGTGGGCGCCGAATTCGTGCTTGAGTTTGAAGCCGAGGTGACCCATGGCCAGCAACAACACCTCATGGATAAGCTGACCGGCCTCGGCGCGCACTGCGAGGTCGTGCCGCACGAAGCCGCTCGCGAATAGATTCTGTGCCCGCCCGCTCCATCCCGTTTGTTAAGGCGCACGGCCTGGGCAACGATTTCCTGCTGGTCGAAGAGTTCGCCCTCGGTGGATTGGCGCCCGGAGATCTGGCTTTGCGCATTTGCGATCGTCAGACGGGCGTAGGCGGGGACGGCCTTGTTGTGCTGGGCGCGTCTTCCGCAGCCGACGCATCCTTCCGGATCTTCAACTCCGACGGCAGCGAGGCAGGCCTTTCCGGCAACGCCCTGCGCTGTGCCGGAGCCTGGATTCTTTCCAAAGCCGCCACGCCGCGCGAGTGCATCGTGCTTGACACGCGCGTCGGCCTCCGCGAACTGTTTTTTCTGAGCCATGAGGGCAACGAGTGGAGGCTGCGCACGGCCATTGGCCGGCCAGCCTTCTCGGCGGAAGATGTGCCGTTCCGTCCGCCGCGGGCCGTGGCCGAACCGATCACCGCTTATCCGCTTCCGGTTGGCGACACTACGGTGCCAGCCACCATCCTTTCCATGGGCAACCCTCAATGCATCCTTCTGGTTGACGACTGGGAAGCACTGGACTGGGCGGCGCTGGGCGCGGAGCTGGAGCGACACCCCTACTTCCCGGACCGCGCGAACATCGGCTTTGTGCGCGTGCTCGGCGCGGAGCGCATTGAAGCGCGCTTCTGGGAGCGCGGCGCGGGGCATACGCTCGCTTCCGGCACCGGCTCCTGCGCTTGTGCCGTTGCCGCGCACCTGGCCGGCAGGACCGGCCGGCGCGTCCGCGTAGAAGTCGAACGCGGAGAATTGCTGGTGCACTGGCGCGAGGACGGCATGGTAGAACTCACCGGCCCCGCCGTTATCAGCGCCGAGGGGAGTTTTCACTTGTAGCGCTGAACGCTGGGACGACATGCTCTCTATGCTCTCTTGGAGAAGTGGCCGCTTCCCAGCGCGGTCATTGTATACTCCGTGTTTCCTTGCTTTCGTGGGGCACACATTCCGCCCACAGGAAAAGGATCCGCCGGCGCTGAGGCCCGCTCAGCGCAAACCTCGATTCCTGGAGACTAGCCATGAGCTGCAGCCGTGCCTGTTTTTTCTTCCGTGCTGTCTTGCTTTTTGTTTTCGCAGTGCTGTTCGCGCCGGATTCCGCGCGAGCCACGATCGGCTATTCCGTCTCCATCGCGCAGCCTGAGCAACATTCTTTCCGCGTCACGATGTCCATTCCCAACGTGAAGGAAGAATGCGTCGTTCAACTTCCCGCCTGGAACGCGACCTATCAGATCCGCGATTTCGCCCAGCGCATTCAAGACGTCCGCGCGCGCGATGGCGCCGGCGCCACGCTTCCGCTCGAAAAGCTCGACAAGCAGACCTGGCGCATCCGCGGCCGGGGCAAGGTCACCGTGGAGTATTCCAGCTTCTGGGACGAGCCCGGCCCGTTCAGTTCCCAACTCAACTCCAGCCACGCATTCATCAATCTGGCCCTGATCCTCTTTTACGTGCCCGCGCGCCGCGCTGAAGATGTGCGCATTGATTTTGCCGATGTGCCGGCAAACTGGGCCATCGGCCTGGCGCTGCGCCCTGGCGAGACATCCTCTACGTTTCTGGCCGCGAGCTATGACGCGCTGGCGGATGCGCCGGTGGAGATAAGCGAGTTCCAGCAGTTCCGCTTCGCCGCGCACGGCGGCGGGCGGGACTTCACGGTTCGCGTCGTCGTCCACGGCGACAACTGGAGCCAAGCGCAACTGAGCGAGGTTCTCCGGAAGATTGTCGTCACCGGAACGGACCTGATGCGCGATGCACCCTTCGAAGAGTTCTTATTCATCTATCACTTCGGGGCCGCGGCCAGCGGCGCTGGCGGGGGTATGGAGCATGCCAACTCCACGGCCATACATGTCGGTGCGGCGGGCAATGCCGCAGGCGTGAGCGCGCACGAATTCTTCCACCTGTGGAACGTGAAGCGCGTGCGCCCGCGCTCGCTGGAGCCCGTGGATTACACCCGCGAGAACTGGACACGCGCGCTGTGGTTTGCCGAGGGCGTCACCAGCACCTTCGCCAACTACATCCTCCTCCGCAGCGGCCTATGGACGCGCCGCCAGTTCCTCGATGATCTCGCCCAGCAGCTCACCGAACTCGAATCGCGTCCCGCGCATCGTTGGAAAAGTGTCGAAGAGGCCAGCCTGGACGCATGGTTTGAGAAATACGCGCTCTACCGTCGCTCCGACTTCAGCATCTCCTATTACAACAAGGGCCAGATCCTCGGCGTGCTGCTGGACATCCTCATGCGCGACGCTTCCGACAACCGCGCCGGCCTCGACGACCTGATGCGCGCCCTGAACGAGAACTTCGCCAAGCGCGGACGCACCTACGAGGACACCGCGGACATCCGCGCCACGGCCGAGAAACTCGCCGGAAAACACCTGGGCGACTTTTTCGCCCGCTACGTCTCCGGCACTGCTGAGCTTCCGGCGCGCGAGATGCTGGCCCACGCGGGCCTGCGCCTGGAAACGGAGGCGCTCACCCGCGCCGACTTCGGGTTCATCACCGGACACGGTCCGGACGGCCTCGTAGTGGCCACACAGGTGGAATCCGGCAGCGCCGCGGAGCAGGCCGGGCTGCGGCTGGGGGACATCCTGCTCGAAGTGAATGGAGGCGCCTTCCCGCGCAATGCGGAGCGGTGGCTGCGCGAGCATCATCCCGGCGAAACGGTAAAGCTGCGCATCCGCAGAAACGGCGCGGAAAGGGAAGTCTCTCTCACCCTGGGCCGCCGGCAGGAATCCGTCTATACCATGGAAGAAGACGCTAACGCCGGTGAGAAGCAGCGCCGCATCCGCGAGAGCCTTCTGCGCGGCGTAGGCTACCGTTAGCCATGCTGCGCACGCTCATGGCCGGGATGTTTCTGGCGGTCTATCTGCTGCTCCTCGGGCCGCCGCTGATTCTTCTGTGTCTCCTGTTCAACTTGCCCGGATGGATCTACCGCGTGGGACTCACAGGTGCGCGCGGAGCACTGGTGCTGGCGGGGATTCGCGTGGTCGCGGAGGGGCTGGAAAACGTCCCGGCGGGCGCGTGCATTTTCGTCGGCAACCACGCGAGCAATGCCGATCCGCTGGCTGTGGCCAGCGTGATCCCGCGGCGTCTGGCATTGCTGGGCAAGAAAGAAGTCTTCCGGATTCCGATCCTGGGCCGAGCGCTGCGGCTGGCGAACATGGTTCCCGTGGACCGCGCCGACGCCGAGGCCGCCAAAGAAAGTGTCGAAGAGGCCCTGGAACATCTGAAAAGAGGCGTTTCGTTCCTGATTTTTCCGGAAGGCACACGCAGTCTGGACGGGCGGCTGCGGCCGTTCAAGAAGGGCAGCTTCGTGATGGCCATTCGCGCGCAGGTGCCGATTGTGCCGGTGTCCGTGGTGGGCGCGCAAAAAATCATGCGCAAGGGAGAGTTCGGCATCCAGCCCGGCATCATTCGTGTGAAGTTCCATCCACCGACGGATGCGAGCGCCTACAGCCTCGATCAGCGCGATGAACTGCTCGAAAGAGTTTACGCCGCCGTCGCTTCCGGGCTGCCGGAAGCTCAACAACCGCAGCAGTAGCCGCAGATTCGATTCACTCCGTTATCCCGACCCGCGCAGGCGTTCCACTTCGGCCTTCAGTTCGCGCACAGTCTTTTGCAGCTCGGGCAGATGGTTGAACACAGCCACGCTCTTCAGCCACTGTTTGTTTTCGATGGCCGGATAGCCGGAGAATGTCTTTCCTGCGGGCACATCATTGGGCACTCCGCTCTGCGCGCTCAAAACCGCCCCGTCGCCGATCTCCAGGTGTCCTGCGGCGCCCACTTGCCCAGCGAGAATGCAGCGGTTGCCCACCACCGTGGAGCCGGCGAGCCCCACCTGTCCGCACAGCAGCACATCTTCGCCCACCTTGGAAGCATGCCCCACCTGCACCAAGTTATCGAGCTTGGCGCCGCGCTTTACCCTCGTTTCTCCAATCGTGGCGCGATCCACGCAACTTCCCGCCTGGATCTCCACGTCGTCCTCGATCACCGCGATGCCGGACTGCCGCATTTTGTACCACCGCCCGTCGGCCTGCCGCGCAAAGCCGAAGCCGTCGCAACCTACGACAACGCCGTTCTGCAACACCACGCGGTGGCCAAGGCGGCAGAACTCGCGCACCGCGACGTGGGAATGCGCTATGAAGTCGTCCCCAATGCGCACTCCGCGGTAGATGGTCACGTAGCTGTGCAGCACCGCGTTGCGGCCGATCACCACGTCCTCAGCGACGTAGCAAAAGGGCCCGATGTGCGCGCCGGCGCCGATGTGCGCGCTGGGGGCGACCACCGCCGTGGGATGAATCCCCGGCGCATACTGCGGCGCCTGATAGAAGAACTCAATGGCCCGCGCGAAATCCAGGTAGGGGTTCTCCGAACGCAGGGCGGCCAGCGGCACCGGCCCGGCGTCGTGCGCGATCAGAATGGCGCTGGCCCGCGTGGTCTTCACTGCCGGCGCGTACTTGCGATTGGCCAGGAAAGTCAGTTGTCCGGGCTGGGCATCTTCGATGCCGGCAACGCCGGTGATTTCTATATCAGCGTCGCCATCCAGCGTGCAGTTCAAGCGCCGCGCAATCTGTGCGAGTTTCATGTTTCCCCCTGCGAACGGCCACGGTGGCCGAGCCTTCTGGGCCGACTAATTTACACCACTGCCGGTTGTTCGACCGGTGGAATCGGGGGCAAAGGGGAAGGGAAGGCTATTCGCCGAAGAGCTTGGGCTGGCGCGCGGCCTCCTCTGGGGCAACGCGTTTCGGGGCGCGGCGGGCAATGCCGACCACGCCGAGCACGGTCAATTCGGTCAGAGCCGTGCGCGGGATGAACAGGCGCATGCACTCGGCCTGCAGGTCGGGGGGGGTGATCTGGACTCCGCGGTCGAGCAGTTCCAGCAGGTCGTTGGGCACGATGCCTTCGATGGTATCGTTATCGCGAAACTTGAGCCGCACCCACAAGCCGTCCAGCTTGGGCCGGCTGAAGAAGGCCTTGCGCTCCGGCTCGAAATGGTCGGTGAAGTCGCGCACGAAATAGACGCAGCGGACATCTTTCAACTCCACCTGCTGGTGCTCGCCGTCCGGCGTGAGCAGGTCGAGCGACTCCACGCGGCCCAGATACGCCGGGTTCAGGTAGCCGCGATGAGTCTCGCGGTTCAGTTTCTGGACGATCACTTTCTTCAGCGTGGATGATGGCGTGCGGCTTTTCACAAAGTGAAGGCCTGTCGGCCCGCTATTGCAAACATAGCCCAACTATGCTATGGTAAGCAAACGGTTTGCGTCAAGTGCTTATTTTTCAGAGGCTTAGGCTGGGGGCCTCCGCCGATTGACTGAAAAGAAGCAGATCCTCAAATCAGCTTCCATTATCACACTGCTTACCATTGCCAGCCGTATCTTCGGCTACGTGCGGGACCAGCGCATCGCCCTGCTGCTGGGCACCAGCCTGGCGGCGGATTCCTTTCTCCTGGCCTTCCGCATTCCCAACCTGCTGCGCCGACTGGTGGGCGAAGGCTCCATGACCGCTTCGTTCATCCCAGTCTTTACCACCTACCTTACGGACAAATCCAAGGAAGAGGTCTGGGATTTTGCCAACCGCCTGTTCTGGACGCTGGCTACGGTGGTCGCCGCGCTGGCCATACTGGGCATGATCTTCTCTCCCGCAGTGATCCGCGCCTTCACCTTCTTCGGCGAAGACCCCAAGCACTGGGGCCAGGCCATCGAGCTGAACCGGATTATCTTTCCCTATATCTTTTTCATCGCCCTGGCCGCGCTGGCCATGGCCATTCTGAACTGCCTGCACGTCTTCGGCCTGCCCGCCGCCACGCCGATTCTGCTGAATGTCTCCATCATCGTTTTTTCGGTGGGGCTGGTGTGGCGGCAGTTCCGCGACCCGGCCGTGGCGCTGGCTGTAGGCGTGGTGGTGGGCGGGGCGCTGCAATTTCTGGCGCAGGTACCGGAACTGGTGCGCCAGGGGATGCACTTCAAGTTCGGTTTTTCTTTCTCCCATCCGGGCATCCGCTCGGTGGGCCGCCTGATGGTGCCGGGCTTTTTCGGTATCGGCATTGCCCACGTGAATTTCTTCGTGGACTCCATATTTGCCACGGCGCCCAAGATGCCGGAGGGCAGTTTGTTTTCCCTGTACCTGGCCGACCGGGTGATGGAGCTGGTGCTGGGAGGTTACGCCATTGCCGTGGCCACGGCCATCCTGCCGATGATGTCCAAGCAAGCTGCCGCGCACGACTTCGACAACCTGAAGAAGACGTTTGCGTTTGCCCTACGCATCGTCTCTTACATCACCATTCCCGCCACCGTGGGTCTGGTCATCCTGCGGGAGCCCATCATCCGCGTGCTTTTCGAGCACGGTGAATTCCGCGCCGACTCCACCGTGCTCACGGCCCGCGCCCTGCTCTACTACGCACTGGGGCTGCCTGCGTTTGCCGCGGTCAAGCTGATCGTGCCGGCCTTCTACTCCACGCAGGATACGCGCACGCCGGTGCGCGTGGCCATGTACGCGCTGGGGATGAACGCGCTGCTCAACACGATCTTCCTGAAGTCTTTTTTTCAGACTTTCGTGAACGGCGGGCCCGCCTTTGCCACCGTGCTCTCCGCCTACTTCAACTTTTTCATGCTCTTTGTGATCTTCCGACAGCGCTTCGGGCGCCTGGGCACGTTCCAGATCCTGGCGTCGCTGTTCAAGATTTCCGTATGTTCGGCGGCTATGGGCGTGCTGTGTTTCGGGATGTTGAAGATTTCCCGCTTTCAGACTTATACGCACTTCCTGCCGATGGTGGTGGTGTTGACGCTAATGCTGGTGGCCGCCACGGCTTTTTACATCGCGTTGTCCTGGATCATGCGCTGCACCGAGGTCGAAGAGGTGTACGGCATTGCCACGCGCAAAGAGGAACGCGCGGCCGGCGCATCGAATCTGACGGGGTAGCACACGTGCACAGCGATATCCGCGCGTTTCTCAATTACGTTCGCGTCGAAAAGGGGCTGGCCCACAACACCGTGGCTGCTTACGGCCGCGACCTGGTCAAGCTCGCCGCCTTTGCCGATGCACGCCACCTGGCGCTGGGCGACATTTCGCGCGACGCCGTGGTGGAGTTCCTGGGCACGCTCTACAAACACGGATTGGACAGCCGCAGCGTGGCCCGCCACTTGGTCACGCTGCGCAACTTCTTCCGCTTTGCACTTTCCGAGGGAATCATCAAGGAAGATCCCACGCTGAACCTGGAATCGCCCAAGGTGTGGAAGACGCTGCCGACCTGCCTGAGCGTGGAAGAAGTGGACCGTCTGCTGGCCCAGCCCGATGCCTCCACTCCGCGCGGGCTGCGCGACAAAGCACTGATCGAGCTGCTCTACAGCACCGGCCTGCGCGTTTCGGAGCTCCTGTCCGTGCGCACTGCCGACCTCGACCTGCAGATGGGTTGTGTGCGCTGCACCGGGAAGGGCGATAAGGAGCGCCTCGTACCGGTGGGCAAGCAGGCCATCGCCGTCATCCAGCGCTATCTGCGCGAGGCCCGGCCGGTCCTGCTGCATCGCCGCGAGGCGTCGCCCTACCTCTTTTTGAACGCTCGTGGTAAAAAACTAAGTCGCGTCGGTTTCTGGAAGCTTCTCAAACATTACGGCCGCCGCGCCGGGCTGCGCAGGAAACTATCGCCGCACAAGCTGCGCCATAGTTTCGCCACGCACCTGCTGGAACGCGGCGCTGATCTCCGCTCCGTGCAGTTGATGTTGGGACACGCGGATATCTCGACCACGCAGATTTACACGCACGTCGTCCAAGAGCGCCTCCGGCGGGTGTACAGGGCGCACCACCCTCGCGCCTAGCGCGGAGCCGTTCTTCGTCCCGGGCGCAGCTTGCCGCGTCCGCTCGGTCATCAGAAAGAGGCCTTATGCCAGACTACATGTTCCTGCTGGAAAGCCGGCTCTCCGCGGAGCAGCGCGCTGCGTTGCAGCTCGTCGCGGAAATCGCCCGCAACGAAGCTCTGAATATCTACCTCAGCGGCGGTGCGGTTCGCGACCTCATCTCCGGGGCCGTAATCCGCGACCTCGATTTCACCGTCGAGGGCAATCCTGCGCGCATCGTGCGCGAGCTGGAAAAGCGCGGAGCCTGCGTCGTGGAGGAAATCGAGCGCTTGCGGCATTTCGAGCTCATCTTTCCCGGCGACGTCGAGGGCAGCATTGCCGCCGCCCGCGACGACATCTATGAGCACCCCGGGGCCAAGCCGGAGATTCGCTGGTCCACCGTGATCGAAGACCTCCGCCGGCGCGACTTCTCGCTGAACGCCATTGCCATCTCCCTGAACGTGGCCTCCCGCGGCCTGCTGCTCGACCCTTGCAATGGCCTGGCCGACCTGGAAAAGCGGGAGGTCCGCGCGCTTTCCATGCACAGCTTCACCAACCAGCCGGTGCGCCTGCTGCGCTCCCTGCGCTACGCCGTGCGCATGAACTTCAAGCTCGAGCCGCGCACCGCGGAATGGTTCAACCTGGCCATGGAGCGGCGCCTGCACGAGACGATCAAGGGCGAGGACGCCGGCAGGGAACTCCTGCAACTCGGCCGCGAGGAAAACCCCATCGCCATCCTCAAGGAGTGGGCCAAGCACGACCTGCTGGGCGTGTTTCACGCCCGCCTGGCCAAGCGCGCCGCCGCGTACGACAGCCTGGCCGCGCTGGCCAGAGTTCGCGACTCCATGCTGAGCGCCGGCTTCCGCCCTTCGCTCACCTGGCCGACGCTGCACTACATCCTCGGCCGGCTGAAATCCCGCGAGCGCAGCGCCACGCTGCACCGCCTGGAATTCCGCGCAAGGGACATCGAACGCGTCACCGGCCTCGAGGACGAGGCGGGAGCCGTGATTAAAATGCTCAAGGGCCGCAAGACGGCCACGCCGCGCGAGGCCTACGCCTATCTGGAGAAGGTGCCGCTGGGCTTGCTGGCCTTCATCCTGGCCGAGTATTCCCAGCCCAAGGCCATCTCCAAGATCAAGAGATTCCTCTACAAGTGGAAGCCGCTGCGCCAGGCCCTGCCTGTCGCCGAATTGGAAATGCTCGGCATTCCTCGCGGGGCGCAGTTCGACAAGATCATCGAAGAGTTCTTCCAGCTCCAGCTTGCGGGCCGGGCGCGCAACCCGCAGGACCGCGTCCCCATCCTGCGCAAGCTGGCCGGCTTGAAGCCTGAGCCCAAGAAGCCGAAAGCCACGGCGGCGGAAAAAATCAAGGAAGGCGCCAAGATCAAGGCCAAGGCCGCCAAGAAAGGCAAAGGCGCGGAAGCTCCACCGGCAGGGCAGCCGAAGGCTGGCCCTGCGCAGAAGCCTGCCGCGCAGCCACCCGCGCCGCCCGCCGCCCCAAAGGCCAAGAAGGCTGCGGCGCGGAAACCTAAGGCGAAGAAGAAATCCAGGCCCAAGGCCCGGCGCGCTCCAAAGGCGAAGCCCGCGAAGAAACCCCGCAAGCGTCGCTGAACTCCTGCAATCTGACAAGTGGGCGGGTTCAACCGAGATTCGCGCCGCCGGTCCTTCGACGCATTCACGCGCACTTCTGATAGAATACGTCGGACATGGCGGACGCGAGCTTCGTACACCTGCACCTGCACACCGACTACAGTCTTCTCGATGGCGCTTGCGAAATCACTTCCCTAGTAGAAGAAGCCGCACGCAGAAAAATGCCCGCCGTGGCCGTCACCGACCACGGCAACCTGTTTGCCGCCGCCAATTTCTACCACGAGGCCACCACGCGTGGCGTGAAGCCCATCGTCGGCTGCGAAGTGTACGTCGCACCGGGCAGCCGCCATGAAAAAGGCAATGCCGATCCCGACTCGCCCCAGGCCGGCGCGGGCCGCGCCAACCATCTGGTTCTGCTCTGCGAAAATAACGAGGGCTACCGCAACCTGATCAAGCTGGTCAGTGCCGGCTTTCTCGAAGGCTTCTATTACAAACCACGCATTGATTACGAACTCCTGGAAAAGCACAGCCGGGGCCTGATCGCACTGTCCGCCTGCTTGCGCGGGGCCGTTGCTGAGCCGCTCGTCGCGGAGGACTACGAGCGCGCCCGGCAAAATGCCTACCGCCTGCGCGACCTCTTCGGCAAGAACAATTTCTTCCTCGAAGTACAGGATCAGGGAATCGAAGTGGAGAAGCGCGTCAACCGCGAGATTGTGCGTCTCTCCAAGGAGTGCGGCATTCCCCTGGTGGCCACCAACGACTGCCACTACCTGACCCGCGAGGACGCCGCCGCGCAGGATGTGCTGCTGTGCATCCAAACTGGCAAGACGCTCTCCGATCCCGGGCGCATGAAGTTCCAAACCGACCAGTTCTATTTCAAGAGCGCCGCAGAAATGGCGGAAGTCTTCCGCGAGCTGCCCGAGGCGTTGGAGCGCACCGCGGCCATCGCCGAGCGCTGCAAAGTCAAGATCGAGCGCGTGGCCAACCCCTTCCCAGATTTCAAGGTGCCAGATGGCGGTACGCTGGACGCCTACTTCGAAAAAGTCGTGCGCGAAGGCTTCGCCCTCCGCGCGCCGCACCTGGAGGCCTTGCGACAGCAGGGACGCCTGCGCCGCCCGCTGGGCGAGTACGAACAGCGGCTCTCTGACGAAATCAAGATGATCAAGAAGATGCGCTTCGCCGGGTATTTCCTGATTGTCTGGGATTTCATCCGCTACGCCCGCGCGCAGGGCGTTCCAGTGGGCCCCGGGCGCGGCTCGGCGGCGGGCAGCCTGGTGAGCTATGCGCTGCGCATCACCGACGTGGACCCCTTGCAGTACGACCTGCTGTTCGAGCGCTTCCTCAACCCCGAGCGCATCTCCCTGCCCGATATTGACATTGACTTCTGCATGCGGCGCCGCGGGGAGGTAATCGAGTACGTCACGCGGACCTACGGGCGCGAAAACGTAGCGCAGATCATTACCTTCGGCACCATGGCGGCCAAGGCGGCCATCAAGGACGTGGGCCGGGCCATGGAATTTCCCTTCGGGGAAGTGGACCGGCTGGCCAAGATGGTCCCCGCGGAGCTGAACATCGAATTGGAGAGCGCCATCCAGAAATCGCCGCCGCTGCGCGAGGCGATGAGCAAGGACGAGCGCGTCAAAGGGCTGATGGACATCGCGCGGAGGCTGGAAGGCTTTGCGCGGCACGCCTCCACTCACGCCGCCGGGGTGGTTATCGCGCCCCAGCCGCTCACGGAGATTGTGCCGCTGTACCGCACCAACCGCGAGGAAATCACCACGCAGTACGACATGAACGCTCTGGAGCGCATCGGCCTGCTGAAGATGGATTTCCTGGGCCTGACCACGCTCACCGTGGTGCACGACACCGTCAAGCTCATCGGGCAGAACCGCGGCGTGCGCGTGGACCTGGACAGCCTGCCGCTCGGCGACGAGAAAACCTTTGCGCTCTTCGGCCGCGGCGATACCTCCGGCATTTTCCAGTTCGAGTCCCACGGCATGCGCGACATCCTCCGCCGCTATCAGCCCACGCGCTTTGAGGACCTCACCGCCCTGAACGCCCTCTATCGCCCCGGGCCCATCCAGGGCGGCATGATTGACGACTTCATCGCCCGCAAGCAGGGCAAAAAACGCGTCGCCTACGAGCTGCCCGAGCTGAAGGAAATCCTCGAGGAAACCTACGGCGTCATCCTCTACCAGGAACAGGTGATGCAGATCGCCAACCGCCTGGCCGGCTTCTCGCTCGGCGAAGCGGACATCCTGCGCCGCGCCATGGGCAAGAAGAAGAAAGAGGAGATGGCCAAGCTGCGCGACAAATTCCTGGCCGGCTGCCGCGCCAACAAAATCCCGGAGAAAAAAGCGGAGCGGGTCTTCGACCTGATGGCCGAGTTCGCAGGCTACGGCTTCAATAAGTCGCACTCCTGCGCCTACGCCCTGCTTGCCTATCAGACCGCCTTCCTCAAGACCCACTATCCCGTCGAGTTCATGGCCGCCATGTTGACTTCCGAAACCGGCAACATGGACAAAGTGGTGAAGTACATCCACGAGGCGCGCGGCATGGGCATCACCGTGCTCCCTCCGGATGTCAACACCAGCGACCTGAACTTCACCCCGGTGAGCGAGGAGATCCGCTTCGGCCTTTCCGCCATCAAGAACGTGGGCGAGAACACGGTGAAGGGCATCCTCGAGGCGCGCGAGAAGCTCGGCCGATTCAGCTCCATCTATCAGTTCTGCGAGGCGATTGACTCGCGGCTCCTTAATCGCCGCGTGCTGGAGAGCCTGATCAAGGCGGGCGCCATGGACTCCCTGGGCGCGCGCCGCGCGCAATTGAGCGCGGTCATTGACCGCGCCATGGAGCGCGGCCAGCACCTGCAGCGGCAGGCCTCCAGCGGCCAGCACGGACTCTTCGGCGGGCAGCCTGCTCCCGCTGAACCCGTCGCTGAACCGCTGCCCGACTTGGAAGAGTGGCCCGAGGACGAACTGCTCGTCGCCGAACACGCCACGCTGGGCTTCTACATCTCCGGCCACCCGCTGGCCAAGCACGCCGGCCGGCTGCGGGAGCTGTCGGTGACGGAACTCGGTGCGCTGGAAGGGAAGGGCAACAACTCCGATGTCATGGTTGCCGGCATCGTGCTTCACCTACGGCCCATGCGCTCCAAGAGGGGCGGGCGCTGGGCCATCCTCCTGTTGCAGGACATGACCGGCAATGCCGGGGTGCTCGTTTTCCCAGAAGCGTTCAATCGCTTGGAATCCATCCTGCGCACCAACGCCACGCTGCTGATCAAGGGGCGCGTCGCCGTCGAGGAAGTGGGCACGCGGGTGATCCTCTCCGACGCACGCCCGCTTGAAGAAGTCACCGTGCCGCAGCCCGCGTTGCTCCGCGTGCGCGTGGATTCGGCCGCGTTGGACGAATCCATCCTCGACCGCCTCGAGCAGCTGTTCGACCGCAAGCCCGGCCCTTGCCGCGTTGCCTTTGAAGTTCTACAGCCCAACGGCGAGGTTATCGAACTCCAGACGGACCGCCGCGTCCGCCCGGACCGCGACCTGCTCCAGGAAGTTCAGGAGATCTGCGGCGCAGACGCCGTGGAGATCCTGCGCTAGAATAGGCGCCCTGCATGGACTCCCTCCGCAAGAAACGCGAGCTTGACCGCCTGCAACACGACGTCGAGGAGTTGCGCCGCCTGGCCAACCGCAGCTCGGACGCGGAACTCGAGCGCCTGCACCGCGAAGTGGAAGAGCTGAAGCGCGAGTTCTACCGCCACCTCGGCGCCTGGCAGCGCACCCAGCTAGCGCGCCACCCGCAGCGTCCGTACACGCTGGACTACATCAACATCCTTTTTGACGACTGGAGCGAAATCCACGGCGACCGCGGCTTCGCCGACGATCCCGCCATCGTGGCCGGCCTGGCCCGCTTCCACGGCCGCCCCTGTGCCGTCCTCGGCCACCAAAAGGGACGCGACACCAAGCAGAAAGTCGCCCGCAACTTCGGCATGCCCAAGCCGGAAGGCTACCGTAAGGCTCTGCGCGTGATGCAGCTCGCCGCCAAGTTCCGCCGGCCCATTTTCACCTTCGTGGATACGCCCGGCGCCTACCCCGGCATTGACGCGGAGGAGCGCGGCCAGGCGGAAGCCATCGCCCGCAATCTCCGCGAAATGGCCCGCCTGCCGGTGCCCATCATTGTTACCATCACCGGCGAGGGCGGCTCCGGGGGAGCGCTGGCCATCGCTGTGGGCGACCGCGTGCTCATGCTGGAGAACGCCATCTACTCAGTGATCTCGCCCGAAGGCTGCGCCTCCATCATGTGGCGCGACGCCGCGCGCGCCGAAGACGCCGCCAACGCACTGAAAATCACTGGCGACGATCTGCTGAAGCTCGGCGTGGTGGATGAAATCGTCCCCGAACCGGAAGGCGGCGCGCACGTCGCGCATGAGGAGGCGGTGCGGTTGCTCGAGCCCGCCCTGGTCCGCGCGCTTGACGAATTGTCGCCGCTCACCGCAGAGACGCTCCTCGAGGGCCGCTACGAAAAATTCCGCCGCATGGGCCAACTCTTCCTGGCCTGATCTCTCCCGCGAAACATTCTTTCCGCCCTTTGCGTATCCCTTCTCAGAAGGGCAGTTCCTCTCGGCCGGAGGTAGCTATGTTTTGCGAGACCTGCGGGGCAAGCCTTCCGGCGGGTGCGCAGGTTTGTTCGGCCTGTGGACGCCGCCTCGTCCAGGCCGGTGTTCCGGGGGGCGAAGGCCGCGTGGCGCGCCACGTGCGGCTGCTCGGCATCCTGTGGATTGCCTACGGCGCGCTGAAGCTGTCCGCGGCGGCCCTGTTTTATTTCTCCTCGCAGGTCCTCTTTTCACTGCTTCGCTTCGACTGGGGCGTGGAACGCTTCCTCGCCGTGGCCGCTACCGCAGTAGCCTCGGCACTGCTCTTCAAGGCGGCGCTGTGCTTCATCGCCGGATGGGGATTGCTTGAACGTCAATCCTGGGGCCGTATCTTTGCCCTAATCCTCGGCTTCCTGGCCTTGCTGGTGCCGCCGTTCGGCACGGCTTTGGGTGTCTTCACGCTGTGGGTGCTCCTGCCGGAGCGCTCCGAGCGGGAATACCGCACGCTGGTGCACGCCGCGTAGCCACCTCGCGCGGCGGGACCCGCGTATCTCTTACGTTCGTTTCTCTGTTGCGCTCGTTGCAGGGGATTCCTTGGGTAGTTTAGGCTGGGGACTCGCTGGCCAATGCTCATTTCTCAGGCTGGCAGGTCCCAAGCATGTCTTCTCCATTTCGCCCTTACGAGCGGCTGGTCGAAGTCACTATCCAGGGCAAGAAGTTTCAGGTCCCTGAGAAAAACTCCCTGCTGCGTTGCTTCCAGTTCCTCAGCCCCGAAACCATTCCGTACGGACGTTTTTGCTGGAATCAGGAATGCCAGTACTGCCGCGTCACCTGCTACTACCCCGACGACGACAAGCCGCACGAGATGTTGAGCTGCAAGTTACTGGTCATGCCCGGCATGCGCATCACGGGCATGTCCCAGGAACTCCTCTGGTGCCTCAAGGCCAAACTCTCCAAGTAAGTTCGGCGTCGCAACTTTCGCCGGGCAGCAGGGTTTCTCAAGCGGCGAGAGTTTTCCATTGGCGGAGGAAGAACACAGCACAATTTGTAGCTGAGCGCGCAATTACAGTTGGTGCGCAACCAGTCCGAGACGGCTGGGGTTTTCTCTCGCCCCTAAGTCCTCCACGGACCCCGGCCGATCTGGAAGGGCGCCCGGCCAGTCCGGGCGCCCTGCAGTTTATCCGTTCCTTCCTTTCGTTGACGCTCGTCTCCCCTTGCATTAGGATGCTGCCGTTCTTGCGAGCTCGCCCATGGCCCAAGCGATCTGCGACGGATGCGGCCTCCCATCTTCAGACGAGCACATCGCTTTGCGCATCCGGCGCGTGGAACTCGCCTCGCGCTTTCGTCCCGTGCACATCGCCATTCTCTTTCTCGCCGAATCCCCGCCGGAAAGCCTGGAAGATTACTTCTATTACCCGGCGGAATCGCCTTCCCGGCGCGCGCGGCTCTCGCGCGCTCTGTTTGATGAGTTGATGCAGGGGCTGGGCATGGCGCCTCCGCCAGGCAGCAGCGACGCGGCGTTCCTGCTGGAGTTTCAGAAACGCGGCTTCTTTTTCGCCGACTGCCTGGAATGCCCCGTAGCCGATGTGGTTCCCGGCGTGCGCGAGGGCACGGCAAAGGCTAACGCGCACGAGCTGGCCCACCGCTATGGCCCGGTGATCTTGAAGCGCATCGAACACTCTTACAAGCCAAAGCACGTAGTGTTGCTCTCCACGCGTACCCGCCACTTGATCCCCCTTCTGCATCAAGCGGGCTGGGGCGATCGCTTGCTGCTCTACCAAGGCTTGCCCCTGCACTTTCCGCATCCAGATAATCCGGCGGCCCAAGCGCAGTTCCGCGCTGGTCTGCAGGAAATCTTAAGGCGTGCGGCCAGCCCTATTGGGACCGCATAACCAGGCTGTTAAGATTCGCTGTTGAAGAAATTGACAGTTACTGCTGCGAAATTTTACGCTGCATGCGGCATTTCGTCGCGGTATTTACCCAAAACCTCCACGTAATTGCCTGAATACTAAGCCTTTGTCTTTGGCGACCAACATGCCCACCTTGCTATGGGTTTCGTGCCCTTTAGGAGGAACACGTGAGGCACGAGCGCCCCTGGCAGCCGGTGCTCTTCTGAGCCGCGGGCATAGCTGGTTGCCGGTCAAAGGCGAACCTGCATCACACTCGAGTGGAGGTTCAATGAAGAAGAGAAGTCTGCTCGCTGGTCTGGCCATCCTGTGCGGTCTCGTGCTTGTTGTGGCTACAGCCGCGCCGGTCTTCAGCCAGGCACAACCCAAGGACACCTATATCCTCAAGGGCGCTCCCATGGGGGGCGTGAAATTCGAGCACAAGCTCCACAGCGAACGCGCTGAAGCGAAGTGCGACGTGTGCCATCATGCCTCCAGGCCGGAGAAAGCCCTCACCCAACCACAGCAGGCCTGCAGCCAATGCCATACTAAGACAGTCACACCGCCGATGAAGACGAATGCGGTCGGCGCGTTCCACAAGAACGCCACGGCCACGGCGGGGAACTGTATTGATTGCCACAAGGCAGAGAACGCCAAGGGCAAAAAGGCGCCGGTGAAGTGCATGGACTGCCACAAGAAGGAGAACGTCTAACCCCCGGGCGCCGACGTTTTGCACGGGGCTATTCGGCCAGGCGGCGCGTGACCTCCCGCGCCGTCTGGCCCATTTGATTCGGGGGTTGTGGTTACTTCGCGCGCTCAGAAGTTCCGCTTTTCAAAGTGAACCGCCGCTTGTGCTAAACTGGCGTTTCGTAGATGCGGCAATTCGGAGGATTCTTGCCATGACGCAGGGAAAGTTTGTGGTTGCGGGCGGGCTCATTATCGCCACCTTGGGATGGCTGGGCTGGGTGGGCGTGATGGAGAGCAAGACCTACTACCACACCATTCCGGAATTGAGATCCCTGCAGGGCTCCGAAGCCCGCCACAGGATGCGCGTGGGCGGCGATATCCGCCCGGGCTCTATTGAGCGCCTGAAAGGCCGCGTGGACTTCGTCATCGAGCAGGACGGGCAGGTGCTGAATGTCAGCTATGTGGGCCGCGATCCGCTGCCCGACACCTTTGTGGACGGCGCGCAAGCACTGGTCGAAGGCAAGCTGATGCCGGACGGACGTTTCGTCGCCGAGCAGGTGCAGGCCAAGTGCGCCTCCAAGTATGAAGCCGCTCCCGGCCAAGAAAAGCCCGGGTATGGGAAGCCGGAAGGGAAGAGCCCGGCAGCAACCGCACCACCAGACAAAAGTTAAGCGAGACGCGGAGAACCCGTGGACATCTTCGGATCATTTGCCCTTCTGTTAGCGTTTGTCTGCGCCGCGTACGCAGTGGGTGCCGGCATCGCCGCCATCCGCACGCGCAATCCGCTGCTGCTGAAAAGCGCACGCCACGCGGGCCTGGCGGTCTGCGTCCTGATCACCCTGGGGATGGGGAGCCTCGTCTATCTCTTCCTGAGCAACGACTTTTCCATCTCCTACGTGGCGGGCCACAGCAATCGCGACCTTCCCGTGTTTTACAAGATCGCGGCGCTGTGGGCCGGCCAGGAAGGCTCGCTGCTCTTCTGGAGCTGGCTCCTCTCCGTTTACACCTTCTTCGTCCTCCTCACCAATCGCGGCAAGCACCCGGAGCTGATGCCCTACGTGGGCGCAGTGCTGGCCTCGGTCCAAGTTTTCTTCTTGATCCTGAATGTATTTGTGGTCAGCCCGTTCAGCGTGTTTGCCACAGCCGGCCCGGGCGGCGCACTGCAGATGATCGCGCAGCCGGATGGCCGCGGCCTGAACCCGCTCCTTCAATATCCGGAAATGGTGGCGCACCCGCCGACGCTCTACCTCGGCTACGTCGGCTTCACCGTGCCTTTCGCATTTGCTCTCGCGGCCCTGCTGGGTCGCTACCCCGGTGAGAAATGGATCCACATCACCCGCCGCTGGACGATGGTGGCCTGGTGTTTCCAGAGCCTGGGCATCCTGATGGGGGCGCACTGGGCCTACGCCGTGCTCGGTTGGGGCGGTTATTGGGCCTGGGACCCCGTGGAAAACGCTTCGCTGATGCCCTGGCTCACGGGCACCGCCTTCCTGCACTCGGTGATGATGCAGGAAAAGCGCGGTATGCTGAAGGTGTGGAACATCTGGCTCGTCTTCACCACCTTCCTGCTGTGCATTCTGGGCACCTTCCTGACGCGCAGCGGCGTGGTGAGTTCGGTGCACGCCTTCGCGCAGTCCTCCATCGGAAGCTGGTTCGTCGGCTTCCTGGCTCTGGCCCTGGGGGTGTGCATCTGGACGTATCTGAAGAACCGCGATTATCTGCGCAGCGATAACCGGCTGGATTCGATGGTCTCGCGCGAGTCGAGCTTCCTCTTCAACAACCTGGTTCTGCTCGCCGCATGCTTCTCCGTATTGTGGGGAACGCTGTTCCCGGTAATCTCCGAAGCAGTGCAGGACAGCAAGATAAGCGTCGGGCCGCCCTTCTTCAACAAGGTCAACATCCCCATCGGACTTTTCCTTCTTTTTCTGACCGGCGTGGGCCCGCTGCTGGCCTGGCGGCGCACATCGCTGGACAGCCTGAAGCGCAACTTCGGCTGGCCGTTGCTCGGCGGACTTGTGGCCGGGGCCATTGCCTGGCCGCTGGGCTTCCGCGATTTCTATGCGCTCACTTGCTTGATTCTCTCCGTCTTTGTGATTCTCACCATCCTCGGCGAATTCGCTCGCGGGGCGTGGGTAATCCGCTCCCGCAGCGGCATGAATTTCGTCTCCGCGGTGGCGCAACTCACCATGCGCAACACGCGCCGCTACGGCGGCTACGTGGTCCACTTCGGCATGGTGTTCATCTTCATCGGCATCGCGGGCGCCGCGTTCAACCAGGATAAACAAATGGAGATGGGCCCCGGTTCGAGTATGACCATCGGACCCTACGCGCTGAATCTCCAGACGTTTTCCCGGAAGCCGGAGAAGAACTACGTGGCCGAGCGCGCCACCATCGAGGTGCTGCGCGGGGGCGCACCGCTGCTGACGCTCTACCCCGAGCGACGCTTCTTCTCCACCAATGAAATGACCGGCACGATGGTGGCTATCTATTCCACGCTCAAGGAAGACCTCTACGTCGTGTACGCCGGGCGCAGTCCGGAAAGCAATCAGCCGGTCATCCACGCCTACGTGAATCCGCTGGTGAAGTGGATCTGGCTGGGCGGCATTGTCGTGGTGCTTGGCACTGGCCTTGCTCTCTTGCCTAACCGCCAGCCGGCCCTGGCCGTCAGGGGCGTCGTCCAACCGTCCGTGCCGATCAGCGGTCCCGAACCGGCTTCACAAGCCGTCCTTACCCGTTCAGGTTCGCATGGCTCTGGAGATTAATCCTTCGCGCCGCTTCAGGGCGCTCATCGTGGCAGCGCTGCTGCTTTTTACGGGGCAGTACGGCTTCGCGCAAATCCCCGGCCAGAGCGAGAAGGCAAAAAAGATCGGGCGCCGCTTGATGTGCATGTGCGGCTGCAACCAGGTGCTCATCGAGTGCAACCACGTGGGCTGCTCCATGTCCACGGCCATGCTCGAGGAGCTCGACGAGCGCATCGCCCGCAATGAGCCGGAGGACCTGCTGATCCAGTCCTTCGTGCAGCAGTACGGGGAAAAAGTCCTGGCGCAGCCGCCGGCGAAAAATTTCGGGCTCGTCGCCTGGATCATGCCTGTGGTGGCCACCCTGATCGGCCTGTTTGTCATCCGCGTGGTGCTGCGCCGCTGGCGGCCGGCACCTGCGGCGGCCGGCATGCCTGCTGCTGCGCCGGACGTATCGCCCGAATTCCTCGAGCGCGCGCGGCGCGAAATGGACCTCGAGGAAGAATTCGACCGGCCCGCCCCGGGCGGAAAGAAGGCCTGAGATGGAAGCCGGAATCCTGCTGGCGTGTTTCGCCCTGGCCGCGGCCACGCTGATCTTCATCTTTTACATTGATCCCGACCCGGCCGACTCCGCCCCACACCGCTCGCGTCTCGATCAGCTCCTGGAGCGACGCGACACCATCTACGAGAACCTGCGCGACCTCAAGTTCGAGCAGCGCGCCGGCAAATACTCCGAGGCGGACTACGAGCAGATGCGTCAATCGCTGGAAACCGAGGCCGCACTGGTGCTGGCGGAAATTGAAAAGGTCACCGGCGGCGTCGCCCGGCCCACTCCGGCGGCAGGTAAGCCCCGCTCATGAAGACCACTCACGCGCGTTTCCTCACGGACTTTCTATTCTTGCTTGCGGTGGCACCACTGGCTTCCGCCGGCACGCTCACCGGCACAGTGCGCAACGGCACCACCGGCGCGGTGGTCCCCAATCAGGAAGTCGTTCTTATCCAGTTGCAGGGCGGAATGCAGTCAGTCGGCACCTTCAAATCCGACGCGCAGGGCCGCTTCACCATCGAGCACCCGACCATCGGGCAGGCACCCGTGCTCGTGCGCGTGCAATTCCGCGGCGTGAACTATCACCAGAACGTCCCGCCGGGCCAGATTACGGCCGATGTGGAAGTCTTCGACTCCACCGCCAACGCCGATGCTTTGCACATCTTCCAGCGCATTATCGCCGTGCAGCCCAACGGCGCGGTGCTGCTGGTCGGCGAGGAGTTTTCCGTCCACAACCAGTCCAAGCCCCCGGTGGCCGTCTTCCGCGAAGATGGCACGTTTCTCTTTGACCTGCCGCAGGGTGCGGAAATTGGCCAAGTTTCCGCCAGCGGGCCTTCCGGGTTGCCGCTGGTACAGGGGACCATCGCCAAGGGTAAAAACCGCTACGCCATCGCCTTCGCCATGCGCCCGGGCGAAAACAACGTGCGCGTCTCCTACCAACTCCCTTACGAAAAGAATGCGGCGACCATCCGCGCCTCTTCGCCCTACGCCGCGCAGCGCGTGGTAATCGTTGCGCCGCCCACCATGACCATTTCCGGCGCCGGCTTCTCGCCGGCCAGCTCCGAGCAGGGCTGGAATCTTTTTGCGCGCGATTCCGTTGCCGCAGACACTCCCTTTGATTTCTCCGTCTCCGGCACCGCCCCGCCGCCCACCGTGGAGACCTCCCAGCAGGGCGGGGAGGGAACTGCCGCGAGCGGTACGGCAGTGAGTGTCGTGCCGGGCCGACTGGACAATCTGAAATGGGTCTTGATTGGCGGTCTTGGCGCGCTCTTCGGCCTGGGCGTAATTTTCCTGGTGAAGCGGCCGGTGCCTGCGCCCGTGCGGAGGATCGCTCCTGTTCGCGCCGCGCCCGCCGCGGTGGCTTCCGCCGGTGCGACGTCCACGCATGCCGCCGATGTGGTCGCCGAAGTAAACCGTTCCGTGTCGAAGAACATCGAGGAGATCAAGGACATTCTCTTCCGCCTCGAGCTGCGCAAGCAGGCCGGCACGATTGGCGAGGAAGAATACGCGCGGGAGCGGAGTCGCGCCGAGGCACTCCTCCGCGATCTCTTGCACTGAGCGCGTCGTGCGCCGTACTCTCTTGCGCGGCACGTTGCGCGTGCCGCGTCTGCCGCGGCGCCAGGGAATGGACACCTTGACGCACACCTCCGGCCTCGCCGTCGAATTGCAGCAGGTGGAGAAGCGCTACGGTTTGCTGGTAGCGCTGCGCCGCGTTTCTCTCTCCATCGGCGCGGGCGAGTTCGTGGCCGTGCTGGGCGCCAACGGCTCCGGCAAGACCACACTGCTTCGCGTTGCCGCGCTGCTTGTGCGCCCCAACTCCGGGCGCGTTTTCTTTCCTGGCCTGGCAGACCAGTCGCCCCTAGCCATCCGACTTCGTGTGGGGTTGGTGGCGCACACTTCGCTGCTCTACGACGAGCTGTCCGCCGAAGAAAACCTCTCCTTTTTTGCAAAGCTCTACAACCTGCCGTCAGCGCCGCTGAAGGTCGGCGCGGGCCTGGAGGCCTGCGGCCTCGCCAGCCGCGCAAAAGACCCGGTTCGCACCTTCTCTCGCGGCATGCGCCAGCGGCTGGCCATCGCGCGGGCCATGCTCCACGAACCCGCGCTGCTGCTCCTCGACGAGCCCGCCGCGGGGCTCGACCGCCAGGGCATCGATTGGCTCGCGTCCATGCTGAAATCTCTTCGCGCTTCCGGCTGCACTGTCCTGATGACCACGCACGGGCAGAGCGAGGCCCTCGCACTGGCTACGCGCGCAGTCTGGCTCGACCGCGGCGCTGTGCTGCGCGACACCGGCCCGGGCGGCAACCCGCGCGAAGTCTTCGCCAGCGTGGGCGTCTCCGCCGCAACAGGGAGCAAATAGATGGGTCTCGCGCGCGCCGTTGCGGTGATTCTGGCCAAGGAGCTGCGCCTCGAATTCCGCAGCCGCGAGTTGTTGAACACCACCGTGGTCTTCGTGCTGCTAATCGTGGTGCTCTTCAGCTTCAGCTTCGACCCCACGGTTGAAGAGTCGCGCCGCTTCGGCCCGGGCCTGCTGTGGATGGCGTTTCTCTTCGCCGGCTCACTGATGCTGCAGCCTTCGTTCCTGCGTGAGCAGGCCAACGACACGCTGCACGCCCTGCGCATGGCTCCCGTCGAGCCTTTCGCCATCCTGCTCGGCAAAATCCTGGCCAACTTCCTGCTGATGATGCTGGCGGAAGTCCTGCTCCTGCCAGTTTTTGCCGTTTTGTACAACGTGCAGGTGTTGCCTGTGCTGGCTCCGCTGCTGCTCGTGTTCGTGCTTGGCACGCTTGGCGTGGCCGTTGCCGGCACGGCCTTCAGCGCCATTTCCGCGCAAGCCCGCATGCGCGAGATGCTCCTCCCGCTGCTGCTCCTGCCCATTCTGACGCCCGTGCTGATCTCCAGCGTGGAATGCACCGCGGGGCTGCTCGCCGATCCCGCGGAACTAAAACGCGATTGGCTGCAGTACCTCATCGGCTTCGACGTCATCTTTTTGGCGGCCAGCTATCTTCTGTGCGACTATCTACTCGAGGAGTGAGATGACAACCGGGGGGAAAGGGAACTGGGCGGCCACGCTCGCCGTGGCCTTGCTGATCTGCCTCGCAGGATATGCCGCGCTGTTCATCGCACCCGAAGAGCGCACCATGCGCGCCATCCAGCGCATTTTTTACTTCCACGTGCCCAGCGCCTGGACTGCCTTCCTCGCCTTCTTCATCGTCTTCATCGCCAACATCGGTTATCTGGCCACCCGCAAGCCGAAATGGGACTGGCTGGGCGTGAGCGCCGCGGAGGTCGGTCTGGCGTTTTGCACCGCGGTTCTCGTCACCGGCCCCATCTGGGCCAAGCCCGTGTGGGGCATCTGGTGGACCTGGGACGCGCGCCTCACCTCCACCTTCGTTCTCTGGCTCATGTACGTCTCCTACTTGCTGCTGCGCACTTTGCTCGCCGACGCAGAGCGGCGCGCCCGCATCTGCGCGGTCTTTGGCATTTTTTGTTTTCTCGATGTGCCGCTGGTCTATTTCTCCATTCGCCTCTGGCGGACGCAGCATCCGCAGCCCGTCATCGCCGGCGGCGAAGGCTCCGGGCTTGATCCTACGATGCGCGCGGTCCTCTTTTTGTGCTGGGCCGCGCTGCTGGGCGTCATGGTCATTCTTCTGCGCCAGCGCTATCAGCTTGAGCAGTTGCGCCACGACGCAGAAGAGCTGGCGCTCGCGGTGGACACGGCGGCGCCGGAACTGCATTCGATTCAGCGGTGAAACGGAAATCCATGCGCGGGAGTTGCTGCCATGAAAAACTTTGAAAGCCTCTTTGCCGCCTACCTGATTGTCTGGGCCATCTTCTTTGTCTATCAGCTCTCTCTCGGCCAGCGCCTGGGACGCCTGAAGCAGGAGATTGAGCGCTTGAAGCGCCTGCTCGAGCGGAAATAGCTTCGATGCCCGCGCGCAAGAAAGTTGCCGTGGTCTGTTTCCAGTTGGGCGGACCTGATTCGCTTGAGGCCGTCGGCCCATTTCTCTATAACCTGTTCTGCGATCCGGACATCATTCCGCTCCCTTTTGGCGCGCTGCTGCGCAAGCCCTTGGCGAAATTTATCGCCTGGCGCCGGCAAGCCCATGTCCGCCACGCTTATGAGGAAATCGGGGGCCGGTCCCCGATCGGTCTCTTGACGGAGCGCCAGGCCTGCGCGCTGGCGGCAGCACTGGAGCCGCACGTCGAACCCCGCGTGGCCATCGCCATGCGTTACTGGCACCCCTTCACCGCGGAAGCCATCGAGCAGCTCGCCGCATTTCCCTATGACGTGCTGGTTCTGCTACCGCTGTATCCGCAGTTTTCGCTCGCCACCACCGGCAGCAGCCTCAACGAATGGAAGCGCCACTTCCGGCCCGACGGCCGGCCCGTTCGCCTGATCGAGCAGTATTACGACCACCCGCTCTATCTCGACGCGCTGGCCAACGAGATCTCCACCAGCCTCGCGCATTTTCACCAGCCCGACGAGGTGGACCTGCTCTTCAGCGCGCACGGCCTGCCGGTCAGCTTCACCGAGCGCGGCGATCCGTACGAAAAACAGATTCAGGAAACCGTGCGCCTGGTAATGGAGCGCGGACGCTGGCCCAACCGCCACTTCCTCTGCTATCAGAGCAAGGTCGGTCGCCAGCGATGGCTGGAGCCCGGGCTGGCGCAGATGCTGCGCGAGCGCGCGGCAGTTGGCTCGCGTTATCTGCTGGTCTGCCCGATTGCCTTCGTCACCGAACACATCGAGACGCTGCACGAAATTAATATCCAAGCGCGTGCGGAGGCTCTCGCCCTCGGCATCCGACAGTTCGAAATGGTTCCTGCCCTTAACGACTCGCCGCTGTTCATTGCCGCCCTGGCGGATGTCGTCTTGCGCGCAGTGAGCGCCCCGAATGGCATCCCGGCATCCGTCACGGGCTCCGCCTACCGCACGCCAAGTAAGGAATAACCTGTCCAGTTCTCTTTTTCCCCTTTCCTTCGCTCGGCTTGACAGAAACGTCCGCCCCGACGTATAAAATACGTTCTCGTTTTCATGCTTGAGAATTGCAGGTCCACGTGTGGGGGCTGACCGCGCTCTTTGCGCTAGATCATGGCCGAAGCGAAAGAAAGCAAACCTGTTGAGACTAAAGCCGCACCCGCTTCGGCAGCCGCGGCCGCCAAGAAACCCGCCGCTGCTTCCGCCGCCGATTCCCGGGGAACCGACGTCAGCGCCTCGCGCCGCCGCCTGATCTGGGCCTGTATCTGGGGCTATCTCGGCGTCAACCTCCTGATGTTCCTTCGCTTCTTCTTCCCGCGCACCCTGTTCGAGCCCAAAACGGTTTTCTCCATCGGCTATCCTTCCGACTTCAACATCGGGGTGGAAACGAAGTTCCAGAAAGATTACCGCGTCTGGGTGGTGCGCAGCCCGGGGCGGCTGTTCGTAATTTACGCCCGCTGCACGCACCTGGGCTGCACGCCCGATTGGAAAGAAAGCGAAGCCAAGTTCAAATGCCCGTGCCACGGCAGCGGGTACGACAGCGAGGGCATCAACTTCGAAGGCCCCGCGCCGCGGCCCATGGATCGGGCGCTGGTGCAGCTCGATGCCACCGGGCAGATCATCGTGGACACCGGAAAACTCTTCGTCAAAGACCCAACCACCGGGCGCGACGAATTCGAATCCGACGGCGCGTACCTGGTCGTCTGAACCTGTCCCGAGCGCAGTCGAGGGACCACTTCTTCTCCGTGAAACAGGGGGAACCGGATGCCGGAAGATAACGACAAAGGGGCAGGGAAGCGCGTGGGCCTGCTCGACACCGTCAAGGAGACGGTCAAGGAAGACCTCCAGGGCCTCAAGAGCGTCCTCATTGAGAAGGGCAAGGAAGAACTGGAGGCGCTGAAAGAGCCGGAGAAAACGCAGCTCTTCCGCTCCATTTTCCGCGTCAAGCGCGATGATTCCCCCCGCAGCCGGGCCCTCAGCGTACTGACCAACGTCTTCTTCCATCTGCACCCGGCGAAGATCAACCGCGACGCCGTGCGCTACAGCTACACCTGGGGCATGGGAGGCATGAGCTTCTATCTCTTCATCGTCCTGACCTTCACCGGCGTCCTGCTGATGTACTACTACCACCCCACCAAGGGGCAGGCCTATCGCGACATCCTTTATCTGCACCACGATGTGCCCTTCGGCCAGTTGCTGCGCAACATGCACCGCTGGGCCGCGCACCTGATGATCATTGCCGTGTGGCTGCACATGCTGCGCGTGTTTATGACCGGCTCGTATAAGCGTCCCCGCGAGTTCAACTGGTGTGTCGGCGTCATCCTCATGGTGCTGACCATGCTGCTTTCGTTTACCGGCTACCTGCTGCCGGACGATCAGCTCGGCTTCTGGGCGGTCACCGTGGGCACCAACATGGCCCGCGCCACGCCTCTGCTGGGCCACGAGGGCCCCTTCGGCCCGCAGCTCGGCATGACGCCCTATAACGACGTCCGCTTTGCTCTGCTCGGCGGCTCCATCGTGGATGCCAATGCGCTCTTACGCGCCTACATCTGGCACTGCATTGCCATCCCGCTGATTGCAGCTGTGTTCATGGGCGTGCATTTCTGGCGCGTGCGCAAGGACGGCGGCATTTCCGGCCCCGCCCCGGTCATGCTGGAGTCTGAGATGAAAGAAGAGAAGGGCCCGCGGCCGGTGATTATGCGGCCCAGCGGGATGAGGTGAGGGAGCGCCATGTGGGGTGACTGGCATCAGCTCTGGGAAATCGTTTCGCTACCGGACAACGTGCCCATCGTGGCGCTGCTCTTCCTGGTGCCCTTTTACACCTGGTATGGTTTTCGCGAAGCCCGCAAGTACGACACGCTGATCGGGCAACTGGAGAAAGACGCGCAGCTCGCCAAGACGCATCACCGCAAGCCCTATCCGTTCAGGACCGGCTGGGACCGCGAGGTGCACGTCTGGCCGTACCTGATGCGCATCGAGTTTCTCGCCGCCGTCATTCTCACCGTCCTCCTGATGATCTGGTCCATCACGCTGAATGCGCCGCTCGAAGAGCCGGCCAATCCCAGCCTGACCATGAATCCGTCCAAGGCGCCGTGGTACTTCCTTGGCTTGCAGGAGATGCTGGTCTATTTCGACCCCTGGATCGCGGGCGTGGTGATGCCCACGCTCATCATCGTGGGCTTGATGGCCATTCCCTATATTGACGCCAACCCGCTGGGCAACGGCTACTACACTTACAAGCAGCGCAAGTTTGCGATTTGGGCCTTTCTGGTCGGCTTCCTGGCGCTCTGGTGCCTGATGATCGTGATCGGCACGTTCATTCGCGGGCCGGGATGGATGTGGTTTTGGCCCACGCAGACGTGGGACCACAACCGGCTGGATTTTGCCGTCAACCGCAACCTGCACGAGCTGCTCGGCATTCAGAACATGTGGATTGCCGCGGCGTTCGGGGCGGTGATGGTAGGCCTCTACTTCGTCGTCGCCGGCTACGCCATGCACCGCCTGTGCATGCTCAGCGAATTCAGCCGCAGGATCTACCGCCGCATGACGTTGCTGCAAGTCCTCACCCTGCACACGCTGCTGATCCTCATGCTCAGCCTGCCGGTGAAAATCGTTCTGCGGCTGGTATTCCGCATCAAGTACGTCCTGGTGACGCCGTGGTTCAACATCTAGTTGCTGGGCGGGGAGCGGTCGGGCGGGTTCATACGTTCACGGAGGCTCGGGGTGCCTGAGATTCCCAACGACGATCCGGTCACATCGAAATCATTCAGCGGGCCGCTCTTGATTGCGTCGCTTCTTCTGGTTCTGTCCATGTTCTGGGCGCTGTGGCAGGAGTTCGTCGGCCTGCGCCCCTGGCGCGGCTACCAGCGCGAATTCGCCGCCGCCTACGAGAAGTTTCTGAAGAAGGAGATCACCACCCAGAAAGCCAGGGCGGAGCAGCTCCGCGCCTCTGCCGAGTACCGGAAGCTCGACCAGGCCGTGAAGGATGCCCGCGCCGCGGCCGAGCCGAAGACCAAGGAAATCGACAGGCGAATTGTCTTCCTGAACGCGCGCATCGCCGCGCTTTCGCCCGCATTCATCTCCGCCCGCGGCGAGGTCACCGCGCTCACCTACCAGGTGGAGATTGCCTCACCGCCTTCGAAGAAAAGTCGGCAGCAGGATGTCGAAGACGCCAAGAAGGGCCCCTTCAAGATCACCCTGCCCAAAGAGGACGGCACCACCGAGAGAAAGGAATTCGACTACGACCAACTCGTGGCCGAATTCGATTCTCTGAAGGAGGACAAAGCCCGCCTCACCCTCCAGCGCGCCGAAGTCCGCAAGGCTCTGGGTGACGCTGAGAAAGCGCTCGCTGCCTACGTGCAGGAAACAATGGAAGGCCTCTCCGCCGATCAGCTCGAGCGCCTGGTCAGCGCGGCCCGGCAAATTGACGTCGGCATCCGCCAGATCAACGTGGAGAAGGCCGGTCTGGTGGATCGCTGCCAGTCCTGCCACGTGGGCATGGATCCCAAGCTGGTGCCGCCGGCCGTGACGCTGACGAAAGCCTCCCTGGGCATGGAGAAAAGCAAGGACGCTCCCTTTGCGAGCCATCCTCGTCCGGAACTCCTGAAAATCCACGACCCGGAAAAGTACGGCTGCTCGCCCTGCCACGGGGGCAATGGCCGCGCCACCAACAGCGTGGTGAAGGGCCACGGCCGCCACCTCTACTGGCTCTGGCCGCTCTATTACAAGGAAAACATCGAAGCCGGCTGCCAGACCTGCCACTCCGCGGACATGTACACGGACTTCGCGCCGGTGCTGAACAAGGGCCGCGAGCTGTTCCGCCAGCGCGGTTGCATCGGCTGCCATCGCTACGAGGGCTTCGACAACGAAGGCGAGCAGCTTCTCTCCGCCCGCCAGGCCATCCGCCAGCTCGAACAGCAGAAGAAAGAAATCGAGCTGCAAATCCCGCGCCTCGGCAAGCAGGGTGACGACGCCCCCGACAACAAGACCGCCCAGAAGCTCTACGCCGAGGCCGACAACCTCCGCGTGCAGACCAGCTACATTGATGCGCGGGTCGAGCAGCTCAACGTCCGCGCACGCTCCCTCATGCGCGAGGAAAAGAAAACCGGCCCCTCGCTCAAAGAGGTGCGCGTGAAGATCCGCAAGGAATGGATCCCTGTCTGGCTGGAGAAAACACACGAGTGGCGCCCGGCCACGAAGATGCCGCAGTTCCGCTTCAAGCCCGGAGAGGTCCGGGCGATCGCTGCATTCGTCTGGCAGATGGGCGTCCCGGGGCCCGCGCTGCAAAAGCAGCTTGCCGGTAACGCGTCACGCGGAAAGGATTTGTTTGAATCCCGCGGCTGCCTGGCTTGCCATTCCGTCGGGGAAGGGAACAAGAAGGTCGGCAGCGACTTTGCCGCCAACCTGAGCCGCGTCGGAGAGAAAGATAATTACGACTACCTGGTGCGCTGGATTCACAATCCGCGCCAGCGCACGCGCCCCTACGACCCCATCGCCCGCAAGGACCTGGGCCCGGAAGACTACGCCAAGCACGGCAAGCCCTTTGTGTTCGACCTTGAGAATACCCGCTCGCCCGACGATTCGCACGAGATTCAGGTGCAGCAGCCCACGGTGATGCCCAACCTGCGCCTCACCTGGGAGGAGTCGCGCGATATCGCTTCCTACCTCATCACCCTTAGGCGCCCAAACGCGTCCTTCCCCCCCGCGGAGTACATGGACGACCCCAAGCTCCGCGAGCAGGGGCGCGCGCTGGCCAAGAACTACGGTTGCGCCGGGTGCCACGAAATCGCCACCATGGAAGAGGAAGGCCGTATCGGCACGGAACTCACCACCGAGGGCAGCAAGCCCATTGAGCGCCTCGACTTTGCTCTACTCACCGAGCACGCTAAACGCGGCGCCCTGCCCGACGGCACCCCGAACGTGCGCGACGGTGAAAAACATGCCGGGTGGTACGACCACAAGGGCTTTTTCGAACAGAAGCTGACCAACAGCGTCGTCTTCGACGCCGGGCGTGAAGTCCGCCAGTTGAAGATGCCGCAGCCCAACGTCACGCCCGAGGAAATCACCGCACTGACCACCTTCCTGTTGGGCAGCGTGGATCCGCAAGTCCCCAAGGAGTACCTCTACCGACCCGCCGATCAGCGCCGCGACATCCAGGAAGGGTGGTGGATTGTCACCAAGTACAATTGTATGGGCTGCCATCAGGTGGCCATCGGCCAACAGTCCGACTTGCAGAACCTCCCCATGTACCAGGGCGAAAACAAGTTCAAGCTCCCGCCCCCGTTGCTCGGCGAAGGAGCGCGCGTGGACCCCAACTGGCTGGCCCGTTTCCTGGAGAACCCGGCCCTGAGCAAGACAGACGTGAACCGCAACGGCGTGCGCAGCTACCTGGCTGTGCGCATGCCCACGTTCAGTTTCTCCGACGGCGAGATTCGCAAGCTGGTGCGCTTCTTCGAGGCCATCGCCTCCCAGCAGCAGCCCTATCTGCCGCCCAAGCTGGAGCTGCTCACCGCTCAGGAACGCACCATGGCCCGCGATCTCTTCACGCATCCGGCCGCTCCTTGCCTGAAGTGCCACGCCACCGGCCAGGCCGCCCATGATGCCAACGCCACTGCGCCCAATTTCCTGCTCGCGCCGGATCGGCTGCGCCCCGCCTGGACAGCGCGCTGGCTCACCGAACCAGCCCGCATGGCCCCCGGCACGGCCATGCCTTCCGGCCTGTTCAAGAAGGAGGGCGACAGATGGGTCTTTGCCGGCCCGCTGCCGCCGTCATTGCAGAGGTATTCCAGGGACCACGCCGAGCTGCTCGTGCGTTACATGTTCCAGATCACGCCGGAAGAGCAGCGGTTGCTCCTGGGGCGCACGCCTGCCGGAGGCGCCCGGAGCGGTTCGAAGTGATGGTCACTGGCGAGTTGTTGAGTCCAGAATCGCGCTCGCGCATCCAAGGTTTGCAGTAGATAGGAGAGGAGGATCTCCATAACAATGAAAGGGAAATACTTGTCTCTTGTACTCGTAGCCGCACTCGCGTTGGCGGTTGTTGCGTGCGGTAAGAAGGAAACCGCCGAAGAACAGCCGGCCGCCCCGGCGCCTGCCGCCGCGCCGATTGATCCGGCCACGGCCGGCGTGGTTGCGGGCACGGTCAAACTGGACGGACCGGCTCCCAAGGCGCAGAGAATCAAGATGGACGCCGAACCCAACTGCGCCAAGATGCACACGGGCCCTGTAGTCAGCGACGAAGTAGTGGTGGGCGACAAGGGCGCCCTCGCCGACGTCATCGTGTACGTCAAAGAAGGCCTGGGCAACCGCACCTTCGAGACGCCGAAAGAACCTGTGGAGCTGGACCAGAAGGGCTGCATTTACAGTCCACACGTTCTCGCCGTCCAGGCTAACCAGCCCGTCGAGATCACGAACAGCGATCCCACCACCCACAACGTCCACCCCGTGCCACAGTTCAACAAGGAGTGGAACAAGTCCCAGCCGCCCAAGGCGGAGAAGATCGTCGAGTCGTTTGCCCGCGAAGAAGTGGCCATCCCGGTGAAGTGCAACGTGCACCCCTGGATGAAGAGCTACATTGCCGTCTTCAAGCACCCCTACTTCAAGGTGACCGGCAAGGACGGCGCCTTCGAGCTGAAGAACCTGCCCCCGGGCGAGTACACCCTGGTCGCCTGGCACGGCACCCTGGGCACCGACGAGAAAAAGGTCAGCATCGGCCCGAAGGAAACGAAAACCGTAGAGTTCACTCTGAAGGCCGAGTAGGCAGGGCAGTAGCGCGGATTTGCACGACGGTCATCCGGCAGGGGCGCATGCTGCGCCCCGGGAGTCGTGCCCCTGCCCGGGTGACGCAACTTTGAGATCGATCCGAATGACGCAGTCCTACAATGCGGGCTTGCACCGCTTCGCTATTTTTACCGCGGGCTGGACGCTCTTCCTGCTCGTGGCCGGCGCGCTGGTCACCAGTAACGACGCCGGGCTCTCCGTCCCCGACTGGCCGCTCTCTTATGGCTCGCTCTTCCCTCCCATGGTCGGAGGCATCTTCTTCGAGCACGGCCACCGCATGGTGGCCACCCTCGCCGGCATCTTTACCATCATCCTCACGGTGTGGATCGCCCGCCGCGAATCGCGCAGGTGGGTTCGCTATCTCGGTTGGAGCGCGCTGGGAGCGGTGATCGCGCAAGGTCTCCTCGGCGGCCTCACCGTCAGGTTCCTGCTGCCTATCCCCGTTTCCGTTGCCCACGCTTGCCTGGCGCAGGCGTTCTTCTGTGCGGTGGTCAGTCTCGCGCTCATCACCAGCCGCTGGTGGCAGTCCGAGTTGCCGCAGATTGAAGATTCCCGCTCGCCGCGGCTGCACACATGGGCTCTGCTCACTGTGGGCGCAGCGTTTCTTCAGCTGATTCTCGGCGCGACCTATCGCCACAAGGGCCTGGACATCTTGCCGCACATCGTCGGCGCAGCAGTTGTGCTCTTCATGGCAACCTGGACCACGCGCGCCATCCGCAAGCGTTTCTCCGGAGTCCCCGGCCTGCGCCGCCCCGCCATGGCACTTGCCACGCTGGTCGGGATTCAGATTCTTCTGGGCGCCGGAGCGTTTTGGGCCCGCGTCGTAACGCGCAGCGCCCCGCAACCTATGCCGGAGATGGTCTGGTCCACCGTAGTGCACCTCGCCGTGGGCGCGCTTACCCTGGCCTGCGCCGTCGTGTTGACTCTGTGCAGTTACCGTCTGGTGCCGCGTGTCAGCGCGCTCCATCCAGCCGCCTCGCAAGAGCGTGCTGCGCTATGAGCACCTGCACTGTAGTCCTGCCCCGGGTCTCCCGCGCCTGGGCCTATCTGATCCTGGCCAAGCCCGACGTCACGTTCCTCGTTGTACTCACCACCGCCGCAGGATTCTATCTTGGCCTGCGCGGCCCCTTTTTGCCGGCTCCGTTCATCCATGCCATCGTGGGAACGTTACTGATCGCAGCCGGAACTTCCGCGCTCAACCAGTGCATCGAGAGGGAAGACGACGCCATGATGCGCCGCACGGCGCGCCGCCCTCTGCCCCTGGGCGTCCTGCAGCTTCCGAAGGCGCTCGCTTTCGGCTGCGGCATGGTCGTCCTAGGCGCGGCTTATCTCGCGCTGTTGGTCAACGCCCTGGCGTGCGCCCTCGGCGTGGCCACCTGCTTGAGCTACCTGGCCGCTTACACGCCGCTCAAAAAGCGCACCGCGTGGGCGACGTTCGTGGGCGCCTTTCCCGGGGCGGTTCCGCCGCTCATCGGCTGGGCCGCCGCGCGCAGCTCACTCGGCCTGGAGGCCTGGGTTCTCTTTGCCATTCTGTTTGTCTGGCAGTTTCCGCATTTCTACGCTATCGCCTGGATCTACCGCGAGGACTACACCCGCGCCGGCATCCGCATGTTGTCCGTCGGCGACACCTCCGGCGAGGCCACCTTCCGCCAGATCCTCGCGTTCGCGGCCGTCCTTGTGCCGGTCGGCATGCTGCCCGCGGCGCTGGGGATGACGGGCATTCTCTATTTCTTCGGCGCCATGATGCTGGGCCTGGCGCAATTGCAGGTGGCCATCTGGTCTTCGCGCTCCAGATCCAACCACAGCGCGAAGTGGCTGATGCATGCCACGGTGATTTATCTCCCCGTGCTGCTTGGCCTCATGGCTTTTGATAAGATTTCGCGGTGAACATATGGTCTGGCGGAAAGGACTTCGTGACCTCCGAACAGGATACGCTGCCGATGAATCCAAAACGCGAATCGCTGATCCTAGCTGGCGTGCAGGCGCTGGTGCTCCTGGTCTGCCTGGCTGCGATTGGCTGGACGGTATGGACCGGCCTGATTCTCAACATTGATGGCTTACTTCTCGTTTTGATCTGTCTTTCTCTCTGCGCTGTTTTTTCTTTCACGCTCTTTCTGCAGGCCCGCAGCGAGGGCTGGCTGGAGCGCCTGCCTTTGCCCGGCCGGAAAAAGGCTCCGTCACAAGCGCCCACCAGCGCGCCCGTTGGGGAAAAGGTCCCCGCCGGGGAGCCGAAGTAGCTATCGGTGCTTTCGCATCCCGCCCTGAACGCCTTGCTTAACGCTACGGCCGCCGTGTTCCTCGTCGCCGGCTATTCGTGCATCCGGCACAAGAAGATTGCCGCGCACCGCGTCTGCATGCTCGCCGCGTTCGGCGTCTCGGCTGCGTTCCTGATCTCCTATCTCATTTACCACGCCACGGCCGGTTCGGTGCCCTTCCGGGGGCAGGGCTGGATCCGCCCGGTTTATTTCGCCATCCTGCTCTCACACATCGTCCTAGCCGCGGCGATTGTGCCTCTGGTCCTAGTGACTCTTTCTTTCGCTCTGCGCGAGCGCTTTGACCGCCACCGCCACATCGCCCGCTGGACCCTGCCCATTTGGCTGTACGTTTCCGTCACCGGGGTGGTTGTTTACTTGATGCTGTATCATCTGTATCCGGTCTGATTGAAACACTCATGAACCCTGGACAAACACACGCTGCCGCGCAGGGCCTGGGGAACCGCTGGAAGTTCGGCATCCTCGTCCTAGCCGTGCTCTTTGTGGTGATGCCATTTCTCTTCTGGCGCTCCACGTGGTTCGGCCTCCCGCTCAGCGAGCGGCAGATCCAGGAATACCTCGCCGATACGGAGCATCCGCGCAAGGCCCAGCACGCACTCACGCAGATCTCCGAGCGCATGCTGCGCGGAGATTCTTCCGTCAAGCACTGGTATCCCGCCGTCATCGCGCTGGCGGAGCACAAAGTGGACGAGTTGCGTCTTACCGCGGCCTGGGTGATGGGGCAGGACTCCGCCTACTCACCGTTCCACGACGCCCTCTTGCCGCTCCTCAATGATCCAAGCCCGATGGTGCGCCACAATGCCGCGCTTTCACTTGTCCGCTTCGGCGATTCCTCCGGCCGACTTGATATCCTCGGCATGCTCCGGCCATCTGCCATGCCTTCGCCCCGCGCCGGAACCCTGACGCAGCGGCTGAAGCCCGGCGATGCCGTGAGCTCTGGCACGTTGCTGGCCCGCATCAAGTTCAAAGCGCCAGGAAAGCAAAAGGAAGAGGAAGCGGAAGTTCGCTCTCAGGTGCCCGGCACGCTGGAAGGGTGGATGGTCGCGGACGGCACCAGCGTCACACCCGGCATGGAAATCGTTCTGATCGCGCCAAGTCCGGAGATAGTCTGGGAGGCGCTCCGCGCGCTTTACGTGATTGGTCAGCCGGACGATCTTCCAGAAGTGGAGCGCTACGCCCGCGGCGTTGAGGGTATGCCCCAGCAGGTCTCTGCGCAGGCCGCCCTCACCGCGCAGAAGATCCGCGAGCGCAACCTGAAGTAGGTCGAGCCTCCATCTGGTCCGTCGCCCGCCTTAACTCCACACGTCCGCGTTCCTACTCACGTGCCGGTGGGCACACCCACACCGCAGCAGATGAAGCAGGGGATATGCCTAGTAGGGAAGTGTTCCGTATTTCGCTTCGAACTCCGCCAGCGGCACCATGTCAATCGCGTCCCACGGGCAGCCCTCCAGGAACGCACCGTCCGGCCCCTTGCTGGTGCACAGCTTGCACCCGATGCACAGCAGCGGGTCCACCACGATCCGCCCGAACGGCGGGTGACCCTTGTCCGGCATCCAGAACATGCATTCGCCCACCGGGCAATACTCCACGCAGGCCGGCGACCCCGCGCAACCCGTGCAGCATTCGTTGATCACCGCAACGATGTTCGGCTTGCGCTTGCGCTTGTCCGTCTTGCCTTCGGAAATCGGCGCGCTCTTCTCCACGCTGCCGGAAGCGAACTCCTCGATCGCCGGAAACCATTCGCATGCCACGGTGTCTGCCACGTTTCCCTCGCTCATCAATTGTGGTCCAACGAAGAATTCTCGCCGCCTGCGCGCAGCTTGTCAACGCGCGCTCTGCGACGCCGGAATCCTTTCCATCCTGACGATAACGGCGTCGGCAAACTCTTCTGTCGTTGCCACACCGCCCACGTCCCTCGTCAGCCGCCGGCCTTCCCGGTACACCGCATGCAGCGCCTGCTCGATGCGCCGCGCCGCTTCGATCTCCCCCAGGTGGTCGAGCATCATGATCCCGCTCATCAAGATGGCCGTCGGGTTGGCCACGCCCTTGCCGGCAATATCCGGCGCTGTCCCGTGCACAGCCTCGAAGATGGCCGCCGCGTCGCCCAAGTTGCCGCTGGGCACCACGCCCAGGCCGCCCACCAGCCCCGCTGCCAGATCGCTCACAATGTCGCCGTAGAGGTTCGTCAGCAGCAGCACGTCGAACTGGTGCGGGTTCATCACCAGTTGCATGCACGCGTTGTCCACAATCACCTCACGGTACTCTACCTCCGGGTAGTCCACGGCCACCTTGCGGCAGGAAGCCAGGAACAGCCCATCCGAGAGCTTCATAATGTTGGCCTTGTGGATCGCCGCGACTTTCTTTCGGCCGTGCCGTCGCGCGTAGTCAAACGCGAAACGCGCGATCTTCGTGGACGCCCGCTCGGTGATGATCTTCAAGCTCTCCACCACCCCCGGCACCACCGTGTGCTCCAACCCGGAGTAGAGATCCTCGGTGTTCTCCCGCACGATGATCAGGTCAATCTCGCCGGCCATGGACTTCACGCCTTCCAGGTTCTTCACCGGCCGCAGGTTGGCGTAGAGTTCCAGCGCCTTGCGCAGCCCGACGTTGATGCTCGGCGGGCCCTCCGCCACCGGCGTGGCCACCGGCCCCTTCAGCGCCACGCGGTTCCGCTTCACAGACTCCACCACGTCCGCGTTGATGAACGCCGATCCGCGCCTCTCCGCATCCGGGCGCGCCGACACCTCTTCCCACGCAATGTCCACGCCGGAAGCATCTATGATCCGCCGCGCTGCGTGCGCCACTTCGGGACCAATTCCGTCGCCGGGGATTAGGGTCACGGTGTGTCTCATGGAACCCCACATTTTACGGCAAATTCCCTTCTTTTCCCACCCGGCCCGGGCGGCCTCGCTCATTTGCAAATACGAAATCACGCCGTGCCTGTCCAGGCGATTCTGTTATAATAGCGATGGTTGAGTTTGGCTCGACCTGGCACCACCTGAGCGGAGAGACAAGAACATGATTCAATTGACGCCAGTAGCCGTAGGCAAAGTGAAGGAAATCATCAGCGCCCAGAGCCCCCAGCCCATCGGGCTGCGCGTGGCCGTGGTCGGGGGCGGATGTTCCGGCTTCCAATACCACATGGCTTTCGAGAACAACACCAACGGCACCGACATGGTCATCGAGTTCGACGGCCTGAAAGTCTTCGTGGACCAGATGAGCGCAATGTATCTCCAGGGCGTGGAGATTGACTTCGTCGAGACGCTGGAAGGCTCCGGCTTCAAGTTCAACAACCCCAACGTGCGCAGCACCTGCGGCTGCGGCAGTTCCTTCAGCGTCTAGTGGCGCGGGCTTTCAGCCTGCGCGTTTCGGCGAGAGGATTGCTTGCAACGGGCTTGCGGAGTGTGAAGCTCCGAAGCCCGTTTTGTTTTACGGGCCAGCCCTTCAGTTCGACGAACGGCGCCGTGGAGCGGAGCAGGGAAGTCCACAATGCCCCAAAACGCGCAGGAATGGGATCATCGCTACCGTCAGCCTGGCTACTGGGCCGGCACAGAGCCTGCGGAATTCCTCCGCGATGTTCTTCCGCTGCTCCCGCACGGAACAACCCTTGATCTGGCCTGCGGCGAGGGCCGTAACGCCGTCTTCCTTGCCGCGCGGGGCTGGTGCGTGCTGGCCGTTGACCGCTCGCGTCCCGCGCTCGAAAAAGCCGAGGTTCTGGCCCGCGAAGCGGGCGTTCCGGCCCTCTGGGGCGCTCCCGGCCGCTTGGCCGCGCGATCCGCCCATCCCCTGACGCTGCTCGAGACGGACCTCGAGTCCTCCGCCCTCCCCGCACGCCAATTCGACGTTGTGCTCTGCTTCAACTACCTCCAGCGCTCGCTCCTCTCCGCGCTGCCGCGTCTGCTGCGCCCGCATGGCTTGCTGGTCTATGAAACCTACACCCTTGCGCAGCTCCAGTTCGCCAAGGGTCCGCGCAACCCGGAGTTCCTGCTCCGCCCGGACGAACTCCGCGTGGCCTTTCCCACGCTGGAGATTCTGTTCTATCGAGAAATAGTCGCCGGGAAGGGAATTGCCAGCCTGCTCGCTCGCAAGCCCTGACGCCATGAAGTATCCGCATTCAAGCCCTTCAACTCCGCAACCTTCTTTCTAGTTCTTCATGGCTTGTAGCCGGCGGATCCCCTGCATCGCGCCGCTGTGTTGTGGGTTCTCTCGGAGTGCTCGTTTGTATTCCTCGAGGGCCCTCGCGAACGCCCGCTTCCGCTCGTACACCCGCCCCAGGTTGAAATGTGGGAAGCAGTAGCTCTCATAGCGCGGCGCCTGGAGCGCCCGCTCGAACCACGGGATGGCCTCATCCAGCCGGTTCTTCTCCAGCAGGTACGCGCCGATGTCGTTGTACGGGTTTCCGAAGGTGGGGTCCACCTCGATCGCGCGCAGGCACTCCTCAATCGCGTCATCCCAGCGGCCCTGAAAGCTGTAGGTCCAGCCCAGGAAGGTGTGTCCCTCAGCCGTGGGGCATATGGCGATGGATTTCTTGTACAGCTCGATGGCCTCTTCCAGTTCGCCCCGCATCTGATGCTCATAGGCGCGGCGGAACAGTTCCGTCGCTTCGATGCGCTTGGGATCCTCGGACATTCTGGTCGCGGTGCCTTTCCTCGAATGGCCTGATTATACAGGTATGATGGAACGGAATTGAAAAGCAAGGGTATCACTCGTATCCTAGTGCCGCGATGAAGATCGCCCTGGCGCAGTTCAACCCGACGGTGGGCGATTTCCAAGGCAACGCGGCGCGCATCCGTGCCCTTGCCGCCGACGCCCGCGCCTGCGGGGCAGACCTCGTCGTCTTCTCGGAGCTGTGTCTCTGCGGCTATCCACCGCAGGACCTGATCGAACGCCCCGCCTTCCGCGAGCGCAACCTCGACGTGCTCGCCCAACTCGCCCACGAACTCACGCTGCCGGCGATCGTCGGTTACGTGGGCACGCCGCAGAACGCTGCCGCCGGCAAATCTGCCGCCAACTGTGCCGCTCTGCTGGCCGGCGGCCGCATCGCCTTCGAGCAGCGCAAGATGCTGCTGCCCACCTACGACGTCTTCGACGAATCACGCTACTTCCAGCCCGCGCATTCGCAATCCGCGCTCGACTTCTGCGGCTCGCGACTCGGCCTCACCATTTGCGAAGACGTTTGGAACGACAAGAACTTCTGGGCCAATCCCCTCTATGACCGCGACCCCGTAGCTGAACTCATGGGGCAGGGAACTGAGGTGCTCATCAACATCTCCTCCTCGCCCTACCAGATGGACAAGCGCCAGTTGCGCTGCGACATGCTGCGTGCGCTGGCCCGCCGGCATGGCCGCCCTGTCATCTACGTCAATCAGGTGGGCGGCAACGACAGCCTGGTTTTCGATGGCTCCAGCCTGGCCATCGCCGCCGACGGGCGCATCGCTGCCCGGGCGCGCTCGTTTGAAGAAGACCTCGTGCTCTTCGACACGGCCTCCGGCAGCGGCGACATCCGCACACAGCCCAGGGACGAGCTGGAGGCAGCCTACCTCGCGCTGGTCTGCGGCACGCGCGACTACGTGCGCAAGTGCGGCTTCTCCCGCGTGCTTGTCGGACTCAGCGGCGGCATTGACTCCGCCGTCGTCGCCGCTATCGCTGTCGCCGCCTTCGGCCCGCACAACGTCCTCGGAGTGGGCCTGCCCGGCCCATATTCTTCAGAGGGGAGCCTCCGCGATGCGAAGCTCCTGGCCGAAAACCTGGGCATACGTTTCCTCGCACTGCCCATCAGCGACATCTTCAGCGACTACAAGCGGACGCTTGCTCCGGCTTTCGAGGGCCACGCGGAAGACGTCACCGAGGAAAACATCCAGGCGCGCATCCGCGGCAACCTGCTGATGGCGCTCTCCAACAAATTCCACTCGCTCGTGCTGAGCACCGGCAACAAGTCCGAACTTGCTGTTGGCTACTGCACGCTCTACGGCGACATGGCCGGCGGCCTGGCCGTTATCTCCGACGTGCCCAAGACGATGGTCTACGAGCTGGCGCGGCTCATCAACCGGGAAAGGGAAGTGATCCCCGCGGAAACACTCTCCAAGCCCCCCTCCGCCGAACTGCGCCCCAACCAGACCGACCAGGACACCCTGCCGCCCTACGACGTCCTCGATCGCATCCTGAAGGCCTATGTGGAGGACCTCCAGAGCCCCGCAGAGATTTCCTCCCACTATGGCTTCCCGCTCGAACTCGTCCGAGAAATCGCCTTGAAGGTGGATCACAACGAGTACAAACGCCAGCAATCCGCGCCGGGCTTGAAGATCACCTCCAAGGCTTTCCGCATCGGGCGCCCGTTTCCCATTGCGCAAAAATTCGCGCCATAGGTCGGGCTCATGTCCCGCGCGCAGCCGAAGGGTCAGCCTGTCCAAGAACATATAAGTCCGTGGTAGTATCTGTGTTTCGTTGGAGCGCACAACCGGCATTATCGGGGAAGGAGAAGTGCATTGCCGCGTAAATTCATGGCCCTGATAGTCTCTCTATTTCTCGCCACCGCGCTCGCAGGCCAGTCTCCGGCCGCCAAGTCCTCCGCACCGGCGAAGGCCCCTGCACCCGCGCAGAGCCAGGCCGGCCCGCAGGACGCACTGCAAAGAAAGGTCGAAAGCCAGGTCCGCAAGCTCTACGCCTTGGGTCCGCCCTACACGGTCAAGGCATCTGCTCCGGCGGACACGCCAGTGCCCGGCCTGCTGCAGGTTCAGGTCCAGGTAACCAGCGAAGGCCAGTCCGATACCGTGCCGTTCTTCATCACCACTGACGGCCGGTATTTCCTCCGGGGCGAGTTCTTCGACACCGCCAAAGATCCCTTCGCCGAAACCCGCGCGCTGATCAATCTGGTTGGCGCGCCCTCCAAGGGCCCTGCAACGGCGCGCGTCACCGTCGTTGAGTACGCCGACTTTCAGTGTCCAACTTGCCGCCAGCTTTACAATGTGCTGAAGTCTCTCCAGCCGCAGTACCCCCAAGTGCGCTTTGTCTTCAAGGATTTCCCTCTCGAGCAGATCCACCCATGGGCCATGACCGCGTCCCTCGCCGGGCGTTGCGCCTACCAGCAAAGCCCCGCCGCCTTCTGGAAGTTCCACGACCGCGTCTTCGAAAACCAGGAAGTCATCAGCCCCACCACCGCCTGGCAGACTATGCTGGACTATGCCGCCCAAGCCGGCCTCGACACCGACAAGTTCCGCGCCTGCATGACCGCACCGGACACTCGCGCGACCATCCAGACTTCCATGAACGAAGCCATCCGGTTGAAGATTGCCAACACGCCGACGCTTTTCGTCAACGGCCGCCGCATTGTCGGCGCAGACCCACAGACGCTCGAGCAGTACATCAAATACGAACTCGCCGCCACAGACCCT
>Ga0073934_10001190_pt1 | contig 65341 bp, 55 predicted proteins | sample LarsenN4metaG_FD_76834 | JGI IMG/M metagenome (GOLD analysis project Ga0073934, IMG submission 76834) | Hot spring sediment bacterial and archeal communities from British Columbia, Canada, to study Microbial Dark Matter (Phase II) - Larsen... ... | reverse complement strand
CCGCCGCCGTCGCCGCCTTCCGGGCCGAGGTCGATGATCCAGTCGGCGGTCTTGATCACTTCGAGATTGTGCTCGATCACCACCACGGTGTTGCCCTGGTCGGTGAGCTCGTGCAGCACCTCCAGGAGCTTCGCCACGTCATGGAAGTGCAGGCCGGTGGTCGGCTCGTCGAGGATGTAGAGCGTGCGACCGGTCGCGCGGCGCGACAGCTCCTTGGCGAGCTTGACCCGCTGCGCCTCGCCGCCGCTCAAGGTGGTGGCCTGCTGGCCGACGTGGATGTAGTCGAGGCCGACCCGGTGCAGGAGCGACAGCACGTCGCGCACCCGCGGCACCGCCTTGAAGAAGTCCAGCGCCTCCTCCACCGTCATGTCGAGCACGTCGGCGATGGTCTTGCCCCTGAACGTCACCTCCAGCGTCTCGCGGTTGTAGCGCTTGCCCTTGCAGACGTCGCAGGTGACATAGACGTCGGGCAAAAAGTGCATCTCGATCTTGATCACGCCGTCGCCCTGGCAGGCCTCGCAGCGCCTGCCCTTGACGTTGAAGGAGAAGCGGCCAGGCTCGTAGCCGCGCGCCTTCGCTTCGGGGAGTCCGGCGAACCATTCGCGGATCGGGGTGAAGGCGCCGGTGTAGGTGGCGGGGTTCGAGCGCGGCGTGCGCCCGATCGGCGACTGGTCGATATCGATCACCTTGTCGAGGTGCTCGAGCCCCTCGATGCGGTCGTGCGCGGCGGGGGCTTCGCTTGCGCCGTTGAGCTTGCGCGCGACCGCCTTGTAGAGCGTGTCGACCAGCAGCGTCGACTTGCCGCCGCCGGAGACGCCGGTGACGCAGGTGAACAGGCCGAGTGGGATGTCGACGGTGAGGTTCTTCAGGTTGTTGCCGCGCGCGCCGACGACGCGCAGCGTGCGGCGCGCATTGCGCGGCCGCCGCTCCGGGATCGGCACCACGAGTTCGCCGGACAGATACTTGCCGGTGATGGATTTCGGTTCGGCGATGAGGTCGGCGACGGTCCCCTGCGCCACGATCTCGCCGCCGTGGATGCCGGCACCGGGTCCGATGTCGAGCACGTGATCGGCCTGGCGGATCGCGTCCTCGTCATGCTCGACCACGATCACCGTGTTGCCGAGGTCGCGCAGCCGCTTGAGCGTCTCCAAGAGGCGCGCGTTGTCGCGCTGGTGCAGGCCGATCGAGGGCTCGTCCAGCACGTAGAGCACGCCGGTGAGCCCCGAGCCGATCTGCGAGGCGAGACGGATGCGCTGGCTCTCGCCGCCGGAGAGCGTGCCGGAGGCGCGGGCAAGGGTGAGATATTCGAGGCCGACGTCCACCAGGAACTTGAGCCGCTCACGGATTTCCTTGAGCACCCGCACCGCGATCTCGTTCTCTTTGGGAGTGAGCCGCTGGGGTAGCTCGGCGAACCAGGCGCCTGCGCCCTTGACCGACATTTGCGACACTTCGCCGATGTGCAGGCCGGCGACCTTCACGCACAGCGCCTCGGGCTTGAGGCGATGGCCGTGGCAGGCGGCGCAGGGGATGTCGGTGAAATATTTCTGCAGCTCCTCGCGCGCCCAGTCGCTCTCGGTCTCGCGGAAGCGCCGCTCCAGATTGGTGATCACGCCCTCGAACGGCTTCTTGGTCTGGTAGGAGCGCATGCCGTCGTCATAGACGAAGCGGATGTCCTCCTCGCCCGAGCCGTAGAGGATCGCGTCCTGCGTCTTCTTCGGCAGGTCCTTCCAGCGCGTGTCGAGCGTGAAGCGATAGTGCTTTCCCAGCGCCTCGAGCGTCTGCAGATAGTAGGGCGACGACGAGCGCGACCAGGGCGCAATCGCGCCGCGCCGCAGCGTCGCATCCTTGTCGGGGATGACGAGGTCGGCGTCGATATGCTGCTCGACGCCGAGGCCGCCGCAGGCCGGGCAGGCGCCGGTCGGGCTGTTGAACGAGAACAGCCGCGGCTCGATCTCGGAGATGGTGAAGCCGGACACCGGGCAGGCAAACTTCTCCGAGAACAAGAGCCGCTCGGGTCCCGCGCGCTGCGCATGGATTTTCGCGACGCGCTTGCCACCCTCTGCACCGCCGTCGCCGCTTGCCGCCGCTTGCTCCCTCCCCCGCTTGCGGGGGGCAGGCGGAGCGGATGCATCCTGCTCAGGCCCGCGTCCGCCCCCTCTCGGTCCCTCGCCCGCTTGCGGGGGAGGGGACGCCGGCGCCGCGCCGCTTGCGCTCGTCGCGCCGTCCGCCAATTCCACCACCGCAAGACCGTCGGCGAGCTTGAGGCACTGTTCGAGCGAATCGGCAAGCCGTGTCGAAATGTCGGGACGCACCACCAGGCGGTCCACCACCACGTCGATGTCGTGGTTGAACTTCTTGTCGAGCGTGGGCGCCTCGGCGAGCTCGTAGAAGGCGCCGTCGATCTTGACCCGCTGATAGCCCTTCTTCAGGAACTCGGCGAGCTCCTTTCGGTACTCGCCCTTGCGGCCGCGCACCACCGGCGCCAGCACATAGATGCGCGTGCCCTCGGGCAGGGCGAGCACGCGATCGACCATCTGCGACACGGTCTGGCTTTCGATCGGCAGGCCGGTGGCCGGCGAATAGGGCACGCCGATGCGCGCCCAAAGAAGCCGCATGTAGTCGTAGATTTCGGTCACCGTGCCGACGGTCGAGCGCGGGTTCTTCGATGTGGTCTTCTGCTCGATGGAGATGGCCGGCGACAGCCCGTCGATCTGGTCGACGTCCGGCTTCTGCATCATTTCCAAAAATTGCCGCGCATAGGCCGACAGCGACTCGACGTAGCGGCGCTGGCCTTCGGCGTAGATCGTGTCGAAGGCGAGCGAGGACTTGCCCGATCCCGACAGGCCGGTGAACACCACCAGCCGGTCGCGCGGGATGTCCACGTCGATACCCTTGAGATTGTGCTCGCGCGCGCCGCGGATCGCGATCACGCGGGCATCGGGATCGCGGCCTGGGCGCTGGGCGGGGATGTCGGCCATTTCCCTGGGATCGAAAGCGGATTGTCAAAGCGGGTTGTCCAGGCCTGGAACGTAGTGAGAACGGCGGCGCAACGCCAGAGCGAATGCCGCATGGCTGGTCGCCCTCCCCAGCTTCCGCCGGTCCGGGCGGAATATGACGAAACGGTGGCTGTTATTGTGGCAGATGGGGCGCGCCGGCCACGCCGTCACGCCGTTGCGCGCGGGTCGCCGGCATCGACAACGACAAGAGGAGGGGAGGATGATGAGCCCGCGTCAAGCGCTGCTGGCTGTGGCCCTGGCGGCCGGCGTCGCGCTGTTCGGATCAGGCGGGAGGGCATCGGCGCAGGCGGTGCAATTCTTCGCCGTTCTCGACGGCGGCAACGAGACCACCGCCGCCGATCCGGACGGCCACGGCGTGGCCACGGTCATGCTGGGCGGCACCGGCCAGATCTGTTTTTCGCTGATCGTGCGCAACATCGGCGCGCCGACCGCCGCCCACATTCACGAGGGCAAGCCCGGCGTGGCGGGACCCGTCAAGATCACACTCACGCCGCTGCCCGCCAACGGCACGCTCGGCGGTTCTGGCGGCTGCCTGACCAATCAGAACACGACGGTGCTGTCACAGATCCGTTCGACGCCGTCGAAGTACTACATCAACGTCCACACCGCCGCGTTCCCGAACGGCGCGATCCGCGGCCAGCTGTTCTAAACTGCGGCTTGCCGAAATGTTGAGGGCCGGCGCATAAAAACGCCGGCCCTCGCAAGCCCCCCGTCGTCGCCCCCTAGGGCATCAGGCGGTAGTTCAATGCGCCGCGGAAAATGTTGATGTCGAGATCGCCGTAGGATGCGGTCACCGCCGGCGGGAACGCGTAGGTGCGGTTGAAGCCGTCAAGCGAGACGTGCAGGTACTCAAGCCGCGCGCTCCACCAGGGATTGATCGCATAGTCCACGCCCACGCCGATGGCGAGGCCGGCGCCGGTGTCGTCGGAGCTGTAGCTGCCGAGCACGGCGCCAGCTCCGGTGAGAGCGGTGCCCCGCACGCTGCGCGTGCCGTAGCCGATGCCGACGGTGAAATAGGGCAGCCAGCGGTCCCACACCGCGTAGCCGATGCGCGCGCGCGTGGTGCCGAGCCAGTCGAGATCCTGCGTCTCGTTGAGCACGTTGCCACCGCTCGCCGGGCGCACCAGCGTTCCGCTCAGGCCGGAGATCTGGATGTCGGTTTCAATGCCGAACACCAATTGCCCGACCTGCCAATTGTAGCCGATCTGCGCGCCGCCCAGGATGCCGTCGACATTGTCGTTGGCCCAGCCGCCGCCGATGTTGACGCCGGCGTAGAGTCCGCCCCAGTGGAACGGCAGCACCGCGGGCCCGCGCACCGGCGCCATCTCCACGCGGCGCGGTCCGGGAATGTCGGACGCGAGCGCCGGCGACAGCCCAGCGGCAATGCCGAACACGGCAAGCACGAGGCGCACAACAGACTTCATGACGCACTCCCCTCCCGCTTCGGCGGGCGTTCTTGATTGCGGCAATCTTAGTTCGTCGAGCGAGCAATGTGCGTATCCGAAAGGCCACACTTGAGCAAATAACGGGCAGCACACCAGACCGCGCGCACCCCGATGGCGTCTGCATTCGCGCGGGGTCGCAATGTCGCTCGCGCGCGCCGCAACACTTGCGCGCCGGAGCCGGCCATGCTAGGAACAAAAAGGGAACATCAATTCCGATGAAAGCGGGGATGGCCGATGTGGATAACAGCCTTGGCGCTTGTGGGGCGGGTTTCGCAGACTAGGTTGCAGGAGCGCGCGATGGCCTGCACGCCGGTCCCCACAGCAGGCAGGCGGAGCAGGAGAGCGGCATGGCAGGTTCGGTGAACAAGGTCATTTTGATCGGCAATCTCGGCGCCGATCCTGAAATCCGCCGCACCCAGGACGGCCGCCCGGTGGCCAATCTGCGGGTCGCGACCACGGAAACCTGGCGCGACAAGACCACCGGCGAGCGCAAGGAGCGCACCGAATGGCACCGGGTGGTGATTTTCAATGAAGGTCTGTGCCGGATCGCCGAGCAGTATCTGAAGAAGGGCTCCAAGGTCTATCTCGAAGGCCAGCTCCAGACCCGCAAGTGGCAGGACAAGGACGGCCAGGACCGCTATTCGACCGAAGTGGTGCTGCAGGGATTCAACTCGCAGCTCACCATGCTCGACCGCGCAGCAGGCGGCGGGCCTGAGGCGGGCGATAACGACTTCGGCTCGAGCGGAGCGACGCAGGCGCGCCGGCCAGCGGTCGCGGCGGCCGGCAAACGCGCCGACATGGACGACGAGATTCCGTTCTGAGGGGCGGCTGGCGGCGCATCATCCGCATGCCGTCCGCCCGGCGCGCGCCGACGCACGGTCCGAAGCCGGCCCGCGTCGCCCGCAGCGTTCAAAAGCCGAAGGCCGCGCGCACGCCGTCCACCACGTACTGAACCGCAAGCGCGGCCAGGATCACGCCCAGCAGGCGCGACAGCACGACGTTACCGGTCACGCCGAGCAGCTTGCCGATCCGCTCGGCGGCGACGAAGGCCACGACGCAGGCGGCGGCGACCGCGACGATCACGCCGATCAGGATGACGAGCAGCAGCACTTCGCCGCGCGCCTGGCCGGCGAGCAGGATGGTGGCGGTGATGGCGCCCGGCCCGGCCATCAGCGGAATGGCGAGCGGGAACGCGGCCATGTGATGCATATGCTCCTCGATTGCCTCCTCGGCCTGCCTGGCGTTGCTCTGCTGGCGCAGCGCGAACACCATTTCGAAGGCGATGGAGAACAGCAGCAGCCCGCCGGCGATGCGGAAGGCCGGCAGGCCGATGCCGAGCTGGCGCAACAGCCAGTCGCCGAACAGGGCCGAGCCGATCAGGATTGCCGCGGCGATCAGGGCCGCGCGCAGCGCCACCCGGCGGCGATAGCGTGCCGACAGGCCTTCGGTGACGGCGAGGAAGGTCGGCGCAAGGCCGATCGGATCGACCACCACGAACAGCGTCACCAGGGCGGAGATCAGAAACTCAAGCGGCATGCGCGGGCACAGTAGGCGGGCGAACGCCAAGGGTCCACCGCCAAGGGTCCACTGCCAAGGGTCCGCCGCGAAGGGGCCGGAGCGCGCCTGCGCGAAGGCGCCGACCGGCGCCCTGGCGGCGGCCGCAGACGGTTCCGCAATGGCCGCGCAAAACCTTGAAATTCCTACAAGAAATCTTATCTCACGGGTGCCCTTTCGGGTGGCCTTGCGGGCCTGAATCAGCTATTGAAAACCACTGCAGGATTCGCCTCGAAACCTGCGCGAATCCGGTCAGGACTCAAGCCCTTGCCAGACACCGAAAACCCAGCCGGCGGATCGCCGCCGTCGGACGTGCGCCCGGTTTCCATCGCCGAGGAGATGCGCCGCAGCTATCTCGATTACGCCATGAGCGTGATCGTGTCGCGCGCGCTGCCCGACGTGCGCGACGGCCTCAAGCCCGTGCACCGGCGCATCCTCTATTCGATGCACGAGCAGGGGCACACGCCGGACAAGAAATACGTCAAGTCCGCGCGCGTGGTCGGCGACGTGATGGGCAAATACCACCCGCACGGCGATGCCGCGATCTACGACGCGCTGGTGCGCATGGCGCAGGACTTCTCCATGCGCCTGATGCTGATCGACGGCCAGGGCAACTTCGGCTCGGTCGACGGCGATGCGCCGGCGGCGATGCGCTACACCGAATGCCGCCTGGCGCCGCCGGCCATGGCCCTGCTCGAGGACATCGACCGCGACACCGTCGACTTCCAGCCGAATTACGACGGCAACGAACGCGAACCGGTGGTGCTGCCGGCGCGCTTTCCCAACCTGCTCGTCAACGGCGCCGGCGGCATCGCCGTCGGCATGGCGACCAACATCCCGCCGCACAACCTGGGCGAACTGGTCGATGCGTGTCTCGCGCTGATCGACGATCCGGCGCTGACGATCGACGAGCTGATCAACATCGTGCCGGGCCCGGATTTTCCGACCGGCGGCATCATTCTCGGCCGCTCCGGCATCCACAGCGCCTACCACACCGGCCGCGGCTCCATCGTCATGCGCGGCAAGGTCGAGATCGAGACCATCCGCAAGGAGCGCGAGGCGATCATCATCAGCGAGATCCCCTACCAGGTGAACAAGGCGGCGATGCTGGAACGCATCTCCGAACTGGTGCGGGAGAAGAAGATCGACGGCATCGCCGAGATGCGCGACGAGTCCGACCGCCACGGCTATCGCGTGGTGATCGAACTCAAGCGCGAGGCCGTGCCCGACGTCGTGCTCAACCAGCTCTACCGCTTCACCCCGCTGCAGACGAGCTTCGGCGCCAACATGGTGGCGCTCGACGGCGGCCGGCCGCGGATGATGAACCTGAAGGACATGCTCACCGCCTTTCTCGCCTTCCGCGAGGAGGTGGTGTCGCGGCGCACCAAGTATCTACTCGCCAAGGCGCGCGACCGCGCGCACGTGCTGGTCGGGCTGGCGATTGCGGTCGCCAACATCGACGAGGTGATCCGGCTGATCCGCGCCGCGCGCGACGCCAACGAGGCGCGCGAAGGGCTGATGGGCCGCGACTGGCCGGCGCGCGACATGGCGGCGCTCTTGCAGCTCATCGACGATCCGCGCCACCGCATCTCCGAGGCCGGCACCTACCGGCTGTCGGCCGAGCAGGCCAAGGCGATCCTCGATTTGCGCCTGCAGCGGCTCACCGCGCTCGGCCGCGACGAGATCAAGGAGGAACTCGACAAGCTTGCCGCCGAGATGGCGGACTATCTCGACATCCTGCGCTCGCGCGCGCGCATCCAGGCGATCGTCAAGGACGAGCTGAAGGCGGTCAAGGACGCGTTCGCCACTCCGCGCCGCACCGTGATCCTCGATCAGGAAGGCGAGATGGAGGACGAGGACCTGATCCACCGCGAGGACATGGTGGTGACGGTGTCGCATCTCGGCTACGTCAAGCGCGTGCCGCTGTCGACCTACCGGATGCAGAAGCGCGGCGGCAAGGGGCGCGCCGGCATGCAGACGCGCGACGAGGATTTCGTCTCGCGGCTGTTCGTGGCGTCCACGCATGCACCGGTGCTGTTCTTCTCCTCGCGCGGGCGTGTCTACAAGGAGAAGGTCTGGCGCCTGCCGCAGGCGGCGCCGCAGGCGCGCGGCCGCCCGCTCATCAACATCCTGCCGCTCGAACAGGGCGAACTGATCACCTCGATCCTGCCGCTGCCGGAGGACGAGAGCCGCTGGGGCGAATACGACGTGATGTTCGCCACCACCAAGGGCACGGTGCGGCGCAACAAGCTCTCCGATTTCGTCGACGTGCGGCGCTCCGGCATCATTGCCATGAAGCTTGATGACGGCGAGGGCATCGTCGACGTGCAGGTCTGCACCGAGAAGGACGACGTGCTGCTCACCAGCGCCGGCGGCCAGTGCATCCGCTTCCCGGTCACCGAGGTGCGCGTGTTCCAGGGTCGTACCTCGATGGGCGTGCGCGGCATCAACCTCGCCGAGGGCGACCGCGTGATCTCGATGTCGATCCTGCGCCACCTTGACGTCAGCGCCGAGGAGCGGGCGGCCTATCTGAAGCGCGCCAACGCCGTGCGGCGCGGTAACGGTGAGGAGCCGGAGGCGGCCGAGGTTGAGGAGGCGGCGGGCGCCATCGAGCTCGGCGAGCAGCGCTATGTGGAGCTTTCCGCCGCCGAGCAGTTCGTGCTCACCGTCTCCGAGCTCGGCTACGGCAAGCGCTCGTCATCCTACGAGTACCGCACCACCGGCCGCGGCGGCAAAGGCATCGTCGCCATGGCGGTGACCGGCAAGACCGGCAAGGTGGTGGCCTCGTTCCCGGTGGAGGAGAGCGACCAGATCATGCTGGTGACCGATCGCGGGCAGCTCATCCGCTGCCCGGTGAACGGCATCCGCATCGCCGGACGCGCCACGCAAGGCGTGATCGTGTTCGACACCGCCGAAGGCGAGCGCGTGGTCTCGGTCGAGCGCATTTCCGAGGAGGACGAGGCGGGCAACGGCGGCAATTGAGGCGGCGCCTGTTCTCCGTGCCGCGGCGACATGGCGCTGCAGGAGGGGGCTGGCGACGACCGCGCTGGCTCGTTGTTTCGGCCAAGCCGCGAGGATTAGACTTTCGCCATGGATCGGTTCGCCCGCGTCGCCCTGGCCTTGGTCGCCGTGCTCATGGCAGGGATTCTCGCCCAGCCTTACCTTGAGCGGTTGCTGTTGGGTGCGGGCGAGCCGCGCACGGTGACCGCGCGCGGAGAACTGTCGCAGCTTGAGCGCGCGACGGTGGAACTGTTCGAGCGGGTGGCGCCGTCGGTGGTGCAGGTGGTGAGCCTGACCGGCGCGGGCGCGGGCGCCGGCGGCCTCGGCGGCGGCACGGGCTTCGTCTGGGACGCGGCCGGCCATATCGTCACCAACAACCATGTGGTGGAAAATGCGCGCGCGGTTGCGGTGCGGCTCGCCTCGGGACAGGTGAGCGAGGCCGACATCGTCGGCCGCGCGCCCAACTACGATCTCGCCGTGCTCAGGCTCAAGCGCACGCTCGCAATGCCGCCGCCGGTGGCGATCGGCACCTCGCGCGATCTGAAGGTCGGGCAGTCGGCCTTCGCCATCGGCAATCCGTTCGGCCTCGACCAGTCGCTCACCACCGGCATCATCAGCGCGCTCAAGCGGCGCCTGCCGACCGCGGGCGGGCGCGAGATCGCCGACGTGATCCAGACCGATGCCGCGATCAATCCCGGCAATTCCGGCGGGCCGCTGCTCGACTCGGCCGGCCGGCTGATCGGCGTCAACACCGCGATCTTTTCGCCTTCCGGCGCCTATGCCGGTATCGGCTTCGCCATTCCGGTGGACGCGGTCAACCGCGTGGTGCCGGAACTGATCCGCTCCGGCCGCGTGCCGGTCGCCGGCATCGGCATTCTGGTGGCGGACGAGGCGGAGGCCACCCGGCTCGGCGTTTCCGGCATCATCGTGGCGCAGGTCATCCCCGGCACGCCGGCCGAGCAGGCGGGCTTGCGCGGCATCAATCGGGCAACCGGCGTCATCGGCGACGTGATCACCGAAGCCAACGGCAAGCCGGTGCGGCGACTCGCCGATCTGACCGAAGAACTCGAGCGGGTGGGGGTCGGCAACACGGTCGCGCTTACGCTCTGGCGCGAGGGCCGCAGCGTCTCGGTGCGCGTCGGCGTGGTCGATGTCGGCCAGCGCTGAGGAGCCGTTTCCGGCTCCGCCTTCCTCGTGGCGGCGCCGTCAGTACCAGAACACGGCCGGCCCGATGTGGTAGTAGCGCGGCCCAAGGCCCCACGGTCCCGACACCCAGGGCGGCGGCACATAGGCGGGGTAATAGGGCCGGGCATGCCAGTACGGCCGGTAATAGCGGACGTAGGGCCGGTAATATCGATAGGGGTGGTGGTAGCCGTAGGGCCGGTAATGGACCGGCGGCCCCCAGCAGACGCGGCGCCAGCCGCAGCCGTAATAGCCGCAACGCCAGACCGTCCGGCAATGCACGGTCACGGTCGGATCGAGTGCGGCCGCGGCCTGCTTGAGCGGAGCCGCGGGAAGCGTCAGCGCCTGCGCCGGCGCGGCGCAAAGGCCGAGCCCGACGACCAGCCCGGCGGCTGCGAGCAGCAGTCTGCGCATGGTCCCTCCTCACGCGATACAATGGACCAACATCAATAGTTTCCGGTACTTAGATGGTTAACGCAAGTCCCACTATGGGACAGGGCGCCGACGGCTCGCGGTCACGCCGGCCCGCTCGCGTGCGCCCGCAGGCGTGCACAGGCTCACACGTCGAGCGTGGCGGGTGCGAACAGCTCCTCCAGCGCGACCCGGCGCGGGCTCAGGCCCTGCTCGTAAACGTACTGGGTGACGGTCTCGAGCACGGCACGGTTCGCCCGCACCCCGTAGGCCATAGGGTCGACCGCAAGCGCGCGTCGCACGTCCTCGCCGATCAGGCCGGGCTCGTAGTGGCGGTGCAGGGCGGTATCGCGCGCGCGCAGCACCTGCGCCCGCGCCTCGACGAAGGCGTTGTAGATGTTGAGCGCCGCCCAGGGATGACGCTCGTGCAGGGTACGGCGGATCACCATGCCGTGGTTGATGGGATAGAGGCCGGTCTTGCGGTAATAGCGCGGGCCCTCGACCTTGCGGTCGAACAGCGGGCGGAAGCGGGGATCGGCGGCAAGATCGATGCGGCTGCGATCGACCAGGTTATCGTGCCGCAGATAGAGCAGGGTGGCGTCGAGCTCGCCCCGCACCATCATCTCGCCGATGTTGGTGGTGGGCGGGATGCGATGGACGGTCACTCCGGCCGGCGGCTCGAATGCGGTGGCGCCGCCGTGGCTCAGATCCGGCGTGCGCTCCATGAACCACTCGATCTCGCGAGCCTGCACGCCGAACTCGTGCTGCAGCACGCCGCGGCTCCAGATCGCCGCCGTCTGCTGATACTCGGGCACGCCCACGCGCTTGCCGCGCAGATCGGCGGGCGTCTCGATGCCGGCGGCAACCCGCACGAGGATGCGCAGATGAAAGAATTCGCGCGTCGTGAACACCGGGATCATCACCCACGGCGTCGGCCCCTTGGCCGTCGCGATTGCGAGCGACGACAGCGACATTTCCGAGACGTCGAACTCGGCGAATCTGAGCTGCCGCCAGAACATCTCGGAGGGATGCAGGGCGGTGGGATAGAAGCGGATCCCCGCGGGCGCGATCCGGCCGTCGAGGATGGCACGGGTGTTCTCGTTCTCGGAGAGCGCGATGCTCAGCTCCAGCCGCGATGCGTTCATGCGAAAACCATTCTTGGCGGTGTTCGGGGAGCCGCCGCCGCTTGCGGAACGGCTCGCGATCTCGTGACCATGGATTGTGGCATTCCGCTTGCCCCGGGCGGGAGGCGGATCGTAGATGGCGCTGCCGTTGCGATCCAGCCATTGGCGGGCGCGCGGCTTCGGGCCTGCAACCATGCAATCGACCCTGACCTGTCCCCGCTGCGGCCACCAGGCCACCGAGACCATGCCCGAGGACGCCTGCGTCTATTTCTACGATTGCAAGGGTTGCGGCACGCGGCTCAAGCCCAAGCCGGGCGATTGCTGCGTCTTCTGCTCCTACGGCTCGGTGCCCTGTCCGCCGAAGCAGCACGACCGGGGCGAGGGCTGCTGCGCTTAGCCCGTTTCGGTGAAGCCGGAAAGCGGGTCCTCGATCGGGGCCGGCACGCGGGTCGGGACCCGGCTGCGCCTCCCGGCTCGATCAAGCCCGGTGTGTTTTCGCCGGCGGGCGGACGAACCCCGCGCACCCGCACGCCGCCCGCGCCTCAGCGCGCGCCGGCGTTCTCCAGAATGCGCGCCATTTCGACATAGCCGCGGCGGCGCGCGTGTTGCAGCGGCGTCACGCCCTGGCGGTCGGCGATGTTGACGTCGGCGCCGGCCTCGACCAGGGCACGCACGGTGGCGGTGTGGTTTGCGCCGCCGTTGCCGAGCACGATCGCCTCGATCAGCGCGGTCCAGCCGAGGTTGTTGACGTGGTTGAGCGGAGCGCCGGCCGCGATGAGGAGCTTCACCGCCTCCACATGGCCGAGATGCGCCGCCGCGATGAGCGCGGTGCCGTCGTAGCGGCTGGTCACGTTCTTGGCGCTCGCCCCGCCTTCCAACGCGATCTTGAGCATCTCGATGTCGTTGGCGACCGCCGCGATGGTGACGATGTCGTAGCGGTCGATTTCGAGAGCGTTCGCATTGGCGCCGAGCCGGAGCAGCGCGCGGGCGGCGGCGTGCTGCTTCATGAAGGCGGCGACGTGCAGCGGCGTGCGGCTGCGCGAATCCTGGATGTTCGGCCTTTCGCCCGCCCCGATCAGCCGCTCGATCTCGGCCACGTCGCCCTTGGCGGCGGCCTCGTGCAGCCCGGCATAGATGCGCAGGTCCTCGGGCGAGGGGCCGCGCTGGGCGCGGACCTCGGCGGCAAGAAGAACGAGCATGATGGCGAACGCGCGCCACATGGTCGAGACAATAAGGCCGCAAACGGCGGCGACAAGTCCGCCGCGGGACGGGCCGCCTGCGGCTCTGCGTTGCCTTGGGCCGAGGAGTCTGCTGTTAAGGCGGCAGGATCGAAGGATACGGAACACCCGTGGCGGAAACCATTGCCATCGTCGGCGCCGGCATCGGCGGGCTGTGCGCCGCGCTCGCTCTTGTTCGCCGGGGAATTGCGGTCGAGGTCTACGAGCAGGCACCGGAGCTGAAGGAGCTCGGCGCCGGCGTGCAGATCAGCTCCAACGGCACGCGCGTGCTCTATGCGCTCGGACTCGGGCCCGCCATCGAACGGGTCGGCGTGATCGTCGCCGGCAAGGAAATCCGGCTCTGGAGCACGGGCCAGACCTGGAAGCTGTTCGACCTCGGCGCGGTCTCGGTCGAACGTTACGGCTATCCCTACATGATGTTCCATCGCGGCGATCTGCATGCGGCGCTGCTCGAGGCGCTGCGCCGCGAACGGCCCGATGCCGTCAGGCTCAATCGCAAATGCGTCGGCGTGAGCCAGGGCGAGGACGGCGTCGAGCTCGCCTTCGAAGGGGGCGAGCGTGCCCGCTCAGCGCTCGCGATCGGCGCCGACGGGGTGCAGTCGCGCGTGCGCGCCGCGCTGTTCGGCGCCGACCGTCCGGAATTCACCGGCATCGTCTGCTGGCGCGGACTGATCCCGCGCGACAAGGTGCCGCCGGGCATCAAGATGGATGTCGGCACCAACTGGGTCGGGCCCGGCGGCCATGTGGTGCATTACCCGGTGCGGGCGGGACAGCTCCTCAATCTCGTCGGGCTGATGGAGCGCGACGACTGGCGGGTGGAAAGCTGGACCGAGCAGGGGACGATCGACGAATATCTCAACGACTTCCGCGGCTGGCATCCCGACATCCACGCCATGATCCGCGCCGTCGAGGTACCGTTCAAATGGGCGCTGCATTCGCGCCCGCCGATGGCGGCCTGGACCCGCGGGCGGGTCACCCTGCTGGGCGACGCCTGCCATTCCATGCTGCCGATGCTGGCGCAGGGCGCGGTGATGGCGCTGGAGGACGGCTATGTGCTGGCGCGCTGCGTCGCCACGTACGGCGTGTCGCCGGAGGCGCTGCGGCGCTACGAGCAGGCCCGGCGCGAGCGCGCCAACCGCGTGGTCGAGGGCTCGCTCGACAACGCCCGGCGTTTCCACAATCCCGAGCTCGCCAGCGCCGCCGGCGCACAGGCCTATGTCGATCGCGAATGGCAGGAGGACCGGGTGAAGGCGCGCTACGAGTGGCTGTTCACCTATGACGCGACCGGCGTTGCGATTTGAATGCGCTGGAGCGCTGCATCGGATGCTTCCCGCTTCAGGAGCGGATGCCGCGACTGATGGGCAACAGCACTCCTGCCGGCCGATCGGGGTGCGTGCAGCAAACGGACCAAAGGTCGTGGGTGGCCCGGCCCTTCACCGTGGCCGGGCGTTCGCTTAGGGTGCGCCGGCATGACGCTGCAGCCGTTCTTCCGCACGCCCACGGGCCTCACCATCGCCGAGATCGCCGCGTTGACCGGTGCGACGCCCGGCAAAAGCGCGCCGCTCGACCGCGTGATCCGCGGCATCGCTTCGCTCGATCGGGCGCGGCCGTGCGACCTGGTGTTCCTCGACAAGGCCAAGCTTGCGGACGAGCTCACCCGCACGCGCGCCGGCGCCTGCCTCGTCGACGAGCGCCTTGCCGCAGGCGTGCCGGAGGGCGTTGCGACTCTGGTCGCCAAGGACCCCTACGGCGCCTTCGTCGCGGTGGCGCGCACGCTCTATCCCGAGGCGTTGCGGCCGACCTCGCTGTTCGAGACTGAGGGCATCGCGGCCGGCGCATTCGTGCATCCGCGTGCGCAGATCGAGGACGGAGTGACAATCGATCCCGGGGCGGTGATCGGCCCGCATGCGGGCATCGGCTCAGGCACCGTGATCGGCGCCAATGCGGTGATCGGGCCGCATGTGCAGATCGGCCGCGATTGCGCGGTCGGGCCGGGTGCCTCGGTCGTGCACGCGCTGATCGGCGACCGCGTCATCATCCATGCCGGCTGCCGCATCGGCCAGGACGGCTACCGCTACCACCCGAGCGCGCGTGGGCACGTCAAGGTGCCGCAGCTCGGCCGGGTGATCATTCAGGATGATGTCGAGATCGGCGCCGGCAGCGCCATCGACCGCGGCGGCATCGGCGACACGGTGATCGGCGAAGGCACCAAGATCGACAACCTGGTGCAGATCGGCCACAACTGCATGATCGGCCGCCACTGCATCATCGTCTCGCAATGCGGCATCTCCGGCAGCGCGACGCTGGAGGACCACGTGATGCTGGGCGGCCAGGTCGGTGTCGCCGACCATCTGACCATCGGCGAGCGTGCGCGGGTCGGCGCCAAGAGCGGCGTCATTTCCAATATTCCCCCCGGCAGCACCTGGATCGGCTATCCGGCCATGCCCGGCCGGACCTATCTGCGCGCTTTCGCCCAACTGCGCCGGCCAGCAGAGTCGCGCCGGCCGGGGAAGGCGCGCCGGCCGTCCGAATAGCTTGGGCGGCAGTGGGGATGCCGCCGCCGCCCGATCGGGAAAAAGTCCGGCCGATCTACCGTGCAGCCTGGCGCGTTGGCGCCGGCACGAGCCGGTCGGTGGTGACGATCCGCACCGGGGCGGCCTGGCCCATCGGCCGGCGGCTGTCGCGCAGGCAGTCCGCCTCGAAATAGGGCCACGCCTGCTGCGAGCATTTCGGGCCGAGCGGGCGGGCGTCGATGCGGTCGCCCTTGCCGCTGTTGAGCGGGGCGCTCGCCACCACGCGCTCGCTGGCGCCGGGAAGAATGGTGATCGCGCCCGCAATCAATGCGGCCGCCGCCACCGCGGAAATGGGGGACAGAATCCGGCTGGTCATGACACGCCCCTGTCGCGAGCCGTTTTGGCCCGTTGTCTGCCTTCGTGACAGGTAGTTGCGCGAAGCCGGGTTTGGGTTCATTGCGCCAGAACAAATTCTTGCGATTTCGACGTGAGCGTTGCGCCGGCGCCGGCCCTCGGGCCCCGGGAGAACGCCGGTTTCGCGGCCGCTGTCCGGCCACCGGCCTTGCCCGGGGCAGAACGGCGGGTTAGACCCCGCCGATGCCTCGGATCGCCCTCTATGCCGGGTCGTTCGACCCGATTACCAACGGCCATGTCGACGTGGTGCGCCAGGCGGCCGGCCTTGCCGATCGGCTGGTGCTCGCCATCGGGGTGCATCCCGGCAAGGTGCCCCTGTTTTCCGTGGAAGAACGGCTCGCCATGCTGGAGGACACCTGCCGGCCGCTGGTGCAGGCGGCAGGCTGCGAACTGAGCTGCATCACCTTTGCCGATCTCGTGGTTGCGGCGGCGCAGCGGGCAGGGGCCACGCTCTTGATCCGCGGGCTGCGCGACGGCTCCGATTTCGACTACGAGATGCAGATGGCCGGCATGAACGGTGCCATGGCGCCGCAGGTGCAGACCGTGTTTCTGCCGGCCTCGCCTGCCGTGCGCCCGATCACCGCCACTTTGGTGCGCCAGATCGCCGGCATGGGGGGTGACGTCTCGGCCTTCGTGCCGGCCTCGGTCGCCGCCCGCCTGAAGGCGAAATTCGCCGGCAAGACCGGCTAGCGACGCGCGTTCGCCCGACAACGGCGCTCGCGCCATTCGATGATCACAGAGGATGTCGATGCCGAACCAACGTCTCGATCTGCGCCCCGTCCGCATGCTCGCCCTGGTGGCCGGCGTGACCGCCGCGTCCTTGCCTGCGCTCGCCCAATCGCCGAGCCTGTCCAATCCCGCCTCGTTGCGCGAGCAGGCGCCCGCCGTCTACAAGGCCCGCTTCGAGACGAGCAAAGGGGTGTTCGTCGTCGAGGTGCAGCGTGAGTGGGCGCCGAACGGCGCCGACCGCTTCTACAACCTGGTCAAGCACGGCTTCTATGACGACGTGCGCTTCTTCCGCGTCATCTCCGGCTTCATGGTGCAGTTCGGCATCAACGGCGATCCGCGCATCTCGGCGCAATGGCGAACGGCGCGCATCCCGGACGATCCGGTCAAGCAGAGCAACCGGCGCGGCATGATCACCTATGCGATGGCGGGCCCCGACACCCGCACGAGCCAGGTGTTCATCAACTTTGCCGACAATGCCGCGCTGGACCGCCAGGGCTTCTCGCCCTTCGGTCGGGTGATTTCGGGCATGGCCGTGGTCGATGCGCTCAACGCCGAGTACGGCGAAGGCGCCCCGCGCGGCCGCGGGCCGGACCAGGCGCGCATCCAGATGGAAGGCAACGCCTATCTCAACAGCGCCTTCCCGCGGCTCGACTACGTGAAGAAGGCCACGATCGAGCGCTGAGCGCACGGCCGCGTGTCGGCATTTTTTCATGACCCAAACCGAGGAACTCCCGATGGCCAGTCCCGAAGACACGATGATTCTTGACACCACCCGCGGCCGGGTGGTGATTGCCATGCGCCCCGATCTTGCGCCCAATCATGTCGCCCGCATCAAGGAGCTGGTGCGCCAGGGCTTCTACGACGGCATCACCTTCCATCGGGTGATCGACGGATTCATGGCGCAGACCGGCTGTCCGCACGGCACCGGCACCGGCGGCTCGGGCAAGAAGCTGAAGGCGGAATTCAATGACGAGCCGCACGTGCGCGGCACCGTGTCGATGGCGCGCGCGCGCGATCCCGATTCCGCCGACAGCCAGTTCTTCATCTGCTTTGCCGACGCGACCTTCCTCGACGGTCAGTACACCGCCTGGGGCAAGGTGATCGAGGGCATGGAGAACGTGGACAAGATCAAGCGCGGAGAGCCCGTGCGCGAGCCCGACCGCATCGTCAAGGCGATGATCGCAGCCGACGTCGCCGGCTAGCGCCCGATTGGATCGAAACATAATTCAGTTGTGGCTCGGACGCAGCGCGGCATGAGATGACGCGCCGCAGCCCCGGGACCCGGTTGCCCGCTCGCCGGGGCAACCGCGGCCCCGCATCTGCGCTGCATCGCTTGCTGCGGCACCGCGTGCGGGGGACGCAAACCTTGGTGCATGAATCCATGCGCACCTCGCTGTTCGACTTCGATCTGCCGCCGGACCGGATCGCGCTGCGGCCGGTTTCGCCGCGCGATGCGGCGCGCCTGCTCGTGGTGCGGCCAGGAGCCGAGCCGCCGTTTCAGGACCGCAGCGTGCGCGATCTGCCCGATCTGCTTGCCCAAGGCGATGCGCTCGTCGTCAACGACAGCAAGGTGATCGCGGCGCGGCTGGTCGGCCGGCGGCTCGGGCGCGGAGCCGGGGCCAAGGTCGAGGCGACGCTGACGCGACGGCTGGACGGTGCGCGCTGGCGCGCCTTCGTGCGTCCGGCCAAGCGATTGCAGCCGGGCGACGTGGTGCGCTTCGGCGAGGAAGGCAAGGTCTGCTTCCTCGGCCAGCTCGACGCCACGATCGAGGCGAAAGAGGAGGGCGGCGAAGTCACGCTGGCATTTGCCTTTCACGGTCCGGTGCTCGACCAGGCGATCGCCGAACGCGGCGACATGCCATTGCCGCCCTACATCGCCGCGCGCCGCGCGCCGGACGAGCAGGATCGGCGCGACTACCAGACGCTGTTCGCGCGCGATGAAGGCTCGGTGGCGGCGCCGACCGCGGGGCTGCATTTCACCGAGGACCTGGTGGCGCGGATCAAGCAGCGCGGGGTGGCACTGCAGCGGGTGACGTTGCACGTGGGACCGGGCACGTTTCTTCCGGTCAAGGTCGAGGACACCGCCGGCCACCGCATGCACGCAGAGTTTGCGACGCTCGATGCCGAAACGGCCGAGGCGCTCAATGCCGTGCGCCGTCGCGGCGGCCGCATCGTTGCCGTCGGCTCGACCGCGCTGCGCACGCTGGAGACCGCCGCCGGCGAGGATGGCACGATCCGCCCCTTCGCCGGCGAGACCGCGCTGTTCATCACACCGGGCTATCGCTTCAAGGCGGTGGACGTGCTGCTGACCAACTTCCATCTGCCGCGCTCGACCCTGTTCATGCTGGTCGCCGCCTTCAGCGGTCTGGACCCCATGAAGCGCGCCTACGCCCACGCCATCGAGAAGGGCTATCGGTTCTATTCCTACGGCGATGCCTGTCTGCTGCATCGCGGCCAGGAGGCGCCTCGCGCGTCCTGAGCACATCGCTGGTCTGCCGCGCGGCACAAGACACGATCGCGTCCCGTTGTGCTACCACGCCGCCATGACCGAAGCCTTCTCCTTCCGCCTCATCGCCAGCGACGGCGCGGCACGCCGCGGCGAGATGACGACCCCGCACGGCACGGTGCAGACGCCGGCGTTCATGCCGGTCGGCACGCAGGCGACGGTGAAGGGTCTTGCCCCCGACGCGGTGCGCGCGACCGGAGCCGAAATCCTGCTCGGCAACACCTACCATCTGATGCTGCGGCCGGGCGCCGAGCGGATCGCCGCGCTCGGCGGGTTGCACCGGTTCATGAACTGGCCGCTGCCGATCCTCACCGATTCCGGGGGCTTCCAGGTGATGTCGCTCGCGAAGCTGCGCACGGTCGACGCGGCGGGCGTCACCTTCCGCTCGCACGTCGACGGGGCGGTCGTGGCGCTGTCGCCGGAGCGCGCGATCGACGTCCAGATCCTGCTCGGCGCCGACATCGTCATGCAGCTTGACGAGTGCATCCGGCTGCCGAACGAGCGGACGGAGCTAGAACGGGCGATGCGGCTATCGCTTGGCTGGGCCGAGCGCAGCAAGCGCGCATTCGAACGCGCGCCGCCCGGGCGGGCGCTGTTCGGCATCGTGCAGGGCGGTGACGACGCAGCGCTGCGCACCGAGAGCGCGCGGGCACTGGTGGCGATGGGCTTCGACGGCTACGCCATCGGCGGACTCGCGGTGGGCGAACCGCAGGCGGTGATGCTCGAGGTGGTGGAGCGCACCGCGCCGGAGCTTCCGCCGGAGCGGCCGCGCTATCTGATGGGCGTCGGCACGCCCGAGGATTTGCTCGAGGCGGTGGCGCGCGGGATCGACATGTTCGACTGCGTCTTGCCGACGCGCAACGGCCGGCACGGTCATGCCTTCACCCGCTTCGGCCCGATCAACCTGAAGAACTCCCGCCATCAGGCCGATCCGCGCCCGCTCGACGAGGAAAGTCCGCATCCGGCGACGCGCGAGTTCTCGCGCGCCTATCTGCACCATCTCGTGCGGGTGAACGAAATGCTCGGCGCGATTCTGCTCTCGGCCATCAATCTCGCCTACTATCAGCAATTGATGGCGGGCATGCGGGCGGCAATCGAACGCGGCCGCTTCGCCGAATTCCGCGCCGCCACCCGCGCGGGATGGGAGCGCGGCGACCTCGCACCGCTGTAGTGTCTCCAGCGGCGCAAGGCGCGGTGGATTCAATTCTGCTCCGCCGGCTGCCGCCGCCGGGCGGTCAGGTCATACTGGCTGTCGTAATGGATGGCGCGCAGCGCCGGGTCTTCCTGGCCGATGCGGCCCTCCCAGAGCTGCACGCCGCGGTCGGCGCCGGCCGCCACGAGCAAAGCCAAGATGAATGCCGCGATCAACCATCGCATGGTCGCCCCACCTGTTGACCGACGGAAATTCTAGCCGAACCGGAACCGGAGCGCGAGACCCGCCGGCCCTCGACGCCGTGAGGAAAAATGGAGCAGAATGTCGAACAACAACCGGCGCCGCGCGCCGAGAACAAGCGGGAGGAGGCCGATGGCCGTCAATCTCAAGGTCAACGGGATGAGCCGCAGCGTACCGGCGGAGCCGGATACGCCGCTGCTCTACGTGCTGCGCAACGATCTGGCGCTCAACGGCGCCAAGTTCGGCTGCGGGCTCGCCCAATGCGGCGCCTGCACCGTGCTGGTCAACGGCAAGCCGGTGCGCTCCTGCGTCACCGCGATCGGCACGCTCGGTGACGCCGAGATCACGACGATCGAGGGACTGGGCGGCGTCGACAAGCCGCATCCGCTGCAGCGGGCCTTCATCGAGGAGCAGGCGGTGCAATGCGGCTATTGCACGAGCGGCATGATCATGACGGCCAAGGAGCTCATTGACCGCAACAATCGCGTGACCGAGGCCGACGTGCGGACGGCGCTCGCCGGCAACCTTTGTCGCTGCGGCACCCACAACCGCATCATCGCCGCCGTTATGCGCGCCGCGCGCGCGATGGGGAGGGCCTGACCATGAACGCGCCGACATTGACGCGCCGCGCCTTCGCCAAGGGCATGGGCGGCATCGTGCTTTCGTTCTCCCTGGTGCCGGCCGAGGTGCTGGCGCAGGCCGCCGCCGCCCGCCTGCCGGGCAGCCTCAACAACAACCGCATGCTCGACGCCTGGCTGCGGATCAATCCGGACGGCAGCGCCACCGTGCAGACCGGAAAGGTTGAACTCGGGCAGGGCATCCTCACCGCCCTGTGGCAGATCGCGGCGGAGGAACTCGATCTGCCGCTGTCGCGGGTGACCATTCTCAGCGTCGACACCAGCCGCTCGCCCAACGAGGGCTTCACCTTCGGCAGCCAGTCGATCGAGAACAGCGGCACCGCGCTGCGGCTGGCCTGCGCCGAAGCGCGCGCGATCCTGATCGAGCTCGCCGCGAAGAAGTTCGGCCTCGGCGCCGACACGCTTCGCGTGTCGGAGGGCGTGATCGGCGCTCCGGACGGACGCAAGGTCGGTTACGGCGAGCTTGCCGGGGAGGCGGACTTCAAGCGCGAGGTCACGGCCAAGGTCAAGCCGAAGCCGGCCGCGGCGCACGCCATTGTCGGCAAGTCGGTGCCGCGGCTCGACATCCCGGCCAAGGTGAGCGGTGGCGCGGCCTTCATTCAGGACCTGCGCTTGCCGGGCATGGCGCACGGGCGCGTGGTGCGGCCGCCGCGCTACGGCGCAAGGCTGGACGGCGTGGACGAAGCCGCCGCCAAGGCGCTGCCCGGCGTGATCGCGGTGGTGCGGGACGGTTCCTTCCTCGGCGTCATTGCCGAGCGCGAGGAGCAGGCGATCAAGGCGCGCGAGGCGCTCGCCGCCTCCGCCAAGTGGTCGGGTGGAGACGAACTGCCGGATCCCGCCCAGCTTCATGCCCATCTGCGCGCGCTGCCGGCCAAGACCACCGTGTCGAACGAGAAGAAGGGCGTGGTGCTTGCCAGCGCGCATGTGCTGGAGGCGACCTACACCAAGCCGTACATGTCGCACGCCTCGATCGGCCCCTCCTGCGCGGTGGCGCAGTTCGCCGACGGCCGCTGTACGGTGTGGAGCCATGCGCAAGGCATGTTCCCGCTGCGCGTGGATCTGGCCAAGGCACTGAAGCTGCCGCCGCCCGCAATCCGCTGCATCCACGTGGAGGGTTCCGGCTGCTACGGCCACAACGGCGCCGACGACGCCGCGCTCGATGCGGCGCTGCTCGCCCGCGCGCTGCCCGGCCGGCCGGTGCGGGTGCAATGGATGCGCGAGGACGAGTTCGCCTGGGCGCCCTACGGCTGCGCCATGGCGATGCATGTGAAGGGCGCGGTCGATGCCGTGGGTCGCGTGATCGAATGGGACTATGAACTGTGGAGCAACACCCATTCGATGCGACCGGCCAATCCCGCCGGCAACAATCTCCTGGCGAGCTGGTACCTCGCCGAGCCGCAGAAGCACGGCGAGCCCGGCAACGTGCCGATCCAGTTCGGCGGCGGCTCCGACCGCAATGCGGTGCCGCTCTACGACTTCCCCAATCAGCGGGTGGTCAACCATCTGGTGCTGCCGATGCCGCTGCGAGCCTCGGCGCTGCGCACGCTCGGCGCCTACAGCAACGTGTTCGCGTCCGAGTGCTTCATGGACGAACTGGCGCTGGCGGCGAAGGCCGATCCGGTGGCCTTCCGGCTTGCGCATCTGAGCGATCCGCGCGCCAAGGCGGTGATCGAGAAGGTCGCCGCCATGGCGAACTGGAAGGCCGGCGAGGCCGGAAGCCTCGGCCGCGGCCGCGGCATTGCCTTCTCCAAGTACAAGAACCTGGCCTGTTACGTCGCGGTGATCGCCGAGGTGGAGGTGGAGCGCGCGAGCGGCAAGGTGCGCGTGCCGCGAGTGTGGGCGGCCACCGATGCCGGCCTCGTGATCAACCCGGACGGGCTGAAGAACCAGATCGAGGGCGGCATCATCCAGTCGGCGAGCTGGACGTTGATGGAGGAGGTGCGCTTCGACAAGAGCGGCATCAGGACGCGCGACTGGGCGAGCTATCCGATCATGACCATGCCGGAGGTGCCCAAGGTCGAGGTCGAACTGATCAACCGTCCGAACGAGCATCCGCTCGGGGCCGGCGAGGGCTCGCAGGGGCCGGCCGGCGCCGCCATCGCCAATGCAGTGGCGCATGCCACGGGCAAGCGCCTGCGCGACCTGCCGCTCACGCCCGCGCGGGTGAAGGCCGCCCTCGGCTGATAGGCCCCTGCCGGCCGGCGCCCCGCGCCCGGCCGGTGCTCGGGGTTGCTCGCGGTCACGCAAGAAGATTTGAACGGCGGCCCCTCGACCGCGGGCAGCCGCGGGTGCAGTCTGTCTGCAATCCAGAAAAAGGGGCGCAGCAAGCGCCGCGCAATCGCCACTCGGGCCCGCTCGGCAACGCCGCACGGGCCGCAACGATTTGGATAGCCCGTGCCGGCCGTCCGCCGCACGGGCGAGGGAGGACGCAATGGCGGTAAGCTTCGTTGTCAACGGCAGGGCGGTGTCCACCGACGCGCCACCCGATACGCCGCTTCTGTGGGTGATCCGCGAAGGATTGAAATTGACCGGCACCAAGTTCGGGTGCGGCACCGGCCTGTGCGGCGCCTGCATGGTGCATATCGACGGCCGGCGGGCCTATTCCTGCCAGACCCAGGTCGGGGAAATCGCCGGCCGCTCGGTCACCACGATCGAGGGACTGTCGCCGGATGCAAGCCATCCGGTGCAGCGAGCCTGGCTCGCCGAACGGGTGCCGCAATGCGGCTACTGCCAGTCCGGCCAGATCATGAGCGCGGCGGATCTGCTCAAGCACAAGCCCAAACCGACGCGCGCCGAGATCATCGAACACATGAGCGCCAACATCTGCCGCTGCGGAACCTATCAGCGCATCGTGCGCGCGGTCGAGCGCGCCGCGCGGGAGGCGTGACATGAACGCGCATGTCCGAAGTCTGAAGACATCCGTTTCGCGCCGTCAGGTGATGATCGGCGCGGCCGGGTTGTCGTTCGCCATCGCCCTGTCCGGGCGCGCGGGCGCCGCCGTCCGCGCAACCGAGCGCGCGGGCAAGACGCTCAGTCCCTGGGTGAGCATCGCCAGCGACGGCACCATCACCATCATGTCGGCCGCGACCGAAATGGGGCAGGGGTCGATGACGGCGCTGCCGCTCATTCTTGCCGAAGAGCTCGACGCCGACTGGTCCAAGGTGAGGATCGTTCCGGCGCCCCCGATCGAGCGCATCTACGGCAATCCCGGATTCCAGGGCATGATGTACACCGCCGGCTCCAATGCCGTGACGAGCTACTACCGGCCGCTGCGCATGTTCGGGGCGCAGGTGCGCCAAGTGCTGCTCGACAATGCCGCCAAGAAGCTCGGCGTGCCGGTCGACGAACTGAGCACGGAACCGAGCACCGTGGTGCATGCCAAGTCCGGCCGCAGGCTCGGCTACGGCGAAATCGCCGCCTTCGCCGAGGTGCCGGACAAGGCCCCCGACATCAAGCCGGAACAGCTCAAGAAGCCCGCGCAATTCCGGCTCATCGGCAAGGACGTGATGCGCGTCGATGTGCCGGGCAAGGTGAACGGCAGCGCAGTCTACGGCATCGACGTGCAGGTGCCGGGCATGCTGTACGGCGCGGTGCTGCGCGCGCCGGTCGAAGGCTCGGTTCCGGACCGGATCGACGATGCCAAGGCGAGGGCGGTCAAGGGCGTCGTCAGTGTGGTTCGCATGCCCTACGGCGTCGGCGTGCTGGCCGAGACGCCCTGGGCGGCGTTCAAGGCGCGCCAGCTGCTCTCGGATGCGGTCACCTGGTCGCGCACCGGCACGGCCTGGGGTTTCGACAGCGACGCGGGCCTCGACCGGTTCGCGGCCGATGCCAAGAACCTTGCGCGCGGTGCGACCGAATGGAGCCGCATCGGCGATGCCCGCGGACAGTTGCCCAAGGCGGCCAGCGTCATGGAGGCGGAATACCGCTGCGACTATGCCTATCACGCGCAGATGGAACCGCTGAATGCGGTCGCTTCGGTGTCGCCCACGGGCGACTCGGTGGAGATCTGGGCCGGAACGCAGAGCCAGACCACCGCAACAGAGGCGCCGGCCAAATTCCTCGGCATTGCGCGCGACAAGGTCAAGCTGCACGATCTCCTGATGGGCGGCGGTTTCGGCCGACGCGGCAACCGCGACGTCGATTTCATCATCGACGCGGTGCTCTTGTCGAAGGAGGCAGGCAGGCCGGTCAAGGTGATGTGGACGCGCGAGGATGACGTGCGGGCCGGACGTTTCCGGCCGATCTCGGCGCATTTCCTGCGTGCCGGCCTTGACGGCTCGGGCAAAATCGCCGCGTGGCACCACCGCATCGCGGTGGACCGGGTGGGACCCTACATGGACCCCGTGCGCTACCAGGCGGCCGGCGGCAAGGACTTCATCGCCATGCTCGGCGCCGATCTGCGCGGCTACGATGTCCCGCATCAGCTCGTGGAGCAGCTCTACCGCGACACCGGCGTGCGGACCAACCCGCTGCGCGGGATCAGCTTCACCGCCAACCGGTTCGCGACCGAGTGCTTCATCGACGAGATCGCCCGCAAGCTCGGCAAGGACCCGCTCAAGTACCGGCTCGAGCTGCTGCATCAAACCCCGCGTGCGATCCGGGTGGTCGAGCGCGTGGCGGAGATGGCGAACTGGGGTCGCACGCCGGCTGCCGGCCGCGCGCTTGGCTTCGCCTTCCTCGACTATTCCGGCTCGCAGGTGGCCGGGATCGCCGAAATATCGCTCGATCGCGGCAGCGGTCGGATCATGGTGCACGACTTCTGGTGCACCATCGACTGCGGCGTTGCGGTGCAGCCCGACAACGTCGTGGCGCAGACCGAGAGCAGCATCGTCTACGGGCTCGGCCTGGCGCTGACCGAGCGCATCACCATCAAGAACGGGGCGGTCGAGCAGTCGAACTTCTACGACTACCTCGTGCCGCGGATGAACGAAGTCCCGGCGATGCACATCGAGGTGATCCAGACCGACAACCACCCGACCGGGGTCGGCCAGATGGCCACGCCGCTGGTGGCGCCTGCCATCGCAAGCGCGGTGGCGCAACTGACCGGCGTGCGTCTGCGGCACAGCCCGTTCACGCCGGACCGCGTCAAGCAGGCGTTGGGCTGACGGTCGGCGAAAGCACAGTTCCGGCCGCGCCTTCGGGCGCGGCCGCCAGTCTCGCGGCGTGCGCCGACGGGTGCGGACCCGATATGGCCGGGCCGCGGCCGCCGCGTCTCACTCGCTTGGCGGCAGTTCGACCGCCGTGCAGAAAGCGTAGCCGCACGCCTCGCACAGCCAGGCGTGGCGCACACGCCCCTCGCCGGCGAATTCCGACCGCTCCGGAACCAATTGCTCGGTTCCGCATTGCGGGCACAGCGGTCGTGTGAAGTAGCGGGCAAAGGCGATCACCGCGGGCGTCGCATTCTGTAGAGACATGCACGTCCTCCCTGCGCCTGGACGCAGCCTCTCCCCTTGCCGGGCACCTTGCTCGACATCTGTGGCGGCAGCGCGACGGATTGATGAAACTGCGGTGGCCGATGGTCGGAACCGGCGTGGATGACGCTCCGCCGTAGGGGACAGTGCCGCCGTTGCAAGGTAACGTTAAGTCGCAAACGGCCCGCCGCGGCGGCCGCGCGCCGATTACACTGCGGCGTCGGGCTTGCGTCGCCGAGCGGGAACGAGCATGCGTCTTGTGATGATTGCGCTGGTGGCGTTGCTGACGGCGCTGTGGGTACAGGGGCTGATCGGGCAGCTGCATTCGGCGGAAGCGGCGATGCGCTATCTGGCGCTGTCGCTTGCGGTCGTCGCCGTTGGCGTGTGGCGCTGGCGGCCCGGCCCGCCGCGCCGGCGCCGCTTCCGCGACCGCCGGCGCCCTCCGCCACCGTAGCGGGCCGTTCTGGAGCCGATCAGGGCCGCGGCAACGGCAGTCTTTGTCCACCGAAGCGGCGCGAGGCCTGCGGGCTCTCTTCACGCCGGCCAGCGGCAGATTTCATCGGAAAGGGCGGCATCTTGATCACCGCCGGCACCCGTGGTGGTGGCGGCGGTGTGACGGCGGCGCTCTTGGCGCCGTCATGAACAATGATCACTTCGAAGGCGTTGGAATGCTCCTTGGCCCTGATGACAAAGTTGTATCGGTAGCGATCGAGCAGCCGGGTCAGCACGAGCCGCGGCGCGCCCTCGAAGGTGCCACTGATGCGGCGGTCGAGATTGGCTGGGGCTTGGTAGCGCCAGCCGTACTCGGCTTCGAGGGCGGCCAGGACCTCGACGAGCGTCGCCTCCTTTAACGCAAGCCTTGGCGAGTTGGCCGGGCCGGAAACCTGCACGTCGGCCCGTGCGGGTGCGCAGCCGAGCAAGAGCAGCGCCATGACGAGCCGGTGTGCGGCGCGGCGGCGGTGCGCGCCCGTCATCTGCGGTGTTCGCGTTGGCCCCATGGCGACGTTGTGCGGCCCTGTCGGCCGGCGATGACGGAATACGAATATACCAATAAACGACAGCTCCTGCCGTTCATCGCGACTACGCGCGAAATTCCGCTCCGCGCCGGCCCGCGCTCGCCATATTGCAGCCGTCAAGAAAGCAGCAAGGACGCCGCAGGCGGCGGCGCCCGTCGCCGCGGCGCTGGGTTAGCTGCCACAACCCTGGCCGATGATGATCAGGTTCTCTTGCACGCCGAACGACTGCGTGGCGTTGGCCGAATTGCCCTTGACCACGCCGGTGAGCGTGAGCGTGTAACTACCGGCGCCGAGCGTGAACTGAACCGGGCTCATCTGCGCGTATGCGAGCGCGGAACCGTCGGCGCCGCCGTTGTTATTGCCGGCAAACACATCGGTATTGAGAATCGTGCGCGCATCGCCGTTCTTGAGCAAGGCGGTCGACCCGTTGCTTCCAGCGTTGGTCGTGTAATTGAAATCGACCGCGCCAGGGGCGCCGGGCATCGCCCCGGGCGCATTCTTGACCACCGTCGAGGTGGGGTAGGCGGTCTGCGAATTGACGCCGTCGCTCACCGTGAGCGCGAGGTTTTGCACACGGTTGCCGATGGTTGGATCCCACAGGCTGAAGGAGAACTTGCCGGGCGACGGATACTGCTTGGAGACCAGCACCGACTCGCCCGCGATCTGCGCGTTGAATGTTAGCGTGACGCCGCCGGGTCCGTTGCTGCCGAACAGAGTCCAGGCGGTCAGCGGATCGACCGCGGGCTGCGTCGGCGCGATGGTGTAGGTCCAGGTGAAGGTCCAGTTGCCTCTGCCGTTGAGGCCGTTGACGGTGACCGATTGCGTGTAGGTCGAGGTCGGCAGACTGCCGCCGGCAAAGAAACCGTCGCACTGCGTCGCCCTCTTGTTGACCGCGCCGCTTGGCCCGGTGAGCTGATTGGCGTCGGGCGCCGGTGCCGCCGGCGTTGCCGGCTGGTTGGTGGTGGCGCAGTTGGTCGGGCTACCGGCGCAGCTCACGGTCGGCCCACTGGTCAGTGCGTTTGTGAAATAGCCCGCGGCGACGGCCGGCTGATACTGATAGACGTTCGTCGTCGTGAAGGTGAAGGTACCGTTGCCCGTAATGTCCGCCCAAATACCTTGCGCGGTCTGATTCGGGCTTGCGCCGATCGCTGCGTCGGAAAGTCCTGCAAGCGTTCCAAGCAACGCGGTCATTGTGGCGAGTTGGGTTGCTGATTTCATTTGATCGCCCTCCCCTTTGGTGTCCTGCTCTGGGTATGCCCCACCCCCGATTGGGCGGCGCGCTCGAAAACGTGATCTGCAATGTGTAGAGCCGCCCCGCTTTTCGAAATGGTTGTGATTGAAACGGGTTGCGCCCACACGCCATGATCAATGCAAATCGGCCGCGAGCCTATATGGCTGTGGGTATAAACGAATGCTTAACCTTACCCCGACCGCAACGTGCAACCGCTGGTTTCCGCCGCTCGCGCACGCCTGTTGCTCCAATCGCTTCGCTGAGCGCTACGGCATTGCGGCAATTACCGCTAGACTGACGGTCGGGTGAGGGCCACGTGCGACCGGTTTGGACGCGCGCACGCCTCCTGCAGGAGGCGATTTTCGATCGGCCGGCCGGCCAGGTGGTGGCGGCCGCGCGGCTGGCACTGGCCTGTTTCGCGCTGCTGGCCATCTGGCTCGATCCCACCCAGCCGGACCGTTATCCCGCGTTCACCTACTCGGTGCTCGCGGCCTATGTGGTGCACGCGGCCATCATGGCGATCCTGGTTCGGCGGCCGTTCAGCCAGGGCCTGCACGTTGTCGCCCACGTCATCGATGTCCTGATCATTGCGCTGTTGATTTATCTCACCGAAGGACCGACCAGCCCGTTCTTCGTGCTCGCGAGCTTTGCGCTGCTGTCCGCAACCCTGCACTGGCAGGCGCCCGGGGTGTTGCTCACCGCAGCGGCGCTGATCGTGCTGCAGCTCCTGGTCAACGTGATCGACGGCGTGCCGGAGATCGACCGTTTCATCATGCGCAGCGGCTATCTGATCGTGGGCGCGGCGCTCTTTGCCTACTACGGAATCTATCGCGAGCGCGTCAGGAGTCGGCTGGCACGCCTGGCGGAATGGCCGCCGGATGAGGTGTCGTTGGATGAGCTGCCGGCGTTCGACCGTTTGCTCGCGCATGCCGCCGCGGTCATGCAGTCGCGGCGCGTGGTGGTGGCGTGGGAATGTGAGCAGTCTCCTCGGCTTTTCGTCAGCGTCTGGACCGGCGGCGCAGAGAGCGTCACCGATTCGCACGCACCCGATGTCTTCGGCGACGTGGTGGCAGCCGCGGTCGCCGACCTGCCGTTGACGGTTGAGCGCGCCCTGCCGCGCCTGGCGACGACACCGCGCGGCGCGGTCGGCCTCGGTCAGCCGGTCGTGAACGAGGCGTTTGCCGTCCGCTACGGGATCACCGGGCGCCTCGCATCCGCTCCGTTCGAGAGCGCCGATGCCCGCGGCCGCGTCTTCTTCGTCGAGCCCAAGCGGTTCGGCGACGACCTCCTGTCGCTCGTGCAAATCGTCTCGGCCCAAATCGGCAGCCGCATTCAGCATCATCAGGTGCGGCATCGCCTGCAGCAGGCGCTCATCGCGCGGGAGCGCGCGAGCCTGGCCGACGATCTGCACGACACCACGCTGCAGGTGATGACGGCGGCGGCGCTGCAGCTCAAGCAGATGGCCGACCGCGAGACCTCCGAGGAGACGCGGGCGCGCCTGGTCGAGACTCGAACGCAATTGCGCGATCAGCAGGAGCGGCTTCGATCCTTCGTCACGCTGTTGCGTGAGGTCCCAGGCGCCGACGCGGTTCCGCTTGACGGCGCGCTCCGCGATGTTCTGTCCACCATCGAGGATGTCTGGAAGTGCGCGACGGTGTTGGAGGTGGTCCCGGCCTCGGCCATCCTGCCGCAGCGCCTGCGCCGGCACGTCGATTTCATCCTGATGGAGGCGGCCGCGAACGCCTGCCGGCACGGCCAGGCCACCGCCATCCGCGTGAGCGCACACGCGCAGGCGGATCAATTGAGCCTGACCATCGGCAACAACGGGCGCGCGCTGCCGCAGACCGCCGAAGGACCGGTGTCGATTCGGCGGCGGGTGCAGGCCATGGGCGGCCGGTTGAGCCTTGCCAATGGCGACGGCGGGGTGGCGCTGCACATGACGATCCCGCTGGCGGGCGGCGGCCAGGTGCGGGCGCGGGGCGCCGCTCCGGCCGATCAACCCATTGGTCGGTCAAAAGAATCGTGATTTGCCGGGGCAGTTCGCGCGGCCGGATTCGCGCCTGTCCGGGCGCCGGGACGGCCCTTCTCCGATCGGGACCGGCACAAATGCGAGGACTAACGCGCACGCCCGGCTCAACCGGGCCGGGCCGTGCTCTAGAATGGCACGGTGAGAATCGGCCGCGCAGCGGCGGCTGCCGCCGGCCACGAACGGCGCGATCGGCGCGCCGGTGGAAGCCGTCCATGCCGCGCACGTCATGCCGCTTGAGCGCCCGCCATCGACGATGACGACCTCGTTGGGACCAGCCGTGAGCGAGCCTCCCGTCTCCGTCTTGATCGCCGACGACCATCCGCTGGTTCTGAGCGGATTGCGCATGCTGATTGAATCGAGCGGCCGCTTTCACGTCGTTGCGGAATGTCTCGACGGCGAGGCGGCGCTGACGGCCATCCGGCAACGGCAGCCTCGCATCGCGTTGCTCGATCTGAACATGCCCAAGCGCGACGGACTGAACGTGCTGGGCGAAATTGCCCGACAGGGCGCATCCACGCGCATCGTATTGATGGCGGCGACGATATCCGACCGTCAGATCTGCGCCGCCGTCGAGCAGGGGGCCTACGGCATCATTCCGAAGGAGTCGGCTCCCGACATGATTCTGGACTGCCTGACCGAAGCGGCGGCCGGCCGGCGCTCGCTGCAGAACGAACTGGTCCGCCGGGCGCAGGAGCGCGAAGGTTGCCGGCGAGGGCTCGCCGAGGACATCGCGGCAAAACTCACGCGGCGGGAGCGGCAGGTCGCGCTCCTGGTGGCCGGCGGCCTGTCCACCAAGGAAATGGCGCACCGCCTGCAATTGAGCGTGGGCACGGTCAAGATCTATCTGCACAATCTCTTTCAGAAGACCAACGTCAGCCGGCGGGCGGATCTCGTCGCGGTCATCAGCAGCATTCGCGATCGGCTTGAATTCGGTTAGCCGCCGATGGCGCCCGGGCGGATGCGGCCGGCGCCGCGCCCGGACCCGCCGGCGGTCGCGGATGCGGCGCGATCGGGCTGGACACTTCCATGCTGGTGAGCGCGCTGGGATTCGAACCCAGGACCCCGTGATTAAAAGTCACGTGCTCTACCGACTGAGCTACGCGCTCGCAGGCCGCACATCTAGGCCATGGGGGCCGTCTTTCCAAGCCAAATCCGGCGAATGGGTTGCGGCTGCCGCCCCTGCGCCGGTTGACCTTGTCCGGGCGCTTCGATTTCCTAGCCCTGTCCCGGCGACGCGGGAACCGGTTCGCCGATCAGGACATGTACAACGGCAAGGTGGTCCGGGCCGGGATGACTTGTCGCAGGCGCCGCCGCGGCGTTCAAGGAGAACTCCATGCCGATCATCAATCGCATCGCCGATCTGCAGCCGGAGATCACGGCCTGGCGGCGCAACCTGCATGCCGATCCGGAACTGATGTTCGACGTGCACCGCACGGCAGGCTTCGTCGCCGAGAAGCTGAAGAGCTTCGGTTGCGACCAAGTGGTCTGCGGCATCGGCAGGACCGGCGTGGTCGGGGTCATCCGCGGCCGCAAGGGCGAGAGTGCGCGCACCATCGGACTGCGCGCCGACATGGATGCGCTGCCGATCGAAGAGGCCACCGGCGCCGCCTATGCCTCGCGCAATCCCGGCCGGATGCATGCCTGCGGCCACGACGGGCACACCGCCATGCTGCTCGGCGCGGCCAAGTACCTCGCCGAGACGCGCAATTTCGCCGGCACCGCGGTGGTCATCTTCCAGCCGGCGGAGGAGGGCGGCGGCGGCGGACGGGAAATGGTCAAGGATGGGCTGATGGAGCGCTTCGGCATCGAGGAGGTCTACGGGATGCACAACTATCCCGGCTTCCCCGTGGGCAATTTCGCCATCCGCCAGGGGCCGATGATGGCGGCGGCCGACCGCATCTCCATCGATATCGAGGGTCTCGGCGGCCACGCGGCGCGGCCGCATTTCTCGGTCGACACCGTGCTGGTCGGGGCACAGATCGTCAACCAGATCCAGTCGATCGTGGCGCGCAATGTCGATCCGCTGGAAGCGGCGGTGGTCTCGATCTGCCAGTTCAACGCCGGCAGTGCCGACAACATCATCCCGCACACCGCGCGGCTGTCCGGGACGGCGCGCAGCCTGACCCCGGAGGTGCAGGACCTCCTGGAGAAGCGCCTGCACGAGGTGGTGGAGGGCACCGCCCGCCTCCATGGCGCGCGCGCCAGGCTCACCTACAAGCGCGATTATCCGGTGACGCGCAATCACGAACGGCAGACGGCATTCGCCGCCTCCGTCGCGGCCGAAGTGGTGGGGCGCGAGCGCGTGGACACGACCGTGCCGCCGGTGATGGGCGCCGAGGACTTCTCCTTCATGCTCAATGCGCGGCCGGGCGCCTTCATCTTCGTCGGCAACGGCAACAGCGCGGGCCTGCATCATCCGGCCTACGATTTCAACGACGAGGTGATTCCGGTCGGCACCTCGTACTGGGTAAAGCTCGTCGAAAAGGCGCTGCGCGCATAGCGGCGCGGCTTTGCCGGCGGCCGCCGCGCGGCCTTTTCGGGGGCGGTGCGGACGCCGGCAGCGGCGGGCGGCCGATATGTTCGTCTTACTGGGCCGGCTCGGTGTGCTTGTCGCCCGCCACCGGCGCTTCGGCGATCGCGCTCACGGTCGCGCCGATACCGGCGCTGCGCCGGCGCAGCAGCGCAGCGGCCTTGGGCGCAAGGCCATGCCAGAAGGCGAAGTCGTTGACGCGCGAGCGTTCGAGCACGGCAAGCGCAACCGCGGCCAGGAACGGCAGCGCCTGAACCAGGAGCACGAGCGCGAACAGATCGATCTCGCGCACGAGTTCCCAGTTGGTGGCGTGCAGGTAGAACGCGCTCGCGACCAGAAGCGAGCCGATCACCGCCTCCCAGAAGGCCGGGAAATCGCCGCCGCGGCGGCGATAGCCGCCCTTGGCGGTGCGCAGGAACGGCAAACGGTCCTTGATCAGGCCGTGTGCCACCGCGCGCGCCACCGTCCACTGCACCGCCATGGCGGCGAACACGGCGCCGAGCCGCTGCCCGCCGGGGATCGCCACGCGCAGCGTGTAGAGCGTGAAGAAGTGCAGGATCGCAACCGCGAAAATGGCGATGATCGGCACGGTCAGCACCTTGTCCGGGATGGCGATGCCGAGGACGGCAACGAACGGCACCCAGACGAGGTTGAGGAGCGCAACCAGGACGCCGATGCTCTCGGCGCCGAGCCAGTTGAGCCAGCCGAGCAGGTATTCGCGCTTCTGCTCGCCGCTGAGCCGGCTCGCTCCCGGCAGGAAGCGCATCCAGTGCTTCTTGATGATCTGCATGCCGCCATAGGCCCAGCGATGGCGCTGGCGCTTGTAGGCATGGAAGCTGTCCGGCAACAGCCCGTGCCCGTAGCGGCGGTTGGTGTAATGGGCGGTCCAGCCGAGTTCGAGGATGGTGAGACCGAGGTCGGTGTCCTCGCAGATCGTGTCGCTCGACCAGCCGCCGGCCTGTTCCAGCGCCGTACGCCGGATCAGGCACATGGTGCCGTGCACGACGATGGCGTCGGCCTCGTTGCGCTGGACCATGCCGATGTCGAAGAAGCCCGCGTATTCTCCGTTCATGGCCCGGTGCAGCAGGCTGCGGGCGCCGTCGCGGTGGTCCTGCGGCGCCTGGACCAGTCCCACCTTGGGATCGGCGAAGGCCGGTACGAGATCCTTCAGCCAGTCGGGATGCACGACGTAGTCGGCGTCAAGCACACCGATGATTTCGGCGTCGGCGGCGGTGTGCTCGAGCGCAAGCCGCAGTGCGCCTGCCTTGAAGCCGAGCAGATTGTCCTCGCGCACGAACTTGAAGCGTTCGCCGAGCGCGCGGCAATGCTCCTCGACCGGCCGCCACAGTGCGGGATCGGGCGTGTTGTTGACCACGACGACGCATTCGAACGCCGGGTAGTCAAGGCGCGCCACCGCATCGAGGGTGAGCTTGAGCATTTCCGGCGGCTCCATGTGCGCCGGGATGTGGATCGAGACCTTCGGCGGCGGCGTCGATTCGGGGACCAGCGGGGGCGCATCCAGCAGCCGGCGCGGCTTGCGGCCGAAGGCTACGGCGGCGATCTCCTCGATCCGGGCAAGCGCGATGATCACGAGCGGAATGAGCAGGAGCACGCCGAGCCCCAGGGCGAAAGCGGCTCCCGGCACGAAGTAGTGGCCGTTCCAGTAAGCAAACAGGATTGCCACCCAGGCGCCGACCACGTGGGCGGCGGCGGCAAGCAGCGCAACCTGCGCGAAGGTGGCACCGGCAAACGTGGCGATCGGCAGCGACAACAGCACGCCGACCAGCACGGCAATCGTGGTCAGGCGCCAATCGTCCGGCTGCGTGATCGGGCCGGTCCAGGCAAACTTCGGGCGCCGCGAGGTGTCGAACATGCCCCAGTAGGGGCCGACGCCGCCTTCGAACGTCTTCCACGGCTGGTCATAGGCTTCGATGATGTTGTAGTCGATGCCGAGGTCCTCGGCGCGCGTCACGAACTGGCGCAGCACCTGCGCCTGCGCGATCGGACCGGGCACCGCGTCGCGGCGGTTGTAGCCCGCGCTCGGCCAGCCGAACTCGGCGATCACCACGCGCTTGCCGGGATAGGCGCGCCGCAGCCGGTCATAGATGCGGATCGCATGATCGACGGCGGCCATGTCGGCGATGCCTTCCCAATAGGGCAGCACGTGCGCGGCGATGTAATCGACGGCGGAGGCAAGCTCCGGGTGTTCCAGCCAGGCGTGCCAGATCTCGCCGGTGGTGACGGGAAGGTTGGTCTCGCGCCTGACGCGCTGGATCTTGCCGATCAGCTCGCTGACGGTCTGCTCGCCGCGGTAGATGGTCTCGTTGCCGACAACGATGCTGTCGATGTTGCGATGCTTGCGCGCGATGTCGATGACGGCGCGGATCTCGCTTTCGTTTCGCCGGGTGTTCTTGTCGATCCAGGCGCCGACCGATACGCGCAGCCCGAATTCGTAGGCGATGCCCGGGATCAGTTCGGAGCCGCCGGTGGAGGAATAGGTGCGCACCGTGCGCGTGTAGGGCGCGATCGCCTTGAGGTCGGCGCGAATCTGTGCCGCGGTTGCCCTGCGCCCGCTGTCGGGATGGGCGGAGCCGTCGAACGGCGTGTAGGAGACGCTCGCGAGCTGGCCGGTGAATTCCGGCGCGTAGGCAACATCACGCCATAGCGCCCACAGGCCCGCGTGCACGATGGCAACCAGCGCGCCAACGAACGCGACGATACGCATCAACGTGACCTATTGGGGCTGACGATCCGTGGCGCCAGCCCGACCCCTTGGCCGGCCGCCACCGCCATGAAGCTTGGCGCTGCATAGATAGGGTTGATTCATAGCAAATCCACAGGTCCTGGCGAAGTGGTCAGGCGCGGGTCGTCCGGCAGACCAACGCCGCTAGCGCGGCGCCGTTCCGGCCGACTTGTTGGCGGCGGGCGGAGCCGCCGGGGCCTGTGCCGGATTGGCGGACGCCGCGGGAGCCGGTGCCGTGGGGTTGAGCCAGCAGGCATGCACGCGGGAATTGAGGCTTTCCGGCGCCTTGGGATCGATGCCGCCCTGGCGCACCACGCAGCGGAACGACGCCTGGATATGCGGTCCCGGGCAGCCGAAGCGGTCGTAGAGATCGAGATGGCGGAAGGCGGTGTCCATGTCGTCCCGCCAGAGCAGGCTGACGACCCGGCGGCCAAGCCAGACGCATTCCGGATTGCCGGCGGGTCCGCTGACCACACGCGCAGCCTCGGCGAATTCGTCCATTCGACGCTGGGCGTCCTTGGCTGCATCGCTCGTCTGTGCCGCCTGGGGCTTGGCGCCGGACTTGGCGTCGCCGCTCTGGGCATGGGCCGAAACGCTCGCGAACGCCACAGCCGCTGCGCCGAGGGCGGCCGTCAGAACGCGCATCATCAACTGCATGGTCAGTGCCGGTTGGTTGCCGACCTTACTGCCGGTCGGCCGTTGTTGTGGATAGCGAATGGGTCCGATTTGCGGCGTGCGCCGCGCATGCCCCGACGACGGAGATTGCCAAACCGTAAGGCTTTGTCCAGCGTCACGGCTGATCTTGATTAAAGTGCCGCAGCGTGGCAGCGGCGCGCTGGTCGAATGCCGCGGCGCGCACAACCGGTTCGCAGATGCACAAAGCTGTCAGTCTGTTCACATTCGCGGTCGCCGCCATCATCGCGGCATGGTGGTGGCTCGGCCGGCCGGTGATGCTGCCGCCGTCGCCGCTCGGCGCCAACGAGAAGCTCGCGTGCGTCTCCTATGCGCCGTTCCGCGACGCACAGTCGCCGCTCGATCTTGCCACCCGGATCCCGCCCGAGCAGATCGAGCAGGACCTGGCACAATTGGCGCGGATCAGCGAGTGCGTGCGCACCTATTCCGTCGATTACGGTCTCGACCGCGTCCCCGATATCGCGCGCAAATACGGGCTTAAGGTGATGCTCGGTCTGTGGGTGTCGAGCCATGCCGACCGCACCAAGTATCAGATCGACATCGGCACTTCGCTTGCGCGGCGCTTTCCCGACGTGGTCCGCGCCGTCATCGTCGGCAACGAAGCGCTGCTGCGCGGCGAAGTCTCGGCCACCGCGCTTGCCGACCTGATCCGCAGCGTCAAGGTGCGGGTGCCGATGCCCGTCACCTATGCCGACGTCTGGGAGTTCTGGCTGCGTCACCGCGAGCTGGCCGCGGCGGTGGATTTCGTCACCGTGCACATCCTGCCCTACTGGGAGGACGAGCCGATCGCTGCGGAGGAGGCCGCCGAGCATGTGGCGGCGATCCGCAAGCACGTCGCGGCGGCTTTCCCCGGCAAGGAGGTGGCGATCGGCGAGGTGGGATGGCCGAGCGCAGGCCGCATGCGCGCGGGCGCGCGGCCCTCGCCTGCCAACCAGGCGCGCGTCGTGCAGGACATTCTGGCTCGCGCCAAGCGCGATGGCTTCCGCGTCAACGTCATCGAGGCGTTCGATCAGCCCTGGAAGCGCTATCAGGAGGGTACGGTCGGCGGGCATTGGGGGCTGTTCGACAATTCGGCGCGCGCACCCAAGTTCGTGCTCGGCGGGCGTGTGTCCGATCATCCGCACTGGCAGGCCATGGCGTCGGCCGGCGTCGCGCTTGCCTTTGCGGCGTTCGCCGGAGCGCTCGTCACGCTGCGGCGCCGTCAGCGCGTGCCGGGACTTGCCGCCTGGGGTGCGATCGCGCTTGGCGCCGCAGCCGGCGGCATTCTGCTCGGCCTTTCGCTCGAACAGGCGGCGATCGAGAGCTTCGGGATGGGCGGATGGCTGCGGTCGCTGGCCTGGGTCGGCGTGGCACTTGCTGCGCCGGTTGTGGCTTCGGCGGCGCTTGCCGGCAGCGTCGCCGTTCCCGATTTCGCCGCGGTGATCGGGTCGCGCGACCGCCGCACGCGCGATCCGCTTGCGCTTGCACTCGGCCTGGTCGCGGTTGCGGTTGCGGTGCTCGCGCTGCAATCGGCGCTCGCGCTCGCCTTCGATCCTCGCTACCGCGACTTCCCCTTTGCGCCGCTGACCGGGGCGGCGCTGCCGCTGATGCTCGCAAGTCTCCTTGCGCCCGCGGCCAGGGGCCGGCCTGCGCTCGCCGAGAGCACGGCGGCCGCGACGCTGCTGTTGTGCGCCATCGCCATCGTCTGGAACGAAGGCTGGGCCAACTGGCAGGCCATGTGGTTCGCAGGCGGGCTGTTGCTCCTTGCCGTCACTCTGCTGCGGGCGCGGGCCGCGCGAGACTCAGAATCAGCAACGCCATAGCGAGCGCCGACAGCGCGACATTGTAGAGGACGATGCCGAATCCGCCCGCCAGCAGCGTGAAGGCCCAGAGCACGAGCGAGGGCCGAATGAGGTTGAGGAGAGCGGCGGCGAGCGCCGCCGCGCCGAATGCAGAGGGCGTGTACAGGGCCATGGCCGCGCGGCGGACGGCACAGGGCCATGCGCCCGACGCCTCGCCGCAGGCGATGCCGACGGCGGACTGCTCGATCAGCGCATAGCGCACATAGGCCGCGCCGGCGATCGCAACCAGGCCGATGGCGGCCAGGATCGCGCTCTGGCGCAGCGTCGGAGCAAACAGCGGCCGGGCCATGACTTGCCTCCAGCATCCTCGACGATTGCCACAGTATTCAGCGCAAGGGGAGCCGCTGGCCCTCGAACACGGCGGGCTGGCAAAGCGCGCCCGCAGCGGTCAGCGCGGCGCACAGCCGCGCCGCCGTCGCCGCATTGGCGATCGGCCCGGCCACGAGGCGCAGTTCGACGCCGCCCGCCCGGCCGATCTCGCGCAAATGCACGATCGGCCGCAAGCCTTCGAGTTGCGCCGCGTGGCGGCTTCGGGTCGCGCTCCACAGCGCGCGCAGGCCCTCCACATTCGCGGCGCGGCCGAGATCGATGCCGAACTGTCTCCTGGTCACGCCCTCGGACGCGGACGTGTCGGCGGGTGCGGTTGCGGCAGGCCGCGTCTCCGCGGCCCGGCTGTCCGTGGCTGCGGAGACCAGGGCGGTTGCGGCAGCATCGGGCTCGGCCATGGCGATGGCGGGCGGGATCGGCGGCGGTGTGCGGGCCGCGCGCTCGATGGCGCCGGTGACATCGCCCAGGTTCTTCTCCAGCGCAGCGATGCGGGCGAGAAGCTGCTCGCGCTCGGCGGCAAGCTTGCGCACGGTGTCGGCAAGACGCCGCGCCTCGCGCGGCTCCAGCGGGCGCACCGTCTCGCGACCGGAGGGGCGCACCAGTTCCATGATTTCGCCCGCGGCAAGTCGCAGCCGCGCGGCGCCCCGCTCGGTCGTGCCGGCATAGGCGACAAGCGCAAGCGCGCCCACGGCGGCGAGGCCCCACAGTGCAAGGCGCGCAAGATCGCGAATGCCGAATGTCCGCCCTGCCGTGGCCAAATGTCCCGCTCCGCCCAGGCCCTGCCGAGGGGTGGCTGTGCGCCGAGAGGCGCGAATCAGCCCATTGAAAACACTAGCAGATTCGTTCAATCGGCGCCGCAGCGCCGAATCCTCGGCCTTTTTTCGTTAATCGCGCTCGGGTAAGACGCTCGCGGTCACAGCGGAGGAGACATGAGCGGCCGTTCCTGCCTCGCCATCGTGCTGGCTGCGGGCGAGGGCACGCGCATGCGATCGTCGCGGCCCAAAGTGCTGCACACCGTGGCGGGCCGCTCGCTGCTCGGTCACGTGCTTGCGGCGCTGCACGAGGCGGGCGGGACGCATACGGCGGTCGTGGTCGGCCCCGACCATGCCGCGGTTGCGGCCGAAGCGCGCGCGTCCATGCCGGCGGCGCAGGTGTATGTGCAGACCGCGCGGCGCGGCACCGCGCATGCGGTGCTCGCCGCCGAGGAAGCGATCGCGCGGGGTGCCGACGACATCCTCGTCATTTTCGGCGACACGCCGCTGATCCGCCCGCAGACGCTTGCGCGCCTGCGCGCGGCAATCAAAGACGGCGCGGCGGTGGCGGTGCTCGGCTTCCGCCCGGCGGATCCGACCGGCTACGGTCGGCTGATCACCGAGGGCAACGCCCTGCTCGGCATCGTCGAGCACGCCGAGGCCGATGCCAACGTGCGCGCGATCACGCTGTGCAACGGCGGGTTGATGGGGCTCAGAGGCTCGAGCGCGCTCGACATCCTGCGGCGGATCGATTGCGACAATCACAAGCGCGAATACTACCTGACCGACGCGGTTGCGATCGCGCGTGCGCTCGGGCTGCCGGCGGTGGCGCTGGAAGTGACGGAGGAGGAAGTGAGCGGCATCAACACCAAGGCCCAGCTCGCGGAGGCGGAGGCGCTGATGCAGCGGCGTCTGCGTCAGGCCGCGCTCGAAGCCGGCGCGACGCTGGTGGCGCCGGATACGGTCTTTCTCGCGGCCGACACCCGGCTCGGCAAGGACGTCACGGTCGAGCCCTACGTGGTGTTCGGCCCGGGCGTGGTGGTGGAGGAGGGGGCCACCATCCGCTCGTTTTCGCATCTGCAGGGGGCCCATGTCGGCCGCAACGCCATCGTCGGTCCGTTCGCGCGGCTGCGTCCGGGGGCAAGGCTCGAGGCCGACGTGCACATCGGCAATTTCGTCGAGGTCAAGGAGGCGCTGATCGAGGCCGGCGCCAAGGCCAACCACCTCACCTACATCGGCGATGCGCATATCGGCGCACGTGCCAATATCGGCGCCGGCACCATCACCTGCAACTATGACGGGGCCGCCAAGCACCGCACCGAGATCGGCGAGGGCGCATTCATCGGCTCGAACTCGGCACTCGTCGCCCCGGTGACGATCGGACAGGGCGCCTATGTCGGTTCGGGCTCGGTCATCACCGGCGACGTGCCGGCGGAGGCGCTCGCGCTCGGCCGCGGCCGCCAGGTGGTCAAGGAAGGCTGGGCCCGCCGCTTGCGCGATCTCAAGGCCCTGGGCAAGAAGGAGAAGCAGGCATCCGATTGATCGGAGCAGGCTGGCCGCCACCTTGCGACCACGGTTCGTTGTCACATCCGGACACGCTTTTTGATTTTCCGGTGGCCGGCGGCGGTGCCTAAACCATGACGGTGGCGCGCGGCGCGCGCGAAGGGGGTGTTGCAGCCTTGTGCGGGATAGTGGGCATTCTCGGCCGTGAGCCGGTGGCGAGCCGGCTGATCGATGCGCTCAAGCGCCTGGAATATCGCGGCTACGATTCGGCCGGCGTCGCCACGCTCGAACACGGCGTGCTCACGCGCCGGCGCGCCGAGGGCAAGCTGAAGAATCTCGAGGCGCGGCTGGCGCGCGAGCCGCTCGCGGGCACGATCGGCATCGGCCACACGCGCTGGGCCACCCACGGCAAGCCGAGCGAGATCAACGCCCACCCGCACGCCACCGATCGGCTGGCGGTGGTGCACAACGGCATCATCGAGAACTATCGCGAGCTGCGCAACGAACTGGAAAAGGACGGAGCGGTCTTCGTCACCGATACCGACACCGAGGCCGTCGCGCATCTCGTCACGGCGGAAATGAAGAAGGGCCGCGCTCCGGCCGAGGCGGTGCAGGCGGCGCTGCCGCGGCTGCGCGGGGCGTTTGCGCTCGCCTTTCTGTTCGCCGGCGAGGAGGATCTGCTGATCGGCGCCCGCAAGGGCTCGCCGCTCGCCATCGGCCATGGCGAGGGCGAAATGTTTCTCGGCTCCGACGCGATTGCGCTTGCGCCGTTCACCGAGAACATCAGCTATCTGGAGGAAGGCGACTGGGCCGTGCTCACGCGCAAGGGCGCCGAGGTGCACGACGCGGGCGGGCGCCTCGTTTCCCGCCCGGTGCTGCGATCGAGCGCATCGGCCCTGCTCGTCGACAAGGGCAACCACCGCCATTTCATGGCGAAGGAGATCCACGAACAGCCCGAAGTCGTCGGCCACACCCTGGCGCATTACCTCGACATGGCGGCTGAATGCGTGGCGCTGCCGATGACGCTGCCGTTCGACTTCCGCGCCATCGGACGGGTGTCGATCTCCGCCTGCGGCACCGCCTATTACGCCGGGCTCGTCGCCAAGTACTGGTTCGAGCGCTTCGCCCGCCTGCCGGTCGAGATCGACGTGGGCTCGGAGTTCCGCTACCGCGAGGCGCCGTTCGAGCCGGGCAATCTTGCCGTGTTCGTGTCGCAGTCGGGCGAGACCGCCGACACGCTGGCGACGCTGCGCTATGCGCGCGAGCAGAAGCAGCACGTGCTGTCGGTGGTCAACGTGCCGACCTCGACCATCGCCCGCGAGAGCGACGTGGTGATGCCGACGCTCGCGGGACCCGAGATCGGCGTCGCCTCCACCAAGGCCTTCACCTGCCAGCTCGCCGCGCTCGCCTGCCTCGCCATCGCCGCCGGCCGTGCCCGCGGCGTGCTCACGGCCGAGGACGAGCGCAACCTGGTACGGGCGCTGGTCGAGGTGCCGCGCCATCTGGCCGAGGCGCTCAGGCTCGAACCGCAGATCGAAGCCTTGGCGCGCGATCTGGCGAAATGCCGCGACGTGCTCTATCTCGGACGTGGAACCGCCTACCCGCTGGCGCTGGAAGGAGCGCTGAAACTGAAGGAGATTTCCTATATTCACGCCGAGGGCTACGCCGCGGGCGAGCTCAAGCATGGTCCGATCGCGCTGATCGACGAGAACATGCCGGTGGTGATCGTGGCGCCCTATGACAAGAGCAAGCGGCGGGAAGGGGTGTTCGAGAAGACGGTGTCGAACATGCAGGAGGTGGCGGCGCGCGGCGGGCGCATCATCCTGATCACCGACCCGAAGGGGGCGGCGGAGGCCAACATGCCGGCCTGGACCACGCTGGTGCTGCCCGACATGGCGACGACGATTACGCCCATCGTCTATGCCGTCCCGGTGCAGCTGATCGCCTATCATACCGCCGTGAACATGGGCACCGACGTCGACCAGCCGCGCAACCTGGCGAAATCGGTGACGGTCGAATAGGCGTGGTGTCATGACGCCGAACGAAGAGCAGGCGCCCGCGCAGGAACCCACGGTCGTGTCGGAACTGGCGGGAGAGGTGCCCCCCGCGCACGTCGGCGCGCTTGCGCGGCTGCGCAACTACTTCCTGACCGGTTTGATCCTGGTCGGGCCGATCTACATCACGCTCAATCTGACCTGGTGGTTCATTACCTGGGTGGACGACGCCATGCGGCCGTTCATCCCGGTGGGGCTTCGCACCGAGACCTATCTGCCGTTCCGCGTGCCGGGCTACGGGCTGATCATCGCGTTCTTTGCGCTGACGCTGCTCGGCTTTCTCGCCGCCGGCCTGGTCGGGCGCACGCTGGTCGAGTTCAGCGAAAACCTGCTCAACCGCATGCCGATCGTGCGGCCGATCTACAAGACCGTGAAGCAGATTTTCGAGACGCTGTTCTCCAAGACCGGATCGAGCTTTCGGCGCGTGGGGCTGGTCGAATTTCCGACCGGCATGTGGTCGCTGGTGTTTCTCTCGCAGCCGCCGAGCGCGGACATGGCGACCCGCCTGCCGGAGCCGGACTACGTCGGCGCCTTCATGCCGTGCACGCCCAACCCGACCACCGGATTTTTCTTCTACGTGCAGCGAAAGGATGTGATCGAGCTCGACATTACGGTGGAGCAGGCGATGACGCTGATCATGTCGGCCGGCATGGCGCAGCCGGGCGCGGAGGCGCAGAAGAAGCTGACCCAGATCGTGGAATCGGCGCGCGCAAACCGCGCCGCCGTCGCGCCGCCGGCTGCGCCCGGCCCGCGCGAAGGGGGCGCGGGAATGGAGCGCGTCAGCGCTTGATCCTGTCCTCCAACGCGGGCGGCCCGCCGCGACGCGATTACCCCGCCCGGATCAGCCGGATCGCGGCGTCGCGCTCGAACAGATAGAGCAGGTGGCGCAGCGCCCGGCCGCGCGGCGAGGCGAGTTCCGGATCGCGCGCGAGCACGAGTGCGGCGTCGTCGCGCGCTGCCGCGATCAGCGCGCCGTGCACATCGAGCCGGACGATGCGGAATCCCGGCGCGCCGCTCTGGCGGGTGCCGAGCACGTCGCCTTCTCCGCGCAGCCGCAAATCCTCCTCGGCGATGCGGAAGCCGTCTTCGGTCTCGCGCATGATCCGCAGCCGCGCGGTCGCGGTCTCGCCCAAGGGCGCGCGGTAGAGCAGGAGGCAGGTCGAGCGCGCGCGGCCGCGGCCGATGCGGCCGCGCAACTGGTGCAGCTGCGCAAGCCCGAAACGCTCGGCGTGTTCGATCACCATGACGGTCGCCGCCGGTACGTCCACGCCGACCTCGATCACCGTGGTGGCCACGAGGAGCCGCGTTTCCCCGGCCGCAAAGCGCGCCATGGCGCGGTCCTTGTCGGTGCCCTTCATGCGGCCGTGCACGAGATCGACACGGGTGCCGAAGTGTCGTTTCAGCGCGGCGTAACGCTGCTCGGCGGCGGCAAGGTCGCTTTCCTCCGACTCCTCGACCAAGGGGCAGACCCAGTACACGCGCTTGTCCTCGGCGAGCGCGCGGCCGACCGCCTGCACCACCTCGTCAAGCCGCGACAGCGGAATCGCGCGGGTGTCGATCGGCTGCCGGCCGGGCGGCTTTTCGCGCAGTTCGGAAATGTCCATGTCGCCGAAGCAGGCGAGCGCAAGCGTGCGCGGGATCGGCGTGGCGGTGAGCACCAGCATGTCCACCGCTTCGCCCTTGCGCGCGAGCGCCAGCCGCTGGTGCACGCCGAAGCGGTGCTGCTCGTCGACGATGGCGAGGGCCAGATCGTGGAAGGCGACGTCCTCCTGGAACAGCGCGTGCGTGCCGACGACCAGGTCGATCGCGCCGCGGGCGAGTCGGGCGAGCGTTTCGCTGCGCTCGCGGCCGCGCTCGCGGCCGATCAGCAGCGCCACCCGCAGGCCTGCCGCCGCGGCGAGCGGGGCGATGGTGGCATGATGCTGGCGGGCAAGAATCTCGGTCGGCGCCATCAACGCCGCCTGGCGACCGGCCTCGGCCACCGCGGCCGCGGCCAAGAGCGCCACCACGGTCTTGCCGGAGCCGACATCGCCCTGCAGCAGACGCAGCATGCGCTGCGGGCGCGCGAGATCGGCGACGATGTCGGCCACCGCGCGCTCCTGCGACGGCGTCAGCGCATAGGGCAGGGCGGCGGCGATCCGGGCGCGCAGCCTGCCGTCGCCCGTGCTGCCGCGCCCCTGCCGGCGGCGTTGATGGCTGCGCACGAGCGCAAGCGCGAGCTGGCCCGCGAGCAGTTCGTCATAGGCCAGCCTCGACCAGGCCGGGCCGTCGGGCCGCACATCGGCGGGCTCGGTCGGCCGATGCAACCGCGCCAACGCGGCCGCGAAGGAGGGAAATCCGGACCGCGCCAGCCAGGCCTCGTCCTGCCATTCGGGAAACTTGGGAATGCGGGACAGCACCCCCTCCATCGCCCGCCGCAACAGATTCTGCGTCAGACCCTCGGTCAACGGGTAGATCGGTTCGACGAGCGGCAGCCTGCCGAGCTCCGCCTCGCTCACCACCCGGTCGGGATGCACCATTTGCAGGATCCCGTCGTAGAGCGCGGCGGTGCCTGAGACGATGCGGCGGGCGCCGACCGGCAAGAGCTTTTCGAGATATTCGCGTTTGGCGTGGAAGAAGGTGAGCACGATGTCGCCGGTCTCGTCGCTGGCATAGACCTGGTAGGGCGCGCGCGCGCGATGCGGCGGGGGCGGGCGATGACGATCGACGGTCACGGCGACGGTGACGACGGTCCCCGGCACCACGTCGCGCAGCCTGGGCCGCGCGCGGCGGTCGATCGCGCCGCTTGGCAGATGCAGCAGGAGGTCGAGGGTGCGCGCAGGACCGTCCGTGCGGTCGAACAGGCGCCGGTAGAGCCGTTCGAGCCTGGGCCCGATGCCGGGTAGCGCGGTCAGGGCCGCAAACAGCGGATCGAGCAGCGGAGGGCGCATGCTGAATTCTTACACCCGTCATGTCGCGCGGAAGAGGGCGACTGTGCTGACAGGCTGCGAGAGCCGGCCTATATGAAACGCGCACCCGGCCACGTCCGGGCTTTTGGCGTTGGAGGAATGATGAGCGGCAGCGCGCGATCGAGCGAAGGCCTGGACGTCCGCCGGCGGCGGCTCCTGTTCCGGGCTTGGCATCGCGGCATGCGCGAGGTCGACCTGATCATGGGCCGTTTCGCCGACGCCCATATCCAGCAGTTCTCCGAGGCCGACCTGCGCGAGTTCGAGCGCCTTTTGGAGGTGCCCGACCAGGAGGTGCTGGCCTGGGTCGCCGGCGTGCGTGCGGTGCCGGCCGAGCACGACGGGCCGCTGCTGCGCCGGCTGTGCGACTTCCATGCCCGGACGGAGCGCTGAGGGCATGGCGCAGTCGCCCGCAGCCCTGCTCGCAGCCGGCCGGCCGCTGACGCTTGCCAACGTGGCCGACGGCGCCGAAGGCCTCGTGATTGCCGATCTCGCCCGCGCGGTGGCAGCGCGGCGCGACGCGCCGCCCACAAGCGCCCTCGTCGTCTGCCGCGATGGGCCGCGCATGGCGGCGCTGGCACGGGCGCTTGCGTTCTTCGCCCCCGACATCGAGACGTTGCAATTTCCCGCCTGGGATTGCCTGCCCTACGACCGGGTCTCGCCGCATGCCGCGATCGTCGCCCAGCGCATGACCGCGCTGTCGCGCCTCGCCCGCATCAAGGGCCGCGACCGGCCGGCGGTGCTGCTTACCACGGTCAACGCCGTGCTGCAGCGCGTGCCGGCGAAGGAACTGGTCGGAAAGCAGGCGCTGTCCGCCGCCCCCGGCAACGTTATCGGCATGGAGGGCGTGATCCGCTGGCTCGAGCTGAACGGATTTCTTCGCACCTCCACCGTGCGCGAAGCGGGCGAGTACGCCGTGCGCGGCGGCATCCTCGACCTGTTTCCGCCGGGCACGGAGCTTCCTGTGCGACTCGATTTCTTCGGCGACACGCTCGAGTCGATCCGCAGCTTCGACCCCGAGACGCAGCGCACGGTGATGGACATGCGGGCGCTCGACCTCGTGCCGGTCGCCGAGTTTCAGCTCGCCACCGACAGCATCCGCCGCTTTCGCACCGGCTATGTGGCGGCGTTCGGCGCCCCCGAGCCGGACGACCTGCTCTATCAGGCGGTGAGCGAGGGGCGCCGCCATCCCGGCATGGAGCACTGGCTGCCCTTGTTCCACGAGCGCATGGACACGCTGTTCGACTACGCCCAGGGTGCGCCGCTGGTGCTGGAAGCGCTGGCCGAGGATGCCGCGCGCGAGCGGCTCGGGCAGATCGCGGATTATTACCAGGCGCGTCAGGAGCCGCCCGCGGGGGGCGGGGCTGCCCCATACCGGCCGCTGCCGCCCGATCGGCTCTATCTCGGTGAAGGCGAGTGGCGCGACCGGCTCAATGCGGCGGCGTTGGTGCGCCTGAGCCCGTTCGCGGTGCCGGGCGACAGCGGGACCGTGATCGACGTCGGCGCGCGCCAGGGCCGCAACTTCGCCGCCGAGCGCAACGAGGCGGCGGCGAGCGTGTTCGATGCGGTCGTCCGCCACGTGCAGGCTCTGCAGGCCGCCGGCAAGCGGGTGGCGATCGCGTTGTGGAGCGAGGGCGCGCGCGAGCGCATGCGCCATGTGCTGGCGGATCACGGTCTGGTCAATCTCACGCCGGTGGAATCATGGCCGCAGGTGCTGGCGCTGCCGAAGCCGCAGATTGCACTGGTCGTGCTGGGGCTGGAATCCGGGTTCGAGACGACGGATGCGGCGATCGTCGGCGAACAGGATATCCTCGGCGATCGACTGGTTCGGCCCCGGCGCGCCGCCAAGCGGGCCGAGAACTTCATCGCCGAGGTGACGAGCCTCTCCGCCGGGGACCTCGTGGTGCACGTCGACCACGGCATCGGCCGCTTTGTCGGCCTGCAGAACATCCAGGCGGCCGGTGCGCCGCACGATTGCCTGGAGATCCACTACGCCGGCGGCGACAAGCTGTTCCTGCCGGTGGAAAACATCGAGCTCCTGTCGCGCTACGGCTCGGAGGAGGCCGGCGTCGAGCTCGACCGGCTGGGCGGCAGCGGCTGGCAGACGCGCAAGGCGCGGATGAAGAACCGCATCCGCGAGATCGCGCACGAACTGATCAAGGTGGCGGCCGAGCGCAAGCTGCGCGAGGCGCCCAGGCTCGCGGTCGGGCACGGGGTCTACGACGAGTTCTGCGCCGGCTTTCCCTACGAGGAGACCGACGACCAGCAGGCGGCGATCGACGCGACCCTCGACGACCTCGCCGCCGGCCGGCCGATGGACCGGCTGATCTGCGGCGACGTCGGCTTCGGCAAGACCGAGGTGGCGCTGCGGGCGGCATTTGCCGCGGTGATGAGCGGCAAGCAGGTGGCCGTGGTGGTGCCGACGACGCTGCTCGCCCGCCAGCACACCAAGACTTTCAGCGAGCGCTTCCGCGGCTTTCCCGTCCATATCGCACAGGCTTCGCGCCTCGTGTCGCCGGCCGAATTGCGGCGGGTCAAGAAGGGTATCGCCGACGGCTCGATCGACGTCGCGATCGGCACCCACGCGCTGCTCGGCAAGGCAATCAAGTTCAAGGACCTGGGACTTGTGGTGGTGGACGAGGAACAGCACTTCGGGGTGGCGCACAAGGAACGGCTGAAGGCGCTGCGGGCCGAGGTGCATGTGCTCACGCTCACCGCGACGCCGATCCCGCGCACCTTGCAGCTCGCGCTGACCGGGGTGCGCGATCTGTCCATCATCGCGTCTCCGCCGGTCGACCGGCTCTCCGTGCGCACCTTCGTGGCGCCGTTCGATCCCTTGATCGTGCGCGAGGCGCTGCTGCGCGAACGCTACCGCGGCGGACAATCATTCTATGTCTGCCCGCGCATCGAGGATCTGGCCGGCGCCAAGGAGTTCCTCGACACGCACGTGCCCGAAGTGCGGGTCGCGGTCGCGCACGGCCAGATGCCTTCGCAGGTGCTGGACGACATCATGGCCGCCTTCTACGACGGCAAGTATGACGTGCTCTTGTCCACCACGATCATCGAATCGGGCCTCGACATCCCGACCGCCAACACGCTGATCGTGCACCGCGCCGACATGTTCGGCCTCGCCCAGCTCTATCAGCTGCGCGGGCGGGTCGGCCGCTCCAAGCTGCGCGCCTTTGCGTTGTTCACGCTGCCGGAAAACCGAAAGATCACGCCGCAGGCCGAGCGCAGGCTGAAGGTGCTGCAATCGCTCGACACGCTGGGGGCGGGCTTCCAGCTCGCCTCGCACGATCTGGACATCCGCGGTGCCGGCAATCTGCTCGGCGAGGAGCAGTCCGGCCATATCAAGGAGGTCGGCTTCGAGCTCTACCAGCAGATGCTGGAGGAGGCAGTGACGAGCCTGAAGGCCGGTCTGGCCGAGCCGGTCGCCGACCGCTGGTCGCCGCAGATCACCATCGGCACGCCGGTGCTGATCCCGGAGGACTATGTTGCCGACCTGTCGGTGCGGCTTGCGCTCTACCGGCGGCTGGCGGCGATCGAGGACGAGCGGGAGATCGAAGCGTTTGCGGCCGAGCTCGTGGATCGCTTCGGACCGCTGCCGCAGGAGGTCGAGCACCTGCTCAAGATCGTCGCCATCAAGTCGCTGTGCCGGCGCGCCAACGTCGAGCGGGTCGAAAGCGGGCCCAAGGGGGCGGTGCTGCAATTCCGCGACAACGTGTTTCCCAATCCGGCGGGTCTCGTCGCCTTCATCGCCAAGGAGGCGCCGGCCGCGCGCGTGCGGCCCGACCAGAAGCTGGTCTTGTTCGACGACTGGGAAAGCCCCGAGGCGCGGCTCCAGGGGACGGCGGCGGCACTGCGGCGGCTCGTCGCCATCGCCGAGCAGGCGAAGGCGGCGTGAGGAATTGTTGCCGCATGCATGCCCGCATCCCGCGATCGGAAAGCGGGCCGCCGCGCGATCGATCTCGAACCCGCCGGCCGGGTGCTATGCTTGCGGACATGGTTGCCCGCCCGCTTGCCATTGCGGTTCTCGTTGCGCTTGCCACGCCTGCCTTCGCCCACACCGACGGCGTCGCCAATGGATTTCTCGGCGGGCTTGCCCATCCGCTGCAGGGGCTAGATCACGTTGCCGCCATGGTTGCGGTCGGGCTGTGGGGCGCGTTCCTGGGACCGCCGGCGGTCTATCTCCTGCCGATTGTCTTCCCGCTGGTCATGGCCGCGGGCGGCGTGCTCGGCATCCTCGGACTGGCCGTGCCCGGCGTCGAAGCCGGCATTGCCGTCTCGGCGGTGATCCTGGGGTCGATGGTGGCGCTTGCCGCCCCCGCGCCGCTGGGATTGGCCGTCGGTCTCGTCGGCGCCTTTGCCGTCTTCCATGGCTATGCCCACGGCGCCGAACTGGCTCCCGGCGCCGATGCGCTGGCCTATTCGGCGGGCTTTGTTGTTGCGACCGGAACCCTGCATCTGCTGGGCATCGGCTTTGGCCTCCTGGCGCGCTGGCCGGCCGGACGCTATGCCGTGCGTGCGGTCGGCGTCGCCATCGCCCTGGCCGGCGTGGTCTTTCTCGGCCGGCTCATTTGATGCGCCGCGCCCTCCTGCTTGCGGCTTTGCTGGCGATCGCCGAACCGGCGCTCGCCCATGCTCCGCCGTTCGGCATGACGGGATTTTGGGGCGGCGCGCTGCATCCCGTGTTCGTTCCTGCGCATCTGCTGGCGATCGCGGCGCTCGGCCTGCTGATCGGACAGCAATTACGCCATTGGCTGTGGTCCGGGCTCGCGTTTGCCGTGGCGCTGGCGCTGGGACTTGGCGCGATCGCGCTTGCCTTTGCGGCAAGCAAGGCGACCGACGGCTTGCTGGCGCTGGCCGCGTTGCAGGGCCTGCTTGTCGCCATCGCGCGCCCGTTGCCGCTCGCGCCCGGCGTGGGCCTTGCCGGAGCGACCGGGCTTGCGCTTGCGCTCGATTCCCCGCCCGCGGTGGTCTCCATCGACGAGGCCAACCGCATGCTGGCGGGAACGGGAGTGGGTGCGATCGTGCTGATCGCACTCGTTGCCGCGGCCGCGCGACTCGCCCGCGGCCGGGCGCAGATCGCTGCGCGCATTCTCGGCGCCTGGATCGCCGCCAGCGCCACCCTGGTGCTGGCGTTGCAATTGGCACGGTAAGGAAGGCGCGGCGCCGCGTTGGCGGCCGCGCCCGCGCGGCGTCCGCCGGTCGACAATGCAACGTTCAGCGCGCGTCCGCCGCGCGCTGCTCGGCCAGGAATTGCTCGCGGTTCTTGGCGATCTGCTCGATGGCATTGGCGAGCAGTTCCGGCGACTGCGCGCCGCTGACCGCAGCGACGCCGCCGAAAATGAAGGTCGGCACGCCGTCGATGCCGGCGTTCTTGGCGGCCTCGGCCGCCTCGGTCACGCGGTCAACGTCGGCATCGCTGGCAAGTCTCGCAGCGGTGGCGTCGCGATCCATGCCGATGTCGGCGGCGGCGTCGAGCAGCACCTCGCGATCGGAGAGGTCGGCTCCTTCCGAGAAGTAGAGCTCCATCAGCCGCTGCTTCATCGGCGCCGCCTTGCCGATCGCCCCGGCCCAGAGGATCAGGCGGTGGCAATCGAGCGTGTTGGGCTGCCGCGTCATCTTGTCCGCGGCGTAGGTCAGGCCCTCTGCGGCGGCTGCGGCGGCGACCCGGCCGGCGATGCCCTTGTAGCGCTCGGGGGATCCGAACTTGGCGGTGAGGTAGTCGTTGCGCGCCATGCCCTCGCGCGGCACCCAGGGATTGAGGAAATAGGGGTGGAAGCGAACCTCCACCGGAATATCCGGCACCAGCGCCAACGCCTTCTCCAGGCGACGCTTTCCGATGAAGCACCACGGGCAGACGACGTCCGAGACGATGTCGATCGTCAGCGGCGTTGCGGCAGCGGCTTGTTCCGACATGGCGGGCCTTTCTGGCTGGCCCGCCAGACTTAGAGGTTTTGCTAGGCCGCGGCAACCGGCCGCGGCGCCACGCGGGCCAGCAGCGTCAGCATGGTGTCGCTCGGCTTGAGCGTGGCAAGCGTCACGCTCGGACTGATCCCCGCGCGCTCGCCGCCCGGCCGCAGCATGGTGTGCTTGAGCACGCTCGCAAGCCGCCGCGCCGCCACATGCGCTGCGCGCAGATCGGTTTCGGCAAAGGCGAACAGGATCGAGCCGTCGTCCTGCCGGCAGGCGAAATCGGCGTCGCGCATCAGCCGGCTCACCAGGCGCGCGGCATCGAGACTCGAACGGCGATCGAGCGGCTGCTCGAAGGCAAAGCGCGCAAGCGACAGCGGCACGCCGCGTTCGCCGGCATCGGCGATGGCGCGGTCAAGTTCGCTTGCGAAAGCAGGCTCGTTGAACAGGCCGGTGCACGGGTCGAGCATGCCCTTGCATTCGATCGACCGCAGCAGGCGCTTGAGCATGCCCTCGAACGCGCGCAGCCGCACGAAGGGAACGAGCCGCTGAAGCAGCACGGCGGGCTCTGCCGCGCACACAAGGTTGCTCAGGCCCGCAACGTCGCCGCCGGCGCACAGCACCGCGATCGGCAGGTCGCGGAAGCGCGAATCCTGCGACAGGAGCGCAAGGAACGCTTCAAGCGAACGGGCCGGCAGGCCGTCGGCGATCACCAGACCGTCGACGTCGCGGGCGAGCAGGCAGCGGGCCGCGGCATCGACGCTCAGCGCGCCCATGACGCCCATCCGCTCGCCGACGGCGACGCTGAGTGCGGGATAGGCGCGGCCGCGGCCGATGACGAGCACGGTGGCCTGGTCGAGCGGATCGCCGGGCGGAAGTTCGGCGACGATGTTGCGCTCGGCGCGCAGCGTGGCCGCGCGGCCGAGCACGCTCGCATGCAACGTGCGCAGACGCAGCGCCGCGCCGAGCCGCGCGATCAGCCGTTCGAGCGACGATGCGCGCGGCACCGCCAATGCGTCAGGCAGCAGCGAGGCCGCGTCATCCGGCACGCGCACGATCAAGGGCACGAGCGGCCGCGCCGCCGCAACATGACGGGCGAGCGCGCGCGCCGCGTCGAGCGCACCCGCATCGGGTTCGTCGATCACCACCGCGGCCGGATTGACCGAGACCGCGGCCTTGAACGCGTCGGCCACGCCCGACTCGATCACGGGAAAGGCGCCTGCGGCCGCAAGCGCGGACACGAGTTCGGCGTCGGGCGAAGCGGCGACGACGAGAACGGGACCTTGCAGTGACGCTGGCAGCGACATGGAACACCGGGACGCGGCACCAGAGCGGGAAACCGGACCTTACGACCCGCGCCATTAACGCCGCGTCAACAAGGATGGCCGGGCGCTGACGCAGCCGCATCCCGCTCGCGAAAGGCGTCGGCAAGCAGCGGATTGACGCCTCGCTCCGCCAGAATTTCGCGCAGGCGCCGCGCGTCGGCGGCAAGCCCGAACAGGCGATGGCCGGCGAGCGCATCGGGCAGCGCGCCGATGGTCGCGGCCGGATCGAGGCGGGCGACCTGGTCCTGCAGGTCGCTCAGCAGGAAGCGGTAGCCGCCGACGCTGACGGTGCCGGCCGGCGGCCCGGTCAGCACCAGCGCGGGCGGCTCGCCCTCGATGCGGCAGCGATAGCCGGTATCGACGAAGCCGGCGGCATCGGCCGCAAGCTGCGGCCATGGGCTGCGTTCGATGCCGGGCGGAAACGGATGGCGCGGCACGGCTGGTCCGCGCAGCAGCAGCGTGCCGGCCTCGCTGCGTGCCGTTTCCACGACCGTCATGGCGCCGGTCTCGCCGCGCGGCGCCTGCACCGGGCCGAGCGGGATGAGCGAAGATCGGCTCTCGCCATCGCAGCGGGCGGCGATCACGCCGATCTCGCCGAAGATCATGGCATCGACGAGCTGGTGAGAGGCGGCGAACGCGCCGCGGTCGCGGCCGGCCTGTTCCGGCGCGCGCCACGCCGCCAGCACCGTGCGCAATCCCCGATGCGACAACAGAGCGGCCTGGTGCAGCGGCGCAACCAGCACACCCGGAACAACCACGGTATCGCAGCCCTCGACGCCGCATTGCGCCGCAAAGGCCTTGCGGTCGAAGCCGTGATGCAGCGAGAGCGTGCCGCCGGCGATGAGCCACGGCACGAACGTATGGGCGAGGCCGCCGAAGGCGCCCAGCGAACAGGTCCCAAGCAGGGCCGCGTCCTGCTCGATCCCGGCTTCAAGCAGCGTGGCAAGCCCGCCGGCCACCAGTTGCTTGTGGCTGCGCGCGACTGCGATCGGCCCCTGCGCCGTACTCTCGAAGGTGATGACGGCGATATGGTCGGCCGCATGGCCCGCGCGCGGAGCCGGCAGGGCCTCGCCGGTCGGGGCGGCGTCGAGCAGGTCATCGAGTGGAATCACGCCGTCGGCGAAGCGCGCGCCGAAGCCGCACAGATGACGGATGGCGAACACGTCGGCCGCCACGTGCATGGCAAGCTCGCAGTGATCGACGGCGCCAATGCGAGCGCAGGTGACGATGGCGCGGGCGCCGACGCGTTCGAGCGCGCAGACGAGCTCCGCCCGTCGCCACAGCAGCGGCAGCATGGCCGCAATCATGCCGGCGCGCAGCACGCCGAGCAGGGTCAGCGCTGCCTCGGCGGTGTTGGGGAGCTGCAGGCCGATCACGCTGTCGGTCGCAAGCCCGAGCTGGCAGAAGCGGTCGGCGATGGCGGAAATGATGCGGTCGGCCTCGGCGTAGCTGTAGCGGCGCGGCGGACCAATGGTGAAGGCCGCGCGGTTGGGCGGATCGGCGAGGGCGCAGGCCTCGGGTCTGCGCTTGAGCGCATGCCGGAACAGGTCGTCGAGCGTGATCTGCGCGCTCCCGCCTGCGTTGGCCTCTCTGCCTGCGGGATCGCCGAGGATCACGGCCCACCTCGCGCGCCGCGGTGCCACCAGGTTTCGGGCAGGTAGCCGAACAGCGAGGTCTCCGCCGGATGCTCGATGTGCGACCAGCGGGCGACCCATTGCTCCGGCAGGTGGAACAGCGGGATGCCGTAGAAGCCGGAGATGAGGACGCGGTCGAGCGCGCGTACGGCCGAGACGAACTCCTCGCGCGCGCGCGCACGCAGCAGGGCCGCGATCATGGCGTCGATGGCTGCACTCTTGGCGCCCATGTAGTTGCGGGTGCCCGGCGCGTCGGCCGCGGCCGACCCCCAGTAGAACGCCTGCTCGTTGCCGGGCGACAGCGACTGGTCCCAGCGGTACTCGATCATGTCGAAGTCGTAGTTGATGCGCCGGCGGTCGTACTGCACGGCGTCGACCACGCGCACGCGCGCGGCGATTCCCGCCCGCTTGACGTCGCGCGAGAGGGCGAGCGCGAGCCGCTCCTGTTCGCGCGTCGTGACCAGGACCTCAAAGGTGAGCGGCTGGCGCGTCGCCTTCGAGCGCAGCACGGTGCCGACGAACTCGTAACCCGCCGCTTCCAGCATCGCGAGCGCCCGCTTGAGCGTGCGCCGGTCGCGGCCGGAACCGTCGCTCACCGGCGGCTGCCAGGTTCCCTCCATCACGTCGGCGCGCACCGCGTCGGGATAGGGCGCAAGCAGGGCGCGCTCGCGCGCATCGGCCGGCCGGCCGCGCGCGGACAGCTCCGACCCTTCGAAATAGCTCGCCGAGCGCTGATACAGGTCGAAGAAGTAGTTGTGATTGAGCCACTCGAAATCGAACAGGAGCGCGATCGCCTCGCGCACGCGAATATCGGAGAACACCGCTTTGCGCGTGTTGAACACCAGCGCCGAGAACCCCTTGGGCATGCCGGTCGGGAACGCCTCCTTGATGATGCGCCCGTCGCGCACCGCCGGCACGTCATAGGCGCGCTGCCAGCGCGAGGGATCGTGCTCCGAGCGCACGTCATAGAGCCCCTTGGTGAAGCCCTCGAAGTGCGAGTTGGCGTCGCGGAAGTATTCGTAGCGGATCTCGTCGAAGTTCCAGAAGCCGCGGTTGATGGGCAGATCGCGGCCCCAGTAGTTGCGGTCGCGCCGAAGCGTGACGCTGCGGCCGGGATCGACCGCGGCGATCACGTAGGGGCCGCTGCCCAGGATCGGATCGAGCGTGGTTTCCTCGAAGGTCTGCGGATTGATCGCGTGGCGGGCGAGAATGGGCATCAGGCCGAGGATGAGCGGCAATTCGCGATCGTCGGCGCCGGAAAGGTCAAACCGCACCACGCGCTCGGACAGCGCTTCGGCCTTGGCGACCTTGGCGTAGTAGGTGCGGAAATTGGGCCTGCCGCGGTCGCGCAGCAGCTCCCAGGAGAAGACGACGTCGGCTGCGGTCACCGGCTTGCCGTCGGAAAAGCGTGCCGCCGGGTTGAGCGTGAAGGTGACGAAGCTGCGCTCGGCGTCGGTTTCCACCGATTGCGCCAGCAGACCGTAGAGCGTGAACGGCTCGTCATAGCCGCGCGCCATCAGGCTCTCGATCACGTAGCCGCGAATCTGGGTCGGGGCGAGGCCCTTGACCACGAACGGATTGAGGCTGTCGAACGTGCCGAGGATGCCGTGCGTGAGGCGTCCGCCCTTGGGCGCGTCGGGATTGGCGTAGCGCAGGCGCTGAAAGTCGGCCGGCAGCGCGGGCTCCCCGTGCATGGCGATGCCGTGGCGTGCCTGCGCGCAGGCGCCCGCGCCGGGAGCGCCGATCGAAAGCGCGAGCGCAGCCGCCAATAGCCATTGCGCGGCGCGTGCGAGCGTGCCAATCGTGCGGGGCGGGAACGCGGTCACGGACGGCGAGCTCCGTCGAATCGATGCGCCGAACCGCTCTATCATACGCAAACGTGCCGTCCGACCGACATCGGCGGCGCCGGGCGATGCGTGCCGCGTACCGCGGCATGAACGGCGCGCGGCCATGAGACTTTATCCACGGGCGGAATTCGGCTAATCAGGCCCCGACCCCGCGTCACGCTCCTGCCTTTTTTCGGGCGTCGAGACAGGCAAGGGGCGCTCCGCATAGGCTGCGGAACGAGCCGTCGCACGCCGACGGATGAAGAGGAACCAGTTGATGAGCTACCGGATCGTGCCCGCAATTCTGCGGACAATCGCACAAGCATCCGCCATGGTGGTGTCGGCGGCGCTGCTTGCGTCCCTGGCCACGGGCGCTTTCGCGCAGCAATCGCAGCAGAGGCCGCGGCAGCCGCAGCGGCCGGCCCAGCAGCAGCCGGCGCAGCCGCAGGCGCAACCGGCGCAGCAGCCCGCACCGCAGGCCGAGCAGCCGCAGCTCATCTTCTCGCCCTGGGTCAAGCTCTGCAACAAGGACGCCGATCCCAAGGCCAAGCAGGTCTGCGTCACGGTCAAGGACGGCCGCGTCGAATCGGGCCTGCTGGTCGTGAGCGTGGCGATCATCGAGATGGAAGGCGAGCAGCGCAAGCTCCTGCGCATGAGCCTGCCCTACGGCGTGGCGCTGCAGCACGGCACGCGCCTGATCGTCGACCAGGGCACGCCGGCAACCGCCCCGTTCGTGACCTGCCTGCCGCCGGTCGTGCCACCGGGCGGCTGCATCGCCGATTACGAGGCCACGACCGATCTGATCAATCGGATGAAGAAGGGCACGCTGCTCACGGTCCAGGCGATCCACATGAACGGTCAGGCGATGAGCCCGCAGCTTGAACTGAAGGATTTCACCAAGGCCTTCGAAGGACCGCCGACCGACCCCAAGGTGTTCGAGGCGCAGCAGAAGAAGCTGCAGGAAGAATTGCAGAAGCGCGCCGAGGAAGCGCGCAAGCGGCTGGAGAGCCAGCAGCCGACGGCGCGCTGATCGCGCGCGCACACCCAGGCGCGGTGACCGCCGCCGCCGCGGGCACCTCTCCCCTTGATCGCGGAGGCGATCCGAGGCGCGGTCTGCCGAGCGGCGATCGGGTTGACGACGGCGCCACGCCGCGCGTTCAGTTCAGGATCGAATGGCGCGGACGGTAGCGACCGTCCTCGCCGCGCACGAACAACTCGGCGACCTGCGGATGCCGCACCGGCTCGCCCGAGGTGTCGGGCAGAAGGTTCTGCTCGGAGACATAGGCAATGTACTCGGTCTCCGCATTCTCGGCGAGCAGGTGGTAGAACGGCTGATCCTTGCGCGGCCGCACGTTCTCGGGGATCGAGAGCCACCATTCCTCGGTGTTGTTGAACACCGGATCGATGTCGAAGATCACTCCCCGGAACGGAAACAGGCGATGGCGCACCACCTCGCCAAGCTGAAACTTGGCGCAGCGGATCGTCGCTCGGGCCTCGGGCGGTTTCCTCGACATGGAACTATCATTTAATACGCCAGTGCGCTTGTGCAACGGGCTCAGAAACCGTAACGGGCCGCGGCCTCCGGCTCCTTCTCGGCGACGAGCCGGGCGAGATCGACGATGACCTTGGCCTGTTTCCAGGTGGCGTCGTCCTGCATCTTGCCGTCGATCATCGCGGCGCCGGTGCCGTCGGGCATGGCGGCCAGGATTTTCCGCGCCGTCGCAACCTCCGCCGGGTCGGGCGAGAACACCCGCTTGGCAATCGCAATCTGCGAGGGATGCAGCGACCAGGCGCCGACGCATCCCATGATGAAGGCGTTGCGGAACTGCGCCTCGCAGCCGTCCGGATCGGCGAAATCGCCGAACGGGCCGTAGAAGGGCTTGATGCCGGCGGCGGCGCAGGCATCGACCATCTTGCCGAGCGTGTAGTGCCAGAGATCCTGCTGCGAGCGCTGGCGCGCGCCGGCTCCCGAGGCGTCAGCCAGCACCGCATAATCGGGATGACCGCCGCCGACGCGCGTGGTCTTCATGCCGCGGGAGGCGGCAAGATCGGCCGGGCCAAGGCTCATGCCGTGCATGCGCGGGGAGGCGCGCGCGATCGCTTCCACGTTGTTGACGCCCTGCGCCGTCTCCAGGATGGCATGGATCAGGATCGGCCGCTTCAGCGCGTGGCGCGCCTCGAGCTGGGCGAGAAGCTGGTCGAGATAGTGAATGTCCCAGGCCCCCTCCACCTTCGGCAGCATGATCACGTCGAGCTTGTGGCCGACGGCGGCGACGATCTGCATGATGTCGTCGAGCGCCCAGGGTGAGTTGAGCGCGTTGATGCGCGTCCACAGGCCGGTCGAACCGAAATCGGTCGCCTGCGCCATGGCGATGAAGCCGTTGCGCGCGGCCTCCTTGGCGTCGGCCGGGATCGCGTCTTCGAGGTTGCCGAGGACGACATCGACCTCGCGCACGAGCGCGGGGACGCGGGCGACCAGCTTTTCCATATGCGGGGGCACGAAATGGATCATGCGCTCGAGCCGCACCGGCAGTTCGCGCAGGGGGGCCGGCGCGCCGATGGCGAGCGGCTGGAAGAATTGGCGCGGGTGCTTCATGGCGGCGATACCAACGGCATGACGCGCGGCTTTGCAACCCGTCCTGCACCGGCGCGCCATTCTCCTGCCGCCGGGCGAGCGGCCGGCACGATGAGGGTGGCAGCGGACGCAGCCGGCCACAATCAGCTAATGTGAGCTGCCATGCAGCCGCTCTCCGGCCTTCTCGTGCTCGACTTCACCACGCTTCTGCCGGGGCCGCTGGCGACGCTGATGTTGGCGGAAGCCGGCGCCGAAGTGATCAAGATCGAGCCGCCGGGCGGGGAGGCGATGCGCCACTACGAGCCCCGCTTCGACGGCGAAAGCGCCATGTTCGCGCTCCTCAACCGGGGCAAGAAGAGTCTCGTGCTCGATCTCAAGAACAAGGACGAACACGCTGAATTAGAAACACTTTTGACGCGTGCAGACGTGCTCGTCGAGCAGTTCCGTCCGGGCGTGATGGCAAGGCTTGGGTTGGGCTATGCCGCGGTCAAGGCGATCAATCCGCGGCTCGTTTATTGCTCGATCAGCGGCTACGGGCAGTCCGGCCCGCGCGCGGGCGAGGCCGGGCACGATCTCAACTACATCGGCAACACCGGCCTGCTCGCGCTCAATCCGGGGCCTCCCGACCGCCCGGTGGTTCCGCCGGCCCTGGTCGCCGACATCGGCGGCGGCACCATGCCGGCGGTCATCAATATCCTTCTCGCCTTGCGCCAGCGCGACCGCACGGGCGAAGGCTGTCACATCGACATCGCCATGACGGACGCCATGTTCACCTTTGCCGCGCACGCCCTGGCGGCGGGACAGGCGACCGGACGGTTCCCCGGCATGGGCGGAGCAAGGCTCAGCGGCGGTTCGCCGCGCTACCAGCTCTATCCGACGCGCGACGGCAAGCTCGTTGCCTGCGCCGCGCTGGAGCAGAAGTTCTGGCTAGCCTTCACCGCCGCGATCGGGCTTGCGCCCGAGTTCATCGACGACGGCCGCGATCCGGCCGCAACCAAGGCCGCCGTGGCGGCGATCATCGCCGGCAGGACGGCGGCGGAATGGCGGCCGATCCTGGCGGCCGCCGACTGCTGTGCGACCCTCATGGCGACGCTGGAGGAGGCGCTGGCCGATCCACATTTCATTGAGCGCGGCCTGTTCGCCCACAAGGTTTCGGGCCCAAGCGGCGCGACCATGCCGGCGTTGCCGGTGCCGATCGATCCCGCATTTCGCGCGCCGCCGACTGCGGCCAAGCCCGTGCCCAAGCTCGGCGCCGAATGAGGGCCTACAGGGCCTGCCCCCGCATCAGCCGCGGTAGCGCCAGCGACGGGGCGACGCCCTCGCGCATTACGGCGCGGCGCAACGGTCCGATCCGGTCGATGAGATAGAGGCCAAGGCCGCGCACGCCCTGCACCGGCAGAAAGTCGGTGAGCAGCGAGCGGTTGAGCAGATCGACCGCCAGCGTTCGCGGTCGCACGTCGGCGCGGCGCTGTGCGTCATAGCGTTGCATCAGCGTCTCTGCGCCCGGATCGCGACCCTGCCGCAGCGCCTCCACTGCGAGTTCGGCGATGCAGGCGGCATCGCGCAGACCGAGATTGAGGCCCTGCGCGCCGATCGGCGGAATGAGATGCGCGGCCTCTCCGACCAGCGCGACCCGACGGGCGGCGAAGCGGCGCGCAGTCTCGATCACGAGCGGAAAGCGCCCGCGGCCCGCTTCGACGCTGATGCGGCCGAGGATCGCGTGCGCGCGCCGCTCGATCTCCAGGGCGAGCGCCGAGTCATCCAGAGCGGCGATCCTTTCGGCTTCGCCGGCGTCGGTCACCCAGACCAGGCTCGACCGCTCGCCCGGCAGCGGCACCAGGGTGAACGGGCCGTGCGGCGTGTGGAATTCGGTGGAGGTATCGTGATGGGCCCGCGCATGGCCGAGGTTGAAGGTCAGCGCGGTCTGGCGGCAAGAGGTGCTGTCGCTCTCGATGCCGGCGGCGGTGCGGCAGATCGAGCGGCGGCCGTCGGCGCCGACGACGAGCCGGGCGCGGACCTCGCCGCCGTCATCGAGCACGACCGTTGCGTCCTCTTCCGCGATCGCCACTTCGCGCGCCTCGCCTACGATGCGTACCAGGCCGGCAAGGTCTCCTGCGCGCCGGTTAAGCGCGGCCAGCAGATGCCGATTCTCGATGTTGTGGCCGAAGGCGTCGAGGCCGATCTCGGCGGCCTCGAAGCAGGCTTCCGGTGCGCGCGGGAGCCGGCCGGTGTCGTCGACGATGCGCAGGCGCCGCAGCGGGGCGGCCTGCGCCGCGCATGCGCCCCACACGCCGAGCGTGTCGAGCGCGAACACCGATCCCGCCATCAGTGCCGTGGTGCGATGGTCCGGTTCGCGGCGGGCCGCGACCAGGGCGGTGGCGACGCCGCTTACGGCAAGCGCGATCGCCGCGGTGAGGCCCGCGGGACCTCCGCCGACGACCGCAACCTCGACCGTTAACCGCTGCACCATGCCGCGTAAGTAGCCCGTCCTGCCCGCCAAGGCGAGCCGTTGACGCTTGGAACCGGAACCCGGAAACCATGCCGCGGGCCGCCGATTCCGCCGCCTGTGCCGATGCGCTATGTGTGCGCGGTGACCGATGCCATTCAACCACAGGCCTTGACGCAGCTTGCCGCCGCGGAAGTCCGCCTCGCCGCGATACTGGTGCGGCCCAAGCTTGTTGCCGTGGCAAGCCTCGCCACACTGACGGCGCTCGGCTGGATCGCGCTTGCGCTGATGGTGGGGGAGGCGGGGCTCGCCGCATTGTGCCGCGCGCAACCCGCGGGCAGCGTGCTCGACATGGCCCTGCTGTGGCCGATGTGGGCGGCGATGGTGCTGGCCATGATGCTGCCCACCGCGGGCCCGATGATCCTGACCTATGCCGAGATCGCCGATACGGCGCTGCAACGACATGAGCCGGTGGCGTCACCCTTGTTCCTGGCGGCCGGCTATGCGCTCGTCTGGTTCGGCTTCTCCCTTGTCGCGGCGATGGCGCAATGGGCGCTTGCGCGGACGGGTTTGTTCGCCGTCGATCGCGTCGCGGGCGCGCTCGCCGGGGCATTCATGATCGGCGCGGGCGTGTACCAGTTCTCCACGCTCAAGCACGCCTGTCTGTCGCAATGTCAGCGCCCGTTCCCCTTCTTCTTCGCCAACTGGACGAACGTTCGCGGCGGCGTGTTCCGGCTCGGGCTGCGCCAGGGGCTCTACTGCCTCGGCTGCTGCTGGGCCTTGATGCTCCTGATGCTGGCGGTCGGCGGCATGAATGCGGTGTGGATGGCCGGACTCGGCGTGGCGATGCTGGTGGAGAAGATGGCGACCACGACGCGTGTGAGCCGGGCGTTGGGTTGCGGCTTGATCGTGGCCGGTCTCGCCGCCGTCGTGGCGATGTAGGTGACAGGCAATGGACTTGAATGAGGAACTGCGCGTCGTCGATCCGTGGTGGCTCAAGGGCGAACTGACCCTGTCGTGCAATTGCGAGGTGTTCTGCCCCTGCGTGCTCTCGCTCGGCCAGCACGCGCCGACCGAGGGCTACTGCCAGACTTGGGCCTGCGTGCGCATCGACGAAGGCCGTTTCGGTGCGACCGATCTGGCCGGCGTCAAGTTCGGGTTCATGGCGGACATTCCCGGACGGCTTGGCCGCGGCAACTGGACCGTGGCGCTGTTCGTCGACGACCAGGCCAGCGTGCAGGCGACCAAGGCGCTGACCTGGATCATGACCGGACGTGCCGGCGGCTCCACCGCGCTCTTGAAGATCCTCGCCGGCAGTTTTCTCGGCGTGCGGCAGGTGCCGATCAGCTATGAGGTGCAGGGCGAGACCCGCATCATCAGGATCGATCGCATCGTCGACGGCGCGATCACGCCGGTGCCGGGCAAGGACAAGGGCAAGGTCGTCATCACCAACAGCAGCTACTGGATCGCGCCGGACGTCACCGTCGCGCGCGCCGAGCGCTCGCGCTTTCGCCTGTTCGGCCGCAACTGGAACTTCGCCGGCCGGTCGGCGGAAATCTGCCGGCTCGACTGGGGCAATGGCAAGTAGCGGCACCGCCTTGGGCACGCTACAACGGCCGTCGTGCGGGCTGCGGCATTCCTGGTTCATCTTCTGACCGCGAGCGGGGCGGCGCTGGCGCTGGTGGCGCTGCTCGCCGCCGCGCGCTCCGACTGGGCGCAGATGTTCGGCTGGCTCGGAGCGGCGCTGATCGTGGATGCGGTGGACGGCCCGCTCGCGCGCCGGCTGCGCGTGCCGGCGCTGCTGCCGCGCTGGTCGGGCGAGGTGCTCGATCTCGTGGTCGATTTCGTCACCTATGTGTTTCTACCGGCCTATGCGGTGGCGGCGAGCGGCCTGATGCCCCCGCCCTGGGACGTCGCCGCCGGCGCCGCCATCGCGGTCACCGGCGCGCTCTATTTCGCCGATCGCAACATGAAGACCGCGGACAATTATTTTCGCGGCTTTCCCGCAGTCTGGAACGTGGTGGCGTTCTATCTGCTGCTGCTGCGGCCGCCGTTTCCCGCGGCGCTTGCGGTCGTCGCGTTGTTTGCGGCGCTCACCTTCGCGCCGATCCGCTTCGTGCATCCGCTGCGCGTGCGGCGGTGGCGGGCGCTGACCGTGACGCTGCTCGGCCTTTGGGCCGTGCTCGCGCTCGTTGCGGTCGTGCAGGGGCTTGCCCCCGAGCCGTGGGTCGGCGTCGTCCTGTGCGCGATCGGTGTCTACTTCTTCGGCGTCGGGCTGTTGCCGAGCCGGAGGACAGCATAGAGTGACCGCATGCTCGAGCTCCTCTTCGACCCGCACGCCTGGGCCGCCCTCGTCACGCTGACGGCGCTGGAGATCGTCCTCGGCATCGACAACGTGGTCTTCATCTCCATCCTGGTGTCGCGCTGCTCGCCGGAGAAGGCGCTGCGCGCCCGCCAGATCGGCCTGTCGCTCGCCTTCATCTTCCGCATCGCCATGCTGTTCGGCCTCACCTGGCTGATGCAGCTGACGGCGCCGATCTTCGAACTGTTCGGCGCGGGCGTGTCCTGGCGCGATCTGATCCTGATCGGCGGCGGGCTGTTCCTGATCGCCAAGGCCACGCACGAGATTCACGGGGAGGTCGAGGCCGAGCACGCGGCGCGGCCGGGCGGGCCGGTGTCGCAATCGTTCACGCTCGTGGTTGCGCAGCTCGTCGTCGTCGATCTCATCTTTTCGCTCGATTCGATCATCACCGCCATCGGCATGGCGCGCGACATCGAGATCATGGTCGTCGCCATCGTCATCGCCATGGTGGTGATGTATGTCGCCTCCGGTCCGGTCTCCGCCTTCATCGCCGAGCATCCCACCACCAAGATGCTGGCGCTCGCCTTCCTGGTGCTGATCGGGGTGGCGCTGGTGGCGGATGGATTCGAATTCCACATCCCGCGCGGCTACATCTATTTCGCCATGGCGTTCGCCGCAGCGGTCGAGGCTTTCAATGTCCTGGCCAGTCGCAACCGCCGGCGCAGGCGCCGGTCGGACCGCTAAAGGGAGCCGCCGCATGCCTGTCCTGCTCATCACCGGCGCCGGCCGGGGCATCGGGGCCGCGACCGCGCGGCTTGCGGCGTCGCGCGGCTATGATGTGGCCGTCAATTACAAGAGCGACGCGGCCGCGGCGGCGCAGGTGGTCGCCGCCGTCGAGGCGCAGGGGCGTCGGGCGCTCGCCATTCGGGCCGACATGGCGAACGAGGCCGACATCGCGCGCATGTTCGAGGCTGCCGATGCGCTCGGCCCGCTCACCCATTTCGTCTACAACACCGGCATTCCCGGCCGCGCCGGCCGGCTCGATGCGGCGAGCCCTCCGATGATGCGCGAGGTGCTG
>Ga0073934_10001189_pt1 | contig 65345 bp, 58 predicted proteins | sample LarsenN4metaG_FD_76834 | JGI IMG/M metagenome (GOLD analysis project Ga0073934, IMG submission 76834) | Hot spring sediment bacterial and archeal communities from British Columbia, Canada, to study Microbial Dark Matter (Phase II) - Larsen... ... | reverse complement strand
GCCTGGCCGCGTCGCTGCCCGGTCTGCAGGTGGAGGGCATCGACTGCCACATCGGCTCGCAGATCACCCAGGTGGAGCCCTATCTCGACGCGCTGGATCGGCTGCTCGACCTGGTCGAGGCGGTCGAAGCCGGGGGGATCGGCCTGCGCCACATCGACGTCGGCGGCGGCCTGGGCATCACCTACACCGACGAGGCTCCGCCTGCGGCCGACGTGCTGGTGGGGCGGCTGCTCGCGCGCCTGGACGAGCGCGGCCACGGCCGGCGCGAGGTCCTGCTGGAGCCAGGGCGATCGCTCGTGGGCAACGCCGGGGTGCTGGTGGCCGAAGTGCTCTACCTCAAGCCCGGCGAGGTGACGAACTTCTGCGTCGTCGACGCGGCCATGAACGACCTGACCCGGCCTGCCCTCTATGACGCGTACATGGGCATCGAGCCGTGCGTGGCGCGCCGGGACGTGCCGACGCAACGTTGGGACGTCGTCGGGCCGGTGTGCGAATCGGGTGACTGGCTGGGGCGCCAGCGCGACCTCGCGGTGGCCGCCGGCGACCGGCTCGCGGTGCTTTCGGCCGGCGCCTACGGGATGGCGATGGCGAGCAACTACAACACCCGGCCCCGCGCGGCCGAGGTGATGCTCGACGGACCGGCCGTGCACCTGGTCCGCGAGCGTGAGACCGTCGCCGCCCTGTTCGCCGGCGAGCGCCTGGTGCCGCGCCGAGCCGGCGCGACCTAGATCCGGCCTTCCTCGACCGCGTGGCATGCCACGCGCACGCCCCTGATGTCCGCCAGCACCGGCCGCTCGCTCGTGCAGCGGGCGGTGGCGTGCAGGCAGCGCGGGTGGAAGGCGCAGCCGCTCGGCGGGTTCAGCGGGTTCGGCACCTCGCCCTGCACCGGCGTGCGTGCGCGGCCGGTCATGTGGATGTCCGGGATCGCATCCAGCAGCATGCGCGTGTAGGGGTGGCGCGGGCGCGCGAACAGCTCGCGCTTGTCGGCCAGCTCGACGAGGCGGCCGAGGTACATCACCCCCACCTCGTCGGACACGTGCCGCACGACGGCCAGGTTGTGCGAGATGAACAGGTAGGTCAGGCCGCGGCTCTTCTGCAGGTCCTTCATGATGTTGAGGACCTGGGCCTGCACCGACACGTCGAGCGCCGAGGTGGGTTCGTCGCAGACGAGGAACTCCGGCTGAGTGGCGAGCGCGCGCGCGATGCTGATGCGCTGCCGCTGGCCGCCGCTGAACTGGTGCGGGAACTTCTCGCCGTCGGCCGCGGCGAGGCCGACGCTGGCCAGCAGCTCGCTCACCTTGTCGCGCAGCGCGGCCTCGCCCGCGACGAGCCCGTGCTCGGTGAGCGGCTCGCCGACGATCTGCAGCACCTTCCAGCGCGGGTTGAGGCTCGCATAGGGGTCCTGGAAGATCATCTGCATGCGCCGGCGCAGGGCCCGCAACTCGGCACCCGCGAGGTCGGCGGTCCGTTGACCCGCAAAGCGCACCTCGCCGCGCGTCGGCGCGTACAGGCCGACCAGCAGGCGCGCCACGGTGCTCTTGCCGCAGCCCGACTCGCCCACCAGCGCCAACGTCTTGCCGCGCTGGATGCCGAACGAGACCCCGTCGACGGCGTGCACGAACTGGCGCGGCTTGCGCTCCACCACCCGGTTGAGCCATGGCGCGGAGACGTCGAAGGTCTTTGCGAGGTCGTGCACCTCGACGAGCGGGGCCGTCATGTCGACACCTTGCGGTCTTGCACGAGCCAGCAGGCCGAACGCGTGGCGCCGGCGTCCATCAGCTCGGGGCGCTCCTGACGGCAGCGTTCCATGGCCCGGGGGCAGCGCGGGTTGAAAGCGCAGCCGCGCGGGATGGCCGTGAGCCGGGGCATGGCACCCTCGATCTGCGCCAGGCGCTCGCGCTCCTCGTCCATGGCGGGGATCGAGCCCATCAGGCCCACGGTGTAGGGGTGCGCGGGCACGTTGATGACGTCATGCACGGGGCCGATCTCCGCGATGCGGCCGGCGTACATCACTGCCACGCGGTCGCAGGTCTCGGCGATGACCCCCATGTCGTGCGTGACCAGCATGACGGCGGCGCCATGCTCCTTGCACAGCCGCTTGAGCAGCGAAATGATCTGCGCCTGGATGGACACATCGAGCGCGGTGGTCGGCTCGTCGGCGACGATGAGCTTCGGCTCGGCGGCCAGCGCGAGTGCGATCACGACACGCTGCCGCATGCCGCCGCTGAACTGGTGCGGGTACTGGTCGATCCTCTGCTCGGCCGCCGGGATGCCGGTCTCCTGGAGCAGGCGGATCGCGCGCCTGCGCGCCTCCTCGCTGCTGACAGGCAGGTGCGTCTGTATGGTCTCCGTCAGCTGGCGGCCGATGGTGTACAGCGGGTTCAGCGAGGTCAGCGGATCCTGGAAGATGGCGCCGATCTTGCGGCCGCGGATGGCGCGCATCTTCTCGTAGGGCAGGTTGTCGATGCGCTGGCCCTCGAGGCGGATCTGGCCTCCGGCGATGCGGCCGGGTGGCTCGAGCAGCCCGATGATGGCCGCACCGGTCAGCGACTTGCCGGCTCCGGACTCGCCGACGACGCCGAGCACCTCGCCGGGATCGATCGAGAAGGAGACATCGTCCAGCGCGAGCAGCGTGCCCCGCCGCGTGGGGAACTCCACGCGCAGATGGTCGACCTCGAGCAGCGCAGCGGTGGCCATCTTCTCAGCGCAGGCGCGGGTTGAGCGCGTCGCGCAGCCAGTCGCCCAGCAGGTTCACCGACAGCGCGATCAGCACCAGCATCACGCCCGGGAAGATCGTGATCCACCACTCGCCCGAGAACAGGAAGTCGTTGCCGATGCGGATGAGCGTGCCGAGCGAAGGCGAGGTCGGCGGCACACCCACGCCGAGGAAGGACAGCGTCGCCTCGGTCAGGATGGCAGCGGCCACCTGGATGGTGGCCAGCACCAGCACCGGCCCCATCACGTTGGGTAGCACGTGGCGGAACATGATGCGCCAGGGTGCCACACCGATGACGCGTGCCGCCTGCACGTACTCCTTGTTGCGCTCGACCATCGTCGAGCCGCGCACGGTGCGTGCGTACTGCACCCATCCCGACAGTGCGATCGCGAAGATCAGCACGCCGAAGGCCAGCGTGTCGTGCGCATTCGGGAACAACGCGCGTCCGACGCCGTCGATGAGCAAGGCGATCAGGATCGACGGGAAGCTGAGCATCACGTCGCACACGCGCATGATGAACGCGTCGACCTTGCCGCCGGCGAAGCCGGCCAGCAGGCCGAGGCCGACGCCAGCCACCACCGAGAGCAGCACCGACGCCATGCCGACGGCCAGCGAGATGCGCGCGCCGTAGAACAGCGCCGAGAGGATGTCGCGGCCCTGGTCGTCGGTGCCGAGGAGATAGCGCATCTGGCCGTCCTCGGCCCAGGCCGGCGGCAGCCGCGCATCGGCGAGGTTGAGCGAGGCGAGGTCGAACGGGTTGTGCGGCGACACCCAGGGAGCGAAGGCAGCGCAGAAGACGCACACGAACGCGATCACCGCGGCAAGCATCGCCACCGGCGAGTTCCGGAAGCTGTACCAGACGTCGCCGTCGAAGAAGCGCCGCAAGGCGGACGGCGCGGCGGCGGTGGGGGAGGGCATGTTCATCGGTGTTCGCGGGCCTTCAATGACCGCCGGCCGGACGCTCGATACGCAGGCGCGGATCGACGGCGAAGTACAGCAAGTCCACGATCAGGTTCACCAGCACGAAGATCAGCGCGATCAGGCACAGGTAGGCGGCCATCACCGGCACGTCGGCGAACTGCACCGCCTGGATGAAGAGGAAGCCCATGCCGGGCCACTGGAACACGGTCTCGGTGATGATCGCGAAGGCGATGAGCGAACCCAGCTGCAGGCCCGTGATGGTGATGACCGGCACGAGCGTGTTCTTCAGCGCGTGTCCGAAGTACACCGCGCGGTCCTCGAGCCCGCGCGCGCGCGCGAACTTGACGTAGTCGGTGCGCAGCACCTCCAGCATCTCGGCGCGCACGAGTCGGAGGATGAGTGCCAGCTGGAACACCGACAGCGTGATCGCGGGCAGCACGAGATGCTTCCAGCCGTCGAGCGTCAGCAGCCCGGTGGTCCACGCGCTTCCTCCGAAGAGCGCCACCGTGTCGCCGCGGCCGAAGCTCGGCAGCCACTTGAGGATGACCGCGAAGAACAGGATCAGCAGAATGCCGATGAGGAATGTCGGCAAGGAGACGCCCAGCAAGGACAGCGTCATGACGACCTGCGACCCGAAGCCGCCGCGCCTGAGCGCCGCGTAGACGCCCAGCGGCACGCCGACCACGAGCGCGATCACCGCCGCGGCGAGGGCGAGTTCCAGCGTCGCTGGAAAGCGCTCGGCGATCAGCGTCGAGACCTTGCGACCTTGCCGCAAGCTGAGCCCGAACTCGCCCTGCACGGCGTTGCCGACGAACCTGGCGAACTGCACGGGGAAAGGCTGGTCGAGCCCGAGGTCGCGCCGCAACTGCTCGCGCTGCTCCTGCGTGGCGTCCTGCCCCAGCAGGTTGGTGACGGGGTCGCCGACATACTGGAAGAGCATGAAGGCGAGGAAGGCCACCGTCAGCATCACGACGACGGCCTGCAGCAGGCGGCGAAGAACGAAGGCGAGCATCGTCTGCGAACCGGTGGCTCGAGATGGCGGGCGCGACGGCTCAGTGAACCGTCACCGCACCGTACCAGGCGTGCGCTCTGGAGCTCGTATTGTCGCTGTCGGTCATCACCGCGATCGACTGCAGCGGACCCGGTTCCTCCCCGAAGGCGAGCCGGAAGTCCGCGCGCAGGTCCCGGTGGTGATCGCGCCACCGGCGCAGGTTCAGCGGGCCGGAGTCGACGACGATCTTGCGGATCCGGTCGCTGCGCTTGCTGATGATCACCGTGCCGACGGGCACCCGCGCGTCCCAGACGTACATCAGCGTCGCGTACGGCGGTTGTTCGCCGGTGAGTGCCTCGGCAAGGTCGAACATCATGCGCGTGCGCGCGGAGAGCTGGGTCACGTCGCCGCCGAAGCCGAACATGACGCGCGCCGGGGCATCCTCCCGGTCCACGTCGGCCACGCTGGCGTCGGCGATCAGGTCGTCGACCCACCAGGAGAAGCTGACCGAGCCGAGCTGCCGAGGAGCGATCTGCACGCGCTTGCGCAGCATGCTGGCCGAGCGCTCGGAACGCGCGGCGAGCGCGTCGCGTCCGTCCTTCCGCGCGTGGCTGTAGTGCGTTCGAAGCTTGCCGGGCAGGGCCACGGGCTGCCAGTCGCCCGTCGCGCCGACGAACTCGGCTTCGGGTGTCGAGGCGCATGCTCCAAGGAGCAGGGCCAGCAAGGCGGCGGCGAGGCGCACGGTGAAGGTCCGGATACCCGGGTCGCGGTGGGGTTGCAAGGCGGGCCCCGCGGGCATCGCCGGCGGAACCGTTCGGGGACTACTCAATGAAAAGGGCCGCCCGAAGGCGGCCCGTTCGTGCGCATCGCACAGGAGCCGCGTCCGTTGCCGGATGCGGCCCTGCCCGATCAGAACGTGTGACGCACGCCGAGCGCGAAGCCGGTCGACTTGGCGCCGCCAGCGGTCTGCGCCGGGCCCGAGCCGATCGTGAACGTCGAGCCGGTGGCCGCCGTACCGTCGTTGTCGAGCTGCGAGAACACGCCGTAGACCGTGGTGCGCTTCGACAGGTCGTAGTAGTAGCCCACGGCCATCTGCTTGGCGTCGAAGTCGCGCGCGCTGCTGCCTTGCGCGCCGTCGCTCTGCACGTACGAGAAGCGCAGCGTGCCGGCACCCATCGCGAGGGCACCACCGATGAGGGCGGTCTTCTGGTCGCGGTTCTGGAAGTCGCGCTGGCTGTACTGGGCGATCAGCGTGAAGGCACCCATCGCGAACGAACCACCGATGTTGGTGTCGGTGTAGTCGTCGGCGAGGCCGCCATCGCTCGGGGTCTGGCCGTAGGCGACGGCCACGTTCACCGGGCCACCGGAGTAGCCGAGGCGGACGCCCTGGTACTTGTTGCCGACCGTCGTGCCTTCACCGGCAGCAACCTGAACCTGACCGTACAGGCCACCCGCGGCGGGCAGGAAGTAGCCGACCGTGTTGTTGGCGCGGACCAGCGTGGTCGCGCCCGAACCCAGCGTCGACACGAGGTTCAGCATCGAGCCCGGGCCGTTCGTGCCGAACGGGTCGAACACGGTGTAGTTCCAGAACGACGGGGTGTAGTCGCGGCCGAGGCGGATCTCACCGAAGCCGCCCATCAGGCTGACCGTCGAACGACGCTGGAAGTCGAAGCCGCCGCCGGCCGATGCGCCGCTGCCGACGTCGTTGTTCATCGCGCCTTCGAGCCAGAAGCCGGCACGCAGGCCGCCGCCCAGGTCTTCCACGCCGCGGAAGCCGAGCCGGTTGCTGTTGTACTGGTTCGAGCTCAGCAGGTTCGTCTTCTGGCTGCCGTTCTTGACGTTGACATAGGCGAGGTCAACGATGCCGAACAGGGTGACCGACGATTGGGCAGAAGCCGCACCCGCAAACGCCGTCAGCGCAGCCAGGGCGAGCAGAGATTTTTTCATTGCAGAGATCTCCTAGGTTGAACAAGAGGTCCCGATCGGGGAGGTCACCCGGGGGTGTCGGGACTGCGGGGCTCGGACGGGGATCCGACGAAGAACCGACGGCCCACTGGGCTGATCAGGCCAACCTCCTCAGCGGAAGTTGAAGCTATTGCACCAGAGCGCTGTGACGCTTGCCAACAAGCGGCCCAGAAAAGCCGGCCGGATGTTGTCTGGCAACAACGCGACACAGCGGCCTCTCAGTGGGAACCCGGGGCTCGCGCGGCGCGCCCTGCGTGGGTCGATGTCGCGCCTTATGGGCTATCCTGGATTGACATGACTCCGATGGACCGCTTCCTGATCGGCCTGGACTCCGCGCTGCGAACCGTGGCCGGGCACGCGCACAGTGCGCGTCCCTATCCGCCCGCCGCCGCCGGTGTCACGGCGGACGAGGATCTCGACCGCTCCTCGCGCCGCCTCAGCGGCGCGCTGATGAGGGTGAACCACGTTGGCGAGGTCTGCGCGCAGGCGCTCTACCAGGCGCAGGCGCTCACGGCGCGCGACGAGCCGCTGCAGCGGCAGATGGAGCGGGCCGCCCGCGACGAGACGGACCATCTCGCATGGACCGAGCGGCGCTTGGAGGAACTCGGCGAACGGCCGAGCCTGCTCAACCCGCTGTGGTACGCGGGAGCGTTCGGCATCGGGCTCGTGGCCGGACGGGCCGGGGATGCCGTGAGCCTCGGTTTCGTCGTCGAGACCGAGCGCCAGGTGGAGCAGCACCTGGCCACGCACCTCGAGCGCCTGCCGGAATCCGACCGCCGCTCGCGCGCGATCGTCGCCCAGATGAAGGCCGACGAGAGCCGCCACGCGGCTGATGCACTCGGAGCCGGTGCCAGCACGTTGCCGTGGCCGGTCCGCAGCCTGATGCGGCTGGCGGCCAAGGTGATGACGAGCACCGCGCATTACGTCTAGCGTCGAGGGACCCTCGAGCGCCGTCATGCCCGCGCCTTCGCGGCGTCAGTGGCCTTCGCCGCGCAGGCCGCACGTGCGGCGAGCCGCGCCGTTCAGGCCTCGAGCAGTTCGAAGCTCGTCTCGATCGACGCCGTCTTGCCCAGCATGATGGTGGCGGAGCAGTACTTCTCGTGCGACAGGGCGACGGCCCGTTCGACGGCGGCGGCCGGCACGCCTCGCCCGCTGACAACGAAGTGCATGCGGATCCGCGTGAAGACCTTCGGGTCCTCGCTCGCCCGCTCGGCCTCGAGCTTGACCTGGCAGGACCGCACGTCGTGGCGTCCACGCTTGAGGATGAGCATCACGTCGTAGGCCGTGCAGCCCCCCGCGCCGGCCAGCAGCGTCTCCATCGGGCGCGGCGCGAGGTTGCGTCCCCCCCCGTCCGGTGCGCCGTCCATCGTCAGCACGTGCCCGCTGCCGGTCTCGGCCACGAAGGCCATGCCCAGGCCGGCGGCCCAATGAACCGTGCATTCCATCGTTGCGCTCCTGCGTCTGTCCTTGCTGTGCGTTGACTCAACTCAAGATCCCGTGCCGGCGGCCTCGCCGACACTGGCTCGGTCGCGTCTCGTCGCGTTCGGATATTGCGCTGCAGCAAACGGGTGATAGACTGCGCCGCATGGGTTGCCGCACGACGGAACCCGCCGATTGTCTCCTCCACCTCCAACAAGGGTGGATTGGGCCCGGTCCGCAAGGTCCGGGCCCTCTTTTTCGCCCCGCTTCGGCGCGAGCGACGCGCGACCGACGAGCGAGGCGCGCCATGATCGGCACGCAGTGCTCGCACTAAGATCGCCGCCCGCTGAACGGCTCGCCTGAGCCGGGTGCTTGCACCGTCGAGGTGCGAGCATCGATCAGCTTCCGCCAGCCAGTCCGGATCGATCGTGCCGACCCCAGCAAGAGCCAAGCCCAAGGATCCCGTGCCCGCCGAGCTGCCGCCGGCGGCAGCGCTGTCGGCCAAGGGCCGCCGCATCGCGGCCGAGTACCTGCAGCGCATCCTGACGGCCCGCGTCTACGACGTGGCCCGCGAGACGCCGCTGGAGCCTGCGCGCGCGTTGTCTCGCCGGCTCGGCAATCACGTGCTTCTCAAGCGGGAGGACCAGCAACCCGTCTTCAGCTTCAAGCTGCGTGGCGCCTACAACAAGATGGCCCGGCTCGATGCGGCGGCACTCGAGCGCGGTGTCATCTGCGCATCGGCCGGCAACCATGCGCAAGGCGTGGCGCTGGCGGCCAGGCGCCTGGGCTGCCGGGCCGTCGTGGTGATGCCCGTGACGACGCCCAAGCTCAAGGTCGACGCGGTGCACGCCCTCGGCGGCGAGGTGGTGCTGCAGGGCGACAGCTACTCCGATGCCTACGCCCATGCGCTGCAGCTGCAGGCCCGCGAGGGGCTGACCTTCGTGCACCCTTTCGACGACCCCGACGTCATCGCCGGCCAGGGCACGGTGGCGATGGAGATCCTTCGCCAGCACCAGGGGCCGCTCGACGCGGTGTTCGTGGCCATCGGGGGCGGTGGCCTGGCTGCGGGTGTGGCCGCCTACGTGAAGGCGCTGCGCCCCGAGGTGCGCATCATCGGCGTGCAGACCGTCGATTCCGACGCCATGCGCCGGTCGGTGCAGAGCGGCCGGCGCGTCATGCTGGCCGATGTCGGGCTGTTCTCCGACGGCACGGCGGTCAAGCAGGTCGGTGCCGAGACGTTCCGCGTCGTGCGCGAGCTGGTCGACGACTACGTCTGCGTCGACACGGACGCAGTCTGCGCCGCCATCAAGGACGTGTTCCAGGATACGCGCAGCGTGCTCGAGCCGGCCGGTGCGCTGCCGGTGGCGGCGATCAAGCAGTATGCGGAGGCGCACCGGCTGAAGGGGCGCACCTTCGCCGCCATCACCTGCGGCGCGAACATGAACTTCGACCGTCTGCGCTTCGTCGCCGAGCGGGCCGAGGTCGGCGAGCACCGCGAGGCGCTGTTCGCGATCACCGTGCCCGAGGAACGCGGGTCCTTCAGGCGCTTCTGCGAGCTGATCGGCCCGCGGTCGGTGACCGAGTTCAACTACCGCATCAGCGACGAGCGCGTCGCGCACCTGTTCGTCGGCCTGTCAATCAGCCGGCGGGACGAGGCCGATCGCATTGCGCGCCACTTCGCGCGGCACGGCTTCGCCACGGTGAATCTCACGGACGACGAGCTGGCCAAGGAGCACGTGCGTCACATGGTCGGCGGGCGCAGCGAGCTGGCTCAGGACGAGCGGCTCTTCCGTTTCGAGTTCCCGGAGCGGCCCGGGGCGCTGATGCGCTTCCTGGCGACCATGCACCCGGGCTGGAACATCAGCCTGTTCCACTACCGCAACCAGGGTGCCGACTCCGGCCGGGTGCTGGTGGGCCTGCAGGTGCCCGCTGCCGACGAGCGTGGATTCGCCGCCTTCCTGCGCACGCTGGCCTATCCGTTCGTCGAAGAGACCGACAATCCGGTCTACAGGCTCTTCCTCCGGTAGAGGACAAACGCCGCCCGGGCTCGCTAGACTCGCCGCTCATGGCCGCCGCCCGCTCCCTCGTCAACCCGACCTCGAACCCGGCGCTCGAGCGCGCGCTGCGCGAGAAGCTCGTGCGTCGCCAGGAAGCCGGCGGCGCCCTCGGCGAGCTGGAACCGCTGGCGGTGCGCATCGGTCTGATGCAGAACACGCTCAAGCCGCGCCTGCGCGAGCCGCAGATGATGGTGTTCGCCGCCGACCACGGCGTCGCCGTCGACGGCGTCGACTTCGGCAGCGTGCGCAACCGTGGCACGAGCGAGACCGTGCGCAAGCTGATCACGAACCAGCTGCCGCTGACGGTGTTCGCGCGCGCGCAGCAGATGAGCGTGACCGTGGTCGACTGCGGCATGGCCGACGACCCCCCGGTGCACGACCGCCTGCTGCTGCGCAAGATCGCGCACGGCACGCGCAACACGCGCGTGGCGATGGCGATGACGCTCGAGCAGGCGCATGCGGCGATGCGCGCCGGCATGGAGATCGGCGACAAGCTGCGCGGCAACGCCACCGTGCTCGCCGGCGTGGGCGTGGGGGCGCACGAGAGCGCCTCGCTCGTGCTGGCGCGCCTCAGCGACAGCCCGCTGCGCGACCTCATCATCAGCGGCCCCGACATGGACACCGGCCGCCTGACGCACCTGATGGCGGTGCTGATGGCGGCCATGGCTCGACATCGTGACATCACCGAGCCGGTCGAGGTGCTGGCGGCGTTCGGCGGCTTCGAGGTCGCGGTGATGGTGGGCGTCATCCTGATGGCTGCGAGCAAGCGCCACCTGCTGATGATCGACGGCGTGCCCGCCTGCGCGGCCCTGATGGTGGCATCGCGCATCGCGCCGGCGGTCACGGACTACTGCGTCTTCTGTCGCAGCCACCACCACCGCGGCCTCGACCAGGCGCTGCACCTGTTCAGCGCCTCCGCGTTGCTGGAGATCGGCATGGAAGCCACCGACGGCACGGGCGCCACGCTGGCCTGGCCGCTCGTGCGCAGCGCGGCGGCCCTGCTCACGGAAGTGGCCGATGGCGAGGAGGCGGGTGCGCTTGGGGCCGATGCGCTCGACGGCGAACCCGAGCCCTTCACGCCCGATCCGCACGAGGAGATCGAGATGTCCTCGATCTTCGGCCCGCGGCTCTACTGAGGGCCGGAGGGCGCGAGCGCCAGATCGCCACCGCTGCAGCCCAGGCGCGCGGTGGCGGGCCGGCGCGAAGCACCGCGGCCCGAGACCGTTGCGCAAGCGCAAGAAGGTGCTTGCGCCGGTAACACCGAAAGGTGCTGGCCGGGGCCAGCGAGGAAGTACGCCGGATCAGCGGATCTGCGGCTGCTGTGGCCCGGGCGTCGCCGGCATCGGCACCACCTGGCCCGCCGCCGGGCCGCCGCCGGGCATGGTCGGCTGCAGCGGTTGCAGCTGGGCCGGCGGCGCCGGCGGCACGACCGAAGGCGCGGTCGGAGGCAGGCCGCGCCGAGGCGTAGGCACCACCTGCGGCGGCGCCGGGGCAGGTGCCGCCGGCGCAGCGCGCACCGGCGCCGGCACCACGGCACCGGCCGATCCGGCGCCGGGCAGCGTGCCCGTGGCAGCAGCCGCAGGCGGCGGGATGTTCAACGCAACGGCCACCTTGCCGCCCGCCGGACCGAGGTCGGCGCCACGCAGGCGGATGGCCTGCACCACGTTATCGCCGTCGACCACCGCACCGACGCGGTACGCCTTGGCGGGCTTGCCGTCCACGGCGATCAGCGCGACGCCGCCGCGCGCCGTTTCGCTGCCGCGAGGCGCCACCACGCCGACGAGCTGGAACCGCGCGTCGGCGGGCGCGCTTTCGAGCGATTCCCCGGCGGCCGGGTCGACCGGCGGCGGCGCGTCGGCGCCGAGGACGCGCGTGATGTCGCCGCGCGGCAGCTGCGACTGCATGGCCACCGACACCTGCGGCGGCGCGCTCGGAGCCGTGACGAACAGTTTCAATCCCCAGGCCGCGGCGCTCGCCGCCACGAGGGCCCATACGAGGAAAGTAACCCATCGCGCTGACATGCGGCCATTATCATTCACGCCCCTTCGCCGCGACGTATCAAAACTCTCGCGGTCCTTGCACAGATCGCGTTTGCGCCATGACGAAAAGCCCCCTTTGCCGCCGTTCCGTCGCCGCCTTCCAGGGCCGGTCGAAATCGCGCGGCTTCACCCTCATCGAGCTGATGGTGGTGCTGGTGATCATCGGCGTGCTGGGCGCGCTCATCGTCCCCAACTTCCTCGACCGTGCCGACGAGGCCCGCGTCACCGCGGCACGCACCGACGTCAACAACCTCGTGCAGGCCTTGAAGCTGTACCGGCTGGACAACCAGCGCTACCCGAGCACCGAGCAGGGGCTGGATGCGCTCGTGCGCAAGCCCACGGCGGGCGCCATTCCGCCGAACTGGAAGCCGTACCTCGACAAGCTGCCGTCCGATCCCTGGGGGCGGCCGTACCAGTTCCTGAACCCGGGTGTGAAGGGCGAGATCGACGTGTTCAGCTTCGGAGCCGACGGCCAGCCCGGCGGCGAGGGCAAGAATGCCGATGTCGGCTCGTGGCAGTGAAAGCCCGCGCCGCCCGCTTCGGCGGGCCGGCTGGCGGGTGCCGCCGCGAGCTTTCCGCGGCTTCACGCTGATCGAGTTGCTGGTCGTCCTGGTGCTGGTGGCCATCGGCGCCGGCATCGTGAGCCTGGCCCTGCGCGACGGCGCGGCGACGCGTCTCGAGGAAGAGGGCGCGCGCCTGGCGGCGCTTCTGGAGGGTGCGCGCGCCGAGGCGCGGGCGGCCGGGGTGCCGGTGTACTGGGTGCCGAAGTCGGTCGAACGGTCCTCGTCGTCGTCGGCCGGCGACGAGGCCTCGAGCGCCGAAGACGAGGCCTTCCGTTTCGTCGGCCTGCCCGCCAGCGTGAACATGCCTCGCCACTGGCTCGAGCCGCGCGTCACGGCGCAGGTGGTCGGCGGCGGCGGCAAGGGCCTCGTGCTCGGCCCCGATGCGATCGTGCCGCCGCAGCGTGTCGTGCTGAGCCTCGACGACCGCCGCATCGAGGTCTCCACGGACGGGCTCGCGCCCTTCGCCGTGAACCTCGCTGCCGACGGCTCCGCGGCGGGAGGGGGCCAGTGAGCCTGGGCCCGGCGGCATCGCCGCGTGCCCGGGTGCGCCCCCGCGGCTTCACGTTGCTCGAGGTCCTGGTGGCGATCGCGATCGTCGCGATCTCGCTGGCGGCCGGCCTGCGTGCCGCGGGCGTGCTCACCGACAACGCGGCGCGGCTGGCCGAGGTGACTGCGGCGCAGTGGTGCGCCGACAACCAGCTGACCGCGTTGCGTCTCGCGCGAGCCTTCCCGGGCGTGGGCGACGCGGACTTCCGCTGCGAGCAGCTGGGCCGCTCCTACGAGGGCAAGCTCGTCACGCGGCCGACGCCGAACCCGAACTTCCGCCGTGTCGACGCGGTGATGCTCGACGAGTCCGGCCACGTGCTGGTGACCCTCTCGACCGTGCTGGGGCGCCTGTGACGGGGGCTGTCGCGAGGCGGCGCGCGCGGGGCTTCACCCTCGTCGAGGTACTGGTGGCCATGCTGATGATGGCCATCCTGTCGACGATCACCTGGCAGGGGCTGGACAGCATCCTGCGCGCGCGCGACGGCAGCAAGGCCGCCCTCGATCGCACGCAGCGCCTGGCCACCGTGATCGTGCAGTGGGAGCAGGACCTGCAGGCGCTGCACGAGACGCAGGCCGTGCCCGCGCTGCACTTCGACGGTCGCACGGTGCGCATGACGCGCCGCGCCGTCGGTGGGGTGGCGCTGGTCGCCTGGACGTTGCGCTCCGGCCGGTGGCAGCGCTGGGTCGGCCCGACCAGCACGCGCCTGGCCGACCTGCAGGAGGCATGGATCGCCAGCCAGGGCCTGCTCGGCAACGAGCCCGGCCACCTGACGCTGGCAGAAGGCGCCGGCGAGTGGCAGATCTACTTCCATCGCGGCGGCGCGTGGACCAATGCGCAGTCCACGGGCGACGCCGTGGCCGCGCCCGTCACGCCCGGCGTCCGCGGGGCCGGCGCGGTCGAGGCGCTGCCGGCGGCCGTGCGGCTGGTGCTCACGCTCGACGGCAAGACGCTCACGCGCGACATCGCGCTCGGGCCATCGGGGTGAGGCCGATGAGCGCGCCGACCTCGCGTCTTCGCCGGTTGCGGCCGCCTGCGCGGGGTGCGGCCATCCTGCTGGCGATGGTCATCCTCACCATCGTGGCCACCATCGCCTCGGGCATGGTCTGGCAACAGAACCGGGCCGTCCAGGTCGAGGCGGCGGAACGCGCGCGGGCGCAGTCGGCCTGGATCCTGGCCGGCGCGCTCGACTGGGCGCGCCTCATCCTGCGCGAGGACGACCGCGTCAACCAGCAGCGGCAGCGCAATGGCCAGCTGCCCTACGACGGCCTCGACGAGCCCTGGGCCACGCCGCTGGCGGAGGCACGCCTGTCGGCCTTTCTCGCCGCCGACCGCGACAACAACGCCGACGGCGGCCCCGAGGCCTTCCTGGCCGGCAGCATCGTCGATGCCCAGTCGCACTGGAACCTGCGCAACCTGATCGCCCCGGACGGCAAGATCGTGCCTGCCGAGCTGGAAGCGCTGCGCACCCTCGTCGACCTGGCCGGCGCGCCGGTCGACGCGGCCGAGCGCATCGCCGGCGCGCTGCGCGATGCCTGGGCTCCCTCCGCCGAGGCCGCCGGCGCGCGGGCGCGGCCCGTCTCGCCGGCGCGGCTGGCCGACCTCGCCTGGCTCGGCATCGAACCGGAGACGGTGGCCCGCCTGGAGCCCTGGGTGACGCTGCTGCCGGTGCGGACACCCGTGAACGTGAACACCGCGTCGCGCGAAGCCATCGTGGCCGCCATCGACAAGCTGGACCTCGGCACCGCCGAGCGCATCGTGCAGCAGCGCCAGCGCCAACCCTTCGAATCGCTGGAGATGGTGCGTGCGCAGCTGCCCCCGAACACGCCGCTCGATGCCGCGCGCGTGTCGGTCACCTCGCGCTGGTTCGTGATTTCCGGCCGCCTTCGCCTGGACGAGCGCGTCCTCGAGGAACGCTCGCTCGTCGAGCGGCGCGACGCCGACGTGGTGGTGCGCCGGCGTGAACGAATCAACCTGACCGAGCCGCGCTGACGGCGACAATATCCGGTCGTCCCGGCCGAGCCCAGGAACCCTTCCAGAGCCATGTCCGTTCTCGCCATCGTCCTCGCGCCTCGCGACCGCATCGCGGCCCAGTCGGGCGGCGATGCCAGCTCCGGCGTGCGCGTGCCGGACGATTTCTCGTTCGTCTACAGCGCCGACGGCACGGTGGTCAGCCAGGTCGGGCGCACCGCGGCCTCGCTGCTGCCCAAGGCCGACCGCGTGATCGTCGTGCTCGCCGATGCCGACGTGAGCTGGCATCGCATCAAGGTGCCGAAGGCGCCGCCGGCCAAGCTGCGCGCGGCCCTGATGGGCATCCTCGAGGAAACGCTGCTCGACGACGAAGGGGCCGTGCATCTCGTGCTGGCACCGGGCGGCCAGGCCGGCCGCACGGGCTGGGTGGCGGTGACGCACAAGCCCTGGCTGACGGCGGTGCTCAACGCGCTGGAGGCCGCCGGCACCGACGTCGAGAAGGTCGTGCCGTCCAGCGCCCCGGTGGCCCAGCCCGTCGGCCACTTCTTCATCGACGAGTCCGGCGATGGCAACCAGGGCAGCATCTACCTCGTCTTCGCCCGCAAGGACGGCGTCAACTGCGTCAACCTCGATGGCGCGCTCGCCAAGAGCCTGATCCTCGGTGCCGGCGAGCTGGCCCGCTGGACGGCCACGCCGGCGGCCGCGCCGCACGCCGAGCGCTTCCTGGGCACGCGCGTCGCCGTGCTCACCGAGGCCGAGCGCGCGATGCTGGCCTGCCGCGGTGCCACCAACCTGCGCCAGTACGAGCTGGCGCCGCGCCATCGCGGCATGCGCGCCCTGCGAGAGATGGGCCGGCGCTTCATGCTTCCCGAGTGGCGCGCGGTGCGCTGGGGCCTCGTGGGCCTGCTGGCCATGCAGCTGATCGGCCTGAACGCCTATGCCTGGCACCAGGAGCGCGTGCTCGAGCGCAAGCGCGAGGCGATGAACGAGACGCTGCGCTCCGCCTTCCCGGGCGTGCGCACTGTGCTCGACGCGCCGCTGCAGATGCAGCGCGAGACCGACCGCGCGCGTGCGCTGGCCGGCCGCCCCGGCGAAGGCGACTTCGAGTCGCTGCTCGGTGCGGCGGCGGCGGCGTGGCCCGATGGTGCCGGCCCGTCGCCCACGGTGCGCTTCGAGCCGGGCAAGCTGACACTGGCCGCGCCCGGCTGGGGCGAGGCGCAGATCAGGCAGCTGCGCGAACGACTCGCCGCGGCCGGGCTGGCGGCCGAGTTCGCCGAGGGGCGCGTCGTGATCACGCGCCGGACGGGCACCCGATGAGCGCGGCAGGCCACCCCCCCGGGCCCGTCGACGAGAACCCAGCACGGAGCGATCGCCGGTGAGCGAGAACACCCCCGAATCCCTGGCGGCGGCGGCGCGCGTGCCGCGCGAGCTGCTGCGCCAGTGGTGGCAAGGGCTGGCGCTGCGCGAGCGCCGGCTGATCGGCAGTGCCGCCGTGCTGGTGGCGCTGGCCCTGCTGTGGTGGGTGGCGCTGGCTCCGGCGCTGCGCACGCTTCAGCGGGCGCCGGCGCAGATCGACGCCGCCGAGGCGCAGTTGCAGGTCATGCAGCGGCTCGCGGCCGAGGCGCGCGAGTTGCGCGCCGTGACGCCGGTGCCCGCCGACCAGGCCGGCAACGTGCTCAAGGCGGCCACGGCGCGGCTGGGCGACAAGGGCCGGCTCTCGGTGCAGGGTGATCGGGCCGTGCTGACCGTCGCCGGCGTGAGCAGCGTCGCGCTGCGCGACTGGCTCGCCGAGGCGCGCTCCGGTGCGCGCGCGCGGACGATCGAAGCCAACCTCTCGCGCGGCAGCACGGGGCTGACCGGCACCGTCGTCGTCGGCATGGGGGCCGGGTCGTGAATCGCTGGCTGGTCCTCGGCACGTCGCTCGGCGCGCTTGTCGCGCTGATCGTGTTTGCGCCGGCGGCCTGGCTGGCCGGCCTCGTGGCCGGGCTCAGCGGCGGCTACTTCATCCTCAGCGATGCCCGCGGCAGCGTGTGGTCGGGCTCGGCCGTGCTGGTGCTCACCGGTGGCGAGGGCAGCCGCGACGCGAGCGCGCTGCCCGGCCGCCTGCACTGGAGCGTCGGCACCGACGGGCTCGCGGCGGCGGTGCGCCTGCGGCACGCCTGCTGCCTCACGGGCGAGCAGCGCCTTCGCATCGTGCCCGGCCTCGGCCGCCTGCGCATCGAGCTGCTCCCCTCCGGCGGCGGTGGCCCGCTCGGGCAATGGCCCGCGGCATGGCTGAGCGGGCTCGGCACCCCGTGGAACACGCTTCAGCTGTCCGGTGCGCTGCAGTTGAGCTCGCCGGGCATCGTGCTCGAGAACGCCAGCGGGCGCTGGACCTTCAGCGGCCGTGCCGACCTCGAACTGCAGTCGCTGGCCTCGCGCATCTCCACGCTCGACATCCTCGGCAGCTACCGCCTCACGCTGGCCGGCGACGGCGCCCAGCGTGAAGGCACGAGCGTGCTGCTCACCACCACCGCCGGAGCGCTCCAGCTGAGCGGCAACGGCCAGTTCGCCGCCGGGCGGCTGCGTTTTCGCGGGCAGGCGAGCGCGGCGCCCGGCTCGGAGGCGGCGTTGAACAACCTGCTGAACATCATCGGGCGGCGCCAGGGCGCGCAGTCCGTCATTTCGATCGGATGACCATGAAGCGACGCTTGCCCACTACCGGGGGCCCGGCTGCCCTCCAGGCCGCGCCCGCGGCAATGCCCTGCAGCCGGACCCGCGACGCGCTGCCGCGGCTGGCGCGCCCGCTGCTCGGCGTCGCCTTCGCGAGCGTGTGTGCCGGCGTGCTCGTCAGCGCACCGGTCGCGGCGCAGTCTCCGGCGGCGTCGGCACCGGCACCTGCGCGGGCCGCGCCGGCCCGGGGGCCCCGGGCGGCCACGGTCACGGTCAACTTCGTCAACGCGGACATCGAGGCGGTGACACGCGCCTTCGCGGCGATGCTCGAACGGCCGATCGTCGTCGATCCCCGTGTGCGCGGCCAGATCACCGTCTACAGCGAGCAGCCGCAGACCGTGCCCCAGGCCTACGCCAGCTACCAGTCGGCGCTGCGCGGGCTCGGGTTCGCGGTGGTCGAGAACAGCGGCCTGCTGAAGGTCGTGCCGGAGGCCGACGCCAAGCTGCAGGCGGGCACCGTCTCCGTGGGCTCGGTGCCGCAACGCGGCGAGCAGGTCATCACCCAGATCTTCCCGCTGCGGTACGAGAACCCGAACAACCTGGTGGCGGTGCTGCGGCCGCTGATCACCGCGAACAACACGATCAACGCCAACCCGGGCAGCAACTCGCTGGTCATCACCGACTACGCCGACAACCTGCAGCGCCTGAGCCGCATCATCGCCGCGCTCGACCAGCCGCCCGGCACCGACGTCGAGATCATCCCGCTGCAGCACGCGGTGGCCGCCGACCTGGCGCCGCTCGTGCAGCGCCTGTCGGACGGCGGCGGCGTCGGCGTGCCCGGCGTGCCGGCGGCGGTGGGGGGCGGAACGACGACGGTGATCGCCGATTCGCGAGCCAACGCGCTCATCGTGCGCGCACCCAACGCCGCCCGGCTGGCGCAGGTGAAGGCCAACATCGAGCGCCTGGACCGGCCGACCAACCTGATCGGCGCGGGCGGCGGGATGTGGGTCGTGCACCTGAAGAACGCCGACGCGGTGAAGCTCGCGACGGTCGTGCGCGCCGCGTTCAGCGCGCTCGGCGGCGCACCGGGTGCCGGAGGCGGCGCGGTCGCGACGCCGGCCACGCCGGTGGCGACCGCAGCGCCCGTGCCGGCCGGCGCGACGCAGGCCACGTCGCCCGTGGCGGCCTCGGCGTCGCCGTCCACGGGCGGCTTCATCCAGGCGGACCCCGCGACCAACTCGCTCATCATCACGGCGCCCGAGCCCCTCTACAAGCAGGTGCGCGCGCTCATCGACCAGCTCGACACGCGCCGCGCGCAGGTCTACATCGAGAGCATGATCGTCGAGGTCGACGGGGCCGACGGCGTCGACCTCGGCTTCCAGTGGCAGGGCCTGCTCGGGCAGAGCGGCGACCGCTGGGGCGCGGGCGTCGGCACGAACTTCGGCAGCACCGGGAACATCATCGGCATCACCGGTGCTGCCGCAACCGGCAACGCCGCCGCCGCGGTGTCGCAGATCGGGCAGGGCCTGAACATCGCGCTGCTGCGCAACTACGGCGGCGTCTACTCGCTGGCCGGCATCCTGCGCGCGCTGCAGTCGCAGACGACGACCAACGTCGTCAGCACGCCGAACCTGATCACGCTCGACAACGAGGAGGCCAAGATCGTCGTCGGCGAGAACGTGCCCTTCATCACCGGCCAGTTCACGCAGACCGGCGGCGCCACCACGAACCCCTTCCAGACGATCGAGCGCAAGGACGTCGGCATCACGCTGCGCATCCGGCCGCAGATCGGCGAGAACGGCGCCATCCGCATGGTCATCTTCCAGGAGCAGAGCAGCGTCAAGAGCGACGTCGCGGCGGGCACCAGCAACGCCGGCCCGTCGACGACGAAGCGCTCCATCGAGGGCACGGTCACCGTCGACGACGGGCAGATCCTCGTGCTCGGCGGCCTGATCGAGGACCGCTACGAGACCACGCGCAGCAAGGTGCCGCTGCTGGGCGACATTCCGGTGGTCGGCGGCTTGTTCCGGAGCGAGTCGCGCACGCGCAAGAGGACGAACCTGATGGTCTTCCTTCGCCCGGTGGTGATGCGCGACGCGGAGGCGAGCACGCGCTTCTCCGTCGACCGCTACGACCAGATGCGCTCCCGCCAGCAGGAGGCGCAGCCCCGGCCGAGCCCGGTGCTGCCGATCAACTCGGCGCCTGTCATCGGCCCGGCCCGGCCCGGGCCGGTGGACACGGTGCCCGTCGATGGGTCGCCGGCCCATCCCAAGGCACCCTGACCCGGCTGCCGGCCAGACCGCACAGGAGAACCCGCGATGGGAGCCCGCCACCCGCTGCCGTATCCGTTCGCCAAGGCCCACACGATGCTGCTCGAGGACGACGGCGAGCAGCTCGTGCTGTGGGCGGGCGAGAACACGTCGCCGTCGGCACTGGCCGAGGTGACGCGCCTCTTCGACGTGCGTCGCTTCGAGCGCGAGCCCGAGGGCACGCTCGGCCAGCGCATCGCCGAGGCCTACGCCGGCGGCGAGGGCAGTGCCGCCGCGGTGATGGGCGAGGTGGAAAGCGGCGTCGACCTCAGCCGCATGATGCAGGACCTGCCCGCGGTGGAAGACCTGCTCGAGGCCGCCGACGACGCGCCGATCATCCGCATGCTCAACGCGCTGCTCACGCAGGCCGCGAAGGACGGCGCGAGCGACATCCACATCGAGCCCTACGAGCGCAGCTCCTCGGTGCGCTTCCGCGTCGACGGCTCGCTGCGCGAGGTGGTGCAGCCCAACCGCGCGCTGCACGCGGCGCTGATCTCGCGCCTGAAGATCATGGCCGAGCTCGACATCGCCGAGAAGCGCCTGCCGCAGGACGGCCGCATCTCGCTGCGCATCGGCGGCCGCGCCATCGACGTGCGTGTCTCGACGCTGCCTTCGGCGCATGGCGAGCGCGCCGTGCTGCGCCTGCTGGACAAGACCGAATCGAAGTTCACGCTCGAGGGCCTGGGCATGAGCGGCGACGTGCTGGCCGGGTTCTCGCGCCTGATCCAGCAGCCGCACGGCATCGTGCTCGTCACCGGCCCCACGGGCTCCGGCAAGACGACCACGCTGTACGCCAGCCTGCAGCGCGTGGACACCGCGACCACCAACGTGCTGACCGTGGAGGACCCGGTCGAGTACGAACTGCCCGGCATCGGCCAGACGCAGGTCAACCCGAAGATCGACCTCACGTTCGCGAAGGCGCTGCGCGCCATCCTGCGCCAGGACCCGGACGTCATCATGATCGGCGAGATCCGCGACTTCGAGACGGCGCAGATCGCGATCCAGGCGAGCCTGACGGGTCACCTCGTGCTGGCCACCGTGCACACCAACGACGCGGTAAGCAGCGTCACGCGCCTGGTCGACATGGGCGTCGAGCCGTTCCTGCTCAGTTCCAGCCTGCTTGGCACGCTGGCGCAGCGCCTCGTGCGCAAGCTCTGCCCGCACTGCAAGCGGCAGGCCGAGGACGGCCTGTGGCACCCGGTCGGCTGCAGCGAGTGCGGCCACACCGGCTACAAGGGGCGCACGGGCGTCTACGAGCTCATGACGGTGGAAGACAAGATGAGCCAGCTCATCCACCGCCGCGCCCCCGAGAACCAGCTCTTCGCGCAGGCCGAGGCCAACGGCCTGAAGTCGATGCGCGAGGACGGCCAGCGCCTCATCGACGAGGGCGTCACCTCGCGCGAGGAGGTCCTGCGCGTGACGGGTGATTGAAATGGCCTCCGCCCGAAGCGCCTTCGGAGCCTCCCCCCCGGGGGAGCGCCGCCACCGGCCGGGCAGGAGCCCCGCCACGAACGGCGTACTTCGCGCCGATGCGCGGAGCGGCTGAATGCCCGCGTACAAGTTCGAAGCGCTCGACGAAGCCGGCAAGTCGCAGTCCGGCCTGCTCGAGGCCGACAACGCCAAGGCGGCGCGCGCACAGCTGCGTGCGCGCTCGCTGGTGCCGCTGGCCGTCAATCCGGTCGGCGTGGCCGCCAACGATGCCACCGGGGCATCGCGCTCGCGCTTCTCCCGGCGCGTCTTCAGCGCCAGCTCGCTCGCGGTATGGACCCGCCAGCTGGCCGGCCTGGTGGCGGCCGGGCTGCCGCTGGAGCGCGCCCTCTCGGCCCTCGGTGACGAGGCCGAGGACCCGCGCCAGCGAGAACTGGTCGCGCACCTCAAGAGCGAGGTGAATGCCGGCAGCCCCTTCGCGCGCGCGCTGGCGACGGCGCCGCGCGAGTTCGACGAGGTCTATCGCGCCGTCGTGGCGGCGGGCGAGCAGAGCGGCGCGCTGGGCACCGTGCTCGAGAAGCTCGCCGACGACCTCGAGGACCGGCAGGCGCTGCGCGCCAAGGTCACCGGCGCGATGATGTATCCGGCCATCGTGTCGCTGGTGGCGGTGCTCATCGTCATCGTGCTGATGACCTACGTCGTGCCGCAGATCGCCAACGTCTTCACCAGCTCGAAGCGCGCGCTGCCGACGCTGACCGTGGTGATGCTGGCGCTGTCCGCGTTCGTGCGCAACTGGGGCTGGGCGGTCGGCCTGCTCCTGGCCGGCGGCATCGCCGGCTACGTGGCGGCGCGGCGCAACGAGGCCTTCCGTCGCAGCACCGATGCCGCGTTCCTGCGACTGCCGCTGTTCGGCCGGCTGGCGCGGGGCTACAACGCGGCTCGCTTCGGAGGGACCCTGGCCATGCTCGCGGGCGCCGGCGTGCCGATCCTGAAGGCGCTGCAGGCGGCCGCGGAGACGGTCAACAACCGCGCGATGCGAGCCGACGCGCTGGACGCCCTGGTGCAGGTGCGCGAGGGTGCGTCGCTGGCATCGGCGCTGGCGGCGAAGCCGCGCTACCCGGGGCTGCTGGCGATGTTCGCGCGCCTGGGCGAGCAGACCGGCCAGCTGCCGACGATGCTCGGCCGCGCCAGCAACCAGCTCTCGGCCGAGGTGCAGCGACGCGCGATGTCGGCCGCGACGGTCATCGAGCCGCTGCTCATCGTCGTGATGGGGCTGGTGGTCGTGATGATCATGCTCGCGGTGATGCTGCCGATCATCCAGCTGAATCAGTGGGTGAAGTAAGGCTCCCGCGAAGCGCCTTCGGCGCCTCCCCCCAGGGGGCAAGGCCAGCGGGCCGGCAAAGCCGGATCCGCGGCGTTCGCTGGGCTGGCTCTCGCGTCTTGAACTGACCTGCGCGGCGGGTCAGCCGAGGGCGCGGCTGCGCCTGCGAAGCGCTACCGGAACAGGCCCAGGCGCTGCGCTTCGAGCGCAGCCTCGGCGCGCGAGCTCACGTTGAGCTTGCGGTAGATCTGCTTCACGTAGTCGGCGATCGTGTGCCGGCTCAGGCCGAGCTGCACGCCGATCTCGGGCAGCGTGTAGCCCTTGGCCACGCGCAGCAGCACCTCGCTCTCGCGGTCGGTGAGGCTCACGTGCGGCATCGGGTTGGCCGCCTGCGGCTTGGCCTTCTCGGTGAAGTAGGCCATCACGCGGCGCGCGATCGACGGCGACAGCGGCGGCTCGCCCTGGCTGATGCGCTGCAACTGCTCGGTGATCTGCTCGCGCGGCTGCTCCTTCAGGATGTAGCCGAAGGCGCCCGCCTGCAGGGCCGGGAAGAGGTGCTCGTCGTCGTCGTGGATCGTGACGATGACGCTCTGCGCCTCGGGCTGCAGGTCGCGCAGCTTGGTCACCACGTCGACGCCGCTGCCGTCGGGCAGGCCGAGGTCGATGAGGGCGAGGTCGAACCGCTGCGTGGCCACGAGCGACATCGCGTCCTGGATGCGCGCGGTCTCGCTGATGACGGCATCCGGGAAGACCTGCAGCACGAGCTTGCGCATCCAGGCGCGGATCTCCGGCAGGTCTTCGAGCAGCAGGATATGTTTCATCACGCGCATCCGCGGAGGGCGGCACCTGAGCGAGGGGTTGACGGCGATGTTATCGGCCGCCCCTGCGGACTCACGAGGCGCTCGTCGCCCGATCCAGCGGAAGCGTGAGGCGTATCACGGTCCCATATCCCGGTCCGGACTCGACCAGGCACTGTCCCTGCAACTGCTTCGCGCGGTTCTTCATGCTCGCGAGGCCGTGCCCCTTGTCCAGACGCGAGTCGACGTCCTGCTGCGCGATGCCGTTGCCGTTGTCCTGGATCACGAGCTGGAAGTCGCCGTCGGCGGTGGCGCAGGTCACCGAGCAGTGCGAGGCGCCGCTGTGCTTGATGATGTTGCTGGTGGCCTCGCGCAGGATGCGTGTCGTCTGCACGTAGGCCCGCGAGCTCAGCATCTGCGGCGCCTCGTCGGGGCTGCGCCACTCGCCCTCGATGCCGGCCTGGTTCAGGCGCGCCACGGTCTCCGCGCGCCAGTCGCCCATCGCGTCGGCCAGGCGCACCGGCCTTCCGGTGAGGCCGCGCACAGACAGGCGCATCTCCTCCAGCGCCTCGCGCGCGAGCGTCGAGATGCGGTCCGACTCGCTCGTGTGCACGATGGTCAGCAGCTTGGCGCCGAGGTCGTCGTGCAGGTCGGCGGCGATGCGCTTGCGTTCGCGCTCGGCGACCTGCTCGATCTTGTGGTCCGCCAGCTGGCGCATGTTGCGCTCGATCTCCTGAGTCGCATCGCGCACCCGCAGTTCGAGTTCGCGCTTGCTTCGCTCGAGCTGCTCGCGCGAGGCTTCGGCCTCGCGGCGCGCACGTCCGTGGTGCATCACGAGGCGCAGGCCGACGAAGAGCACGACGAGCGGCAGCCCGGCCGAGGCCAGCAGCCCGGGCACGACCTCCGCGCTGGCGTTGACGGCCGTGGCGTCGGCCAGCACGGCGAGCGTGGCCGCACCGAGCAGCAGCGCGATCGTCCAGCGCGTCTCGCCGCCGCCCGGGCGGCGCAGCAGCAACACGGCGGCCGCGCCGATCTCGAGCGCGAACACGGCGTACCAGAACAGCGCCAGCGCGTGCAGCCGCTCGGGGCCCGCGATCAGCAGCGACAGCGCCACCAGCGCGCACTGCACGGGCAGCCCCGCGTCCGCGTGCCTGAGACGCAGGCCGCGCGAGCGCAGCAGGAACTGCACGGCCGCCCAGGCGATGAACGCCAGCAGCACCAGAAGCATGAACTCGCTCAGGCGGTGCGACAGCGGCACCTCGCGCAGCCACAGGCGTGCGTCGAAGATGGCCAGCCCGACGCTGAGCGCGCCGAAGTAGGCGAGCTGGCTCTCGCGCCGGTTGACGTAGCCGAGCACGAACATGAAGCCGCCCATCAGCAGCAAGGTCGCGCTCGCCCCCTGCGCGAAGCCGACGGTCAGCAGCGTCTGGCGCGTGTGGTGCGCGGCGAGCGTGGCGTGCGGCCCCACCACCAGCTCCGACAGGCCGCCGGCACGCTGCGCCGAGCCCACTTCCGCGAGCCGGTGGCCGACGAGCTTGATGTCGATCTCGTTGCGGCCGTTCACCAGCAGCGCTGCCGGCAGGTTCACCAGCTGCGGGCGCGTGCAGTGGCTCGGCACCGGCTCGCGCATGCGTCCGCCGCTGGCCACGAGGTGTCCGTTGAGGTGCACCTGGTAGTTGGAGCAGGCACGCGCGATGTACAGCGCCAGCAGGTCGGTGGCCGGCCCGTCGGCCAGCCGTGCCGCGCGAAAGTCCATCGTCGCCCGGTACCACACGGTGCCCTGGAAGCCGGGCCGGCTGACGGACCAGTCGTCTGGCAGCGTCACTGCCTGCACCGGGGCAGGCACGGCCGGGAAGGCCGGCCCGTCACCGACGGCCACCACGGCGCTGCGCAGGACTTGCGTGTCCTCGAGGCTCTCGTCGAGTGCGCGCACCGGCAGCGTGCCCAGCAGCAGACCCAGGCCGGCCAGCGCGACGGCCAGGCGGCCGCCCGTGCCGGCCCGGGTGGCCGCGGCCCGCACCTGCCCCGGCATGCGCCGCAACGCCACCCCGGGCGACCACAGCAAGGTCGCCAGGAGCGCGAACGCGGACGCGACGAGCCATCGCGACGTGTCGCGAATGCGACCGCGCGCTGGCGCCGAGGATCGATCGGCGCCAGCGCGCGGCGTAGGGGTGCGAGGGCCGTGGGAGGGTGGGCGGGGCGAGATCAATGGCTCGAACGGCGGCGAACTCGACACCGGGTCATTGTTGCAGCCCACCCGTCGCGGCCCGCGCGGCTGTGGGGCAGGCGAGGGCCGGCACTGCGACAATTCTCCGCCCCGGGGCCCGCGTGCAGGCCCCGGGCCACCCCTGAGCCCGCCTTGATCCGCCGCCACCGCCTCGCCGAAGCCGACAGCCGCCGCCTCGCCAACCTCTGCGGTCCGCTGGACGCGCACCTGCGCCAGATCGAGGACAAGCTGGCCGTGCGCCTGGCACGCCGCGGCGCCGAGTTCCGCGTCGAAGGGGCGCGCGACGCCGTTCAGCGCGCGATCGCGCTGCTCGACCGCCTGCAGGAGCTGGCCGTGCGCCCGCTGGACGACGAGCGCCTGCGCCTGGCGCTCGTCGAGGCCGGTGCACCCGCCGCGCCGGCCGCGCGCGCCGCGGAGGCGCGGCCCCGCCGCAGCCGGGCCGGCGGCGAAGGGCAGGCATTCGAGCCGCCGGCCGCCGACGCGCCCATCGTGCTGCACACGCGCCATGCCGAGCTCGCCGGCCGCACGCCCAACCAGGTGCAGTACCTGCGCCAGATCCTCGGGCACGACATCACCTTCGGCATCGGCCCGGCCGGCACGGGCAAGACGTTCCTCGCCGTGGCGTGTGCCGTCGACGCGCTCGAGCGCCAGGGCGTGCAGCGCATCGTGCTCACGCGTCCGGCGGTCGAGGCCGGCGAGCGGCTCGGCTTCCTGCCCGGCGACCTGGCGCAGAAGGTCGACCCGTACCTGCGGCCGCTGTACGACGCGCTGTACGACCTGATGGGTTTCGACCGCGTCGCCAAGGCCTTCGAGAAGGGGCAGATCGAGATCGCGCCGCTGGCCTTCATGCGCGGGCGCACCCTCAACCACGCGTTCGTCATCCTCGACGAGGCGCAGAACACCACGCGCGAGCAGATGAAGATGTTCCTGACGCGCATGGGCTTCCGCAGCAAGTGCGTGGTCACGGGCGACGTGAGCCAGATCGACCTGCCGCGCGGCATGCCGAGCGGCCTCATCGAGGCGCGGCAGATCCTCGCCAAGGTGCGCGGCATCGCGTTCACCGACTTCACGGCCGCCGACGTCGTGCGCCACCCGCTGGTGGCGCGCATCGTCGAGGCCTACGAGCGGCAGCCCGCGGGCTCGCCGCGACAGAACCGGGGCGCGAGACCGGGCGCCGACGAACCGGGCCCGGACCGGCCCGCAGCGCCATGACACGTGCCGGAGCCCGGCCCACGCTCGAGCTCAGCCTGCAGTTCTCCGATGCGCGCCACCGCGCGCAGCTGCCTCGGCACCACGTGGCGCGCTGGATCCGCGCCGCGCTCGAGCACGATGCCCAGATCGCCGTGAGGATCGTCGATGCCGACGAGGGTCGCGCGCTGAACCGAGCCTATCGCCGCAAGGACTACGCCACGAACGTGCTCACCTTCGACTACGAGCGCGCACCGCGCGTCGTGGCCGATCTCGTGCTCTGCGCACCGGTGCTGCAAGCCGAGGCGGAGGCCGCCGGCGTGCCGCTGCAGGCGCACTACGCGCACCTGCTCGTGCACGGCACGCTGCATGCGCAGGGCTACGACCACGTGCGCGCCACCGACGCGCGGCGCATGGAGTCGCGGGAGAGCGAACTGCTAGTGGCGCTCGGCTTCGACGATCCCTACCGGCGCTGAAGCGGCGCGGGGCCGGCCCGCGCGCGCCGCGCGCTACTTGGTGCCGAACAGCCGGTCGCCCGCGTCGCCGAGCCCGGGGACGATGTAGCCGTGGTCGTTGAGCCGTTCGTCGATCGCGGCGGTGACGATCGGCACGTCCGCGTGGTGACGCCGCATGTTCTCGATGCCCTCGGGCGCCGCCAGCAGGCAGACGAAGCGGATGGACTTCGGCCTCGCCTCCTTCAGCCGGTCGACCGCGGCGACGGCGCTGTTGCCGGTGGCCAGCATCGGATCGAGCACGATCGCGTCGCGCTCCTCCATGCCGTGCGGCATCTTGAAGTAGTACTCGACGGCGCCCAGCGTCTTGGGGTCGCGGTACAGGCCGATGTGCCCGACGCGCGCGCCGGGCACCACCTCGAGCATGCCGTCGAGGAAGCCGCTGCCGGCGCGCATGATGACGACGAACACGGTCTTCTTGCCGTCGATCACGGGCGACTTCATCTTCGCCAGCGGCGTCTCGATCTCCACCAGGTGCGTGGGCATCTCGCGCGTCACCTCGTAGGCCATCAGCACGCTGATCTCGTGCAGCAGGCGGCGGAAGCTGTTGGTGCTGCGGTCCTTCTCGCGCAGCAGGGTCAGCTTGTGCTGCACGAGCGGATGGGTGATGACTTGCACGTGGGGATCTTGCGGGAGCATCGGACGGGCCTCGTGGGTGGATGCCGGCGGGCAGGCGGGTCGGCTGCACGTCATCGTGCCACAGGCGCACCGCCGCCGCGGCCGGCGGTGCGGCCCGCGCAGCGGATGGCGTCGCCGCCGCGAGACGGGGTGCCCGGCGCCGGCTCGACGGGCATGGCTGCCGGCGCAGGCCCGCCTCGCCGGCACGCCATCCCGCGGTTCGCGGCCGGGCTGCTTCAGGGTGCCGCGATGCGCGTGATCGCGCCGCGCGTCAGCACGTAGAGCGCACCGTCGCTCCCCACGAGCATGTCCACCGGCAGCCCGCCGACGCTGGCGAACGCGTAGGCGGCCTGGCCGTCGTCGCTGTCGAGCACGCCGACGAAGCGGCCGAGGAAGTCGGCGAAGAAGTATTTCCCTCGATACGCGGCCGGGAAGAGGCCCGCTCCGGCCGTGGGATAGAACGCGCCCCCGGCGATGGCCTGGCCGGTGAAGAAGCCGCCGGGGCCGGAGCCGGCCGGCGAGGCCGCCACGTGGCCGTAGGCGAAGATCGGTGCGGTCACGCCGGCCGTGACATTCGCCGGCCCCTCGGAGGCCGGCCAGCCGTAGTTGGCGCCGACGGCGCCGAGGTTGATCTCCTCCCAGGTCTCCTGGCCGACGTCGTTGATGTGCATGCGGCCGGTGCCCGGCTGGATCGCGAAGGTGAACGGGTTGCGCAGCCCGGAGGCCCAGACGAAGCGGCCCAGCCCGACCTGCGTGCCGGCGAACGGGTTGTCCGCGGGCAAGCCGCCGTCGTCGTTCAGCCGGAGCATCTTGCCGAACGGATGCGAGAGGTCCTGCGCCAGCGCGCCGTTGCCGTTGTCGCCCACGGCGACGTAGAGCTTGCCGTCGGCGCCGAACTTCATCGCGCCGCCGTTGTGGTTGGTGGCGAAGCTGGAGAGCGCGGGCAGGTCGAGGATGGGCGTCTCGGGGCCGGTCACGACGTCGCCGGTGGCGACGAAGCGGCTGACGCGGTTGTGGCGCACGCTGCCGTTGATGCGCGTGTAGTAGACGTAGACGAAGCGGTTGGTCGCGAAGTCGGGGTGCGTCGCCACGCCGACGAGGCCACGCTCGCCGCTGGCATCCACCGCGAGGCTGACGAAGGGCGATGCCAGCAGCACGCCGTTCTTGACCACGCGCAGGTTGCCGCCCTGCTCGGCCACGAAGAGGCGCCCGTCGCTCGCCTGCGCGAACGCGGTGGCGCTGGCGAGGCCGGCGACCCAGCTCTCGTCCTTCGTGAACCCCGCAGGCACCTCGCGGCCACCGCCGAAGCGCACGACCGCCGTCGACCAGGCCGAGCGATTGCCCGCGCCGTCGCGCCCGCGCGCGCGCAGCACGTGCTGCCCGCTCGCCCACTGGCCGGTGTCGATGTCCACCGAGTACGGCGCGCTCGTGTCCTCCGCACCCACGGCGACGCCGTCGACCTGGAACTCCACGGCGACGATGCCGGCGCCGGCCGCAGCGGTCGCGGCCAGCGTCACCGTGCCGGCCAGTGCGTCGGCCAGGTTCGCCGGCGAGGTGAGCGTCACCGTCTGCGCCGGAGGCTGGCTGCCGCCGTCGCCGCCGCCACCGCCGCAGGACAGCAGCACCGGCAGCGCGACGAGCATCCCCAGCCACGGCCGCGCCCACGCGGCCCGCCGGGCGGCCCACCTGGGCCGCGGCGGTCGCGGCGATTGCGGTGGACGCGCTGGCGATGCCGGCGACCGTGCCGGCAGGGAGGCAGGGATGTCTTCGCGCGGCATGGGCATCGTTCTCTCCTGGCAGGGGCCGGTCGTGCGGCGCGCCTCGTGCGGCATCGTAGCTCCGGGCACCGATCCGATGACCTGCGAAGTCATCGCGCCGCGGCGGCCGGCGCGGCACGATCACCCTCGATCGGACCCCTTCAGACCCACGAAGAAAAGGAACGTTCCACCATGAACGGCATCGACTTCCTCCCGCTGGCCGTCGGCCACATGATCGGCCTCGGAGCCATCGGCTCGTGCATCGGCGTCGGGCTGATGGCCAGCCGCTACCTCGAGGCGAGCGCGCGCCAGCCCGAGATGATGGAGCCGCTGCAGACCAAGGTGTTCCTGCTCGTGGGCGTGCTCGATGGCGCGTTCATCATCGCCACGGGCATCGGCCTGTGGTTCGCCACGGCGAACCCGTTCAAGGGCTGAGCAACCCGCCGCATGCGCCAGCGCGGGCGGGCGCAGCCCTTCGTCAGGCCGGCGCCGGCTCGGGCAACTGCGCCGCGACCGCGCGCAGCGTGGCCGCGGTGGGCTCGTCGGCGGGCAGCAGCGTCTCCACCGCCAGCTCCGAGAGCGTCACGTCGCGTGGCGCGCCGAAGACCGTGAGCGTGGTCAGGAACCGCAGCGTGCCGAGCGGCGTGTTCAGCACGAGCGGCACCGCGACGTCGGAGACCGCCGGCGCGGACTCCTCGTCGCCGGGCGGCCAGGGGGCGCTGCCCGGGGGCGGTGGCAGGGCGGCCAGCTCGGCGCGCAGTCGCTGCAGCTCGGGGTCGCCGGTGGCGGCCGACTGGCGGTCCAGCCGGTACAGCACGTAGTGCCGCCACGCCGGCAGGTTGTCGATCATCGGCGCCAGACCCTCGGGGTGCAGCGAGATGCGCAACACGTTGGCCGGCGGCTGCCGCAGCGCCGGGGCGACCCGCGCGATGAGCGGCGGCACGAGCCGGTTGTGGGCGACGAGGTTCCAGTGCCGGTCCACCGCCAGCGCGGGGTTGGGCTCGAAGGCGTGCAGCAGCCGCTGCAGCGCGCCGCGCGCCTGCGCCAGCCCCGGGTCGTCGAGCGGCCGCTCGGCGTACAGCGGCGCGTAGCCCGCGGCCACCAGCAGCGCGTTGCGCTCGCGCAGCGGCAACTCGAGCCGCGTTGCCAGCCGCAGCACCATCGCGCGGCTGGGCTGTGCCTTGCCGCCCTCGAGCCAGCTGAGGTGCCGCGCGGAAACGCCCGCGTCGAGCGACAGCGCCATCTGGCTCAGCCCGCGCAGGCCTCGCCAGCGCCGCAGCAGCGTGCCGAATCCGGCGCGGCCGGCCGCCTGGTCCATGCGCGCTCAGCCCGGGCCCGCGCCCGCCGGGCCTGCCGCCTGCAGGGCGGGCAGCTTGTCGCCGACGCGCCGGGCCATCTCCTCGCCGAGCGCCTGCAGGCCGCTCATCGGACGCACCATGACCTCGAAGTCGCGGATCAGGCCCTGCTCGTCGAAGCGCACGAGGTCGATGCCCTTGAGCTGCCGCCCTCCGACCTCGGCGCTGAACTCCAGCACCACCGAAAGCCCGTCGTCGCTGGCCAGCTCGCGGTGGTAGGTGAAGTTCTCGAACACGCCGAACACCGTGCGCAGGATCAGCAGCACGGCGTCGCGGCCCGGATAGGGCTTGTGCGCCATCGGCGAGCGGAACACCGCCTGCGGGTGCACCAGTGCCGGCAGCCCAGAGAGGTCGCGCGCGGCGATCATCGCGTGCCAGCGGCGCAGGCTCTCGGCAACGGCCGGGGGGCGGGTGATCTCGGTGGGTGCCATCGGGTCTCCTTCAGTTCGCGCGTCGGGGGCCCGGGTGCCTTCGAGCCGGCGCGGCGCGACCGTGCCGCCCGGACCTGCGCCAGGGGCGTTCAGAACACGGTGCCATCGCTGTCGATGCGCAACGGCGGCAGCCCTCCCTCGCGCTTCTCGAGGGCGATCTCGCGCCCGGCGGCCCAGGTGCCGCCCTCGAGGATGGCGGCCAGCGGCAGCTGCGTGGCGCTGCAGCCCAGCCGGTCGCGCACGAGCGGCGCGAGGTCGTCGAGCAGCGCCACGGTGAGCGCGCGCCACTCGACGATCGGCTCGTCGGCCGGCTTGAAGCGCCGCTCGACGAGGCGGCGGTCGCGCGGCACGATGACGCCACCGTCGAGCAGCAGCCCGCCGTTGCGGTATTCGGGCAGGCCGGTGAGCGCGTGCGCCTCGTCGCTGCAGTCCACCACGATGCCGGCCCAGCCGAGCGGCTCCAGCAGCGAGTAGCTCAGCCACTGGCTGAGCTTGTGGAACGGCACCACGCCGGCCGTCACCGGGTCGTCGCCGCCGCCGGCCACGGCGGCGCCGGCAAACCGGTGCGCCCACACGTCGCCCACCGAGCGCCCCATCACCGGCGTGCCCTGGGTGAAGATGCCGTCGGTCATCGCGAGCACCTGGCCCAGCAGCTCGGCCGCCGTCACGCGCGGCGGTGCCTCGCCGCCGGACCCGTGCGCCGGGGCCCGCAGGCGGTCGAACAGCTGCCCCGGCCGCGGCGGCCAGGGCGACGTGGCCGGCGCCGCAGCCAGCGCCGTGCCCAGCCGCGCCAGCAGCGCGGCGCGGCCGTCGAGCCCGACCATCGCGTTGTCGGCGCCGACCTGGAAGACCCCCGCCAGCGCCGCGCCGTCCAGCCGTGCCAGCACGCCGGCATCGGCCCGCAACGGATCGCCTTCGACGGCCGAGAAGCGCCCGTCCATGAAGGCGCGGAAGCTCGCCACGCCCAGCCCCTCGGAGCGCGTGTAGCGGCGGCCGTCGGCGTCGGTGTAGTGCCAGGCCGCGCCGGCGCCGGCGTCGAGCAGCACGCTCACCACGGCGAGGTCGATGCGTGCGCGGGCCGCGTCGGCCGTGCTGCGGCCGGCGAGCCGCGCCTCCAGCTCGGCCCGCCGGTCCACGCCGCCGGCCTCGAAGTGCCGCCAGCGGCTGTGCGGCGGCACCTGCAGGTCGGGGAAGCGCTTGCGCGTCAGCGCCGCCACCCGCTCGGCCACGTCGGGCAGGCGGCCGCGGTCGACGCGGAACCAGGCGCTGCGCTCGTCCTCCACCGCGGCCAGCACGGCCCGGCAGCGGGCACGGATGGTGCCCGGGTGGCGCAGGAGGGCGAGGCTGTCGTGGCCCGGCTTGTGAGCGGCCGTCGTCACTCCAGACCCCGGCCCTTGACCTGCGCCAGTTCCTCGGTGGTCGGCACGCTGCCGTCGGTGAAGTAGCCGGCGGCGATCTTCGCCTCGATCTCCACCTTCGCGTCGGCGGGCACGAGCGCCTCGGGGATCTTGACGCGTTCGCCGACGGCGATGCCGCTGCCGGTGATGGCGTCGTACTTGTCGTTGCTCATGCTGACGAGGCGGTGGATCCTCGTGATGCCCAGCCAGTGCAGCACGTCGGGCATCAGCTCCTGGAAGCGCATGTCCTGCACGCCGGCGACGCACTCGGTGCGCAGGAAGTACTTGTCGGCGCGGTCGCCGCCTTCCTGGCGCTTGCGCGCGTTGTAGACGAGGAACTTGGTGACCTCGCCGAGCGCGCGGCCTTCCTTGCGGCTGTAGGCGATGAGGCCGACGCCGCCCTGCTGCGCGCCGACGATGCACTCCTCGATGGCGTGCGTGAGGTACGGCCGGCAGGTGCAGATGTCGCTGCCGAAGACGTCGGAGCCGTTGCACTCGTCGTGCACGCGCGCGGTGAGCGTGACGGCCGGGTTGGCGAGGTCGCGCACGTCGCCGAACACGTACAGCGTCTGCCCGCCGATCGGCGGCAGGAAGACCTCGATGTCGCTGCGCGTGACGAGCTCGGGGTACATGCCGCCCGTCTCCTCGAACAGCGCGCGCCGCAGGTCGGTCTCGCTGACCTTGAAGCGCTCGGCCACGCCGGGCAGCCACCACACCGGCTCGACGGCGATCTTCGTCACCGCGGCGGAGGCGTCGTCGAGCAGGATGCGGCCGTCGGGATGGAGGCGCTGGAAGGCGATCGCCTGCCGGATCTCCGGCAGGTGCACGTGCGCCTTCGTCACCGCGATCGTCGGGCGGATGTCGTAGCCGGCGGCCAGGTGCTCGGCGAAAGCCTCCTGCACGCTCGCGCCCCAGGGGTCGAGCGAGACGATCCTGTGCGCGTCGCCCCAGCTCGGATAGGGGCCGATGGCGTCGGTGGGCGCGGTGTTCGTCAGGTCGGCGCGGTGCCCGCGCACGAGGTTGCCGGCGGCCACCGCGAGGGCCCGGTAGACACCGTAGCTGCCGCTGTGCGTGCCGATGACGTTGCGCTGGCTGCGGTTCGTCGTCGTGCCGACGACCGGGCCGCGTGCCGCCGCGGTGGGCGCGCCCCACTGCAGCGGCGGCGCGCCGCTCGGGCCCTGGCCCGGGTGGGATGTGAGCCGGATGTGGCCCGGTTTGGGTCGGGGCGGGTCCTGGGGCATGGGCGCGGCGGGAAGTCGGCGGAGCTGGCCGGGGGTGGAAGATACGCCACAAATCGGGCCCGGGCCGATTCGCTGCATCCGAACGGTGGCCGGCTGCGTAGCTGGCGGATGCATCGCGATCTGCACAAGGAGCCCAGCGACGATGGTCCGTTCCAGCGCCGCCACCCCCGGCCCCCGGGCCGGCGTCCTCGCCGCCTTCCCGGGCGCGGTTCCGGCCGCTGCTGCCGCGGGCTCTGCGGCACCTTCCGCGGCGCCTTCTCCGGCTTCCGCCCCGGCTGACATGCCGGCCGACACCACGCCCGGCGGGGCCGGCCCCGACCGCGACGCCGTGGCGGCCGGCGCGAGGCGGCCCGGCGCCTGGAGCCCGCACAGCCACGAGCTGGCGCAACTTCTCGGCCGCAGCGGCCTCGGCGACCGGCGCGCGTTCGCCGAGCTGTACGAGAGGACGAGCGGCTACGTTTTCGGCGTCGTGCTGCGCATCCAGCGCGACCGCGCGGTGGCCGAGGAGCTGCTGCAGGAGATCTACGTGACGCTGTGGCGCCAGGCCGCCGGCTTCGACGCGGCGCGCAGCCAGCCGCTGACCTGGCTCACGCACATCGCGCGCAACCGCGCCATCGACAGCCTGCGCCGCGCCGAGGCGCAGCCGCGCCCGGCCTCGGCGATGAACCTCGGCGGCGGCGACGACGACGCGGACGAGATGCAGCGGCGCATCGTCGAGGCCGTGCCCGACGACGCCGCCGGTCCCTACGACCTCCTGTGCCAGGCGAGCGAGGCACGCCAGCTCGGCCAGTGCATGGAGCGGCTGAGCGCGGCGCAGCGGCAGAGCGTGGCGCTCGCCTTCTACGACGGCCTGTCGCACGCCGAGGTGGCCGAGCGGCTGCGGCAGCCGCTGGGCACGGTGAAAAGCTGGGTGCGACGGGCGTTGCTGACCCTGCGCAGCTGCCTCGACCGCGCCGTCGACCGCGAACGCGCCGAGGGCACGGCCCGGCGCCGAGGGCCGGCCGCGGGCGGCAGTGCCGTCACCGCCGCCACCGGCACGCGCGGGTGAGGGGGTCGCGATGGACTACGCCCGCGCTCCCCTCGTCGACGCCCTGGCCGCCGAGTACGTCACCGGCACGCTGCGCCACGGCGCGCGCCGCCGCTTCGAGGCCCTGCTCGCCGGCCACCCGGCCCTGAGCGGCGCCGTGCACGCCTGGCAGGAGAGGCTGATGCCGCTGGCGGCGGCCGTGGCGCCGGAGCCGCCGCCGCCGCGCGTGTGGCGCGCGATCGAGCAGCGCCTGTGGCCGGCGCCCGCGGCCGCCTCCGCGTGGTGGCAGCGCCTGTCGGTATGGCGCGGCGTCTCGGCCCTCGCGACCGCCGCCGTGCTGGTGATGACCGTGGCGCTGGTGCGCCCGCCGCCGGCACTGCCGCCGATCGTCGTCGTGCTGGAGGGGCAGGCGGGCACGCCGGCCGCCGGCGCCAGCTTCGTGGCCAGCGTCAGCGGCGACGGCCATGCGATGGTCCTGCAGCCCGTCTCGGCGGCACGGCCGCTGCAGCCCGACCGCGTGCTCGAGCTCTGGTCGGTGCCACCCGCGTCGGTGGGCGGCGCGCCGAAGTCGCTCGGCCTCATCTCGGCCAGCGGCGCCACCGTGCTGCCGCGCGCACGCCTGCCCGAGACGCTGCTCAAGGGCGGCACCGCGGCGCTGGCGGTGAGCCTGGAGCCGCCGGGCGGCTCGCCGACCGGCGCGCCCACCGGGCCGGTGGTCTTTGCCGGCAACCTGCGGCTCTGACGGGGCGCGGCCGGGCGCGCTCAGTCGAAGCCGCGCACCGGCATCGCAGGGCCGCGCTGCAGCCAGTTGCGTGGCGAGTAGCGCGAGCGTCCGTCGGTGAGGTGCAGCGTGTAGGCCATGCGCGAGGTGGCCGAGCGGTTCGGTGCGCTGCAGTGCGGCAGCAGCCCGTGCAGCACCACCAGCGTGCCGGCCGGCACCGGCAGAGGGCGCGCCCGCTCGGGCGTCGGCCACGGCGTCGCATCGAGCGCCTCCATGCGCAGGCGCACGCCCGCCGTCTCGTCGCGCACGAAGCGCTCGCGCAGCGGGCCGCGATGGCCACCCGGCTCGATCCACAGGCAGCCGTTGTCGAGCGTCGCCTCCTCGAGCGCGAACCACAGCCCGACGACGCTGTGCGGCTCGGTGCCGAGGAAGGTCGCGTCCTGGTGCCAGGTCACCTCGCCGCCGATGCGCGGCTGCTTGAAGATGAGCATCGACTGCCACAGCTGCGGCTGCCGGACGCCCAGGGCCTGCACCAGCGCAGCTAGGCGCGGATCGCGCGAGAAGCGGTCGAACACGGGGTCGCGGTCGTGCAGGGCGTGGCCGATCTTGTTGATGGCCTGCGCGCGCGGCACGCGCAGGCCGCCTTCGCCGTCCACCGCCTCCTCCTCGAAGAAGGCGTGCACCTCGGTGGCCGAGGCGATGAGCGCGTCGTCGGCCAGGCGCGCGCGGTCGCGCGTCGAGAACACACCGCCCTGCGGCGCCGGAGCCGAGGACTCGACGAGCTGCCGGGCGCGCTCGCGCAGTGCCGCCACCTCGTGCGGCGCCTTGAAGCCGGGCCACACGAGGCAGCCCTCGTCCTGCCACTGCCGCCTCTGCGCCTCGCTCAGCATGGGAGGGTCCGGCCGGCGGGGCGGCGGGCGGCGGCCCGCCGGCGACGGCCCGCCGCGCGTCGCGTGTTGCGGGCAGGCATCAGTCGCACGAGGAGGACAGGGGCATTCATCGTCGGCGCCGGGGCAGGGTTCGATGATCGCGCCGCGGTCGGCGGGCGGCCGGGCCCCGGGCCACCCAGGCCCCGGGGCGCGGCGGCACGGCGATTGCAGCACACCTCGTCCTTCACAACGACAGCCAGGAGTGACCATGCCAGCAGCTTCGCAGCCGCCCGGGCGGCCCCGTTTCGCGCGCCACCGCATCGCCCTCGCCGTCCTCGGCCCGCTGAGCGCGCTCGGCGCCGCCGGCGCCGCGTCGGCCCAGGGCACCGCCGACGCCGCCGGCGACGGCCGCCTGCAGGTCATCACCGTCACCGCCGAGCGGCGGCTGGAGAACATCCGCGACGTGCCGAGCTCGGTCAGCGCCCTCTCGGGCGAGACGCTCGAGATCCTCAACTCCGGCGGCCAGGACGTGCGCCAGCTCGCCGCGCGCGTGCCGAGCCTGAACATCGAGTCGTCCTTCGGGCGCGCCTTCCCGCGCTTCTACATCCGCGGTCTCGGCAACACCGACTTCGACCTCAACGCCTCGCAGCCGGTGTCGCTCGTCTTCGACGACGTCGTGCAGGAGAACCCGATCCTCAAGGGCTTCCCGATGTTCGACCTCGAGCGTGTCGAGGTGCTGCGCGGGCCGCAGGGCACGCTGTTCGGGCGCAACTCGCCGGCCGGCGTCGTCAAGTTCGAGTCGGCGCGTCCGACACAGCGCTTCGAGGGCTATGGCGTCGCCGGCTTCGGGCGCTACAACGCGGTCAACCTGGAGGGCGCCGTCAACGTGCCGCTCGGCCAAGGCGTGGCGCTGCGCGTGTCGATGCAGAGCCAGAACCGTGACGACTGGGTCGACAACACCTTCGCCGCCGGCCCGACGCGCGAGCTCGAGGGCTACCACGACAACGCGGCGCGCGTGCAGCTGCTCGTGGCGCCGGTGGCGAACCTGTCCATCCTCGCGAGCGCGCACAGCCGCACGCTGGACGGTTCGGCGCGTGTCTTCCGCGCCAACATCATCAAGCCGGGCAGCAACGACCTCGTCGACGACTTCGACGCCACGAAGGTCTCGCACGACGGCATCAACTTCCAGGACCTGCGCGCCAGCGGCGGCAACGTGCGCGTGCGCTGGGACATGGGGGCGATGGCGCTGTCGTCGATCACGGGGCTGGAGCGCGTGAAGGCCTTGTCGCGCGGCGACATCGACGGCGGCTTCGGCGCCACCTTCCTCGGCGCGGGCAACTTCGGCCCGGGCGCGATCCCGTTCGATGCCGAGAGCGCCGACGGGCTGCCCGAGCACCGCCAGATCACGCAGGAGTTCCGGCTCGAGAGCACGACCAAGGGCGCGCTGCAGTGGCTGGCCGGCCTCTACTACTTCGACGAGCACATCCGCATCGACAGCTTCAACTACACGTCGATCGGCGGCAACGTGCAGAACGGCTACGCCAACCAGGACCAGCAGAACAAGGCGTACGCGATGTTCGGCAGCGTCAACCTCGACGCCGGCGGCGGCGTCAGGCTGCGCGGCGGCTTGCGCTACACGAAGGACGAGAAGGACTTCGTCGCCAACCGCGTGCAGGCGCCGCCGTTCTCGCCCGCGTTCATCGGGCAGCGCACGGCCAGCACGAGCGCCGACAACGTCAGCGGCGACTTCAGCGCCAGCTACGCGCTCGCGCCGACGGTCAACGCCTATGCCCGCGTGGCCACCGGCTTCCGCGCGCCTTCGATCCAGGGCCGGCTGCTGTTCGGCGACACGCTGTCGGTGGCCAAGGAGGAGAAGGTCACGAGCTACGAGGCCGGCATCAAGGGCGACTTCCTCGACCGCCGGGCGCGCGCGGCGCTGAGCGTCTTCAGCTACACGATGAAGGACCAGCAGCTCACCGCGGTGGGCGGAGCGGCCAACTTCAACCAGCTCGTCAACGCGGCCAGGACCTCGGGCCAGGGCTTCGAGTTCGACCTGCAGGTGATGCCGCTGGCGAACCTGCTGCTCAGCTTCGGCGGCAGCTACAACCGCACGAAGATCAAGGACCCGAACCTCGCCGTGCAGGTGTGCGGCGGCGGCTGCACCGTGACCGACCCCACCGAGGTGCGTGGCGGCAACACGGTGGCGCTGATCGACGGCAATCCGCTGCCGCAGGCGCCGCGCACGGTGTGGAACTTCGGTGCGCGCTACACCCTGCCGCTGCCCTACCTCGGCGGTGGCGACGCGTTCATCGTCACCGACTGGGCCTACCGCAGCAAGGTCAACTTCTTCCTCTACGAGAGCGTCGAGTTCACCGGCAAGCCGCTGCTCGAGGGCGGCCTGCGCGCCGGCTACAGCTTCGGCGGCGGCCGGTACGAGGCGGCGGCCTTCGTCCGCAACATCACCGACAAGGTGGTGGCCGTCGGTGGCATCGACTTCAACAACCTCACGGGGTTCGTGAACGAGCCGAGGACGTTCGGGGTGTCGTTCAAGGCGGCGTTCTGAGGCGGGTGCCGGTGGGGGCTGCGGCCCCCTTGGCACTTCTTGCTCTTGCCACTCGCCTGGCCTTCGGTTGTGGCTTGTGTGGGACGGGCGTTGGCTGCCAAGGTCCGTCGGCCGGGTCCCGCCCCGGCGGGCGGGTCACTTTCATTTGCTGGCCCAAATGAAAGTGACCAAAGCAAAGGGCCTGATGCTTGGATGAGGTCTTTCGCTCCGGATGCGGTCCGCAGTCTGGCCTGCGCGCTTCGGGACGAAGTTCATGCGGTCAACTGTCTCTTGAACTGAGGGCGATGCGAAGCGAGCCCGCAACCCGGGCGAGCGGAACGCCCGGGCCGCACCCGACAGACAGTTGACCGTATGGACTTCTGTCCGAAGCGCGCGGAACGAACTGATCACCGCCTCCGGAGCGAGCCAGCCCACATAGAAGTCCAAGGTGCTTTCTTTGCCTCCTTTCTTTGCACCAGCAAAGAAAGGAGGTCGCCCGCCGGGGCGAGACCCGGCCGGGTGGCAGTCCTCAGCCCTCAGGACTGCCGCCCGCCGGGGCGAGACCCGGCCGTGTGGCAGTCCTCAACCCTCTGGACTGCCGCCTGCCGGGGTCCCGGCGGTAGCCAGTGCACCCGGCTGGCTGCAGCCAGGCAACCGGCCGGCAGCCACCCCACCCGCTAGACTGCCCGAGCCATGCGCATTCAAGTGCTGGGCCGCCAGCCCTACGCGGCCACCGAGTCCTCGATGCGCGCCTTCACGAAGGCCCGCACGCCCGACACCGACGACGAGCTCTGGCTCGTCGAGCACGACCCGGTCTTCACGCAGGGCATCGCCGGCCGCGAGACGCACGTGCTCGCCGCCGGCGACATCCCGGTCGTGCGCACCGACCGTGGCGGACAGGTCACCTACCACGGCCCCGGACAGGTCGTGGCCTACCCGCTGCTCGACCTGCGGCGGCGCGGCTACTTCGTCAAGGAGTACGTGTTCCGGCTTGAGCAGGCGGTGATCGACGTGCTGACCGCGCTCGGCGTCACCGGCCACCGCGTGCGCACGGCGCCCGGCGTCTACGTGCGGCTGGCCGATCCGTTCGGCCACGCGCGGCTCGAGCCCGATGCGGCCGACCCGCTGCGCGGCCTCGGCAAGATCGCCGCGCTCGGCATCAAGGTCAGCAACCACTGCAGCTATCACGGCGTGGCGCTGAACGTCGCGATGGACCTGGAGCCGTTCATGCGCATCGATCCGTGCGGCTACAAGGGCCTCGTCACCGTGGACCTGGCCGGCCTCGGCGTGCGCTGCACCTGGCAGGACGCGGCAGGGCGGCTCGCGGAGAGCCTCGTGCGCCGCCTGAGCTGAGCCCGCACTGCGCCCGCGCCGCGCCCAGGGCGCCGCAGCGACACGCGCGCCCCGAGTGGGGCGCGGGTGGTCCGTCAGGGGTCTAGCGGCAGCGGCTCGGCCGTGTCGGTGACGGGCAGTTCGCCCAGCCGCGCCAGCGACAGCGGCTCCGCGGTGTCGCTGGACACCAGCGCCTTCGCGAAGTTGAACCACGCGGCCGCGGAACTGGCGGCGCTGGCCGGCACCTCGGTCGGGTCGTCGGTGGCCGCGGGCTCGTCGTCGCTGCCGCCGCCGCAGGCGGCCAGCAGCCACGCCGAGAGGCCGATGGCGGTGACGAGGGCAAGCGTCTTCGTCTTCATCATGATGCGAATCTCCTCCGGGATGGGTGCGGCCGTCACTGCCCGGCGCCGGCCGTCGGCGTGGACAGGTAAGGGAAGCCCGGCAGCAGCGGCACCACCGCCTGGTCGACGCCGTCGTGCAGCGCGAACGCCGTGTTGCCCAGCGGCACCTTGCCCGGGTTGCAGTCGGCGCCGAACCCGAGCGCGTCGTTGTGGCCGTTGGCCACGCACAGGCCACCCATCACCGCCACCAGCGAGATGTCGACGATGTCGTCCTTCGGCCGACGGCCGTTCGGGAAGCCGGCGCGGTCGGGCTGGCCGGCGAGGATGGCGCCGACGATGCCCAGGCGGTTCTGCTGCGCGAAGGCGACCGGCTCGATGTCGGTGTTCAGGCGCAGCATCTCCGAGGGCACGACGTTGCCGGCGGGCCGGGTGACGCCGGGGATGCCGGTGAGGAACGTGGTCACGAGGTCCAGCCGCGGGAAGTTGGTCGGCGCCGTGCCGGGGATGTTCAGCGCGATCTCCAGCAGCCGTGGCAGGGTCGGGTTCGTCACGTAGTCGGCGAACTGGCCGTCGTTGCGCGGCTGCGAGCCGTTGAACCGGTCCTTGTCCTTCAGCCCGATCACGACCTCGTTGACCAGCGGCATGCCCAGGCGCGACACCTGCACCCACGCGCCGGCGTTGAAGTCGGTGGTCTGGTGGCCGCTCCGGGGCGTCGGGTCGAGCAGCCGGGCCTGGCGCAGGCTGGCGGTGGTCCAGCCGCCGATCACGGGGTCGCCGCCGGCGGTCAGGCAGCTCTTGTGCAGCTCCAGCGCGAGGGTCGTGACGTTGCTGTCGTCGATGGTGTTGGGCGCGGCGCCGATCTTCGTCGGGTCGGTGATGAAGGCCAGCGGCGCGTTGACGAGGTCGAAGATCGTGCCCAGGTTGACCGCGAAGGCTTCCTTGCGCTGGCCGACGAACACCTTGCCCGGCATGCTGCAGCCGGGGACGTTCACCGTGTAGACGTGCTGGCCGGCGTAGGCGGCGTAGTCGGGTAGGGTCTTGGTGCCGATGTGGTCCACCGGCTTCAGGAAGGTCGCGCCGCCGCCGGCGGCGTGGGTGATGGCGTGCCGCGTGCCGCCGCGGCGGTCGCCGCGCACAAGCGTGACGGTGTAGCTCTCGCCGACGTTGCTGGCCGCCGCGCCCGGCGCGGTGATCGGGCCGGCCTGCGTGAGCGGGATCGCGACGTCCTTGCCGCCGATCGCCAGCGTGATGCCGTTGCCGTTGTTGGCGAGCCTGTTCTCGAAGCGGAACTGGAATGTCAGGTCCTCGCGCGCGTCGCCGTTGTTGTCGACGTGGATCTCGTACAGCGCGTTCGGATCCATCTTGAAGTAGTTGGGGCCGCCGTACGGGTGCTGCAGCGGCTGGTAGTTCGCGATCAGCGTCACGTAGCCGTCGCGGCCGGCCTCGTAGCTGCGGAACATGTAGAAGTCCGTGCCGTCGACCTTCGGCGCGGTGGTGATGAACGGCGCCTCGCGGTGGCTCGAGGCGAGGCTCGGGGGTGCGATGGCGACACCGGTGGTGGCCGCCAGCAGGGCGGCCACGAGCGGCGCCGCACGGTGGGTGCGACGGGACATGGGTCTCTCCAGTTGGGCCGGCGACGCGCCGGGTGGCATGCCATACGCCGATGCCCCGGGCGCGGATGCAGCGCGACGCGCCCGCACGTCGGGCGCCGGCCGGCCCCGCCGAGGTGCGGCGGCACCGCCATCGGGCAGCCCGGCCGGTGGCCGTGCGCGCATCGGCCCCGCGATGGGGCGCCCGGGCCGGGTCGGGCCATCGCGCCCCGGCTCCGCACGAAAGTTGCACGGGGGCCCCGGTTGCCACTGGCCCAGGTGTGCCCCGTGCCTTCACCGATCGACGACTACCTGACCCAACTGCATCGCCGGCTGGCGGGCGTGCGCGACGGCCACGTCGCCAGCTACATCCCCGAGCTCGCGAAGGCGGACGCCGCCCACTTCGGCATCGTCATCGCCACCGTCGACGGGCGGGTCTACGAGGCCGGCGACACGCGCGCGCGCTTCACCATCCAGTCGATCTCCAAGCCGCTCGTCTACGGCGTCGCGCTCGAGGACCGCGGCCCCGAACGCGTGCGGCAGGTGGTGGGCATCGAGCCCTCGGGCGAGGCCTTCAACTCCATCAGCCTGGAGCCGGGCACCGGCCGGCCGATGAACCCGATGATCAACGCCGGCGCGATCGCCACGAGCTCGCTCGTGGCGGGCGCGGACCGCGATGCCCGCCGCGCACGCGTGCTCGAGGCGATGTCGGCCTACGCCGGGCGCGAACTCGACGTCGACGAGTCGGTGTTCGAGTCCGAGCGCGTCACCGGGCACCGCAACCGCGCGATCGGCCACCTGCTGCGCAACTACGAGATCATCGCCGGCGACCCGGAGGAGGCCCTCGACACCTACTTCCGCCAGTGCTCGGTGCGCGTGGACTGCCGCGACCTCGCGCTCGTCGGTGCCACGCTGGCCAACGGCGGCACGCACCCGGTCACCGGGCGGCAGGCCGTGCGCGCCGAGTTCGTCGGCTCGATCCTGAGCGTGATGGCCACCTGCGGCGTCTACGACTTCAGCGGCGAGTGGACCGACCGCGTCGGCCTGCCGGCCAAGAGCGGCGTCGGCGGCGGCATCGTCGCCGTGCTGCCCGGGCAGCTGGGCATCGGCGTCTACTCGCCGGCGCTGGACGAGCGCGGCAACAGCGTGCGCGGCGTGCAGGCCTGCGAGGCGATCTCGCGCGAGCTCGGCCTGCACGGCCTGCAGCCGCCACGCGCCGCGGCCGCCGCCGTGCGCGCCAGCTACACGCTGGCGGCGGTTCGCTCCAAGCGGCGCCGGCCCGAGGCCGAGAACCGGGTGCTCGCCGAGCAGGGCGAGCGCGTGCGCGTGTTCGAGCTGCAGGGCGATGTCCGCTTCACGACCTTCGAGCCGGTGCTGCACCGCATCGCCGGCGAGCCGGACTCGCTGGCCGCGGTGGTGCTCGACTTCAAGCGCGTGGCCCACGTCGACCGCGCGGCGACGCGCCTGCTGGCCGCGCTGGTGGCGCTGTGTGCCGGGCGCGGCGTGCGCGTGCTGCTGACACGGGTGCGCCGCGGCGAGCTGCTCGGTGCGCTCGATGCGGAGATCCACCCGGCGGCCGCGCCGGCGCTGCAGTTCCACCCGCAGCTCGACCTCGGCCTCGAGGCGTGCGAGCGCGAGCTGCTGCGCCTTGCCGGTGTCGTGCCGGTGGCGGCGCAGGCGCCGGCGATCGCGCTGGCGGCGCACGCGTTCTGCGCCGGCGCCGCGCCGGGGGACATCGCGCACCTGGAGTCGATCGTCGAGCGCAGCCAGTTCGAGGCGGGCTCGCTGCTGGTGCGGCGCGGCGAGCCCGGCGACGCGATCTACCTGCTGCTGCGCGGCCAGGTGAGTGTCGTCGTCGACCTGCCCGGTGGCGGCCACAAGCGGCTGGCCACGCTCACCGCCGGCATGGGCTTCGGCGAGCTCGCGCTCGTGTCCGGCGGCGTGCGCTCGGCCGACGTGCGCGCGGACACGACCGTGGAGTGCGCCACGCTCGGCGCGGCGGCCTTTGCGCGGCTGGAGGCCGAGCGGCCGGCGCTGGGCATCGTGCTGTTGCGCAACCTGCTGCGGGGGGCCGGCCGCACTGCGCTGCAGCTCACCGCGGAAGTGGCGGCGCTGGAAGGCTGACCCGCGCAGCGGGGCGGCGTGGCGCGACCGGGTCGCCCGAGAGGTCGGGAGCGGCCCGATACACTGGCGCCTGCCCCGGCCCACTCCGCCCCAGGACGGCTCCATGTCTGCTGCGCCCCCCCTCCCTCCTTCCGCTGCGAAGGCGGCCGCCTACGACCCGAGCGCCAAGCAGAAGTCGCAGGCCAAGACCTCGCGCATCCCGATCAAGGTCGTGCCGGCCGAGGTGCTGAAGAAGCCCGACTGGATCCGCGTCAAGGCCGGGTCGCCGTCGACGCGCTTCTACGAGATCAAGCAGATCCTGCGAGAGCACCGCCTGCACACGGTGTGCGAGGAGGCGAGCTGCCCGAACATCGGCGAGTGCTTCGGCCACGGCACGGCGACGTTCATGATCATGGGCGACAAGTGCACGCGGCGCTGCCCGTTCTGCGACGTGGGCCACGGCCGGCCCGACCCGCTCGACGCCGAGGAGCCGGCCAACCTCGCGAAGACGATCGCGGCGCTGAAGCTCAAGTACGTGGTCATCACGAGCGTCGACCGCGACGACCTGCGCGATGGCGGCGCGGCGCACTTCGTCGACTGCATCCGCCGGGTGCGCGAGCATTCGCCGCAGACGCGGATCGAGATCCTGACGCCCGACTTCCGCGGCCGCGACGACCGGGCGCTCTCCATCCTGAGGGCCGCGCCGCCCGACGTGATGAACCACAACCTGGAGACGGTGCCGCGCCTGTACAAGGAAGCGCGGCCGGGCTCCGACTACGCCTTCAGCCTGAACCTGCTGAAGAAGTTCAAGGCCGAGGTGCCGGGCGTGCCCACCAAGAGCGGCCTGATGGTCGGGCTGGGCGAGACCGACGACGAGATCCTGCAGGTGATGCGCGACATGCGCGAGCACGGCATCGACATGCTGACGATCGGGCAGTACCTCGCGCCCAGCGGCCACCACCTGCCGGTGCGGCGCTACGTGCATCCGGACACGTTCAGGATGTTCGAGCGCGAGGCGCAGGCGATGGGGTTCACTCACGCGGCCGTGGGCGCGCTGGTGCGCAGCAGCTACCACGCCGACCAGCAGGCGCAGGCCGCCGGCGTCGGCACGGCCTGAGCCGGGCGAGCCGCCCCGGCCCGCCTGGTGTCACGTGGGGCCGGGTCGCGGCCGGCGCTGGCGCTCGGGCGTCACCGCGCTCCGTCACCGCCAGCCGGCGAGCACGGCGTGCACGCGCGCCGCGACGGCGTGCGGGTCCTTCAGCCAGTCGAAGTGACCGAGCGGCCCGGGGCCTTGGAAGCGCTCGATGTGTGCCTCGTCGACACCGGCCAGCTGCAGCAGATGCGCGGTGGCCGCGCGCGGCGCGTAGGTGTCGCGCGGCAGGCTCAGCGCGTGCACCGGGATGCGGCGCGCGGCCTCCGAGCGGGGCTCGAGCAGATTGCGGCCGCCGATCTCGAAGCGACCCAGTCGCGCGAGCAGCGCCCATTCGTCCATCAGGCGCCGCGGCTGGCGCCCGCCGAAACCGATGCGGTGGCCCGGGAAGTAGCCCAGCAGCGGCCCGGTGACGCCGTGCGTGGCCAGCACCATCCGGATCTGCAGCCGCAGCGCCGGCGCGAAGAAGCGCAGCGTCGGCGTGCCGGAGGCAACCGTGAGCACGCCGGCCAGCCCCGCGGTGGCCTCGGCGCGCGCCATCAGGCCGAGATGGCCGCCGAGCGAGTGCCCGACGATCGCCACCCGCCGCCCCGGAAGGTGCGCGCGCAGCGCGGCGATTCCGCCTTGCACCTCGTGCTGGAAGAGATCGAGGTAGCCCCAGTCGCTGCGGCGGGAGGCGCGCACGGGGCTCGCGCCGCCGCCGCGCCACTCGGCCACGCCGGTGTCGAGGCCGAGCCGGCTCAGCGCCTCGGCCAGCCGGCGGTAGGCGCCGGCGGGCACGCCGAGCGCCGGCAGCACCAGTGCAGCGGGCGGCGCAGCCGCGGCGTCGTGCTGCGGGCCCGCCGGCCAGAACGCCAGCGGCGCCGCTTCGCGGTGGGCCGCCGGCATCGGCAGGTGCACCACGCCTGCGGCGGCCGCGGCCTGCGCCGCGGGCGGCGTGCGCGCGGCGGGTTCAGCCCGGCCCATCGTTCGTGATGCCCGCGGCCACGTGCCCGGCCGGCACGTGCGGCGCGGCGTTCTCGATGTGGCCGGTCTGGTCGTCGAAGAAGAAGTCGGGCTCGAATTCGCGCAGGAAGGCGCCCTTGGGCAGGCCGCCGAGGAACATCGCCTCGTCGACCTCGATGCGCCAGGCCATCAGCGTGCGGATCGCGCGCTCGTGCGCCGGCGCGCTGCGCGCCGTGACGAGCGCGGTGCGCAGCGACATGCCCTGCGCCGGCTCCTGCTGCAGCCGGTGCAGCGCCTCGAGCAGCGGCTTGAACGGGCCGGGGGCCAGCGGCGTCTCGGCGCGCTCGCGCTCGTGGTGCTGGAAGGCGGTGAGCCCGTCGCGCTGGTACACGCGCTCGGCCTCGTCGCTGAAGAGCACGGCGTCGCCGTCGAACGCGATGCGTACCTCGAAGGGATGGGCCGCCGACGCGCGCGCGCTGTCCGGGTAGACGCGCGCGGCCGGCACGCCGGCGGCGAGCGCGCTCTTCACGTCGGCCTCGTTGGTGCTGAGGAAGAGGTTGGCGGCCAGCGGCTTGAGGTAGCGCCAGGGGGGCTGGCCGCGCGTGAACACGCCGCGCTCGAGCGTCAGCCCGTAGTGCTGCACCGAGCGGAACACGCGCATGCCCGACACCGGGTCGTTGCGCGACAGGATCACCACCTCCACGCGCGGCTGCCCGGGCGCATTGAAGGCGAGCAGCTTGTTGACGAGCGAGAACGCGACCCCCGGCCGCGCGGGCTCGTCCAGCCGCTGCATCTGCAGTTCCATGTAGGCGCGGTCGTCGGCCGCCTCGAAGAGGCGGTTCTCCTCCTCGAAGTCGAAGAGGGCGCGCGAGCTGATCGCGACGACGAGGCGGCCTTCGAGGCTGGCGGGCATGGGCGGCAATCGTACGGCGAGGCCCGCGCGGCAGCGTCGCGTGGCCGGCGGCGCGGACATCGTGCGGTCACATCCGCCGGCGACATTACGGCGTAGGTGCTGGCGAGGGCGGCCGTCCCCGGCCCGCCCCGCGACCTGCCGAGGGCTCCCATGGACCGCCAACCGTTCAGCGCCGTCGACCGATCCGGTCCGGCCGGCCTTGCCGACGAACCGCCCGCCTTCGCCAGCGGGGCATGGCTCCACCGCAGCGAGGCCTTTGCCGAGGATCTGCAGGAGCTCGTCGCCCCGCTGCCACAATGGCGCGCGGGCATGCCGCGGGGCCGGCCCATGGGAGTTGGCGATGCTGTTGCGGGCGGCGCGCGCGCCGGGAACGGGCCGCGCCTTCACGGCGATCCGGGCACGGTGGGCGCGAAGGATGTGGCTCTCGGTGGCGTGCTGGGCGGCCGTTTCGGTCGCCTCGGTCGCCTGGGCTGGCAAGGCGCATGAGCACGGCGTGGCGCGCCTCGACGTCGGCGTCGAGGCCGGTCGCATCACGCTGGACCTGGAACTGACCCTGGAAGACCTGGTCGGCTTCGAGCGCGCGCCGCGCACCGACGCCGAACGTGCCGCGGTGGCCAAGGCGCTGGGGCGGCTGCAGGAGGCCGCCCAGCTGGTGCGCATCGACGCGGGGGCCGGCTGCGGCGTCGGCAAGGTGGAGCTGTCGGCGCCGGTGTGGGGGGTGGGCGGCAACGCGTCGCCGGCCGCCTCGGCCGCGGCTCCGGGCAAGGCCGCCGCGCCGCCGCGCGAGACGCACGGCGACCTCGAGGCGAGCTACGAGTTCCGCTGCAGCAATGCACCGGCGGCCGCCTACGTGGAGGTGGCGCTGTTCGAGGCCTTCGCGCGCCTCAGGCGCATCGAGGTGCAGGCGGTCACGCAGCGCGGCCAGATGAAGGCGGTGCTGCGCCGGCCGCAGGCGCGCGTCACGCTGGCGCGCTGAGCGGCCGTGCAGGGCGGCGCCGTCGAGCCGGGCCCGGTGGGCGATGCCGCGCTGCTGCAGGTGCGCGACCTGCGCTTCGCCTGGCCCGGCGAGCAGGGCGACGTGCTCGCCCTCGACGGCTTCGCGATCGCACCGGGCCGGCGACTCTTCGTGCACGGGCCGAGTGGCTGCGGCAAGAGCACGCTGCTCGGCCTGCTGGCCGGCGTGCTGGTGCCGCGTGCCGGCGAGGTGCGCCTGCTCGGGCAGGACTGGGCGCGACTGCCCGCCGCCAGGCGCGACGCGCGCCGCGCCGACCACGTCGGCGTGATCTTCCAGCAGTTCAACCTGCTGCCGTACCTGAGCGCGCTGGACAACGTGCTGCTGCCCTGCCGCTTCTCGCGCCGGCGTGCGCAGCGCGCCGGCGCCGAGGGCGACACGGCCGGCCCGGGGGCCGAGGCGCGCCGGCTGCTGCAGCGCGTGGCGCTGCCCGAGGCGCTGTGGACGCGGCCGGCGCGGTTGCTCAGCGTCGGCCAGCAGCAGCGGGTGGCCGCGGCGCGCGCGCTGATCGGCCGGCCCGAACTCGTGATCGCCGACGAGCCCACCTCGGCGCTCGACGCCGCGCTGCGCGACGAGTTCATGGCCTTGCTGCTCGGCCAATGCGAGGCTAGCGGCGCCTCCCTCGTCTTCGTCAGCCACGACGAGCGGCTCGCCGCGGCCTTCGACGATCGGCTGGACCTGCCGCTGGCCAACCGCGCGCGGGCCGCCGCGGACACCCGGGGCGCCCCCGGCGAGACGGCCCATCGCCAGGCCGCCGGGCAGGGCGGAGCGATGCCGGTCGACCGATGAAGTCCCTGCTCTCCCTGGCGGCGCAAAGCGCATGGAACCGGCGCGGCACGCTGGCGCTGGTGATGCTCTCGATGGCGCTGGCGACGGCGCTGCTGCTCACGCTGGAGCGGCTGCGCACCGACATCCGCACGAGCTTCTCGCAGGCCGTGAGCGGCACCGACCTCGTCGTCGGTGCGCGCACCGGCGGCGTGCAGCTGATGCTGCACGCGGTGTTCCGCGTCGGCGGCGCGACGAACACGGTGAAGATGTCGAGCCTCAGGGACGTGGCCGCCCACCGGGCGGTGGCCTGGGTGGTGCCGCTCGCGCTGGGCGATTCGCACCGCGGCTACCCGGTGCTGGGCACGAGCCGCGAGTACTTCGACCGCTTCCTCTACGGCGACCGGCAGCCGCTCGCCCTGCGCGAGGGGCGCGCCTTCGCCGGCACGCTCGACGGCCTGTACGAGGCGGTGCTGGGCGCCGAGGCGGCCGAGGCGCTCGGCTACCGGCTCGGCACGCGCATCACGCTCACGCACGGCCTGCAGCCCGTGGCCGGGGCACTCGCCAGCGAGCACGCCGACAAGCCCTTCACCGTCGTGGGCATCCTGGCGCGCACCGGCACGCCGGTGGACCGCACGGTGCACGTCAGCCTGCAGGCCATCGAGGCGATCCACCTGGAGTGGGCCGGCGGCGCGCCGGTGCCCGGCGTGCGCATCCCGGCCGAGGCGGCGCGCAAGTTCGACCTCGAGCCGAAGGAGGTGACGGCGGCGCTCGTCGGGCTGAAGAACCGCGTCGCCGTCTTCAACGTGCAGCGCTTCGTCGCTCAGTACGAGGCCGAGCCGCTGTTGGCGGTGCTGCCGGGCGTGGCGCTCGACGAGCTGTGGGCCGCGGTCGGCCTCGGCGAGCGCGCGCTGCTGGCCATCTCGGCGCTGGTGGCGCTGGTCAGCCTCGCGTCGCTGGTGGCGGTGGTGCTGGCCGGGCTGAACGAGCGCCGGCGCGAGCTGGCCGTGCTGCGCGCGGTGGGTGCCGGGCCGCGGCACGTGCTGGCGCTGCTCGCCGCCGAGGGGGCGTGGGTGACGCTCGCCGGCGCGCTGCTCGGGGCGGCGGCGGCGGCGCTGGCCGTGCGCGCGGCAGCGCCGTGGCTGCAGGCGCAGTTCGGCATCTCCTTGCAGTGGGCGGCGCCGACCCCGGCCCAGTGGGGCCTCTTCGGCGCCGTGCTGGCCGCGGGTATGCTTGCCAGCCTCGTTCCCGGCTGGCGTGCCTACCGTCTCTCGCTCGCCGACGGGCTCTCGCCGCGACTGTGACCGCCAGGGCGGTTCGTGCCGCGGCATCCGCCGGCCCGCCCGGCACCGCCGTCTCCGCGCGCATGAATGCCACCTGCCTGATCGACCGCTTCGCCCGCCCGCTGGCGGTGCTGTGCCTGCTGGCGCTGCCCGGTGCGTGGGCCCAGGCACCGGTCGGCGTGCCGCTGATGAGCGAGCCGCTGAAGCCCGCCGCGGCGTCGGCCGCCGCGCCGGGCAAGCCCGGCGAGATGCGCACCATCACCTGGGAGGCGCTGGTGCCGCCGAACTGGGACCCCTTCAAGGACCTGAAGGGCATGAACTTCCAGATGCTGGACGACGGCGATCCGCGCGCGATGCAGTTCCTCAAGCGCATGCGCGAGGTCTGGGACAACGCGCCGCCCAACCCGAAGGTGGTGGGCCAGGACGTGCGCATCCCGGGCTTCGTGGTGCCGCTGGAGGACAGCAAGGAAGGCATGAAGGAGTTCCTGCTCGTGCCCTACTTCGGCGCCTGCATCCACAGCCCGCCGCCGCCGGCCAACCAGATCATCCACGTGTTGCCGAAGTCGCCCGCGAAGGGGCTGCGCTCGATGGACACGGTGTGGATCAGCGGCCGCATCACCACCGTGCGCACCGACTCGTTCATGGGCGCGGCGAGCTACCGCATCGAGGCGGTGGACGTCTCGCCGTACGTGGAGAAGGGCAAGTGACGGCGACCGGGCCGCGAGCCCGGCGGCCGCCGGCGGCCGCGGCGTCCTGATGCGCCATCGCAGCCTCGGCCCGGCGGGCCCGCGCGACCTCGCGCGCACCACCTTCGCGGTGCTCTTCATCGGCGCGCTGCTCGGTGCGTCGCTGTGGGTGCTGCGCCCGTTCCTCGGCGCCACCATCTGGGCCACGATGGTGGTGGTGGCCACCTGGCCGGTGCTGACGCGCCTGCAGGCGCTGCTGTGGGGCCGGCGCGCGCTCGCGGTGACGGTGATGACGCTGCTGCTGCTGCTGCTGTTCGTCGTGCCGCTGGTGCTGGCCATCGTCACGGTCGTCGACAGCGCCGACCAGCTGGTGGCCTGGGCGAAGCTGGTGGCGGCCTGGCGGCCGGGCGAGCAGGCGCCCGAGTGGCTGCGGCAGCTGCCCGGCCTGGGCGGCGTGGCCGACCGCCTGTGGGCGCAGTTGCGCGCGCTCGGCCTGGCCGAGGTGATGCCCCGGCTCACGCCCTACGCGGGCAACGTGACGAGGTGGTTCGTCGCCGAGATCGGCAGCGTCGGCCTCGTGCTCGTGCAGTTCCTGCTCACGGTGGCGATCGCCGCCATCCTCTACTCGCTGGGCGAGGAGGGGGCCGAGCACGTGCGGCGATTCGCGAAGCGCCTGGCCGGCGAACGCGGCGTCGGCGCCGTGCAGCTGGCCGGCGACGCCATCCGCGGCGTCGCGCTCGGGGTCGGCGTCACGGCGGTGGTGCAGTCGGTGGTCGCCGGCGTCGGGCTGGCGCTCGCCGACATCCCTTTCGCCGGGCTGCTGACGGCGCTGATGTTCATGCTGTGCATCGCGCAGATCGGGCCGCTGCCGGTGCTCGTGCCGGCGCTGCTGTGGGCCTTCTACGACGGACACCCGGGCTGGGGCGTGTTCCTGATCGTCATCTCGGTGGTGGTGACGATGCTGGACAACGTGCTGCGGCCGCTGCTGATCCGCATGGGCGCGGACCTGCCGCTGCTGCTGATCTTCGCCGGCGTCATCGGCGGCCTGCTCGGCTTCGGCCTCGTCGGCATCTTCGTCGGGCCGGTGGTGCTGGCCGTGGGCTACACGCTGCTCGAGGCCTGGATGGCCGACGCCGACGCGCCGCCGGCCGAGCCGGAGCCCGGGCCGGAGCCGCAGCCGGGCCGCTGGACGGACTGAGCCGCCGACGCGGCGCCTCAGGCGTGCGCGGGCGGCGACTTGCGCCGCGACAGCGCCACGATGCCCGACAGCAGCGCGGCGAAGGCGACGAGCCCGAGCGCGCCCAGGCCCCACACCACCCACACGAGCACGGGCAGCGCCTCGCCCATCCAGCCCATCACGGAGCCGATGACGTCGGCGGTCTGCACGACGGCCTCGCGCCAGCCGGGCAGCCACACGTCCATCCAGGACGCGCCGGGCACGCGGCCCATCAGCTCGTACCACTGCGCGGGCATGCCCTGCAGCCCGGCGGCGAGCCCCGCCAGCGAGGCGACGCCGTAGCCGAGCAGGAGCCACAGCGCCAGCAGCAAGGCAGTGATGATCCAGATGGCGAGTTGCATGGCACGGTCTCCCGGTCCGGCTCCTGCGATGGCGCCTAGCGTAACGGCGTTGTCAAGACGCCGGTCTGTATCGGGTCAACGCGGCCGGTCGGGCCCGGGCAGCGCCTTGCGGCCCGGCTGCAGCCGGCCACGGCGACGTTCGGCCTGCTCGACGAGCCACAGGTCCTGCAGCGTCGCTTCTCCCTTGTCCAGGCGCGGCGAGGGCGGCGAGCCGGGCAGCACGAGGTTGGCGGTCCAGGAATCGCCACTGCGCATCGGCGTCGGCGCGGGCAGGGCCGCGATCTCGGCCGGGTCGACCCAGGGCACCAGTTGCCGGACGACCGCGGCCAGGCGCGGCCGCAGCGCCGCCTCGCCGACGCGGCCGCGCTGGCCCCACTGCACGACGAGGGTCGAGCCGTCGGCTGCGCTGCCCGGCCGCGGCACGATGGCGAAGTCGCGCTGCACGCCGAGCCAGCGCTGCATCAGGAACTCCTCCAGCACCAGCGCCACGTCCTCGCGCGGGCTCGCGTAGGCGTAGTCGTCGGTGGCGAGGTCGCCGCCGAAGAAGCCCGCCACCTGCGCCGGCGTGTACGCGGCCTGCAGCGCGGTGGCGGCGGCGCCGAGGAAGCGGACCTGCCCGAGCGCGGCCATCTCGGAGGAGGCGAGCGGGTACTGCGCGGGCACGAGATCGGAGGCGAGCTGGCGCGCCTGGTAGCGCGGCGCGATGTTGCCCCACGCGCTCGCGGCCGCGTCGAGCCCCGGGTAGGCCGCGGGTGGAAGGAAGTCCAGCGCATGCGCCAGCTCGTGCAGCAGCAGCCAGCCGGCCTCGTCCAGCAGTGCCGGCGAGCCGCGCGTGATGCGCTGGCGCGGATCGAAGAACTGGAACAGGCTCGTGCTGCCGCGCACGTAGCGCCACAGCGTCGTGTACTGCAGCGTGCTGCCGAAGCCGCTGCGGTAGTCGGGTGCCTCGTTGACGGTGTCGCGCTGCCCGGGCGTGAGCCAGAAGTTGTCGGCATCGAGGTAGATGGCGCCGGTGACCGCGTAATAGAACGAGGGTCGCACCTGGGCGCCGATGACCACCGCCGTCGTGCTCATCAGCATGCGCCGGAAGTGGCCCTGCGCGTCGTGCTCGCGCAGGAAGGTCTCGAAGTTTCGCCCCGCCCACTCGTGCGAGACGAGGACGCGGTCCATCACCTGCTCGATGCTCGGCACGGCGCCGCCGGTCTCCTGGGCCAGGAAGGGCAGCTGCGCGAGCGGGCACAGGCTGGCCGTCGCGAGGCGGCTGTCGTAGACACAGCGGGCCAGCACGTCGGCATACGGGCTGCCGGGCCGGTAGGCGAACACGCGCGAGACGTGGTTGCCGGCCCACAACGCGCCGGCCTCGCCGGCAGCGGCCTGCGCGTGGTGCTCGACGAGCACGAGCGCCTCGTCGCTCGCGGTCTGGCCCAGCGTGGTGGTGAGCGTCGCGCGCAGGCGCACGACGGTGTCGCGCGTGACGGCGGGTGCCACGAAGAGGGCGACATGGCTGTTGGTGGTGTCCAGCGCCACCGCCGGCCCGTCCACCTGCTGCCAGGTGATGCTGCGCACGCCGTCGCCGGGCAGCGGACGGGGCCAGGCGCGCACCGAGACGTTGCCACCCATGCGCACCGAGTGGCTCGTGCGCAGTGCCATCTGCGGCCCGCCGGCAGCCGGCGCGACGTCGACCACGACGTTCTCGCTGCGCGCGGCGCCGCCGGGGTCGCGGAAGTCGACACGGAAGGCGTAGCGGCCGGCCGTCGCGGGGTCGAACGAGATCGTCTGCGTCTTCGCGGCCGGCAGCTCCACCGCGGGGCCTTCGGTCTGCGTCCACGCCGGCGCCTCGATGGCGCCGGTACAGCCGGCCACTGTCGCGCCGGCCGACTGGCCGACGCCCACCGGCGCCTTGACGACCGTGACCTGCGACCGGCCTGCCGCGGCGGCGCAGGTGTCCGCCAGCGGCGACGGGCCGGCGTCGTCGTCGCCGGAACCGCCGCAGCCGCCGAGCAGCGCGGCGAGCAGTGCGCCGAGCAGCGCGGCGAAAGTGGCAGCGGGCATGGCGGCGATCATCGCAGCGAGCTGCTGGAGGACCGCCGGGACGCCCGCAACGCCGCGCGCCGCTGCGTCAGCCGCCAAGCCAGCCGGCGGCGGCCAGCTCGGCGCGCGCCTGGGCGGCATCGCGGAAGACGAAGGCGTTCCAGCCGAGCGAGCGCGCCATCTCGACGTTGGGCTCGTGGTCGTCCATGAAGACGAGCTCCGACGGCGTCGCCTCGAAGCGACCGGCGGCCAGCTCGAAGATCTCGCGCTCGGGCTTGATGTGACGCACGCGCGCCGAGAAGACGCCTTGCTCGAACCAGCCGACGAAGTCGTTCTCGCGCTCGAGGTGCGCGGCGTAGGGCTCGGGCATGTTCGAGAGGAAGAAGAGCCGCCGGCCCTGCCCGCGCAGCTCGCCGAGCCACTGCACCGTCTCGGCGATGGGCTGCAGCTCCAGCGGCACGCGGTCGACGACGCGCTGCACCTCGGCCTCGGCCAGGCCCGTGCGGCGCGCGATGCGCTGCACGAGGTCGGGCACCTCGACCGTGCCGCGGTCGAACTCGCCCCAGTCGCCCTCGTAGCCCTGGAAGATCTCGCGCTTCCAGTGCGCCGCGGCCGCCGCGTCGGTGGCGCGGTGCGGCAGCTCGCGCTGCAGCATCGCCTCGGGGTGCCAGCGGAAGAGCACGCCGGCGAAGTCGAACACGATCTTCTTCGTCATCGAAGGTCAGGTGAAGGCGGCAGCGGCTGGCCGCGGTTCGGAGGTCTCTTCGACGGGCGGGGCGGACGGGGCGCCGTCGCTCACGGCCGCGTGAGCCGCTGAAGCAGCCCCGCGGTGGAGCCGTCGAGGCCGGCCGTGTCGCCGGGCCGCGCGCCGGGCGCGGCCGCGTCCAGGCGTGGCAGCAGCTCGCTGGCCAGCGCCTTGCCGAGCTCCACGCCCCACTGGTCGAAGCTGTTGATGCCCCACAGCGCGCCGCTCGTCCACACGCGGTGCTCGTAGAACGCGATGAGCGCGCCGAGCGAGCGCGGCGTGAGCTCGTCGAGCACGAGCGTCGTGCTCGGCCGGTTGCCCGGGAAGCGCCGGTGGCGCGCGAGCACCGAGCGGTCGATGTCGGCGGCGGCGGTGGGCGCCTTCTCGGCCGCGGCGGCCTCGGCCGTCTTGCCGAGCATCAGCGCCTGCCCCTGCGCGAGGCAGTTCGCGAGCAGCTTGGCCTGCAGGTCGGCGTGCGGGTGCGCGGCGCGCTTGACGGCGATGAACTCCACCGGGATCACGTCGGTGCCCTGGTGCAGCATCTGGAAGAAGGCGTGCTGGCCGTTCGTGCCCGGCTCGCCCCACACGACCGGGCTGGTGCCGAAGGGCAGCGCCTCTCCGGCGAGGTCGACGCCCTTGCCGTTGCTCTCCATCTCCAGCTGCTGCAGGTAGGCGGGCAGGCGCGCCAGCCCCTGGTGGTAGGGCGCCACGCAGCGGCTGGTGAAGCCGTGGAAGTTGCGGTACCAGACGTCGAGCGCGCCCAGCAGCATCGGCAGGTTGCGTTCGAAGGGTTCGTCCGCGAAGTGACGGTCGAGCGCGTGCGCGCCGGCGAGGAGCTCGCGGAAGCGCGTGCCTCCGATGGCGATGGCGATCGGCAGGCCGATCGCTCCCCACAGCGAGTAGCGGCCGCCGACCCAGTCCCAGAAGCCGAAGGTGCGCGTGATGCCGAAGGCGGCGGCAGCTTGCAGGTTGGTGGTGACACCGACGAAGTGCTCGGCCACCGGCGCCTGCGGCGCCGCGGCCGTGAACCAGGCGCGCGCGACGGCCGCGTTGGCCATCGTCTCCTGCGTCGTGAAGGTCTTGCTCGCGACGACGAAGAGCGTGCGTCGCGGGTCGAGCCGCGCCAGCACCGGCGCGATGTCGTGCCCGTCGACGTTGCTGACGAAGTGGAAGCTCAGCCGCGCATGGCGGAAGGCCTCCAGCGCGCGCACGGCCATCGCCGGGCCGAGGTCGCTGCCGCCGATGCCGATGTTGACGACGTCGGTGAGCGCGCCTGCCTCGGCGCGCGCGCGCACGCCTTCGGCGAAGGCGAGCATCGCGTCGAGCACGCCGTGCACCTCGGCGTTGAAGGGCGTGCCGGCGCCCTTGGGCGCACGCAGCGCCGTGTGCAGCACGGCCCGGCCCTCGGTGGGGTTGGCCACCTCGCCGGCAAGCATCGCGCGCCGCCGCTCGGGCAGCGCGCATTCGTCGACCAGTGCGCCGAGGAAGCGCAGCGTCGCGAGATCGACGAGGTTCTTGCTGAGGTCGGCGAAGACCTCCGGCGCCTCGAAGCTGAGCGTCTCGAAGCGCCGCGCGTCGCGCGCGAAGGCCTCGGCCAGCTGCAGCCCGCGACCGTGCGCCTGGTAGTGGCCGGCAAGCGCCGCCCACGCCGCGGTGCGGTCGCAGCGCGGTGCCGCGCCGGGAGCCTTCACTTGCGCAGGTCCTCGATCAGGCGGTCGAGCTTGGCGGCGTCGGCGGCGAACGCGCGGATGCCCTCGGCCAGCTTCTCGGTGGCCATCGCGTCCTCGTTCAGCGCCCAGCGGAAGCGTTTCTCGTCGTAGTGCACGGCGGGCAGGTCCATCTTCGCGGCGGCCGCGGCGTCGAGCGCGCGCTCCATGGGCGCCGTGCTCGACTGCAGCGCGGCCAGCAGCTCGGGGCTGATGGTCAGGAGATCGCAGCCGGCGAGCGCGACGATCTGCCCGGTGTTGCGGAAGCTCGCGCCCATCACCTCGGTGGCGATGCCGTGCCGCTTGTAGTGGTTGAAGATGGCGCGCACGCTCTTCACGCCGGGGTCGTTGGCGCCGGCGTTGGCGGCCTCGTCCCAGCCGGCGCCGGCGGCCCTCTTGTACCAGTCGTAGATGCGGCCGACGAAGGGGCTGATGAGCTGCACCTTCGCGTCGCCGCAGGCCACGGCCTGGCAGAACGCGAACAGCAGCGTCAGGTTGCAGCGGATGCCCTCGCGCTGCAGCTGCTCGGCGGCGCGGATGCCTTCCCACGTGGAGGCGATCTTGATGAGCACGCGCTTCCGGTCGATGCCGGCCGCTTCGTACAGGCCGATGATGCGGCGCGCGCGCGCGACGGTGGCCTCGGCGTCGAACGACAGCCGCGCGTCGACCTCGGTGCTGACGCGGCCGGGCACCACCTTCAGGATCTCGCGCCCGAAGCGCACGAGCACCTGGTCGACGATGGCGTCGAGCGCCTCGCCCCTGTGCGCGGCCACCGTCTCGGCGAGCAGCGGCGCGTAGTCGGGCTGCTGCACGGCCTTCAGGATCAGGCTCGGGTTCGTGGTGGCGTCCTGCGGCGCGTACTGGGCCAGCTGCCTGAAGTTGCCGGTGTCGGCGACGACAGTGGTCAGGCGCTTGAGCTGCGCGAGTTGGTCTTGCTGGGTCATGGGCGAATTAGAACCCAGCGGGCGCCGAGGTGGGTTACGGGTGCGATACGGCGGATGGGCTGCTCGTGCCCGGTGTCGCCGTGCGGCGGGCGGGCTTTGCAGGCAGCGCTGGCGGTTGATTGGCAAGGGCCGTCGGCCGGGTCCCGCCCCGGCGGGCGGGTCACTTTCATTTGCTGGCCCAAATGAAGGTAACCAAAGCAAAGGGCCTGATGCTTGGATGAAGTCTTTCGCTCCGGATGCGGTCCGCAGTCTGGCCTGCGCGCTTCGGGACGAAGTTCATGCGGTCAACTGTCTGTCGGGTGCACATCGAGCGTTCCGCTCGCCCGGGTTGCGGGCTCGCTTCGCATCGCCCTGGGCAGTGCAGGCATGCGAGCGCTCGGTCGGCGACCTCCGGTGCGAAGTGATGCGGGTGCCGACGCATGCCCGGGTCCGGGATGCCGCCGACCCCGGTCGGTCGCCGTGAGCGCCGCGTCGTGCCCTCTCGGAGCGCGCCGGATCGTCTCGAGCTGAGGGCGATGCGAAGCGAGCCCGCAGCCCGGGCGAGCGGAAGGTGGGTACGCACCCGACAGACAGTTGACCGCATGGACTTCTGTCCGAAGCGCGCGGAACGAACTGATCACCGCCTCCGGAGCGAGCCGGATTCGACAGAGTTCCAGGGTGCTTTCTTTGCCTCCTTTCTTTGCACCAGCAAAGAAAGGAGGTCGCCCGCCGGGGCGAGACCCGGCCGGGTGGCAGCCCACAACCCTCAGGAGCGCCGCCCGCCGGGGCGAAACCCGGCCGCGTGGCAGCCAGCAGATCTCGGAGACTGCCCGCGCGCCCCAGCCTCAGCTGTTCGCCCGAACCTCTTCGATCGTCGTCAGCCCGGCCCAGACCTTGTCGATCCCGTCGTGCCGCAGCGTGCGCATGCCATCCCCCAGCGCGTGGTGCAGCAGCTCGTCGCTGCGCTTGCCGGCCTGGATCTTCTCGCGCAGGCCGCGCGTCACCGTCATCAGCTCGTGCAGGCCGGCGCGGCCGCGCAGGCCGCTGCCGCCGCATTGCTCGCAGCCGTTGCAGCGGTAGCGCATCAGCGCCCCGTGCTTCGTCCAGCCGGCGAGAACCGCGTCTTCGTCCGGCGCGCTCTCGGCGCCCTGGAAGGCATGCACGTAGTCGTGCAGCATCTCGTCGCGCCACGCCGCCGAGGCGGGCTCGCTGGTGCGGCAGTTGGAGCACAGCCGCCGCACCAGGCGCTGCGCCAGCACGGCCAGCAGCGCGTCGGCGAAGTTGAACGGGTCCATGCCCATGTCCAGCAGGCGGGTCACCGTCTCGGCCGCGCTGTTGGTGTGCAGCGTCGAGAGCACGAGGTGGCCGGTGAGGGAGGCCTCGATGGCCACCTGCGCCGTCTCGTGGTCGCGGATCTCGCCGACCATGATCACGTCCGGGTCCGCGCGCAGGAACGCGCGCAGCGCCTTGGCGAAGGTCCAGTCGATCCTCGGGTTGACCTGCACCTGGCGCAGGCCGGCCTGCGTGATCTCCACCGGGTCCTCGGCGGTCCAGATCTTGCGCTCGGGCGTGTTGATGTGCGCCAGTGCCGAGTGCAGCGTCGTCGTCTTGCCCGAGCCGGTGGGGCCGACGCACAGCACCATGCCGTAGGGGCGTGCCACGGCGGCCTTCAGGCGCTCGAGATTGACGGGGGTCAGCCCCAGCTGGTCCAGCGGGATGGTGCGGCTGCTGGCCAGCAGGCGCAGCACCGCGTCCTCGCAGTTGGCGCTGGTGGGAATGGTGGCCACGCGCAGCTCGAGGCGCGAGCCGTGCACGAACTTGCCGAAGTTGATCTTGCCGTCCTGCGGCTTGCGGCGCTCGCTGATGTCGAGGTCGCACATGATCTTCAGGCGCCCGATCATCGCGTTGCGGTAGCTCGGCGGCAGCTCGAGGTAGGGGCGCAGCACGCCGTCCTTGCGGAAGCGGATGCGCACCTTCTCGCGCCCCGGCGCGCACTCGATGTGGATGTCGGAGACGCCCTGCGAGTGCGCCTCGAGGATCATCGAGTTGATCAGGCGGACGAGCGAGTTGTCGCTCTGCTCGATCGACGGGCCGTCGTCCTCCTCGGTGCCGCCGTTGCCCTCGAGCGAGGCGGCCAGCTTGGTCGCGTCGGCGTGCTCGAAGTACTCGACGCCATCGAGGCCGGGGGCGCCGCCGACGTCGACGCCGATCTTCTCGTAGGCCCGCTGGATGGCCTCGTGCAGGTCGGCCCCGCGCGCCAGCACGGGCAGCACCTTGCAGCGGGCGGCGAACTCGACCTCCTCGAGCGCGCTGCGGTTGGTCGGGTCCTCCATCGCCACGACGAGGCGGGAGGCGCGCAGCATCAACGGCAGGCCGGAGACGCGGCTGGCCACGGCATAGGGCAGGCGGGCGACGGCGTCGGTGTCGGCCGGGAAGTGCCGCACGTCGACCATCGGGTAGCCCATCTTGCGGGCCAGCGCCATCTGCAGGTCCGCGCGCGAGACGAGGCCCTTGCGCACGAGCAGCTCGCCCAGCGGCACGCCGCGGTCCTGCCGCTGCTGCTCGAGCGCCTCGTTGAGCTGCGGCTCGCTGATGAAGCCGAGCGCCACCAGCGCCTCGCCGATGCGCACCATCGGCATCCTGGCCTGCTGCTCGATGGCGGTGTTCAGGTCCTCGGCGCTGATGATCTGGTGCACGACGAGCAGGTCGCCGAGCTTGCGCTCGCGCAGGTCCTGCTGCTCGATGAGCGCGGCATGCACCTGCGCCGGCGTGGCGGCGCGCTGCTCGATGAGCACCTCGCCGATGCGCTTGCCGATCTCCACGTGCGTGTAGGCAGCGGCCGGCACGAAGGTGCGGCGCACCGTGCCCTGCGTGTCCACGGGTTCGAAGAGGAACAGGCCGGTCGCGTCTTCGTGGGCGCTCACCGACTGGCCCTGCCAGACCGCGCCGTGCGCGAAGTGCACGGAGAAGGGGATGGTCGGGTGCTCGATGTCGGTGACGATGCCGCCACCCTCGGCGTCGGGGGCCGGCGAAAGCGGGTCGAGCAGGCGCAGGCGGCGGAACTGGTCGAAGCGCAGCGTCAGCGGCGCGCGCGTGCCGGGCACCGAGATCTGGATGAAGCCCTGGGCCGGGTTCATCTCGAGCAGCCGGCCGGGGATCGACTTGCCGTTGTTGCCCTCCACCTGGCAGGCCAGCGGCGACGCGCTGGCACTGGCCGGCGGGTAGTGCGGCAGGTCCGGCGTCGGCCAGGCGAAGCCTTCCGCGGCCGGTGGCAGCAGTGAGATCGGCGGGTTGGCGAGGTCGGTCATGGGCAATCCTGGATCGATCCTAGGACGCCCTGGCTTCGGGGATAGGGCCGAACTGCGAGGCAAAGGCCGGCCAGTTCGTGGCCCTGGCGGGCGAGGCGGCCGCCGCCCCGCCCCGGGACGCGCTACTTGTTGAACGCGTCGACCAGCTGCTTGCCTTCCGGGCCGGCCTTGTCCAGCCACTCCTTGAGCATCGTCTCGCCGACCTTCTTCATGTCGGCCTTCAGCGCGGCGGAGGGCGGCAGGATCTGCATGCCGCCGGCCTTGAGCTTGTCGAGGCTCTCGGTGTTGGTCTTCTTGCTGGCGGCGAGGCCCCGCACCTCGGCGTCGGCGGCGGCCTTCATCACCGCGGCCTTCGTGGGCGCATCCAGGGCGTCGAAGGCGGCCTTGTTCACGATGACCAGGTTCTTCGGCAGCCAGGCCTGGGTGTCGTACCAGTACTTCAGGTGCTCGTAGGTCTTGCTGTCGGCGCCGGTGGAGCCGCTGCTCATGTAGCTCTCGACGAGGCCGGTGGCCAGCGCCTGCGTGAGTTCGGCGGCCTGCACGGTGACCGGCTGCGCGCCGACGAGCTCGGCGATGCGCGCGGTGGCCGGGCTGTAGGCGCGCCACTTCATGCCCTTGAGGTCGGCCGCGGCGTTCAGCGGCTTCTTGCTGTAGATGCCCTGCGGCGGCCACGGCACGGCGTACAGGGCCAGCATGCCCTGCTCGGCGAGCTTCTTGTCGACGAGCGGCTTCTGCGCCCGCCACAGCTTCATCGCCGAGTCGTAGCTGTCGGCGAGGAACGGCAGGCCGTCGGCGCCGTACACCTGCCACTCGTTCTGGAAGTTCACCATCAGGATCTCGCCGATCTGCGCCTGGCCACCCTGCACCGCCCGCTTGATCTCCGGCGCCTTGAACAGCGACGCGTTGGCGTGCACGGTGATCTTCAGCTTGCCGCCCGTGGCCTTGTCGATGTCGTCCGCGAACTGCTGCAGGTTGACGGTGTGGAAGTTGGTGGCCGGATAGGCCGCGGGCAGGTCCCACTTCACCTGCGCCTGCGCTGCAGGCATGGCGAGGACGCTGGCGGCCGCGGCGGCGGCGAGGACGAGACGACGGGAAACGCGCATGAGTGGAACTCCTCCGGGGATTGCGTAAGTCGGGAACGGAGGCCGGGCCCGCGGCTGCACGGCACCGCGGTGCCGGCGGCCACGGATGCACGCCGGGGGCGGCGTGCCGGCCATGGCCGCTAGGATAGGTCGGACACCGGCTCGACCCGAGCGGGGCTACCCTGAGCAAGAGCTGCGCCACATGCTGGGCATCCTGATGCTGCAAACGCGCTTCCCGCGGCCGCCAGGGGACGTGGGAAACCCGGTGTCCTTTCGCTTCCCGGTCGCCTACCGGGTGGTGCACGGCGCCGATCCGGCCTCGGTGGTGCGCGGGCGCGATGCGCGGCTCGTCGAACCGTTCGTGCAGGCCGGCCTGGAACTCGTGTGCGAGGGCGCCACGGCGCTTTCGACGAGCTGCGGCTTCCTCGCCCGCTGGCAGCGCGAGCTTCGGGGCGCGCTGCCCGTGCCGGTGTGGAGCTCGGCGCTGCTGGCGCTGCCCGCGCTGCCGCGGCCGGGCGTCATCACCATCGAGGCAGCTTCGCTGACGCCGGCGCACTTCGAGGGCGTGGGTGCCGATCCCGCGACGCCGGTCGAAGGGATCACGCCGGGTTCGCCCCTGCACCGCACGCTGCTTGAAGACCGCGCAGAACTGGACGTGCAGGACGCCGAGCGACAGGTGCTTGCCGCCGGCGCGCGCCTTCTAGCCCGCCACCCCGAGCTGCAGTCGCTGGTGCTCGAGTGCACCAACCTGCCGCCCTATGCCGCGGCGCTGCAGGCCGCGACGGGGCGGCCGGTGCACCACATCGTCTCGCTGCTGCACGAGCGCATGGCGGCGCTGCAGCCCGCCGCGCCGGCTCCGGGTGCCGCCGCACCGGTCGCGCTTCCCCGGGCCGGCGCATGAACCTGCGCTTCGTCGAGGCCTTCTACTGGGCGGTGATGCTCAAGAGCGTCACGCGCGCGGCGGAGAAGCTCTTCGTCACGCAATCGGCACTGTCCAGCCGCATCGCCGCCCTCGAGGAGGAGCTCGGCGTGCTGCTGCTCGACCGCCGCGACAAGAGCTTCCGCCTCACGACCGCCGGCGCGCGTTTCCATCGTCACGCCGAGCGCCTGCTGAACCTGCAACGCGAGATCCGAAGCGAGCTTGGCGCTCCGGCCGGCGGAGGGGGCGGCATGCTGCGCGTCGGCGCCATCGAATCGGTGCTGCACTCCTGGCTCATCGAGTGGGTGCAGGCGCTGCGTCGCGAGCATCCCGCGCTGCAGCTCGAACTGACGGTGGAGACGACGCCGGTGCTGCTGGACCAGATGCGCCGCGGCACGGCCGACCTCGTGCTGGCGGCGATGCCGGCGGCCGGCGACGGCATCGAGACGCGCCCGCTGGCGCCGATGCCGATGGTCTTCGTCGGCCGGCGCGGGGCAGGGCGCACGGCGCGGTGCTCGCTCGCCGAGCTGGCCGAGGCCAACGAGCTGCTCACCTTCCAGCGCGGTTCGCAGCCGCAGGTGGCGTTGCTGGACCTGTGCCGGCGCGAGGGCGTGGCGGCGCCGCGCGTGCACAGCATCTCGTCGATCTCGGCGATGGTCGAGCTGGTGGAGCAGGGCTTCGGCGTCGCCACGCTGCCCGCGGCGGCACTGGCGCGGCTGGCCGTGCAGCGGCCGCTGGTGCTGGTGCGCTGCCGGGCCGACCTGCAGCCCCTGCCGATCCACCTGAGCTGGCGCGAGGATCCCTCGACGCCCCTGGTCGGCGTGGCGGTGCAGCGCGCGCTGGAGATCGGCCGCGTGGCCGTCGCGTCGGCACGGGGCTCATCGAAAAAGTCGATGAAGGCATAGAAAAACTTCCCGCTTGCCGGGCAGCCGGGTGCGTTCGAAGAATCGCGCCCCATGTCGAACCCGGAAACGCGAAGCGAAGATCGGCCAGGGGCAATGGCTGCCGGGGTCGCCACCGGCGCCGCCGGCCGCGACGAGCAGCGTGCCGCGTGGGCCGCCGCCGGCATCGACGAGCACAGCCCGCCGGCGGTGCTGCGCGCCGCCTTCCGCGCCGGCCGCTTTGCGCGCCACACCAGCGGCCTGGCCGAGCGCCACGTGCAGGGCAACGTGGTCATCCTGCCGCGCGCGGACGCCCAGCACTTCCTGCTCTTCTGCCAGCGCAACCCGAAGCCGTGCCCGCTGCTGGCCGTGGGCGACGCCGGCGACCCGCGGCTGCCGGCGCTGGCCCCGGACCTGGACATCCGCACCGACCTGCCGCGCTACCGCGTCTGGCGCGATGGCCGCGCCGTGGCCG
>Ga0073934_10001185_pt1 | contig 65496 bp, 60 predicted proteins | sample LarsenN4metaG_FD_76834 | JGI IMG/M metagenome (GOLD analysis project Ga0073934, IMG submission 76834) | Hot spring sediment bacterial and archeal communities from British Columbia, Canada, to study Microbial Dark Matter (Phase II) - Larsen... ... | reverse complement strand
GACCTCGAGGTCGTCTTCTCCGACTTCACCGAGGCCTCGGTGCCCGTGCCGTACCGGGCCCTCGTCCGTACCGCGTTCGAGGAGGCGGCTCCGTGAACACGGCCCGGCCTGCGTCCGTGCCCACCTATACGTCCCTGGACACCGAGCACTTCCTGAGCTTCCTCTTCGGGAAGCAGTCGACGCACGGCCTCGCGAACGGGCTGTTGGACGAAGGAACGTGGCGGAGGTACCGGGGCAAGGTGCTCCGCGAGCTCCGCAGGTACATCGACGCGAACGTCGTCTGCACCGATGCCATCCATCGGCAGCGCATCGACATCGCGCTCACGAAGATCGAGGAGGCGGAAGGCATTCGGGAGCCGCTTCTTCGAGAGCAGGCGTTCGTCGCCGGGCTCGTGGAGCTCTGCCTCGTCCTCCTCGGGGGGATGCCGGACCACTGGGAGCGACGGGTGGTGAACAAGGCGCATCACCGGCGGCTCGACCGTCAGCGGACCCTCACGTACGCACAGTCCCCGGAGCAACGCGCCCACCTGATCTTCGATGCGTGCCAGAGCGGGTTCCTCCCCGGCATGGATCGGGGCGCCGCGCCGGATGTCTGGGACCGGTACTGGGCCGGGGTTCGTCAGAAGGACCCCGCGGGGTTCGTCCGGTGGTTCCGGAGGACGCATCCGGAGAGGTTCGCCGCCCTCGTGGGCTGACGAACCTCGCAGGAGCCTGCACGGTTCGGGATGCCAAGAGCTCTAAAGACTTTAATGCTTGTGCTATCCTTTGGGCACCGTGGGCAGGGTTTCGACCGTCCAGCAACTCCGGCTCCTTCCGCAGGGGCGCCTCATCGAGGTGCTCCGGACGCGACCGGAGGACCAGTGGTTCGAGCGGACGAGCGCGCGCACGACCGCCCGCCACCTGGCCGATCTCATGGTCGGCTTCGCCAACGCGGAGGGCGGGCTGATCGTCGTCGGAATCCACGGCGGGCAGGTCGAAGGAATCGCCGGAGCCGGCCGGCTAGTCAACGAGTGGCGCCAGGCTGCCCTCGACCTCACGGAGCCGCCCGTCCGACACCGACTCGAGTCCGTCCCGTGCACGAACGCCGCCGGCGATCGGGACGAGATCCTGGTCGTCGAGATCGAGTCCAGCGAGGGGGTGCACACGAACAGCCGCGGCGACACCTACCTGCGGGTGGGCGACGAGAACCGACGCCTCGGCGTGGTCGAGGCGCAGGAGCTCCGCTTCGACAAGGGCCAGTCGGCGTTCGACGGCACGGTCGCGGACGGCGCGACGCTGGCAGACCTCGACCCCGAGCTGGTCGACCGGTACGTCCGCCGCATTCACGCAACCGATCGCGACGGCGCCCTCGCTGCACGTGGCCTCGTGGTCACCCGGCGGGGACGACACGCCCCTTCCGTGGCAGGTCTGCTGGTGCTCGGCCGGGACCCCCAGCGGATCCTGCCGCAGGCCTCCGTGCGACTGCTGCTGTACGCCGGCGCTTCCCGGGAGACCGGGGCACGGTCGAACGTGCTGCGCGACCGCCGTCTCGAGGGCCCGCTCCCGCGACAGGTCGATGCCGCGAGGCGCCTGCTCAGGCGATGGCTGCCTGCGGCCATCCGCCTCGGGCCGAGCGGACGGTTCGGCCCGTCGCCGGTGATCCCCCAGTTCGCATGGCTCGAGGCGATCGTGAACGCGGCTGTTCACCGCTCCTACAGCCTGGGCGGCGATCACGTCCGGGTGGAGCTGTTCGAGGACCGCATCGCGGTGGAGAGCCCCGGGCGACTGCCCGGCCTCGTGCGGATCGAGAACATCCGATCCACGAGGTTCGCCCGCAACCCGCGGATCGCGCGGGCGATGAACGACCTCGGGTTCGGACGAGAGCTTGGCGAGGGGGTGAATCGCATGTTCCAGGAGATGGAGCGCGCCGGGCTTCCGGATCCCGTCTTCACGCAGGGGCCCGCATCCCTGGTCGTTACCCTTCTCGCCGACCCCCTCGCCGGTCGCATCCTGCGGCACCTTCCGCCGGGATCCGAGCGCTTCGTCGAGTTCCTCATGCGAACCGGTCGCATCACGACGACGCAAGCGGTGGACCTGTTCGGCGTTTCGCGTCCCACCGCGCTCGGATACCTTCACCAGCTCGAAACGCTGGACCTTCTCGAGCACGTCGGGACGTCGGCCAAGGACCCCAGGGGGTTCTGGCGCCTGCGTCGGGGCGGGAGAGGCGGGACCTCGTAGCCGGAGCCTGGATACTCACGGTGTTGTTCGAGGACGAATGCGGCTCTACTGACTCATCCGTGGGTCGCCTCACCTGCTCGGATGAGCAACGCAGGGACCCCTTCGAGGGTCCGCGGCGGATCGGCATCGACGAGATCAGCTACACCAAGGGCCGGCCCACGCGGCGACCAGCGTTGTACTGAAGGCGCCAAAGTGGCGAAGGTGAGTGTGCTCCCGTGACCGAGGGAAGCGAGGGGATCAGGACGCTCTGCGCCGCGTGCGGTGAGCTTCTCGACGAGCAGACTGGGTTGACCTTGAGCGGCCGCGTCACGACTTTCCCCGCGCGGGACGGCGTTCCGTGTCCGAAGTGCGGATCGCTCGAGCGCCGTACCGAGATCATCCGGTCTACGGGCGACTCGATCGTCGGGAGTCCACTCACGATCACGCTCCGGTCCTACTTCTCCTCGCACCTCCTCTGGACCGCCATGCGAGAGGCCGAGCTCGCGGGCAGGATGGAAGCCACGCACGCCGGCCAGAGCCGGTTCGACGTCGAGCATCGCGGACACGTGCTCTCGTCGATCGTCGCGTCGGCCGCCTTCCTCGAGGCGATGGTCAACGAGCTCTACCAGGACGCGGCCGACGACCATGCGCCCCCCGACGGATACATCACGCCGTTGTCGGCTTCCTGCCGGCGCCTCATGGCCGAGCTCTGGCGCTCGACAGATGGAGGCATGCTCAAGGAGATTCCGAAGTACGAGATGCTCCTCGCGTTCGCCGAGGCTCCCGCGCTCGACCGCGGCGCACAGCCGTACCAGGACGCGTCGCTCGTCATCCGGTTACGGAACGCGATCCTTCACTACCGGCCGGAGAACGTCTCGGTTGTCGACGAGGCGCACGCGATGGAGCAGCGCCTCCGCGGGAAGTTCGAGGAGAACGCGCTCATGGCCGGGTCGGGGAACTAGTGGTGGCCGGACCATGCGCTCGGCTACGGAGCCGCGACGTGGGCGCATCGAGCTGTGAAGGCACTCGCCGACCACGTCTCGGACGCGCTCGGTATCGATCCCAACTACCGCAGGATCGAGCGCGGCGGATGGTTCGGCCAGCCGCCCGGCGAGTAGGGACACGTCAACCGGGGTCCTCCATCGCTCGAGCGGGCAATCGCGTGCATGACCGCAAGGTCGATCGCAGGCAACCGGGTCGCCGCCTCCAAGTCAGACGGCCCGCGCTCGTCACCCCATTGATCGGGCACGACCCCGCTGCCCTAGCGAGGGTGCGGAGTCATCGGGAGGAGAGCGACGCAAGCGCAGGCCATGAACAAATCGTTTAGCTCCCGAGGAGAAACGGTGTCATACACCACCTTGCGCGGACGGGGGCCCATCGGCGCGGGCAGCTCCCCCCTTGAAGCAGCCAAGAGAAGCCATCGATGGAACAGTCGGGTCGGGAAGAGGTAATCCCCGCCAGTCCGAGCAAGCCGAACGGCGGGGAACAGTGCTCCAACGATACCGGCTCCAGGGTCCTGCTTGACCAAGAGGACCGCGTCTTCGAAGGCATGGCCGAAGTTGGGCCCGTGACGGTGGGTCCGACTACGATTCTGCCGATGCCTGACGGTCCTCCCGAGCTGGTCGACAACAAGACCCGGTACGGGCACGCCGAGGCCCTCCGGTGGTTGGGCGAGCATCGCGCCACGCCCGCGTCGGTCGCGACGGGCTACGTGCGACTCGGCGGGCTCGTGGCGCTCGCGCAGCTCCCAGGGCCCATGGACCGACCGGTCCGGCTGTTGCTCGGAGCGGTCCCCGAGCCGGGACTCGGGGCGCTTCCTGTGGGGGCGCGGGAGCCCAGCCTCGCCAAGACAACCTTCGAGGAGACCCTGCGCCGACTCCGTGCGGAGCGGGACTTCGATGCCTTCCCGGAGTCGCGTCGAACGGCGAGCCTCGATCTGGTCGAGGCCTTCATCCGATCCGACCGCGTCCAGGTCCGGCGCTACACGGAGCGGTTCCTCCACGGCAAGACCTACCTGTTCGCCGAGCGGGGCGACGGCGACGCCCTGGCCGGCGAGGGCGCGGTGCTCGTCACGTCCGCCAACCTCACGTCCGGCGGGCTCGAACACAACCTCGAGCTCGGCGCGGTGAGCTACCAGCCGAGCCTCGTCGCCCTCACGCTCGATTGGTTCGACGAGCTGTGGAACGAGGCAGAAGACTTCAAGGATCAGCTGCTCGAGCTCCTGTATCCGCCGCTCGAGCAGTACGACCCTCAGACGATCTTCCGCCGGGCGCTGATCGAGCTCTACGGGGATGACATCGAGAAGGAGGCGGGCGAACAGGTCCTTCCCGGGGGGATCACCCTCACGCGCTTCCAGGAGGACGGGTACCGGCGCGCGCGGAGGATCCTGGAGCAGTACGGGGGGGTGATCTACGCCGACGGTGTCGGAACGGGCAAGACGGCGATCGGCCTCCGGTTCATCTTCGAGTACGCCCGGGAGCGAGGCCTGTTCACGCTGGTGATCGCACCGGCGCAGCTTCGCGAGTCGCTCTGGGAACAGAAGCTGGACCAGGAAGGCCTTCCCGGCCAGGTGATCTCCTACCAGGAGCTCGCCCAAGACCGCCAGTTGGGAGGAACGGAGAAACGGCTGCACCTCAGCAAGGACAACTACCGGCTGATCGTGGTCGACGAGGCTCACGCGTTCCGGAACGCCGACAACACCTGGTACGCCGCACTCGACCACCTCCTCGGCGGCACCCGCAAGGACCTGGTCCTGCTCACCGCGACTCCCGTGAACAACAGCCTGTGGGACCTGTACAACCTGGTGCTTCTGTTCGCACGCCATGACGCTGCGTTCCGTACCGGCGCGCTTCAGATCCCATCGCTTCGGGAGCTCTTCAGCGCGGCGGGCGCTCGGGACCCCGAGCGCATCCGGGAAGAGGTGCTGTTCCCCGTGGTCGATGCCGTCGCCGTGCGCAGGGATCGACGATTCATCCAGGAGCACTACGCGGGCGAGACTTTCGAAGACGGCACGCCCGTGAGCTTCCCGCAGCCGATCCTGGAGGAGGTGCGTTACGACCTGGACTCCGTGTATCCGGGCCTCTTCCAGGATGTCGTTCGGACCATCGGCTCGCTGACGATGGCTCGGTACGTGCCCGCGCGCTACCTGCTCGCCGGGATTGAAGCCGAGCCCGGACAGGTCGCGCGGGAGGAAGCGCTGGCAGGTCTCATGCAGTCGCAGCTGCTCAAGCGGTTCGAGTCCTCGGCGGCGGCCGCCCGCGAGACCCTGGGTCGGATGGTGCGGGCACACGAGGTGCTCGCCTCGGCCTGGAGGGATCGAGGACAGGTGCCGTCGCTAGGCGTGCTTCGAGACCTCGTCCGCGGCGTCCAGGAGGGGGAGGCGCTCCCGGATCTCGTGGAGGCGGCCCTGTCCGAGGACGCCGAGGCCCTGCCCGCCGAGGCCCTCGACCCCAAGTTCATGGCCGACGTCGAGTCGGACCTCCGATTGCTCACCGAGCTCACCGAGAAGCTCGATCGGTTCGCGCGGTCGCCGGACCCCAAGCTCGAGACGCTCGCGGCCATCCTGAACCGGACCACGGCGAAGAAGGTGGCGATCTTCTCGGGGTTCGCCGACACCGCGAGGTACGTCGCCGACGCGATCCGGCTCGACCCTGACCGGTTCGGGGGTCGACCGCTGGCCGTGGTGATTGGGACGGAGACGGACGCCGAAGAGCGGACCCGGCAACTTGAGCGGTTCTGCCCCAGATCTGTGACGGAGAACCCCGACTTCGTTCCACCCGATGGCGAGGTCGACCTGCTCGTGTCCACCGACGTCTTGTCGGAGGGCCAGAATCTCCAGGAGGCGCAGGGTGTCGTGAACTACGACCTGCCGTGGAACCCGCAGCGGGTCGTGCAGCGGAACGGCCGGATCATCCGGCTGCGGAGCCCTCACGACAACGTGTTCCTGTTCACGATGCTGCCCAAGCACGGCGACCTGGAAGAGGCCCTGCGCCTGGAAGCACGCGTGCGCGGGAAGATCGCCGCGGCGAACGCGACGTTCGGCATGGAGTCGGAAGTCCTCGCCGATCTCGTGGCGATGCAGAAGACCTACGCCGACGCGGCGCTCGCCGACCTGGAGGAGTTCTTCCGACGGGTCGAGGACGGGGACGAGACACTCCTCGACGAGGGCCAGGAGCCCGGATCCGGCTCGTTCGCGGGTGAGCTCTACCGACTCATCCTGTCGAAGCTCCTTCAAGAGGGGACGCTCCAGGCCCTCCGGAAGCTCCCCTGGGGCATCGGGTCTTCGTTCGTGAAGGCGGGCCTTCCGAGCGAGAGGGCCGGAGCGTTCTTCGCGTGTCGCACGTCACTGGGAGAGCGCCAGTGGCGGTACGTCACGTTTGCCGGCGACATCGTCGGCGAGGATCTGGAGATGCTGCGGCTCATCGACCCCGCGGACGAGCCGCGCGTCGGGCTCCCTCCCGGCGACGCGCTCGAGCGCGCGTGGCAGATCGCCGCCGCGGACATCTGTCGGGCCTACAACGAGAAGCTCGACCCCAAGAAGCGGGCGGCGGGACTTCCCGCAAGCCAGCGATGGGCGCTGGAGCTCCTGCGGAATCCCGATCTCCCCGACAAGCCCGAGTACAACTGGGCGGACGAGGCTCTCGGGGTGGGTCGCAATCAGCTCGTCCGGCGTCGCCTGTCTGAGCTGCGGAGGCGGCACCAGGCGAGCGACCTCGGCCTCCTCGAAACCGCGGACGCGATCGTGGGCGTCGTCTCCGAGTTCGGACTCCGGCCCGACGCGGCGCCTGCGGAGCCCCCGTCCCCCATCGCGCCGGCGGACCTGGGGGTCGTGTGCTTCCAGGTGGTTCAGGCAGGCTGACGGTGGCCGGTCGAGCCTGGCTCGTAGCCTTCGGCGAGATCCAGGGGTTGCGGTGGGTCCTCGAACACGAGCGGATGGCGTTCTCGCCAGGCCTCAGCCGTCGCGCGGTGCGGATCCAGCCGGGCGACTCACTCGTGCTGTACGTGACCCGCGGAGCCTTCCACAACCCAACGCGTGATCGCTCCCAGATCGTCGGCATCGCCACGGTGAAGTCGCCCGTGACGCAGTTGCGCAAGCCTGTGGCGATCGGCGAGCGGGAGTTCACCTCCGCGTGCGACCTGGAGACTGACATGCTCCTGCCAGAGCGCCAGGGCCTCCCAGTAGAGCCGCTCGTGGCACGCCTCAGCTTCGTCAAGAGGAAGGAGGTCTGGGGCGGCTACTTCCGGAGCGGCCTGGTTGAACTTCCGGACCGGGACTTCCGGACCTTAGCGAGAGCACTCGGACGACTCACCGGGCAGCAGAAGCCGGCCCTGCGAGCGTAGCCCTGTAGGAGGTGCAGGAGTGAAAACGGCGACCCTGAGCGTTGATGCCCTCGTCGACAGGGTGGATCGGAACGAGATCCGTCTGCCCGAGATCCAACGCGCGTACGTCTGGAAGCCGAGCTAGGTCGCTGGCCTGATCGACTCGATGTACCGCGGCTACCCCTCCGGCTCCATCCTGTTGTGGGAAACGGAGGCCGCGGTCGATGAACGAGCGGCAGCGATCCAGGGTCCCAACGCCGAGCCGATGGTCAAGCCCCAGTACCTGCTCGACGGGCAACAGCGACTCACTTCGCTGCATCGCGTGTACGCGAACCACGAGTCCGCACGCGTTGTGTTCAACGTCGAGACCGAACGGTTCCAGATCGAGAGTGCCGCGACCAAGAAGGATCCCCGCTGGTTGAGCGTCCACGACGTGCTGAAGGGCGCCGACGGCGTGTACGCGCTCGTGACCAAGCTGCACGAGCGGCTTCCTGACCTCTCCCCCGATCTGCTCAGCAAACGCATCGAACGCGTCAGGAAGATCAACGACTACCCCTACCACGTGGAGATCGTGGAGAACCTCGAGTACGAACAGGTGACCGACATCTTCGTGCGCGTGAATTCGAAGGGAACCTCGCTCAAGGCGGTGGACCTAGCTCTGGCGACGCTGTCCGCGCGTTGGCCGGGCGTGATAAGGCTCCTCGAGGAGGAGATGGACCGGTGGAAGGGCGAGAGGTACCGCCACGTCGACTTTCCCTTTCTCACCCGATCGCTGGCCGCAATCGCCAACGACCCTCCGACGCTCAAGGGCTTCACCGGCACGCCGGTGGAAGCCCTCAAGGAGGGGTGGGACAGGACCCGAAAGGGCCTGGAGCACGCGATCACGCTGCTCAAGCAGAACGCGGACATCCCAACGAGCGACCTCCTCCCCTCGATGAACGCCCTCGTGCCTCTCGTCACGTACCTCGGGTATCGAGGAGACGACCCTATGGGGGCGGACGAGACCAGCTCTCTCCTCTACTGGCTGCTCGGGGCCTTCCTGCTGCAGCGATTCAGCGGATCCATCGAGACCGTCATCGCCCAAGATGCCTCGGCAATCCGGAGTGGCGCAGGAATCGAGGGGTTGCAGAAGAACCTGGGTATCTTCGGCGTGAGGTTGGCGGTCACCGAAGAGCAACTGGTCGGCCGTGGCGCGACGAGCCCGTACTTCCTTCTGAGCTACGTCGCGGCGAGGCGAGCCAAGGCCAAGGACTGGTGGTACGGAACTGAGATCACGGTCGGTGGAAAGGGCGGCTTCTCCATCGAATACCACCACGTCCATCCGCGCGCGACACTGTCGAAGGACTACGCCAAGGCGGAGATCAACGACCTCGCCAACCTTGCGTTCGTGTCCGCGAAGGCCAACAGGAAGATCAGCGATCGGAGCCCAGCGGATTACTTCCCTGAGCTCCTCGCAGCCGAACCCCAAGCGCTCGAGAGCCACCTCGTCCCCGAGGCCGAGGAGCTGAGGACCGCGAACCGCTTCAGAGACTTCCTCACTGCCCGCAGGCGACTCCTCGCGCACGCGATGACTGACGTGCTGGATCACTGGCGGCCGGCATCAACTGACGCAGCTGCTCCAGCGGCCACCGACCCCACCAGCGGGGATGCCCTATCGATCAGCGTCGTGTCCGAGACCTACGACCCGCTGGACGGGATCGTGCTGTTCGAGGCCACGAAGGACGGAGTCCAATGGTCCGCATCGGTCTCCGCCGCCGAGTTCGATCGGTTCCTCTCAGATCTCGCCTCGGGCCTCGCCTCCGACATCGTGATCGCGGGAGAGCGCATCCCGGTGGAGGCCGACGCCCCGGCCGTCCAGATCCCGGTCGGTCCACTCCTGGTGACCGGGTCCCTGGACGACTGGCAGAAGGTGTGGGAGCGCGAGTACGAAGAAGGGACGATAGGCGGAAAGTTGCCTACGGGCCCAGAATCCCAGCCGTGGACGGGTGACCGCATCGTCTTCAGCGTCCTGGTCAGCGAGTAGGAGGCCGCGCGATCCACTCCGGGCTCCTCGAGGGCGGTTGGATTCCCGCTCGACGATCGCCCAGCCGCCCTTCCCCGGCCGCTCGATCCGGCAACAACGTGTCGGTGACAGATGCTACCTTTCGCGCATGAACAGGTGGGAGGAACGCATCGCGAACGGGCAGGTCAAGGCGTCTCTCCAGCAGGCAGAGGCGTTCGCAGAAGAGCTCACCGAAGGGCTCGACGAGACGCACTTGCCGGAACTCGCTCGAGTTCGACGAGTTCTTGCGCACATCAATGCATACGTCGAGAACGCCGATGGCGAACTCGTCGGTCGGGCAGCGCACGACAATCTCGCCGGGCACTTGGGTCAGGCATTGCAACAGCTCCAGCAGCAAGTCGATCAGAAGGCGCAAGGGTCTCCTGTCGACCTGGCGAACGTAAACGACATGCTGGACTATGCCCTTGACGACCTTGCCTACTGGCCGCCCCTGCGCACGACCAACGAAGTGAGGGCGGCACAGAAGGCGACAACGGCGCTTGAGGCGGACGCCAAGCGCCATCCTCGCCGGTCTACGGAAGAAGGTCGATGAGCTGAAGGCGACGCTAGAAGAGGTTCGGTCCGAGAGCGAGACCGCCGTCCAAGCCCGAAACACCGCCCTGAGCGCGCTCGACGCGCGCGTTACGGAGGTGCAGGCAGCCGTAGATCAGCAGGTGTCGCGACTCGACACCGCCCTCGCGCAGCAGACCTCGAACTTCGACACGGCGCAGGAGAGCCGCCGCCAGGAATTCGACTCGACCGTGAAGCAGTTCCGCGAGGAGCTCGGGAACGCGCTCACCGAGACCAAGGCGGTCGCCCACGAGGCGGCCGAGAAGTTCGACGCCGAAGCGAAGGAGCGCCTGAAGGCACTTACCGACCATCAGGCTAGGGCCGAAGAGGTCGTCGGGATCATCGCGCGCACCGGCATGGCGGGCGGATACGAGCAGTTTGCCAACCGCGAGGCAAGGACGGCAGACCGGTTCCGGTGGATGACCATCGGCCTGGGCATCGCCGTCGTGGGAGTCTTGGTGTGGGGCGCAAACATCGCCGCGAACGGCAACCTCACGCCTGAGGGCGCCACCGTCAAGCTGGCGCTATCAGCAGCCCTTGGTGGTCTCGCCGCGTACACCGCCCGGCAATCCCATCACCATCGCACGACCGCCGAGCGTGCTCGCAACATCCAGCTGGCGCTCGCCTCCATTGGGCCTTATCTCGCCCAGTTGGACGAGGAGCGGCGCGCCGCCATCATCGAGGCATTCGCGTTCTTGTTCTTCTCACCGCCGAACCAGGCGCCCACTAGCGAACCGGGGCCCGGAACGACGCAGGCACTTCTCGATTTCATCGCCAAGGCCTCGCCACAGAAGTAGCAGCTGCAGAAACGGAGCCCGCCAGGTGGCCAAGCCCATGGGCGGACCGCGGGGTGGACTGCGGAATCGCCGCGGATGCTTGAAGCTGGGGCCGCGCTGTTGTGTCAACTCTCGAGACCCACGTCACTGGCGAGGCTCTGGAGTCGCACGCCAAGGTCCTGCCAGGAGTTCGAATACTGCCCCGTTGGGACTACTTCCTGGGATCCACCGCCCGAATCGAATGGAGCGCGTGGCCCCCTCGCGATCGCCGGGAAGACCGCGCACTCGCTCCCGTGCCGTCCGCGGGCTCATCGCGAGGGGGCACTCCGGCAGATCGGCCGTCCGTTCGGCAGGCGTCCCGCGCACCGGACGTGCCGCGGACGATCCGCGATCGACATCGCCTCAGGCCGGTACGCTCGGGTTCACACCGCAGTCCCTCGCCGCGTTCAGGCAGTTGTTGACCAGCCACTCCAGCGCCGCCGGTCGCCACCCGTTCCAGAAGTCCATGTGGGCCGTGTAGTGCTCACCGCTCGCCAGGCTGATGGTCCCGATCGGCCCCGAGCCGATCGGGTACCGGACATACGCGACCAGCCGGGGGATGGCGACGGGATGCGAGGCCGGACACCGTCCCCCCGACGGGTAGGCCATGTGGGACTTGTGATCGGGCGAGTCCAGGTTCTTGCCGTCCCAGCAGCTCGGGAACATGAAGCTGATCACCATCACCCCCGAGGAGCACTGGGACGGAGGCGACGAGAGGTGCGTGCCGGATCCGGGGCCGCACTTCCAGAAGATCCGTCCCGTTCGCAGCCCGTCGTTGCCGCTGATCGAGGTGGCGTTCGAGGTGCCCACGATGATCTTCAGGCCGTCCGGGATCGTGCGGAGCACGGTGCTCGCCTGGACCCCGGCGTGGCGGTAGTAGAAGAGCGCATGCTTGCTCGTGGCGGTAGGCAGCACCCGCTCCCCGCCCTCGTACAAGGCTGGGACCCAGTAGGCCGACGTGTCGCCGCGCATGACGCAGGTGGTACCTCCGGCCTGGAGCCCCCTGACCGTGGCATCGGCATCCGCAGCCGCGGCCCCGATGAAGTCGTGCATGTGAGACGCGCCGGCCCGACCCGGTGACACGATCGGGTCGTCCCGGAGCGAGTGCGAGTAGTTGCAGGTCGTGATCCACTGACCGGTAGCGGCCCGCGCAGCGGGGGCCGGGAGCAGCACCCCGGCGAGCGTGACCAGAGCTAGGACGAGGGACCGTCGCGCGGTCGCTCGCCCGCCTGAGGCGGCACTGGATCGATGATCAACGCGCGGCGGCATCCGGTGCCCCGCCGCTGTGACGATGGAAGGCCGTAGGAGCATGGTTCCCCCCTCATCCATGTTCGGCTCGTGCGGCCGCAGCAGAGCGACCGCCGTGGGGTGCCGACGCGACTACGTCGTGAGGGGGTGACAGCGGACGGCGACCGGGACCGACACCGGAGCCCGGTCCCACGGGTCCCACGGGCCGCCCGTCGCCTGGGGTGGAGCCTCCCGGGGGGACGTGAAGCCGCGCGGATCCATCCCGCGAGGAGGCCGGAACCCGGTCACTGCGAGCGCCTCCGAGAGGACCGCGCTCGTTCCCGCGCTATTTGGATCGACCCGGGCGAGGAGTCGGAGCGCACGGAGGTTCCGCTCGATGGACGCCTGCGCGAGGAGCGACCACACCGCACAGACGGTGAAGCAGGTGACCAGCATCGTGCTGGCCTGACGAAGAGGGGTCATGGGATCCTCCTCTCGGTCGTCGTCTACAGCGCCGCTCTCTCCTATCCATGCCCTCCTTTCCCGATCCGGCATCCAGACGAAGGGGGCAACCTGGCACACGCGACGGACGCTGTCAAGCAGCGTGCCTACGCCGGCGTCCCGTGGGGGCCTACCCGGCCTGGCGGCACGAGCCCGTTCCCGAACTGCCGATGAAGGAGGTCTCGCCGAGGACGGGGTGCCCGGGCTCGAGGCGCAGAAGGTGGTCCGACCTTCCTCAGCCCAGGCCGCTTGGATCGCCCTCTCCGACGGTCGAAGCGTTCGGAACGCGTTCGATCAAGTCGGCGCTCCCTCGCTCATCCGCGGTACCTCGTCGGGCCCAGCGCCCGCGAGCGGGATCCAGACCTCGACCGTGGTGCCGCGGCCGGGCGTGCTCTCCACCTCGAACCGTCCGCCGGCGTTCGTGGCGCGGTCGCGCATGCCGGCCAGGCCGTAGTGCCCGGGCTGCACGGCCGCGGCCACGTCGAACCCTCGGCCGTCGTCGCGGATCGTCGCGTGGAGCTCTCCGTCCGAGCTCGCGAGCAGGATCTCGACGCTGTCCGCCTCGGCATGCTTGCGGACGTTCCGCAGCGCCTCCTGCACGATCCGGAAGCAGACCGTCCGGGCGGGCTCGGGCGGCTCGGTCTCGAGCGCGTCGTGGAACCTCGTGGCGATGCCGTTGTCCTCCACCAGCCGCTCGAGCAGCTCTCGGATCGCCGCGGCCAGCCCCTCGGTGTCCAGCGTCGGCGGCACGAGCTCGAAGATGAGACGCCGCAGCTCCCGCGTCCCCCGTTCCACGATCGAGGCGATCTCGTCGACGATGCCGAGCGCCTCGGGGTCGGCGAGCTTCGAGCGCAGCACCTCGAGCCGCAGCCCGATCGTCGTCATCAGCTGCACGGGACCGTCGTGCACGTCGCCGGCGATGCGCCGTTGCTCCTCCTCCCGCGCCGCGACGAGCCGCGCCAGCAGCTCTCGCCGCTGCCGGTCGACCTTCCGCAGGGTCTCGAGCGCCTTCCGGTGCGCCTCCACTCCGCGGCGGTGCGCCGTGACGTCGAACATCAGGCCCTGGCGCAGCTCGGGCACGTGCGGGACCGGAACCGCCTCGTCGCGGATCCATACCCAGCGCCCGTCGGCCGCCCGGACCCGGTACTCGCAGACGAAGGGCAGCCCCTGCTCGCGGCACCGCTCCTCCTCACGGATCACGCGTTCGAGGTCCTCGGGGTGCAGGCGCGTGGCGAGCGGGTCGGTCTGGGCGATCCACTCCTGCACGCGGTAGCCCAGCACCTTGGTCAGCTGCGGGCTGACGTACAGCCACCCGCCGTTCGGCCCCAGACCCGAGACGTACACGATCGCCGGGATCTGCTCGACCAGGGCCCGGTACCGGGCCTCGGCCTGCCGGAGCTCCTCCTCCAGCAGGTCGCGTTCGGTGAGGTCGATGGCGAAGCCGACGGCGCCGACGATCCGGCCCACCGCGTCCCGGAGGGGTTCGACCCCGGTGTGGTAGGTGCGACCGGACCACACGAAGCTGTAGGTCGCCGACGCCCCGGCCAGCGCCCGGCGGTGCGCGGCGATCGCCGGGTGATCGGGGTCGTCGGTCCGGAAGAACTCGGAGAGCGTCAGGCCGACGGCCTCGCCGGGCTCGAGGCCGAGCGCCGCGAGGCCTCCGCCCTCCGAGAGCGTGAACCGCAGGTCCCGGTCCACCGCCCAGAGCACGGCGGGCATCTGGCGCAGGACGCCGGCCGAGGCCCAGAGACCGGCGAGGTCGATCGCGGACGCGGCCGAGCCGCCCCCGATGGACGGACGTCCCCGTGCGTCCTGTGCGTTGGGCATCCGGACCCCAACTCCTCCGTACCCGGAAGCGGGTACGCCTGCGCTCCTCCCATCGGCGGACCGCGCTCGGGGGTTGATGGCCCGGGCGGATGGCTCCGCGTCCCCCGACCGGGGGCCCCCGAGGGGTCCTACACCTCAGACGGGACCCTGGCCTGCGGAGGGCGATCGGATGGAGGCCGGCGGGTAGATCCGGCGTCTACGGGCAGTCCTCGATGTCGCCGGCGTCGACGGTACACGAATCCACGCCCAGACCTCCGATCAGGGTATCCCCGCCAGCACCGTCCTGACCGTTCAGGCTGTCCTTGCCGTTGCCGCCGTTCAGCACGTCGGACCCGGGGCCGCCGGCGATCTGGTCCTTCCCGTTCCCGCCGATCACGATGTCGTTCCCGTCACCGCCGTTCAGGATGTCGCGAGCGTTCCCGCCGCGGATGACGTCGTTCCCTCCGCCGCCGTCGACGGTGTCCGCGCCGTTCCCGCCGCAGATAACGTCGTTGCCGGAGGTGCCGGTCAGGATGTCGTCGCCGTTGGTACCCGTGATCGTGCAGGCGGGAGCCGTGCCCACCGTGGTCGTCGCGGTGGCAGAGTTGTTGGCCGTCGAAGGGTCCGTCGTCGGAGAGGAGGCGGTCGCCGTGTTGGCGATCACGGTCCCGTTCGCGGTGGCCGGGTTCACGTTCACGACCAGGCTGAACGAGGCGCTCGCGTCGTCACCCAGGCTCGGGGTGGTGCAGGTCACCGTCCCGATCCCGCCCACCGCGGGCGTGGAGCACGCCCAGCCGGCCGGGGCGGTGAGGGAGACGAACGTGGTGTTCGTCGGCGTCGTGTCCGAGAGCGAGACGCTGGCCGCCGCTGCGGGACCGCCGTTGCTCACGACGATCGAGTACGTGATGTTCCCCCCGGCGGCGACGGGGTCGGGGAAGTCGGACTTGGTGACGGCGAGGTTCGCGCCGGGGACGGCCAGCGCGGACACCGTCGGGACGGCAAGTAGCGCCGCAGCAACGACCACCACGGCGACCGCGCGGAACCTCGGTGTCGACGTCACGACCTGAACCCCTCTCTCGAGCATCGGGCCCTTGCTGTCCTACGAGGATCCGGGCCTTGCTGTCCTGCCACAGGACACGACGGATGACCGGGAGCCATCATGCAGATGCGGTAACTTGCGCCACCCCCGTTGTTCGGTGAGGGAACGGGCCGTGGGAGCAGGGGGCCCTGTCGTGGCGGGAGCCCGGTCGCGTACGTCCGCCGTCGTAGGTCCGGTACGGAGCCTGCCCGATGCCGACCTCAAGGCGCGTCGTAAGATGCGGACCTTGGTGTCCCGCGCCTGAGGTATGGAGGCCTTCCCGATGTATCCCCGGTCCGAACGCGGCCGTCGACCACCCCCTGGCCCCGCCCACATCGGCGAGGGTGGCGCCTCCGACCCGGTTGAGTACACCCGCACGCTATCCGCTCTCCCCGACCGGCTCCGCGCCGGTGGAGCGACGGTGCCAGCGACCGAGGGGCGGACCCACACGGCTCGGCGGTCCACCCGACCGAGGTTCATCCCGGGCATCGTCGCGATCGCACTCTTCTCCTCCGCATGCGGAGGCGCGTCCGGGGCGGGCGGTGAGCCCGAGCTGCCCGGCATCAAGGAGTTCGGCATGACGGAGGTGGAGTTCGCGGAGGCGGTCGAGAAGACCCAGGCCCTGATCGCCGAGTGCATGGCCGAGGCCGGCTGGGAGTACATCCCCGTCGACGTGAAGACGGTCGAGGCCGCGCAGGCCCGGGTACGCCACGATCCCGGCTACACGCGGCGGACATACAAGGAGCGCTGGGGTCTCGCGGTCACGACCCGCTTCGACGACCCCGTCCGCGACGTCGGGCTCGGACCCAACCTGGGGATCTACAACAGCCTCGCCGAGCAGGACAAGGTCGCGTACTTCCGATCCCTGTTCGGCGGCGTGAACAAGGACGACTTCGTCTTCGCCCTGGACGAGGAGGACTTCTCGAACACGGGCGGCTGCACCCGCGAGGCCGTCGAGCAGGTCTTCACCCCGGGCCAGGTCGAGGGTACCTTCGTCAACCCGAAGGACGTGCTGATCGAGGACGACCCCCGGATCATCGAGGCGCACCGCCAGTGGTCCCTGTGCATGAAGGAGTTCGGGTACGACTACGAGTGGGACCAGGACGAGATCATCGAGGAGTACGAGGAGCGCCTCGAGGAGCTGACCGAGGGCGAGGACCCGAGCACGCTGACCGGGGCCCGCGCCGAGGCCCTGCGCGAGCTCCAACAGGAGGAGATCGCGGTATCCCTGGCGGACCTCGAGTGCCAGATCCGGCACACGGACGCCGTCTACCGGGAGGTCGAGACCGAGGTGTACGGACGGCCCCTGGGATGAGACCGCCACGTGAGGGACGGGAGCTGGGCGCGGACGAGGTCCGCTCGCGGTCACGCTCCCCGGCGCGGGGGCCCCGCCGATGAGGCGCCGGACGCTCGTGATCTGGGTGGTCGCCGCGGTGATCGTGTCCACGATCACCACCTGGGTGGCCGCCGAGTCGATCCGCTCCCCGGCGGAGATCGCCGCCCAGGCCGCTCCCCCCGATCCGGCCCCGATCCTCGTCCCGGTGGTGAAGCAGGTCCTGGCCACGAAGGTCGTGACGCGGGGAACCGGACGGTTCGGCTCGCCGCGCGAGCTCTCGGTGACGGCCTCGGAGCTGAAGACCGGACCCCGCGTCGTGACCAGCCTCCCGAGGGTCGGTTCGGAGATCGAGGAGGGCGATGTGGTGCTGACGATCTCCGGCCGGCCGGTCTTCGTCCTGGAGGGGGCGCAGCCGTCCTACCGGGACCTCGGCCCGGGCATGGTGGGGCAGGACGTCCGTCAGCTGGAGGAGGCGCTGGAGCGGATCGGGTTCGACCCGGGACCGGTCGACACGTCCTTCGACGCCGGCACCGAGGCGGCGCTCCGGGCGCTGTACGACCGCCACGGGTTCCAGCCGGTGGTGGCGACCGAGGCGGAGCTCGCGGCGGCGCGCCCCCTGGAGGCCGAGCTCGTGGAGGGCAGCCGCGCCGGGGCCGGCATCCAGCTCCCCGCCGACGAGGTGGTCTTCGTCCCCTCCACGCCGCTGCGGATCAGCGCGCTGCCCGCGGCGGTCGGGGAGGAGCCGTCCGGCCCGCTGGTCACGGTCACCTCCTCCGACGTCGTCGTGGACGGGTTCGTGCCGGTCGAGGAGGCCTCCTTGATCCGGAAGGGCGCCGAGGTCCTGATCGACGAGCCGGACCTCGGGATCACCGCCACCGGCACGGTCAGCGTCGTCGCGGACCGACCCGGCACGCACGGCGCCGACGGCTTCCACGTGTTCTTCCGGGTGGCCGTGGAAGGAGAGCCGCCGCCTGGCGTGATCGGCTCCTCGCTCCGCCTCACGATCCCGATCACCTCGACCGGGGCCGAGGAGCTGACGGTGCCCCTGAGCGCCGTCTCGCTCGGACCCGACGGGGGGTCCCGGGTGCAGCGGGCGGTCGGTGACGGCTACGAGGTCGTCCCCGTCCGGACGGGCCTGTCGGCGGACGGCTACGTCACCGTGACCCCGCTGGATGGGGTCCTCGCCGAGGGCGACCTCGTCGTGGTGGGCTTCGAGCCGGGCGCCCCAGCGGGGGGCTGACGTGATGAGCGGGCCGATCATCGCCCTGGCCGGGATCGGCCGGACGTTCGGCGAGGTGGCACCGGTCGTCGCGCTCCGTGACGTGGACCTGCGGGTGGACGACGGGGAGTGGGTCTCCGTGGTCGGGGCATCCGGATCGGGGAAGACGACGCTGCTCAACATCGTCGGCTGCCTGGACCGGCCGACGACCGGCTCGTACCGGTTCGACGGGATCGACGTCGACGGGCTGACCGACGCGCAGCGCGCGGGCCTGCGCAGCCGCGACATCGGCTTCGTGTTCCAGTCCTTCCACCTCCTCTCCTACCGGACCGTCGTGGAGAACGTGATGCTGGCCGAGGTCTACGGGCGGCGCCCTCGAGCCGGCCGGAGGGAGCGAGCGCTCGCGGCCCTCGAGGGGGTGGGGCTGCGGGACCGGGACGAGTCCCTGCCCACCCAGCTGTCCGGCGGGCAGCGCCAGCGCGTGGCGATCGCCCGATCGCTCGTGAACGGCCCGCGACTCCTCCTGTGCGACGAACCGACCGGGAACCTGGACTCGGTGTCGGCCGGCGGCGTCCTGGAGGTCATCAGAGGGCTCCACGATCAAGGGCTCACGATCATGATGATCACCCACGATCCGGGCGTCGCGGCCTGGGCGCAGCGGCAGGTCACGATCGCCGACGGGCGACTGCGAGGTTGACGGTGGAGATCGGCACGCGGGAGGCGGTGGATCAGCGGATCGCGGAAGGCCCCCAGCCGTCGCGGATGTGGCTGAGCGACCTGGTCCTCGAGGCGTTCGCCGGCATCTTCGCGCGCCCGGGTCGCATGGTCATGACGATCCTGGGGACGATGATCGGGCTGACCGCGCTCGTGGCCACCCTCGGCCTGTCCCGGACGGCGAGCAACCAGATCATCAGCAGGTTCGACGAGCTCGCCGCCACCGAGATCACCGTCACCTCGCGTCCGGCGGGCGAGGGCAAGCCCCCCAACGACCTGCCCTGGGACGCGTCGGAGCGCATCCGGCGACTCAACGGGGTGGTGGCGGTCGGCACGCTGAGCGCGGTCGACGTCGGTGAGGCGCTGGTGAGCGCCTCACCCTTCGTCGAGCCCGGGCAGAGCTCGGAGTTCAAGCTCCCCGTCGAGGCGGCCTCGCCCGAGCTGTTCGACGCGGTCCGGGCTCGGCTGCGCTCGGGCCGGTTCCCCGACGCGGGCCATTCCATGCGGGGCGACCGCGTCGCGGTCCTGGGCCCGAACGCCGCGGAGCAGCTCGGGATCACCGGGGTCGGGAACCTGGAGTCGATCAGGATCGGCGACGAGGTCTTCCTGGTCATCGGGATCCTGGACGCCGTCGAACGGAAACACACGCTCCTGAGCTCGATCGTCATCCCCGAGGGGACGGCTCGCGAGCTCTACGGGCTCCGCGCGCCCGAGTCGGTGGTGATCGAGACGGAGGTGGGCGCCAACCAGCTCCTCACGCGCCAGGTGCCGCTCGCGCTCCGACCGGACGTTCCGCTCGGCCTGAAGGTGACCTCGCCCCAGCAGCCGCAGCCGGTCCGCGCGGGCGTCGAGCGCGACCTCCAGATCCTGTTCCTCATGCTGGGCGGCGTCTCGTTGATCGTCGGTGCGATCGGGATCGCCAACGTGACCCTCGTCGCGGTCATGGAACGCGTGGGCGAGATCGGCCTGAGGCGGGCGCTCGGCGCGACGCGCCGTCACATCGCCACGCAGTTCCTCCTCGAGAGCGCCACCCTGGGCCTCGTCAGCGGGGTCCTCGGAGCCAGCGTCGGCATGCTGACCGTGGTGGCCGTCGCCGCCTTCCAGACGTGGACCCCGGTGATGGATCCCCTGGTGCCGCTCCTGGCGCCCGTGATCGGCGGCCTGACGGGCCTCCTGGCGGGCTTCTACCCGGCGCTCCGGGCGGCGCGCCTGGAACCCGTCGAGGCCCTCCGGGCGGGGACGTGATCGTGGTCGAGGGTCGGAGCCCGCTATCGTGAGCCCTCCGCGCTCACGGGAGGGACGGATGGACGAGGACGGCTGGGTGACGCTGCTCCCGCTCGAGGGGCTCCCCGACCGCAAGCCGATCGCCGCCTCGCTCGAGGGCGTGAACGTGCTGGTGGTCCGCGACGGCGAGCGGCTGTTCGCGATCGGCGATCGGTGCACGCACCAGGGGGCGCCGCTCCACCGCGGCCGGGCGACCTTCGGCGGGAGCCTGTCCACCGTGGCCTGCCCGATCCACGGCAGCCAGTTCGACCTGGCCACCGGAGCCGTCCGTCGGGGGCCCGCGATGTCCCCGGTCCCGGCCTACGATGTGAGGGTGGAGGACGGGATGGTCCAGATCCGCGATCGGAGCTGAGATGGGGGGCGACAAGCCGATCGGGCTCGCGATCGGGATCGTCATCGTGACGCTGCTCGTGCTGCTCCCCGCGCTGATCCCACCGCTCTTCTACCTGTTCGCGAACGTGTACGCGCTGATCGCCGGCTCGGACTTCGGCTCGGACACGATCTCGGTCGGGGTCCTGCTGACCGGCCTCGTGATGACCGTGACGACCCTCCTGGTGCTCGCCGCCGGGGTCGCGGCCCTGGTGGGACGGGCCCTGTCCCCCCGCCGGGAAGCGCCCGCGGCGGAGGCCGGCTGACCGCGGTTCATCGGGACCGGGTGACGCGACCGATAAGCTCGGCGAGATGTCCACGCTCCGCCAGGACCCCACGACCCGCCAGTGGTCGGTGATCGCGCCCCGACGGGGGTCGCGTCCGCACGCGCCGATCGTGCTCCCGCGGCCCGGGCTCGCCGCGCGGGACCCGGAGTGCCCGTTCTGCCCCGGGAACGAGGACCAGACGCCGCCAGAGATCCTCCGGACCCCCCCGGGCCCCGACTGGGAGGTCCGCGTGGTGCCGAACCTGTTCGCCGCGCTCTCGGGCGACGGGGCGGTTCACCGCAGCGGGGGCCCCTTCTTCCGCGAGATGCCCGGCGTGGGGAGCCACGAGGTCGTGATCGAGACCTCCCGGCACGACCTGCGGATGGACGAGATGTCGCACGAGCAGGTCGCCCGCGTCGTCTGGGCCTGGCGCGAACGCTACCGCGACCTGATCGAGCGGCCGCACATCCGCGCCGTGGTCGTGTTCAAGAACTTCGGACCGCTCGCCGGCACGTCGCTCGTCCACCCGCATTCGCAGATCGTGGCCACGCCCGTGTTCCTGCCCCGGCTGCTGCGGCGGCTGGACGTCGCGACGCGCTACTTCGACGAGCACGGGACCTGCGTCTACGACGAGGTGATCGCGGCCGAGCGGGAGGCGGGCGACCGGATGGTCGACGAGTACGGCAGCTTCGTCGCGTTCGAGCCGTGGGCGGCGAACTCGCCGTTCGAGACCTGGATCGCTCCCACGTTCCACCAGGGGTCGTTCGGCGACCTCGCGGACGAGGAGGTCGACGACCTGGCCGCGATCCTGGTGCGGGCGCTCGCCGCGGTCCGGCGCGCGTGCGGCGACCCGGACTTCAACCTCGTGATGTACTCGGCGCCGACGAACGGCGGCCATGCCGAGGAGGTCTTCCACTGGCACCTCAAGCTGATCCCCAAGCTGTCCACCCCGGCCGGCTTCGAGATCGGCTCGGCGATGGGGATCAACACCGTCGCGCCCGAGGACGCCGCGGTCGCGCTCCGCGGGGCGCTCCACGCGCCGCCAGGCGAGGCCGGCTCCTAGGAAGGGTTGGGTCCCGCCGGGCTGCGACGAGCCGGTCGTGTGCCGGCCCGAACAACGGGCAGCGTACCGTCCCCTCGATCAGGCCACCGCGCGCAGGCGCTCGACCGTGCGCTCGCGCCCGAGGAGCTCGAGCGACTCGGGCAGCGGCGGTGAGACGTTCGAGCCGGTCACGGCGGCGCGCACCGGCTGCCACCCCTTCGTCCGGTTCAGGCCGGACGCGGCCGCGAGCCCGTCCAGCGCCCCGGCGATCGCCTCGGCGCTCCACTCGCGCACCGCGCCGAGGGCCTCGGCCGCGCTCGCGAGGTAGCCCTCGGGGGCCTTGGCGATCAGCTCGGCGGCCGCCTCGTTGGGCTCGATGTCGTCGGTGAACAGGAACCTCAGCAGCCGCGGGGCCTCGGCGAGCGTCTTCATCCGCTCCTTCACGAGCGGCATCGCTCGGCGGAGCAGCCCCGGCTCCGGCGAGAGCCCCGCCACGGACAGGAAGTGCAGGCACCGGGCGGCCAGGTCGTCGTCGTCGAGCGTCTGGATGTAGTGGTTGTTCATCCACTCGAGCTTCTGCACGTCGAACCGCGCGGGGTTGCTCGACACGCGGTCCAGGTCGAACGCCTCGATCAGCTCGTCGCGGGACAGGAACGTCGTCTCCGCGTCCCTGGACCACCCGAGCAGGGAGAGGTAGTTCATCAGCGCCTCCGGCAGGATCCCGTGCTCGCGGAAGGCCTCGACGCTGGTCGACCCGTGGCGCTTGGACAGCGGCTTGCCGTCGGGGCCGTTCACCTGCGGCACGTGCGCGTAGGCCGGCGGCACCCCGCCGAGCGCCTCGATCACGGCGGCGTTCCTCGGAGCGCTCGCGAGCAGGTCGTCCCCCCGGATCACGTGGGTGATCCCCATCAGCAGGTCGTCCACCGCCACGGCGAGCAGGAACAGCGGCGAGCCGTCCGCGCGCATGAGGACGAAGTCGCGCAGCTGCCCGGGCCCCCACCGGACCTCCCCCTTGACGAGGTCGTCCACCACCCACTCGCGTTCGGGCATCCGGAACCGGATCGCGGACGCGCGCCCCTCGGCCTCGAACGCGGCGCGCTCGGCATCGGTGAGCTCGCGGCACCTCCCGTCGTAGCCGGGCGGCTCGCCGCGCTCGAGCGCGGCCCGCCGTCGCGCCTCGAGCTCCTCCTCCGTGCAGTAGCAGCGGTACGCGGCGCCGAGGGACAGGAGCCGATCGGCCATCTCGCGGTAGATCCCCATCCGTTGCGACTGCCGGTACGGCTGGTGGGGTCCGCCGACGTCCGGACCCTCGTCCCAGTCGATCCCGAGCCACCGCAGCGAGTCCATCACGCCGTGGAAGGCCCCCTCGGTGACGCGTGAGGCGTCGGTGTCCTCGATCCGCAGGACGAACGCCCCGCCGTGGTGGCGCGCGAACGCCCAGGAGAACAGGCCGGTGCGGACGTTCCCCACGTGCAGCGAGCCCGAGGGCGCCGGGGCGAACCGGCAGCGAACGCTCACGCGGGGGCCTCGACCGGGTTCGAGAGCGTGCCGATCCCGTCGACCTCGACCTCGACGACGTCCCCGGGCGCGAGCGCGCCCACGCCCTCCGGCGTGCCGGTGAGGATCGCGTCCCCGGGCAGGAGCGTCATGAAGGTGGTGATGTGCTCGATCAGGGTCGCCACGCCGAACACCATGTCGGAGGTCTGGGCCGCCTGGCGGACCTCGCCGTTCACCCGCGTCTCGACCCGGACGTCGGTGGGGTCGAGATCGGTCTCGATCCACGGCCCGAGCGGGCACGACCCGTCGAACCCCTTCGCCCGCGCCCACTGCCCATCGGTCTTCTGGAGGTCTCGGAGCGTGACGTCGTTCGCGCACGTGTACCCGAGGATGTACTTGGCGGCCTCCTCGGCCCGCACGTTCCGGGCGATCCGCCCGATCACCACCGCGAGCTCGCCCTCGTAGTCGACCCGACGGCTGATCGGGAGGAGCCGGATCGGGTCGTTCGGTCCGATCACCGCCGTCGAGGGCTTGAGGAACAGCATCGGCTGCTCGGGCACGTCAAGGCCGAACTCGGCCGCGTGCGCGACGTAGTTGCGGGCCAGGCAGACGACCTTCGAGGGCAGGATCGGCGCGAGCAGGCGCACGTCGTCGAAGGGAACCTCCTCGCCGGTGGGGACGGGGTCCTCGAAGAACGTGCCGCGCAGGACCCGGATCGTGTCCGAGCCGAACCCGGACGCGCCGGTGGCGATCCGGTCCCCGTAGCGGAAGCGGACGAGTCGCATGCCCGAAGGCTACCCGCGCGGTGCGCGAGGCGCCCGCTCAGGTCGCGCGGCGGAGCAGCGCCCAGCGCGCCAGGACCAGCGGCGCCGCGACCCACGCGGCGATCGAGCCGACGAGCAGCGCCGCGGCGCCGGCCGACCCGTACGAGGCCGTGAGGTAGGCGCCGAACGGCCCGAGCGCCGTCCTCGAGGGTTCGGCCGCGAGGAGCGCGAGGATCCGCGCGGCCTCCAGCGGGTTCGCGAGCACGGCCGCGAGCAGCCCCGTCGGTCCGAGCCGGATCGCCGGTCCGAGCCCGGCCAGCGCGAGATCCATCCCGAGCGCGAGCAGGAACCACAGCGCGACGGCGAACGCCACCGCCTGCGTCCGGCCCGCCGACACGGCGGAGATCGCGATCCCGAGCGCGAGCCCGGCCGTGGCCGCCGCCAGCGTCGCCCCGACGAGCGCCCCCAGCGGCGCGAGGTCGCCCACCTCGGCCACGCCGGCCAGGACGAGGGCTGCGAGCCCGAAGCCGATCGCCACCGTGATCCACAAGGCTCCGGTCAGGCCGAAGAACGCGCCCGCGACGAGCGTCCACCGCGGGACCGGCTGGGCGACCATCATCGCGAGCAGCCCCCGCTCGCGGGCACCGGCCAGGCTCCCGGCCCCCAGGAGCAGCCCCATCAACGGCGGGAGCAGCACCCCGAGGTTCACGAGCCCCGCCGAGCCGGGGCCGACCCCCGACAGCCCGAGCTCGCGGAGCGATCCGAGCCCGAGCAGCGTCACGCCCAGCGTCACCGCCGCGAACACCCCGGCCGTGCCGAGCACCCAGCGGCTGCGGACCGCCGCCTTGAGCTCCCACCCGGCGACCGCGACGAGCGCGCTCACGCCCCCGCCTCCCGTCCGACCGACGGCGCGACCCGGGCGGGCAGCCGGGCCAGGTGGCCGTCCATCGGGCCGTCGAACACGATCCGGCCCTCGTCGAGCACGATCGCGCGATGGGCCACGCCAGCGAGGTCCCCCGGCATCGGGCTCGCGATGAGCGCGGCCGCCCCCGAGGCAGCCACCGTGCGGAGCGTCTGCCAGAAGCCCTCGCGACCGACCTCGTCCAGGTTCGCCACCGGCTCGTCGAGCAGGAGGAGCCGCGGCGAGCCGAGCAGCGCCACCGCGAGCGCCACCCGCTGCCGCTGCCCGCCCGACAGCACCCCGACCGGACGCTCGCCGGCGGGCAGGAACCCCTCGGGCAGGACCCGGATCCCGTCGGTGCCGCGGAGCCTCGCGAAGAAGGCGAGCACCTCGCCGACCGTCACGTGCTCGGGCAGGGCCACCGTCTGCGGCAGGTAGCCGACGGCCCGGCGCGCCTCGAGCGAGCCGGCCGGAGCGCCGCCGACGCGCACCGAGCCCCCGAACCCGACGAGCCCGGCCGCGCAACGCAGGAGGGTGCTCTTCCCGGTCCCGTTCGCGCCCGAGACCACCGCGATCGTCCCGGGCTCGAGCGAGAAGGACACCTCGGAGAGCACCGGGTGTGGCCCGTAGGACTTCGACAGGCGCTCGGCCGCCAGCGCGGGCGCCCCCGACCCGATGGCGAGCGCCGGAGCATCAGACCCCACGGCGAGCCCTCCCCGGTCCGAGCGGCCGGCGGATCGCGGCCACGGCCAGCCCGGCCGCGACGAGGCCGCCGAGCCCGAGGGCGCCGAGCAGCCCGGCGGCGGTCGCGCTCGAAGGCGTGGCGGCCGCGGGCGAGACCGGCCGCATCAGCGGGAGCCGGTCGACGACGATCGGGTCGCGCTCGACCCATCGGTCGGCGACGGCGCCGAGCAGGCCGAAGGCCGGCCCGGACGCCAGCGCCTCGAGCACCGGCGCCCGCCGGAGCAGGACCTCGACCGACCGACCCGACGCGTACGGCATGTCGCCGACGCCCTCGCCGGCCAGGTCGTACCCGCGGTAGTCGCTCCAGTAGTTGCCGACGCCCTCGAAGCTCCACGCGTTCTTCCCGGCCACCCCGCTGCCCTGCGCCGCGACCTGGACCGTGTTCTCGACGAAGCTGTTGGCGAAGAACGTCGCGTGCGTCGACGGGTACAGGGACACCCCGGCGCCGTTCAGCGCCACGGTGTTCCGGAAGATCCGGATCTCGCCCGGGGCGCCCACCGGCGGGCCGTCGACCTGGATCCCCACGCGGTTGCCCGTCACCACGTTCTCCGCGACCTGGACCTCCTCGACGTCCTTCAGCAAAACGCCGAACCCGGTCGAGGGCGAATGGCTGTCCCGGATCTGGTTCCGGAGCAGGAGGACCCGACCGCCGTACATCAGCACCGCGCCGGACAGGTTGGCCTCGAAATGGTTCGCGGAGATCGTGAGCCCTTCGGCGAACATCGAGTGCACCGCGTACCGGCCATCCGCGACCCGGTTCCCGTCGATCAGCGTGTTCCGCCCGAACGAGACGAACACCCCGTCCCGGGAGGAGGCGATGTCGTTGCCGCGGACGAGCACGTCGCGAGCGTGCCAGAGCGAGATGCCGTCGCCGCGCGAGAAGACGCCGGGCCCGGCCGCGTGCTCGTCGTGGCCCGCGCCCTCGTCCGCGTCGGGGTCGACCGCGTGGCCCTCGTCCCCGATCGCCGCCTGCGCGCGCCCCCTGACCGTGTTCCCGAGCAGCTGCACGCCCTCGGTCCCGAAGACCGCGATCCCGTAGTAGGACTCCTCGATCACCACGTCGCGGACGACCGCCCCGGTCGCTCCGGCCTCGATCCGCACGCCGGACGGGCCGCCGACCGGACCGGGCGCGCTCCCGCGGATCCGGAGCCCGGACACGACCACCCCGGGGGCCGTGACCGTGATCACCGAGCCGGTCCCGTCACCCTGGATCAGCGGGCGGCCCATCCCGTGGAGCGTGACCGGGACGTCCACCACCAGGTTGCCGTGGTACATGCCCGGCTCCACGTGGACGACATCGCCCGGGGAGGCCGCGTCGATCAGCGCCTGGATCTCCGAGGCGGCCGGGTGGTGCTCGTGCGAGCCCTCCGCCGCGGCCGCCGCGGGCGGGACCAGGAGCCCGGCCGCGAAGCCGAGGGCGAGCAACGGCGCCCGCGGGCGCTTCACGCCGCCTCCGTCTCGGCCTCGCGGAGCGGACGCGGGCTCTCCTCGCGTCGCCGAGCGTCGTACGGCGGTTCCTCCCGCAGCCAGCGCCACGCCCCGACGAGGGCGCGGGGGACCAACGGTCCGAACGACAGCAGGAACGCTGCGGACCAGATCAGCAGCAGCGCGCTCCCGGGCCAGGCCCAGGTTGTGAAGTTCACGACGTGCGTCGGTCCGACCACCTTCGCCGTGAACTCGCCGATCCGCAGGGCCGCCCCCGGGTCCAGGTCGTGCCCGAACTGGTACAGGCGCCACTGGATGTCCAGCAGGGCTCCGACCGGCACGCCCCACAGGTACAGGCGCGCGAGCCGCCCCGGCCATCGGCGGGCGAACCAGGTGGAGACCCCGACGGCCAGCACCGCGACGACGATCGTCGGGACCCAGAGCGTCGTCTCGGGGAAGTCCGCGATGTCGTAAGGCCGCATCCCGACGTAGTGGTTCAGCGCGGTGATCTCGGCCACGTCGCCCTCGACCCGGTCGCCGTACACGGTCAGGTCGAGGCCAGCCGGGTACTGCGGCGCGGTGAGGTGGGCGCGCCACAGCGGCCGGCCGATCGCGAGCACGAGGAGCAGCGCGGCGGCGAGCCCCAGGGCCACCCGGGCGACGGGTCCGCCGACCCCGCCGGAGCGGGGTGGGTCGGTCGCCCCCCGGGCGCCCTCCGGGCTCGCCGCGCGCGGTGCCATCCGTGCCCTCTCTCCTCGGTCGTCCGCTCAGGACACCGTCAGCGTGCCCTCCATGCCGGATTCCCGGTGACCCGGGACGGAGCAGTAGAAGGTGTACGTGCCGGCCGGGAGCTCGAACGAGCCCGTCCCGGTCTCCGTCGCCGGCACGAGGACGGTGAGGTTCGCCTCGTCGATCGTGAAGTCGTGCTCGATCGTCCCCGTGTTCTCGAGCTCGACCGTCACCTGCGTGTCGGCCGGGGCGCTCAGCGTGCTCGGGATGAACTCGAACTCCTTGCCCTGGACGCTCAGCGTCGTTCCGCCGCCGTCACCACCGCCGTCGCCGTCCCCGTCGCCCTCGTCGCCTCCCCCACCGCAGGCGCCCAGCGTCAGCGCCAGCGCGGCCAGGAGCGCCGCCAACCATGTCCATCGCTTCACGTGATCCCTCCTGTTCTCCCTCGGCCTCACTCCGGCGCCACCAGGAGCCAGCCCTGCATCTCCAGATGGAGCGCCGAGCAGAACTCGGTGCAGTAGAAGGCGAAGTCACCCGTCCGGTGCGCCTCGAACTCGATGTTCACGACCTCCCCCGGATCGAGGCTCGCCTGGATGTTGTACCCGGGGATCGCGAACCCATGGGTCGCGTCCTGGGTGGTCTCGATGTTCGTGACGTGCAGCCGGACCGTGTCGCCCTCGTTCACTCGGAGGATGTCCGGCGTGAAGTGGCTCCGCGTCGCCGTCATGTACACGTGCACCACGTCCCCGTCGCGCTCGACCCGCTCCTCGCCCGCCTGGGTCGCGAACTCGGAGGTGGCCATCGTGAGCGGGTCCGTTCCCGGCTCGTAGACCGTGATCGGGTCCAGCTTGTCCGCCTTGATCATCTGGACGTAGTGCGGCTCGCCGAAGCCGATCGGCATGTCGGCGATGATCTGGAGCGGCGTGGTCGTGAGGTCGATCAGCTGGAAGTTCTGCGGGTGCAGCGTGCCGAGCTTCTGGTACCGATCGATCGACCACTTGTTCAGCGCCACCATGTAGCGCCCGTCCGGCGACACGGTGTCGCCCTCGGCCGTCACGAGGTGCCCGATGTTGTAGTGGACGGGGATCGTCTCGACGAGCTGGAACGCCTCGTCCGCGGGCACGCCGGCCTTCTCGCCGAGGGTCCACTTCGCGATCGCGCTGTCGACGAACAGCGACGTGTAGGCGTTCCCCTCGGGGTCGAACTGCGTGTGGAGCGGACCCACGCCGACCTCGACCTGCCCGGCGACGACCGAGTCGAAGTTCAGGATCGGGACCCCGTAGGGGTCGGTCCCCTGGAAGTCCTGGTTCGCGATCGCCTCCTTGATCAGCTCGATGTCGAAGACCGTGACGTGCGGGTCGAGCTTGCCCGACACCACGATGTAGTTCCCGTCGGGCGACACGTCCACGCCGTGCGGGTTCCGGGGCTCGGGCGCGAAGTACAGCAGCCCCTCCTCGATCGCCGTCTCGAGCGCGATCATCCGCACCCCGTTCACCATCTCGAACTTCCCGTCGGCCACGACCTGCTCGGCCTTCTCCCAGTCGATGATGTGGAGGAAGTCGAAGTCGTTCTCGATCGCGCCGATCTCGAGCGGGTCGCCGCCCTCGGCGTTCCCCCCGACGGCCATCTCCGTGTTGTACGAGTTGATGAACCCGTAGCCGTAGCTGGCCAGCTTGCCGGCGTCGGCCAGGTCCTGGGTGTACGGGGGAAGCTCGATCTGGAAGCTCGCGTCCAGGTCGAGCTTGCCGGTCTCCTGGTCGATCGCGAGCCAGCTCGAGACCCCCCGGAACTCGTCGCCGTAGTCCTCGAGCTCCGCGTACCCGCTTCCGTTCATCGGCTTGGGCGTCATCGAGGAGATGTGCGCGTACTCGGAGTTCGGCGTGACGAAGACCCCACCGTGCGAGGTCTGGGTGTTCGGGATGTCGAGGATCTGCTTGGTCTTGAAGTCCGTCAGGTCGACCATCCCGATCCGACCGTTCGCTCGGTCGTTGATGTACAGCCAGCGAGCGTCGTAGTCGCCCTCGGTCTCCGAGATGGCGGGGTGGTGCGCGTCCCCCCAGCGCAGCGGGTCGCTCTTGTCCGGATCCGACCCCTCGCCGAGGACCGCCTCCGAGACGTCCGCGCCCTGCCCGTAGCCCGCCCAGGACTCCGGCGTGAAGACGGGGATCGTCTTCAGCAGCCGCATCGAGGGCACGCCGATCACGTGCATCTGACCGGAGTGGCCGCCGGAGGAGAAGATGTAGTACTCGTCGTAGCTGCCGGGCGGCACGTAGGTCTCGAGCGCCGACTCGGCCTCGGTCCCCGTCAGCCCGCGCGACTCGGCGATGTCGGCGAGGTTGCCGCCGGTCGCGGCCTCCCCGCCCAGTCGCGCGCCCAGCACCCCGACCGCGGCCCCCGCCACCAGCGCCACCACCACCGCCAGGACCACCGTACTCCGTCTCATGCCACCCTCCTCCTTCGAGAGCAGAGCCGTGAACGTTCAGTTGTCGGCTCATGGTACGGGCCGGGTAGGTGCGGGGTACGCCTCAAGGTCCCGGAGCGATCGGGACCTTCGGCCCTGCGGCCGCGGCGGAACGCGGGGCCTACCGGGGTTCGACCAGCGTGCCGATGCCCCAGGTCACGCCGACGCTGCGCCAGTAGCCGGCGATGATCTCGACCGGTTCGAGGCTCTCGAGCTCCTCGACCGGCGAGGGCCCGAAGGAGAGCTCGGCCGGCCCGGTCCAGACCTCCGAGCCCTCCCAGTCGTAGCTCTTCATCGTGACGAGCTCGTCCATCGAGGGCGGGCGCCCCTCCTCGATCGAGGGGAAGTAGCGGTGATGGAGCATCGGCAGGGCGTTGACGAACCCGGTCGTCTCCGCCCTCCCGGCGATCGTGAAGCGGGCGTCGATCACCCGGCGGTCGTGCACGGCGACGCTCGCGCCGAAGCGCCCGCCGGGCTCGAGCCTCGGGCCGGCCTTGCCGTGCGTCACCGGCCGGGTCATCCAGATCGAGCCCAGCTTCTTCGGGTAGCCCTGGTGCCAGCCCCGGGCGAGCGCGAAGTCCTTGTCCACCCAGATCAGGATGCAGCGCGAGTAGTGCTCGCCCCGGTACCGGCAGCGGACGACGACGAAGCACTCCTTGTACTGCGCGCGCACCGGATCGAGCAGCTCCTCGAACGTGTCGGAGCACGACTGCCAGTCGGCGAAGATCACGGCGACCGCGTCGGGGTCCTCCTGCGCCGGCTCGAGCGGGTCGGGAAGCCACCGGGCGACCGAACCCGGGGCGGCCCGGTACTCGATCGTGAGCAGGTCGCCGGAGTAGTGCCACGGCGGGGAGGGGACGATCGAGGAGCGCCCCTCGGGCGTCCTGGGGGGGAGGAAGCCCTTCAGGTCGGACATGCGCCGCATACTACCCTTCGGTCCGGAGACGCAGGGTCCTGGCGGGCCCCGAACGACGAGGAGGAGGGATGGAGACGCGGCGGATCCTGCTCGACGCCGTGCCGACCACGGTGACGCGCCAGGGTGACGAGCTCGTGACGCCGGACGGGCGTCGGGTCGCGGTCGGGAGCGCCCGGCACCTGCCCCCGTGCGAGCCGACGAAGATCGTCTGCATCCACCTGAACTACGAGAGCCGCGTGAAGGAGTTCCTCGCCACGCTGCCCCCGGCGCCCACGTACTTCCACAAGCCGATCAGCGCGCTGAACGCCCACGGCGGCGAGGTCGTCCGGCCCCCCCGATGCCGCTACCTGAACTACGAGGGCGAGGTCGCGATCGTGATCGGCCGCGAGTGCCGGCACGTCGCGCCCGACGAGGCCGGCGCGTACATCGCCGGGTACACGATCGCGAACGACTTCGGCCTGCACGACTTCCGGGACACCGACGCCGGCTCGATGCTGCGGGTCAAGGGCTCGGACACGCTGTGTCCGCTCGGCCCGGGCCTCGTAGACGACTGGGACTTCCGCGGCAAGCGGATCCGCACGCTCGTGAACGGCGAGGTCCGCCAGGAGGGCTCGACCGACGAGATGGTCTGGGACATGCACTACCTGGTCGCCGACATCGCTCGCACGATCACCCTCGTGCCGGGCGACGTGATCCTCTCGGGGACGCCGGCGAACTCCCGGCCCGTGGAGCCCCGCGACGTCGTCGAGGTCGAGGTCGAGGGCCTCGGCGTGCTCCGCAACACGATCGTCGAGGGTCCGGTGCCCGTCCGCGAGGACGTCGGCGCTCAGCCCTCCGCGTCCGAGGAGGTCGTCTCGACCGCGCTCGGCGGGGACTGGGAGCTTCGCGGGATCCGGCCACCGCGGCGCGAAGGGCCGTGAGCGCGCTCGCGGTGGTCGAGCGTTGGCTGGACGCGATGTCGCGTCGCGACCTCGAGGCGGCGGTCGCGTGCTTCGCATCGGACTACGAGGACGTCACGCCGACGCGGCCCGGTCAGGAGTTCCGTGGGGCCGAGCGCGTCCGCGCCAACCTCTCGGCCCTGTTCGCCGCGGTGCCGGACCTCCGAGCCCGAGTGCTCCGGAGCGTCGAGCACGGCGACGAGGTCTGGATCGAGTGGCGGCTAGAGGGCACGAGGTCGGATGGTTCGGCGTTCGCGATGGCAGGCGTGAACATCTTCGGTGTTCACGCCGGACAGATCGCCTGGGGCCGGATCTACACGGAGCAGGTCCGCGAGGCCGGCGACATCGACGAGCAGATCGACCGCATGACCAGAGGCAACGCAGAGGCCTGAGCACGACCTCGATCGGGGGTCGGTCAGGATCCTGTCGGCCCGGCCGCGCCCGACCCACCGAGCCGGTCGATCCGGTAGACGAGGTGTCGGAAACCTCCGTGGTCGACCTCCCGATCGATGGGCATACCGAGCTTCTCGGCGACCCGGCGCGATGGCTCGTTCTCCGGTCGGACGAGCGAGATCACGCGGTCCACACCCAGCGTCGCGAACGCCCAGTCCCGCGCTGCGGCGGCGGCCTCGGGTGCGATGCCCTCCCCCATCCGGCCTGGACGCGTGTGCCAACCGATCTCGACGTCCCGGACGCCCTCGACGACCTGGATCGTCGGGCCGGCCGTACCAGGGAACCCGCCGGTGTGGAGATCCTCGACGATCCCAGAGTCCGAACCCGTCGTCTCGGTACCGATCGAGCTGTCGCTCGATCCAAGCGCAGGTTCCTTCCCGGTCGAAGGGATCGGGGTACCACCGCATATCTTCGCGGTCTGAGAGCATCGCGAGCAGGTCGTCCAGGTCGTCATGCCGGTATGGACGGAGGCGGAGCCGCTCGGTCTCGAGAACGACGTCGAACATCACGGAGGAACCACCTTAGCCGGCCGCCGGCGCCACTCGCTTCCACACGCGGGGCGAGCTGGACTATCCTCGGCGCACCGACCGTTCGGGTGCGAACCGTTCCGAGGAGAGGCCATGGACATCAAGGGGAAGCGGTTGCGGCTGCTGTTCTCGGACCTGCTGGGCGTGGAGCGCGGCAAGTACCTGTTCGGCGACGTGGCCGACGAGGGGCGCGCCGCATTCTGCATCGGCCTGTACCCGCTCACGACCGACAAGGAGATCCTGGACATCCCCGGGCTCCAGTTCGACATCGGGCTCCCCGACGTCGACGCCTTCGTCGACCGCGACACGCTGCGGCCCGGATGGGAGGAGGACACGGTCGTCGGGATCGCCGACGTGCACCGGCAGGGCAAGCCCCTCGACGTCGACCCGCGGCACGTGCTTCGGAAGGCGGTCGAGCCCTGGCACGCGATGGGGCTCGAGCCGCTGTTCGCCTTCGAGTCCGAGTTCTACCTGCTCGAGCCGGATGAGCAGGGGGGCTGGCGCTCGGTCTCGCTCCCCTCGCACCGTGTCTACGGCACCGGGATGTCGGTGGACCCCACCGGCACGATCGACGACATGGTCCGGGCCGCGATGGGCAGCGGCTTCCCGATCGAGAGCTGGGGCAGCGAGTACGACACCGCCGCCTACGAGGTGAACATCCGGTACAAGGAGGTCATGCCCGCTGCCGACGAGTGCTTCCTGTTCCGGCTCCTCGTGAAGGAGATCGCCGCCCGGCACGGCCAGCTCGCCACCTTCATGGGGAGACCCTTCAACGACCGCGGCGGCAGCGGCCTGCACCTGAACTTCTCGTTCCGCCGCGAGGACGGCTCGAACGCCTTCCACGACCCGAACGCTCCCGACGGGCTGTCGCAGCTCGCCCGGCGGTGCATCGCCGGCGCGCTCGCGCACCACGAGGGGATCTCCGCGCTGATGGCCCCGCACGTGAACGCCTACCGGCGGCTCCAACCGGACATGCTGAACGGGTACTGGGCGAACTGGGGCTTCGACGACCGGACGGTCTGCGTCCGCGTCCCGCCGGCCCGCGGGGAGGGCTCGCGTCTGGAGCACCGGATGGCCGATGGGGCGGCGAACCCGTACCTCGCGGCCGCCGCTCTGCTGCATGCTGCGCGCCTCGGCGTCGAGCAGGAGCTCGAGCCGCCACCGGCGCAGGTCCCGGGCGAGGCGCCGAACACCGAGCGACGCGTGCCGCCGAGCCTGGAGGCGGCGCTCGAGGCGTTCGAGGCCGACGAGGAGCTCTGCGCCGCGCTCGGGTCCCGGGTGGTCGACGCCTTCGTGAGGCTGAAGCGGGCCGAGTGGCAGCGCTACGTGAAGGCGGTCGAGGACCCCTCGACCGGCGACGTGACCCCCTGGGAGCTCGAGTACTACCTGCCGTTCTTCTGAGCCCCTGGACTACCCGCCCATCCGGGTTGGGATCACCGGGACCTCGATCTCGCCTGAGCCGATCTGCGCGCGCAGCCGGTCGAGCTCTGGACGCAGGTCGTCGATGAAGCCTCCGCTGTAGGAGAGCTCGACGCCGCCCTCCGCGAGGCCGAACCACCGGACGCCGCCAGTCCACTCCCCGCGGGCGTGCTCCTCCATCACCGTGTACACGGCCGTGTCGACGCGCTTCACCATCGAGGTCAGGATGTGCTCCCGCCAGGCGGCGGCCACATCCTCCCCGACCGCGTACCGGAGCGAGTGGTACTGATCCGAGTCCACCCCGATCGCCCACAGGTGCACGCCGAGCTCCACGGACATCCGGTGCGCCGCCTGGAACAGCCCCAGCCCCGAGCCACCGGCAGCGTGGTAGACCACGTCGGCCCCGTCCCGGTACAGGCGGGTCGCCACCCTCAAGCCCTGCTCAGGGTCCCGGAACGAACCCGGGCCCCGGTCACGCAGGTACACGGTGCGGATCTCGATGTCCGGGCGCACCGCCCGGGCACCGGCCTCGAAGCCGGCCTCGAACTTCCAGATGACGGGTGCCTCCAACCCGCCCATGAACCCGATGACCCCGGTCCGGCTCCTCAACGCGGCGGCGGCCCCGGCCAGGAACGAACCCTCTTGCTCCTCGAAGTTCAGGTACGCGACGTTCGGGAGCTTCCCGGTGGGGATGTCCAGCCCGACGAACCGCGTCTCGGGATGATCGGCCGCGATCGCCTCGAACTGCGCCTGGTTCAGCATCGCCGTGCTCGTCACGATCAGGCCCACCCCCTCCTCCGCGAGGCGGCGGAGCTCCGAGCCGAACTCGTCGGGGGTCTCGAAGGACAGGACCGCCCGTTCCGCGCGCAGCTCGAACCCGGAGACCGCCCCGTCGAAGCCGGCCGCGATCATGTCCTCCCACCCGCCGTCGCCGTACCCCGCGAAGACGAGCGCCACGTCGGCGGGCCGGCTCCCGAGCCAGGTGAGGAGCCCGAACGTCCCGCCCGCGACGAGCAGTGCGACGGCGGCCGCCGCCGCCCAGAGCCGCCGGCGAGCGCGGCGCTCGAGCCGCCCATGCGCCTCCAGGCGCGCGGACTCCTCCGCCCGCTCCTCCTCGCGCCGGCGGACCCCGGCCTCCAAGAACTCCCGCTCCTGCGCGGCGAGCCGGAGGTCGGTCCCCCGCGCCCACTCCTCGTGCTCGGCGAGCCGGCTCCCGGTGAGCAGGTAGTCGGCCTGCCGGCCGGAGGACCTCCACTCCTCCGCGGCCGCGGCCAGGCCCGCCCGCCGGCGAAGATCCAGCCGCCTCCGTTCGATCCACTCGGCCAGGCGCTCCCACTCCCACAGCAGCGCCTCGTGGGCGACCTCCACCGTCGCGTCGCCGGTCGCCGCGTCGCGGTCGAAGGATAGGAGCCGGTGTCCGCCGAAGCCGTCGAGCACCTCGGACAGGGCGACCGGGTCGGCATCCAGCGCCATGAGCTCGGCCAGGCGGACCCGGCGGCGGGAGTGGCGGGTGCCGGATCCGACCCGGACCAGGCGCAGGAACACCTGCATCGCGAGCTCCCGTCCCGCCTCGTCCAGGCGGCCGTACGCTTCCTCGGCCCGGCGGGACACGACGCCGTGAAGGCCCCCGAGCTCCCGATACGCCTCCAGGGTCAGCCGCGCATCACTCCGGTGCTCGAACAGCTCGGTGAGCGCGAACTGGAGGAACGGCAGCGCCCCGGGCTGCCCGACTGCATCGGCCGCGAGCGCGGCGAGCAGCGCCGGCTCGACATCCACCCCTACGCGCCGCGCCGGCCCCAGGATCGCCGCTTCCACCTCGTCGGCGGCCATCGGAAGGACGCTCACGACGTTCGGGACGAACAGGCGGGCGAACGCCGGGTGGAGGAGCGGACGGTCGTAGAGGTCGCCGCGGAGCGCGAGCACCACCCGGACGCGGCCGTCCCGTTCCCCGGCCACCGCCGCGAGGATGTCGAGGAGCCGGGCCCGATCAGCCTCCCCGGCAGCGGAGAACACCTCCTCGAACTGGTCGATCACGACCAGGAGGTCCCGGCCGCTGTGCGCCGCCCTCACCAGCGCCGCCGTGGGATCATCGCGAGCTCCCTCCACGTCCGCGCCGGCCAGGGCCACCGCGAGCTCCTCGAGCGGACGGCGACCCGGTATCATCCGCGCCACCGCCCACCGATCCGACCCCGGCACCTCGCCCCTGCGGACGGCCGGGATCAGTCCCGCGTTCACGACGCTGGACTTGCCGCAGCCGGAAGGGCCAACGACGGCCACGATGCGTGCGCCACCGGTGAGCGCGTCGACCAGGCGGCGGACGAGCTCGTCGCGCCCGAAGAAGTCGTCGGCGTCGTCCTCGTCGAACGCCCGGAGGCCCTTGTAGGGGTTCCGGACCCGCTCGGGTACCGGCGCTGGCTCGGTGGCGGGCGCGAGGTCCGGGTCGTGCAGCAGGATCCGTTCCTGCAGCCGACGCAATCCCGGTGAAGGGTCCAGGCCCAGCTCCTCGGCCAGCTGGCTCGCGAACCGCTGGTACGCCCGGAGCGCCTCCGCGTGGCGCCCCGCCCGGTACAGGGCGAGCATCTGGAGCTCGCGCGCCCGCTCCCGGAGCGGGTCATCGGCGATCGCCGCGTCGAGCCGCGCGAGGGCCTGCTCGGGCCGTCCGAGCTCGAGCTCCACCCAGGCGAGCTCCTCGATCGCGTGCAGACGCAGCCCTTCCAGGCGCCGGATCTCCGCCTGGGCGAACTCCTCGTAGGCGAACTCTGAGAGCGGTGACCCGCGCCACAGGTCGAGCGCCTCAGCGAGGACCGCCGCCGCCCCCGCGACGTCGCCCGACCCGAACGCCCGGTCGCCGGCCGCTACGAGCTCCTCGAACCGCCCGGCGTCCACGCACCCGGGCTCGACCCGCAGGAGGTAACCGGGGGGTCGGGTCTCGATCACGGCTCCGCCGGCCACGGGCTCGAGCGCCTTCCGGAGATCCGAGACGTAGAGCTGCACCGAGTGGGCAGCGGTCCTCGGCGGGTGCTCCCCCCAGACCTGCTCGATCAGCCGGTCTGTCGGGACGATCTCGCCGGCGTGCAGCAACAGCACGGCCAGGACCGCCCGCTGCTTCGGCGGCCCGATCTCGATGCGGCTCCCGTCCGAAACCGCCTCGAGCGTGCCGAGGAGCTAGTACTCCACGTTCCCCTCCCGGGCGACCGTGCCACCTCGTCGGCCGGTGGTCAATGGGCCGTTGACCGCCTCATCAACGGGACCAGCGAGAGGGAGGAGGCGGTGACCGCCTCCTCCCTCCGATCCCGTCCGCTCGCGGACGTGCCTCACGGCGTGCCGACCACCGCCACCTCGGGCCCGGCCGGCCCGGGCAGACGCTCGAGGCCCGGACCCGTACCGGTGGGCTCGCCACCGGGCTGGTAGCCGGCCTGCATCCCGGCCACCGTGACCAGCCCCGGGCCGGTGCCGCTGATCGCGCGCTCCGCCCAGGTGGCCTGCTGCTCGGCCACCCAGGCCACTCCCGGGCCCGTGCCGGTGATCCGGACCCGCGTCTGGGTCGGCTGCACCGCCATCCACCCCTGCTCGTAGGCCCGCACCGTGGCCTGGGCGCGCAGCTCCTGGATCCGCGCCGCCCGGGCGGCCTCCCCGCCGGCCGTGACCAGGCTGTGGACCACAGCGCCGGCGGCCACCCCGATCAGGACCGAGACGAGCATCCAGGCCAGAACGTCCTGGAGCCCCGTCGGGCGGGTCGGGATCACGATGGGCTCGACCGCCCCCGGGACCGTCGCCCGCTCTCTCAGGTCGATCGCCATGGCTCCCTCCTCGGCTCCCGGACCCCGGCTCCCGCTCCGGGGTCGACTCGACGGGGGCAGCCTGGCTCCACGACCTCCAGCCCCGCTCCGCCGGCGCTCTATCTCCGCTCTACGCGACGGCCCCACGTCAAGTAGCGTCTGACCTTCGCCAGTCCTGAGCGTGTGGCTGGTGAGCTCTCCTTCGTTCCTCCTCCCGATCTTGGGGGACGGGAGCAGGACGTGCGGGTGTGGCCGGAAGGAACGCTCGGTCAGTCTGCAGCATCACCCCACCAGTCGCGCCAGGAGATCGGTCCGTGGCGAGCACTCGCAGGGCATGCGGTTGTCCGCGCCGGTCCGGCTCCACGAGCGCATGCCCTGGCGTTTGAACCGCCGGGCCACCACCAGGTCCACGTTGTGCTCCATCGCGCCGGAGCCCCGCGGGGCCATCTGAGGGGAGTGCCCGGCCTCCTGCAGACGCACGTACGCGTTGATCGCGCCTGCCCCACGGACCAGGTACTCGAGCAGGTTGTGTCCGTCCTTGGGATCGATCCCGCCTGTCCTGATGAGCTGGTTGATCGAGCGCCCGAGAGCGTCCAGGTTCGCCTCGGCGACCCAGGCCCACCACCGGGCCGCCCGCTCGGGGTCGCGGGCCACCTCGGAGATCCGCAGCTTGCCGTGGAACTGATCCAGCTGCACCGCGGTGGGTGCGATCCACTCGGCAGCCAGATCCGCCAGCCACCCGGCGCCGTCGGAGATGAAGAACACCTCGGTCGCCTTCGCGATCCCCGCCCATTCAGCCGCAAGGGCGTAGAAGGTCTGTCCGAAGGCATCTGCGCCTTGGGTGGTGGCGTAGCAGCCCTTTCCCTGCAGCAGATAGCGCACGTGGCGTGCGCCCGGGCTCGCAGGCAGGGCACCGGTCCACCACAGCCCGAGTTTCACCTCGATGGGGCCGTCGCGGGAGTGGATGAACGTGCCGTCGGCCGAGGTGGACACGATCTTGGGAGCTTCTCCTTCGAACGCCCGAGCTTCTCCGGCATCCAACAGGGCCGACCGGAGCTGCTCGAAGTGCTCGCGAACGGCCCGCCCTGAAGACTGGGCCCATCCCCGCAGCCGACGGTGATCGATCCGGCACCCGATCATCTTCGACAGCAGCTTCGCGGCCTGGCGGTAGGGGTGGGCCTGGGCGAGCCAGCTGGCGGTGGCCCTCACCCACAGCGAGCAGGGGTCAGCCGAGGCGATCTGCAGCGCGCGGTCCAGCGGGTAGCCGTAGCCTTCTTCGGCGCGCACCTGCCAGCGGCAAACCGGATCTCGCCGAACCGGGTGAGCAGGTAGCGGCGTCGTCTGCGCTGCCTGGCTCCGGTGAGCACGGCCTCCTCGAGCATCCGAAAGGCCTGAAGAAGCAGCTCGCGTCCGGCCGCCATGAGCGCGGAGAAGATCCGCCGCTCCAACGCGACCAGCGTTGGCTGCTTGGGCCAGGGCACCCGGACGGTTATCGTGAGCTCGGGCACGGTCGCGTCCTTTCGTGTGCCAACTCGAGCGGACGCTACGTGCCCTTTGCCTTCCCGTGGGGGATTTCGCTCAGGACTGGCCCGCGGGCGACGCTAACCCCAAGCCACGGCGACGTTGCGGCCAGGGATCGTTCGGTAGCAAGATACCTGCCCGGCCGCGGCCGCCGGCCGCGACGAGGAGAGGACGGATGCGCGCGGGAAGCCGAAGCCTCGAGGACATCCGACTCTGGGACCACGACTTCTTCGTGGACGAGGTTCCCCACTGGGCGTTCGAGCTGCTGCGCCGCGAGGACCCGGTTCGCTGGCAGGAGGAACCGGCCCCGAACCAGGGGTTCTGGGCGGTCACGCGGTTCCACGACATCGAGCAGGTCCTGATGGACCCCAGGACCTTCTCCTCTGCCCGGGGCATCACGCTCGAGGAGCAGACCCCGGAGGAGGTCGAGGCCCGGCGATCGATGATCGACATGGATCCGCCGCGGCACTCGCGCCTGAGGCGCCTCGTCAGCAAGCACTTCACCCGGAGCGCCGTGGCCCAGTACGAAGGTTTCGTCCGCGAGCAGGCCCGGTTCGTCCTGGACCGAGCCCTCCCACATGGCGAGCTCGACTTCGTCGAGCACGTCTCCCGCGAGCTCCCGATCCGCGTCCTCGCCCGGATCATGGGGGTCCCCGACCAGGACCTGCCGATGTGCATCGAGCTGGGCGACGCGATGATCGCCCAGGCCGACCCGGAGTACTCGCGGGCCGTGATCGACAAGGAGGACACGAGCGCCTACCGCCTGCTGCCGTTCCGCAGCCCGGCGGCGGTCGAGCTCATGGAGTACGGGCACGGGCTGGCCGTCGAGCGTCGCCGAGAGCCGGCGGAGGACCTGGTCACCAAGCTCGTGCACGCCGAGGTCGACGGGGAGCGCCTGTCCGAGCGGGAGTTCGACAACTTCTTCTGCCTGCTGATCGTCGCCGGGAACGAGACGACGCGGCACGCGATCAGCCACGGGATGCTCGCGCTGATGGAGCATCGGGACCAGTGGCGCCGGCTCGCGGAGGATCTCGGGCTCATGCCGCTCGCGACCGAGGAGATCCTGCGCTGGGGCTCCCCCACCATGCACTTCCGCCGCACGGCCGCCCGCGACCTCGATCTGGGCGGGAAGCGGATCCGCGAAGGCGACAAGGTCGTGGTGTGGTTCGTCTCGGGGAACCGCGACGAGGAGGTGTTCCCCGAGCCCTTCCGGTTCGACGTGGGGCGCGAGCCGAACCCCCAGATGGCGTTCGGGAGCGGCGGCCCGCACATCTGCCTGGGCGCGCACCTCGCGCGCCTCGAGGTCCGGGTGATGTTCGAGGAGCTCCTCCCGCGCCTGGCCGACATCGAGCTCACCGGCCCCGTGGTCCGGCTCCGCTCGAACTTCATCAACGGGATCAAGCACATGCCGGTCCGGGTCCGCCCGGCCTGAGGGCCCGGGCGGATCAGGCGTCGGCGTTCGGCTCGATCGAGCGGAGCATCGAGCGCAGCATCGCCGCCATCGTCTCCTGCTCCTGCGGCGTGAGGTGCGTCGTCACGGCGACCTCCTCCGCGTTGAACCTCGGGAACAGCTCCTCGATCTTCCGGCGACCGCGTTCGGTCAGCGAGACCCGGACCATCCTCCCGTCCTCGGAGTTCCGGCGCCGCCGCACGAACCCGCGACGCTCCAGCGTGGTCACGACCCCCGTCGAGGTCGGCCGGCTGATCCCGACCGCCGCGGCCAGGTCGCGGGACTCCATCTCGCCCCACACCCACAGGACCCACAGCGCCACGAACGAGGTCCACGAGAGCCGGTCGTGCGCCAGGACCTTGCGCTCCATGTGGCGCCGGATGGCGGTGGAGGCGCGGAACAGGTTCGAGACGGCCCACATCGCCCGGAAGTCGAGCGGCAGGTGACCGAGGCGTTCGAGGACCTTGCGTTCGGCGGGCAGGAGGCCGTCGGAGCCGGACATGCGGCGGATCGTACTCCGATCTCCGGAGCCGCTCCCGACGGTCAGCCCTCGCGGCCGACCACGAACCAGATCCCGTGCACGGGCTCGTCCCCCGTGTTGAACAGCCGGTGCGGGATCGTCGAGTCGAACCCGATCGAATCGCCGGGCCCGAGCTCATGCCGCTCGAAGCCGAGCTGCACGCCGAGCCGGCCGGAGATCACGTACCCGTACTCGCGCCCCGGATGCCGCATCAGGCGGTCGTCCGGGGAGGAGGACCCGCCGACGTCGTAGATCACGTGCAGGAAGTCGACGTCCTCCTGCTGGTGGCTCGTGAGGCGCTCCCACCGTACCCCCGAGGCGAGCTCGATCACGTGGCGATCGCCCGGTCGGACGACCGGGCTCGCGGTCTCGGGCTCCGCGACCTGCCCGTCGGAGGCGGCCGTCGATGAGCCCTCCGCGGGCACCTGGAAGACGTGGTCGAGCGACACGCCGAGCTCGGTGACGATCGCGTAGAGGGTGCTCACCGACGGCTTGGACTGACCCGACTCGATCTGGGAGATCAGGCTCCCGGACAGGCCGAGCCTGCGGGCGAGCTCGCGCTGGCTGATCCCCGCGCGCTGCCGCTCCTCCCGGAGCCGCGAGCCGATATCTCCGAGCTCACCCGACATGCGCCCAGCTCCTCCTCCGGGGCCAGGATAACCGTCGCGTCCGGGCCGAGCCGCTCAGCCGATCAGCGGTAGTCGGGGATCCGGATGGTCGCCGCGACCCGAGGCCGCCCGGATCCACCCGAGGTCGTCCGAGAGGTCCGCTGGCCGACCGGCGACGGTGCGTCGCGCGAGCAGCTCGTCGAGGATCGCCGCCGTGATCGCGATGCCGTCGGGGGTCGCGATCGGATCCCGCCCGAGCGCGTCGGTGAGGTCCAGCCCGTGCACGACCGCCTCCACCACGCGGCTCGGCACGAACTCCCCGAGCTGCATCAGCGCGTAGTAGCCCGGCCCGATCGCCTCCGGCGGCGTGGCGCGTGACTCCTCGATGGTCTTCGTGAACGTCTCGTGCAGCACCCCCGGCATGTCGGCCGGCGTCTTGCCCTCGACCATCGTGAACGCGTAGTCGTACACGACCGGAGCCACCTCCGACCTCGGGAAGATGAAGAAGCTGACCCGGTCCCGGCCGGGCTGCCCCTCCTGGAGGTCGGCGATCAGCATCCGGGTCAGCCCGATCGAGATGTCGAAGTGCCCCGCGAGCTCGAAGACCGTCCAGTGTGGCTTCACGGGATCGAGGGGCACCAGCTTGGTGGGAAGCCGCCACTCATGCTCGGTGAGCCCGCTGAAGACCTCCTCGATCCCCTGGAGCTCGCGCTCGAGCGTGTCGACGTGGTGCTGGAAGCTCTCGAACCCGCCCACGACCCCCCCTTTGCCCGGCCCGCTCCCTCGGTGTTATCGTCCCTCCATCTTGGGCTGTCAAGCCACGCTGGATAGCCGTTCAGTACCACCGACGAACCGCGGGGGTATCGCCCCCGGCAACTCGAGGAGGGTGGGATGACGGACGCGTTCCCGGTTGCGACGACGCCGTCCCCCGGCGTCCAGGGGGTGGACTGGGAGAACCGGGTCGACTTCGACCGGCTCCGTGAGTACCGGTTCTCGAGGATCCGCGAGCAGCTGGACGCCTCGGACCTCGGTGCGGTCCTCCTCTTCGAGACCAGCAACATCCGGTACGCCACGAGCACGCACATCGGCTACTGGGCCTTCAACAAGGGTGAGCGGTACGCGCTGGTCACCCGGAAGGGACCGCCCCGGATCTGGGACTTCGGCTCGGCCGCCAAGGCCCACCGGCTCCAGCTCCCGCAGCTCTACGACAAGACGAACTCGATCGGTGGGAACACCGGCCTCCAGGGCGCGATCTCGCCCCGCGTGGGCCTGCAGGCGCGGGCGGCGCAGGAGATCCGCTCGGTCCTGAACGAGGAGGGCGTGGCGGACATGCCGCTCGGCGTCGACCTCGCCGAGACGGCGGTGTTCCTCGAGCTCCAGAAGGCCGGGATCGACGTCCGCGACGGCCAGCAGCTGATGATGCGGGCCCGGGAGATCAAGAGCCAGGACGAGATCCTCCTGCTCACCCAGGCGTGCGCGATGGTCGACGGCGTCTACCAGGACATCTTCGAGTTCCTGAAGCCGGGGGTGCGGGAGAGCGACGTGGTGGCGCTCGCGCACGCCAGGCTGTTCGAGATGGGCTCGGAGTTCGTCGAGGCGATCAACTCGATCGCGGGCGAGCGGTGCAGCCCGCACCCGCACGTCTTCTCCGACCGGCTGATCCGGCCGGGCGACCAGGCGTACTTCGACATCATCCACGTCTACAACGGCTACCGGACCTGCTACTACCGGACGTTCGTCGTCGGCCGAGCCACGCAGGCCCAGCGCGACGCGTTCAAACGCTCGCGCGAGTGGATGGACGCCGCGATCGACCTCGTGAAGCCGGGGACGACGACCGACCAGATCGCCGCCGTGTGGCCCAAGGCCGAGGAGTTCGGGTTCGAGGACGAGATGGACGCGTTCGGGCTGCAGTTCGGCCACGGGGTCGGCGTGGGGCTCCACGAGCGGCCGATCATCAGCCGCCTCAACTCGTTCGAGGACCCGATCGAGCTCAAGGAGGGCATGCTGTTCGCGCTCGAGACCTACTGCCCCGCCGCGGACGGTCGCTCGGCCGCTCGGATCGAGGAGGAGGTCGTCGTGACGGCCGACGGACCGAAGGTGATCACGCTCTTCCCGTGCGAGGAGCTGATGGTCGCCAACGAGTACTGAGCGCGGAGGAGCCGGGTGAGCGAGGCCGTGCGCACGCAGACCGACGTCGAGGTCCGCATCGGCGTGTACCGGATGATGGTCCGGGCCAGGGTGTTCGAGCGCCGGGCCCACGACCTGTTCCTCGAGGGCCTGGTCAAGGGCACCTCGCACCTGGCCCTGGGGCAGGAGGCGGTCGCCGCGGGGTTCGCCGCCACGCTCCGGCCCGACGACCTCGTGTTCTGCACCTACCGAGGGCACGTCCACACGCTCCTGCGCGGCGCGCCGGCCTCGGGGCTGATGGCCGAGCTGATGGGCCGCGCCACGGGCGTCTGCGGGGGCAAGGGCGGCTCGATGCACCTCACGGACGTCTCGCACGGCGCGATGGGCTCCTACGCGATCGTCGGGGCGCACATGCCGATCGCCGGGGGCGCGGCCTGGGCGGCACAGGTGCGCGGCACGGGCCAGGTGGTCGTGTGCTTCTTCGGCGACGGAACGACCAACATCGGGGCGTTCCACGAGGCGCTGAACCTCGCCGTCGTGTGGCGGCTCCCCGTCGTCTACGTCTGCGAGAACAACCTGTACATGGAGTACACGCCGATCTCGGCGGTCACCGCGGTCGAGCATCCGGCGGCCGACCGGGCCTCGGCCTACGGGCTCGAGCCGATCGTCGTGGACGGGAACGACGCCGACGCCGTCCACGAGGTCGCGACGCGCACGGTCGCGCGGGCGCGCGCCGGCGAGGGGCCCTCGCTCGTGGAGGCCAAGACCTATCGCTTCACGGGGCACTCGCGCGCCGATCCCGGGAAGTACCGACCGCAGGAGGAGGTCGACGCGTGGCTCGCGCGCGACCCGATCCCGATGCTGCGGGACCGGCTCCTCGCCGATGGCGTGGAGGAGGCCGAGCTCGAGGCGATCGACCGGGAGGCGGACGAGGAGATCCTGCGCGCCGAACAGGATGCGAGGTCCGCTCCCCTTCCCGACCCCGCCTCGCTCACGACGCAGCTCTGGGCCGATGGGGGGTCCGCGTGGCGGAGCTGACCTACCGGGAGGCGGTCGCCCGCGCGATCGCCCAGGAGATGGAGCGGGACCCCACCGTCTACTTCATCGGCGAGGACGTGGCCGCCGCGGGAGGGGTCTTCAAGACGACGGAGGGCCTGCTCGAGCGGTTCGGCCCCGAACGCGTCCGGGACACGCCGATCTCCGAGCAGGCGATCATCGGTGCGGTGATGGGGGCGGCGATGAACGGCCTCCGGCCGGTCGCCGAGATCATGTTCAGCGACTTCTTCGCGGTCTGCTGGGACATGATCGCGAACCAGATCGCCAAGACCCGGTACATGACGGACGGGCAGGTGGCCCTCCCGCTCGTGATCCGGACGGCGAACGGCGGCGGGGTCCGGTTCGGCGCCCAGCACTCGCAGAGCGTGGAGAACTGGGCGATGGCGATCCCGGGGCTCAAGGTGGTCGTGCCGTCGACGCCGACCGACATGATCGGGCTGTTCGCCGCGGCCGTCCGGGATCCGGACCCCGTGATCGTGATCGAACCGAAGGTCCTGTACTCCACCAAGGAGGACGTCCCCGACGGCGAGATCGTGGACCGGCTGGGCACGGCGAAGGTCCTTCGCGCGGGCGACGACGTCACGATCTGCGCCCTGGGCGCCATGACGCCGAAGGCCCTGGCCGCGGCGGAGCGGATGACCGAAGACGGGGTCTCGGCCGAGGTGATCGACGTCCGATCGCTGGTCCCGCTGGACGCGCGGGCGATCCTGGACTCGGTCTCGAAGACCGGTCGGCTCGTGACCGTCGAGGAGAACCCGCGGCTGTGCGGCTGGGGCGCCGAGGTCGCGTCGATCGTCGCCGAGGAGGCCTTCTTCGACCTCGACGGGCCGATCGTGCGGGTGACGACGCCGCACCTGCCGCTCCCGGCCGCCGACGCGCTCGAAGACCTGGCGATCCCGTCGGTGGACTCGGTCGTCGAGGGCGTCCGTCGAGCGATGCACTGAGTCCCGCAGGGAAGGAGGCGACGCAGCACATGGCGGACCGGATCCTGCTCCGAGGGGGACACGTCATCACGGTGGACCCGCAGCTCGGGGACATCGCGGGGGGCGACGTGCTGATCGAAGACGACCGGATCGCGCAGGTCGGCAGGGATCTCAGCGCCGACGCCGAGGTGATCGACGTCTCGGGCGACATCGTGATCCCCGGCTTCATCGATACCCATCGGCACACGTGGGAGACGGCGATCCGCAACTGCGCCCCCGATGCGACGCTCGACGACTACTTCGTCGAGGTGCTCGACAGCTTCGCGCCCCTGTACCGGCCCGAGGACGTGTACGCGAGCAACCTCGCGGGCGCCCTCGAGTGCGTGAACGCCGGCATCACGACGCTGCTCGACTGGTCCCACATCAACAACACGCCCGATCACCCCGACGCGGCGATCCAGGGCCTGAAGGAGGCGGGCCTCCGGGCCGTCTATGCCTACGGCAGCGCGAACACCTCGCTCGCCGACTACTGGTTCAACAGCTCGATCGTGATCCCGCGGGAGGACGTCGAGCGGATCAGGAGCACGTACTTCTCCTCCGACGAGGGGCTCCTCACGATGGCGCTCGCGACCCGCGGCCCGGGTTTCTGCCAGGACGGCGTGGTCCGCCAGGAGTGGGGCATGGCTCGGGACCTCGGCATCGGGATCACCACGCACTTCGCGATGGGCAAGCTCGCCGGCAAGTGGAGCATGGTCAAGCAGCTCGAGGGCCTGGGGCTGCTGGGCCCCGACACGACCTACATCCACTGCTGCTACTTCAGCGACGAGGAGTGGGAGCTCGTCGCCAAGAGCAACGGGAAGATCTCGATCGCGCCGCAGGTGGAGATGCAGATGGGGCACGGATGGCCACCGTTCCTGAAGGCCCGGTCGTACGGCCTCCGGCCCAGCCTGTCGATCGACGTCGTGACGACGGTCCCCGGCGACATGTTCACCGAGATGCGCTGCGCGTTCGCGGCCGAGCGGTGGCGGTCGAACGACTCCGTCTGGGAGAGCGAGGAGCCGCTGCCCGAGGACGCGCTCACGGCGCGGGACGTGCTGACCATGGCCACGCTCGACGGCGCGCACGTGCTCGGCCTCGAGGACCGGACGGGGTCCCTCACGCCGGGGAAGCAAGCCGACGTGGTCGTGATCGACGGCGGTGGCCCCGGGACCGCGCCGGTGATCGACCCGGTTGGAGCCGTGGTCCTGTCCGCCGACACCTCGAACGTCGACACGGTGATCGTCGCCGGGAAGGTCCTGAAGCGGGACGGCAGGCTCGTCGCGGATTGGGAGCAGGCGCGTCGGCGGGTCGAGGCCTCCCGCGACCACCTCGTCGAGGCGCTCGCGAAGAAGAGGGCCGAGGGGCAGCCGACGTGAGCCCGAACCACGTCGTCCGCACGGCCGCCGACGCGACGTTCGTCGTCCCCCAGGGCTACGAAGGGCACGCGGAGGGGTTCCGCCGGTGGCCGGTGGTCGACGGGTCGGTCGGCGCGGTCCACACGGGGTTCGGGATCGGCGAGCTCGAGCCGGGCGGGTCCCTCTCGGCGCACGTGCACTCGTTCGAGGAGAGCCTCTACGTGCTCGAGGGCGAGGTCGTGCTGCGGACGTCGGAGGCCGCCGTGCGCCTGCGCCCCGGCGACTACGGTGTGATCCCCGTCGGGGTCCCCCACGAGCTCCGGAACGAGGGGACCGCGACCGCGCGCCTCGCCGCGATGTCCGCCCCGCAGCCGCGCCCGGCCCACGGGGGCGACACGTACTGGCTTCCGCCGCTCCCCGAGCGCGAGCCGGTCGCGGTCGACGTGCGCGATCCCAGGACGCGCTCCTTCGGGCACATCGAGCCGGGGAACATGGACCCGGCCAAGCAGACCCAGGAGATGCTGGCCGTCTCGGCGAGCATGCGGACGGCCCTGCTCGTCTACAGCGGCATCACGGTGAAGATGATGGTGGACACCGACCTCGGGGCCCAGCTCTCGACGATGTTCATGGTCCAGTACGAGGAGCGAGGTCTCGCCGGCGCCCACGACCACCCGTTCGAGGAGACCTACCTCATCCTCGACGGCCAGGTGGACGCGACCTTCGACGGCGAGACCTACCGGCTGGGGGTCAGCGATGTCGCCTGGGCCGGGACGGGGTGCGTGCACGCGTTCTCGAACCCGGGTCCCGGCACGGTCCGATGGCTCGAGACGCAGGCGCCGCAGCCACCGGCCCGACACTCGTACCGGTTCGTGCGCGACTGGGACTACCTGCGCGACGTCCTCGGCTGAGGGCCCGCGACCGACGGGAGGGAAGGATGGCAGACGGGAACGTGGTCGTGATCGGGGCGACGGCGGGGCTCGGCCTGGAGGTCGCTCGGCACTACGCGGACCGGGGCCGGCCCGTGCTGATCTCGGGCCGGGACCCGGCCCGGACCAAGGAGGTCGCCGCGGAGCTCGGCCCGAACGTGACCGGGGTGGCGGTGGACCTGGCCGAGCCCGCCACGATCGGTCCGGCGCTCGCCGACGTGGGGGGCGTGGACCGGCTCGTGATCGCCGCCATCGAGCGGGACGAGAACCGCGTCCGCGAGTACGACGTCGCGCGGGCGCTCCGGCTGGTGACGATCAAGATGGTCGGCTACATGGAGGTCGTGCACCAGCTCGCGTCCCGGCTGTCGGAGGACGCGGCGATCCTCTTCTTCGGTGGGCTGGCGAAGGAGCGTCCCTACCCGGGCTCGACGACCGTCACGAGCGTGAACGCCGGCGTCACGGGCATGGTCCGTACGCTCGTGCACGAGCTCGCGCCGATCCGGGTCAACGCGCTGCACCCGGCGATCGTCGGCGACAGCCCGTTCTGGGCCGCCAAGCCCGCGGCGGTCGAGGCTGCCAGGGAACGCACGCTCACCAAGCGGGGGGTCATGATGGCGGACGTGGTGGACGCCGCGAGGTTCCTGCTCGAGAACCCGGCGATGAACGGCGTCGACCTGTTCGTGGACGGCGGCTGGGCGCTGCCCTGACGGCCCTCGAGCGGGCATCCATGGGCTCGACGACCGTCGCGGTCCTGGGGACCGGGAACATGGGCGGCGCCATGGTGGGGACCCTCCGCCGATCCGGGTTCGACGTGGTGGCGTGGAACCGGACCCCCGAGCGTGCCCGAGCGGTGGCGGAGGCCGCCGGCGCCAGGGCCGCCGAGAGCGCCGCGGGCGCGGTCGAGGGGGCGGACGTGGTGCTCAGCAGCCTGGCCGACGACGCCGCGGTGCTGGACACCTACACGGGCGAGGGCGCCGCGGCCTCCGCGATGCGACGCGGCCAGGTCGTCTTGGAGATGAGCACGATCGCGCCCGCCACGGTCGGAGCGATCGCCCCGGCGATCGAGGAGCGTGGCGCATCGCTCCTCGACGCCCCGGTCTCCGGGAGCGTCCCGGCGGTCCGGAGCGGAGAGCTCACGATCATGGTGGGCGGCGACGCGGAGGCGCTCGAGCGGGCGAGGCCGGTGCTCGAGGCCCTGGCGAAGAAGATCCTCCACGTCGGGGGGCTCGGCGCGGGGGCGACGATGAAGCTGGCGGTCAACGCGCTCGTGCACGCGATCGCGGTCGGCCTCTCGGAGGCCCTCGTCCTGGCCGAGAAGGCCGGCGTCGAGCGGAGCGCGGCCTACGACGTCTTCGCGAGCGGCGCCGCGGCGGCGCCGTTCGTCCTGTACAAGCGCCAGGCGTTCGAGCACCCCGAAGAGGCGGGGGTCGCCTTCACGCTCGACCTGATGGCCAAGGACCTCGACCTGATCCTCGAGCTCGCCGAGCAGGTCGGCGCGCCGATGGATCAGGCCGCGAGGAACCGCGAGACCGTCCGGGCCGCCCTGGCGTCCGGGCTGTCCGGCCGTGACATGAGCGCGGTCGCGGTCTACCTGCGCGGGGGGCACTGACGGTCACGCGGTCGGGGCCGGCCCCTTGCCCCGACCCCAACCGCGTGACGTGGTCGCTCAGGCGACCTCGAGCTGACCCCGCACGGCACCGCCCGGGAAGTCGGACGTGTGCACGTTGACGTAGTACCCCTCGGGGTTGTTCCTGATGTCGCGCAGCAGCGACTTGGGCTGATCCTTCACGCAGCCGGTCGCGAGCCCGATCCCCGTGCCCGCGATCTCCTGGGGCGCCTTCAGGGTCACGGCGATCCCCCCGGCCACGCCGGCCGCTCCCTCGTGGATGTGCGCCGCCGCCGCGGGGAGCGTGATGTCGAGCACGACCAGCGTGAAACAGAGCTTCTGCTTCTTCACGTTCACCTTGACCTCTGCCGCGCCCGAGCCGTCGGGGTCGCCCGGGTCGGGCACCTCCGTGTCCCCGCCCGACAACGCGGCGTGCAGCCGCGTCGCCGCCGCGCCGGCCGGCAGCGCCGTCGCGATCATCGCGACCGCGACGAGCGCCCCGAACAGGAGGCGCAACGTCCTCCGTCCGTTCATCCTCTCCTCCTTCCTTCGGTGTCCACCGATCCGTCACCTGCATCCGCCAGGAGCCGCTTCGCGCCACGCAGCACGAGCGCGCCACCCGCGAGCAGGACCAGCGCCACCAGGGCAAGCGGGAGCGGCCCGGAGCCGGTCCGGGCCAGCGGGCCCTCGGGCGCGGGCGTGTCCTCCTCCGCCGCGGCCGCCGGTCGGACGATCACGACGCCGAACATCCCGGATCCCGGCTCTCCGTGGATCTGGCAGTAGTAGGGCACGCGCCCTGGCTCCTCGAACACGACGGAGAACGTCTGTCCACCCTCGAGCGTCCCCGAGTCGAACGAGCGGTCATCCGCGGTCACCGTGTGCGGGTTGTCGCCCTCGTTGGTCCACACCACCTCGGTGCCGACCGTCACCGTGAGCTGCATCGGGCGGAAGGCATCGTCCACCGCCGACACGCCGACCGAGGTCGACGCCTGCCCGACCACGCCGCCGATGCGCCCCGCCGGCTCCGGGGCGGGGCTCGGCGTGGCGCTCGTCGGGGCCTCCGGGCTCGGCGTCGGCCCCGAGGCCGCCCCCTCCTGTGCGGCCGCGGGCGCGACCCAGGCGGCAGCCGCCAGCCAGAACGCGGCCAGCAGCAACCGCCTCGCCACCCCGTCCCCCTCGCTCGCGTCGGCCCGAGTTCGCCGGTACTACGGGCGGACCCCGCCGCCGGTTTGCGAGCCTGACCTCAGGTCACCGCCGGTCGGTTCGACCGCGTCGAGCCCGGCCCTAGACTCCAGCCCATGCCGCGGACCGGGACGTACGACGCGATCGTCGTGGGGGGCGGCCACAACGGCCTGACGGCCGCCGCGTACCTGGCCGGCGCGGGCCTCCGCACCATGGTGCTCGAGCGCCGGGGGATCGTCGGCGGGGCCTGCGTGACCGAGGAGATCGCGCCCGGCTGCCGCGCCTCCACCACCTCCTACATCGCGTCGATGCTCCGCCCCGAAGTGATCCGGGACCTCGAGCTCGGCCGGCACGGGCTGCGGATGGTCGCCTGCGAGCCCGGCCTGCAAGCCGTGTTCGAGGACGGCACGGTGGTCCCCTGGTGGACCGACCACGAGCGCACCGTCGCCGAGTGGTCGCGGATCTCGCCCGAGGACGCGCGGACGTTCGATGGCGTCGACCGCCGGCTCCGGCACCTGGCGTCTTACCTCCAGGGCTTCTTCCTCGAGGAGCCGCCGGACGTGAACGCCCGCGGATGGGCGAGGCTCCGCGAGGCCCGCCGGCTGCTCAAGCGGTTCCGGACGATCCGGGGAGACGAGATCACCGACCTCGTCTCGTTCCTGACGGGCTCGCTCGGCGAGTTCCTGGACCGGAACTTCACCTCCGAGCACATCAAGCGGATGTACCTCGCGAACAACGTGTACGGGATGCACTCGCCGCCGTACCGGCCCGGCACCTCGATCGGCCTGCTGTTCCACCTGCTGTCGGGCGGCGAGGAGGACATCCAGGGCTTCTACGGCCACGTGATCGGCGGGATGGGCTCGATCACGCAGGCGATGGCAGCGGCCGCCCGCGAGCGCGGGGCCGAGATCCGGACCGATGCCGAGGTCTCCCGGATCCTCGTCGAGGGCGGCCGGGCGGTCGGCGTCGCCCTCGAAGGCGGGTCCGAGCTCCGCGCCCCCACCGTGCTGTCGAACGCCGACCCCAAGCGCACGTTCCTGCGGCTGATGGAGCGCTCGGACGTCCCTACGGACTTCCGCCGACAGGTCGAGGGCATCAAGATGGCCGGACCCTGCGCGAAGGTGAACCTCGTGCTCGGCGAAGAGCCCCGGTTCACGGGGATGCCCGTGGACGCCGACCCGAACCGCCGCTCGCTCGCCACCCTGGTCCCGACGCTCGAGGAGGCCGAGCGGATGTACGACGTGGCCAAGTGGGGCGAGATCCCCGAGCGCCTGTGGCTCGACTGCGTCGTGGCCTCGAACGTCGATCCGACGCTCGCGCCGCCGGGCAGGCACGTGATGACGTGCTTCGTCCAGTACGTGCCCTACGAGCTCCGCGAGGGCACCTGGGAGGAGCACCGGGACCTGCTCGGGCGCCGGGTGCTCGAGACCCTGGGCCGCTACGCGCCGAACGCCCCGGGCGCGGTCGAGGCGATGCAGGTCCTCACCCCGCTCGACCTCGAACGCACATACGGCCTGACCGAGGGGAACATCTTCCACGGCGACCTGAACATCGAGCAGCTGTTCTTCATGCGCCCGGTGCCCGGATGGTCCTCCTACCGCACCCCGATCGAGGGCCTGTACCTGTGCGGCGCGGGCGTCCACCCCGGCGGCGGCGTCACCGGCGCGCCCGGCTACGCCGCGTCGCACAAGGTGCTGCGGGACCGCAAGCGGAGCCGCCGACGTCGCTGACCGGCCTCAGACCTCGGTCTGCGTGTGGTCGTGGTACTCGTACGCGCTCATCGCGCGGCCGGTCAGGCTGCGCCACTCGCGCTCCTCGGCCGGGAGCTTGCCGAGCACCTTGGCCATCGCGCGCACGTGCGCTTGCACGCTGCCGCAGCACGAGCCGATGTAGCTCAGACCGGCCTCCACGGCCCGCCGGACGAAGTCCGCCATCTCCTGGCGAGAGAGCTGCATCGGGTCGAGCGCGTACGGGAACGCCTCCCACGCCGTGAAGTCCGGCCGGTCGGCGGTCGTGCGGTACGCCACGGGCTGGGACGCGACGTACGTCTCCGGGACCGCCTGCCGCATCTCGATCGCGATCGGGAGCTGTTGCTCTGGGCCGTTCAGGCAGTTCACGCCGACGATGTCGGCGCCGGCGTCGGCGAGCCGCCTGGCGCACTCGGCCGGTGCGTCGCCTTCGTAGGAGCGCGGCACCGGCTGCTCGAAGGACATCGTCACCATCACCGGGAGCCCGGTCGCCTTCGCGCGCTCCACGAACAGGAGCGCCTCGCCGAGGTAGCTGAAGGTCTCGCCGATCCAGAGGTCGGGTGGGCCGGCATCGAGCTGGTCCCGGAGCTGCCGGTCGAACAGCGCCCTCACGTGGTCGACGCTCCCCGGGTCCGCCGGGTCGTACGCCCACGTGAGCGAGAGGTTCCCGGCCACGAGCGCGTCGCCCCCGGCCGCGACCTCGCGGGCGATCCTCACGGCGTTCCGGTTGATCTCGTCGACCTTGCCCTCGAGCCCGACGGTCGCCAGCTTGTCGTCGCTCGCGTAGAAGGTCATCGTCTGGAGCACGTCGGCGCCGGCCCGCAGGAACTCGCGGTGGAGCTGCGCGAGCGCGTCGGGGTGCTCGATCACGACCTCGGGCGTGAACGGGCCCGCCTGGACGTAGCCGCGCTTCTCGAGCTCGAGCAGGTAGCCGCCGTCGCCGAGGACCGGGCCCTCGGCCAGGCGCTCCAGGATCCCCTTCGGCATGCGCGCTCCCCCTCGTGGTGGTGCGCGAGTCTAACGGGGGAACCGTGGCCGGACGCGACCGGCGGTCACGTCCTTGCCGACGGCGGGCGCGGCCGCCGCAGCTCCCGGACCCGAGAGCCGACCACGAGGCCGGCGGCGAGCAGGACCAGGTTCTTGACGACGAACTCGCCCTCGACCGTGAGCAGCAACGGGTTCCCCTCCTGGAACGCGACCTCGGGCAGCACGACGAACACGAGCGCCGTGCCGAGCATCTGGAGCGCGAACAGCAGGAGCGCCACGCGCAGCAGCCGTCCGAGGATCAGGAGCGCGCCGACGGTCACCTCGACGACGCCGAGCGTCGGCACGACCAGGTCCCGGTCGAGCCAGTAGACGGTGCGGGCCACGAGGTCGGAGACCGGCGAGACGTCGAGGACCTTCAGGAGGCCGAACCAGACGAACACGACGCCGAGCGAGATCCGCAGCGCCGGCACGCCCATCCGGCCGAGCCACGACCGTACGCGTCGATCGGTGCGCTCGATCCGGGGCCAGGCCCGCTCGACGACGCCCTGGCGGTCCGGGATCCGATCGGTCGACGTGGTCATGCACCCAGCCTACCGGGGATCCCGGGGACGCGGTTCAGCCCTCGGCGAGCATCGCGTACAGGCGCTTCCGGGCCTCGGCGAGGATCTCGGCCGCCTGCGTGCGCTGCGCGTCCGTGCCGGCGCGCGCGACCTGCATGGCCGCGGCCGCGAGCCCGAAGGCCGCCTCACGGAGCTGGGCGATCCCCTCGCCCATCGGGCCGAACTCCCACGGCTCGCCCGCCTCGCCCCGCTTCCGCCGCTCGTCGAGCTCGGCTCGTCCGGCGGCGGTGATCGTGTAGACGCGCTTGCCCTCCTCCTCCGTGCTGGTCACGAGCCCCTCGTCCTCCAGGAGCTGGAGCGTCGGGTAGATCGAGCCGGGGCTCGGCCGCCATATGCCGCCGCTGCGCTCCTCGAGCTCGCGGATCAGGTCGTAGCCGTGCATCGGCCGGTCGGTGAGCAGGGACAGGAGCCCCGTCCGGACGTCGCCGCGCCGGGCGCGACGCCCCCCGAACCACTGCGGGCCGCCGAACCAGGCCCGCTCCCACCGGCCGTGCGGGCCTCGGAAGGGGTCGTGGTGGCGAGGGCGGTGGCCGTGCCATGTGCCTGCGTGCATCGTCATCCCCCCTCGAGAGCTATCGCGATATATCGTAACACATCGCCGCATGCCCCTGGCGCTGCCGACCCGGTGGAGATCAGGACATGACCGACAGACACATGACGGGTGGCAGACCGGCTGCGAGTTCATGCCAGCTCGCGCCCTCGTCCCCCGAAGCGAAGACGCGCCCGTCCGGCGTGCCGAACGCGATCAGGTCCGCCGTCGCGTCCAGGCAGTGCGTGTCGACGTTGCCGTGGAACCACTCCGGGAGCCCGCTGCGGCACGGCTCGAGCCGGCCGCCCGCGAGCGGTCTCCGGTACACGGCGGCGTGGCCGCCGCGGGGGCCGTCCGAGGCCGAGACGAGCACCGCGTCCCCACACACCGCGACCGCCCGGCAGTAGGTCGAGCGGAGGCCCTCGTCCTCGATCCGCCACGTCGTGCCATCGTCCTCGCTCACGGCCAGCCCGTACGCGCACGCCGCGAACACGCCCGGCTCCCCCGCCCACACCTGGTGGACATCGGTGTCGATGTCGATCGTGGGCTCCCACGTCTCGCCTCCGTCGCGCGAGCGCGGGATGCCGCCGACGTGCACGTTCACGAAGAGCGATCCGCCGGCTTCCGCGATCGAACGCACGGCGGGCGGCCCGCCCCACGGCGTGTACCAGCGCTCGCGCCCCTCGACCCGGTCGAACGAGTCGGCCGTCCGCACGGGCGTCGGCGGATCTGCCAGGAACGCGAGATGCGCCCCGGAGCTCCCCACGAGCACGCCGAGACCCGTCGCGGCCAGGCACTCGACCTCGAGGTTCCCGATCGACACGACGTGGGACCAGGCCTCCCCGTCCGCGGAGCGCCAGATCTCCCGACGGCCCACGACGGCGAGCACGCCCTCGTCCGTGGGAGCGAGCGCGGTCACGCCCGGCGGCGAGTCCTCCCAGCCGATCCGCCTCGCCCCCGTCGTCCGACCGTTCCCGAAGGCGTGCAGCCCCTCGCGCGTGCCGACCAGGACCGTGGCCATCGCGCCTACCGCGGGATCGAGACGCCGATCCCGCCCCGCGTCTGACCGCCGTAGCGCTCCTTCTCCCTGGCGAGGTCGAGCGGGCGCAGCCGCGAGCGACCGGCGAGCGTCTCCTCGTCGATCAGGTCGGCGGGCACGAGCCACGACACCTCGAACTCGAGCCCGTCCGGGTCCTGCGCGTACAGCGCCTTCGTCGTCGAGTGGTCCGAGGCGCCGGTGAGGGCGCCGATCTCCGAGAGCCTCACCCAGATCCGCTCGAGCTCGTCGAGCGTGTCGACCTCCCAGGCCAGGTGGTACAGGCCGACGGTCGCGCGGCCCGCCGTGGATGCGCCGGCCTGCTCGCCGATCTCGAACAGCCCGAGGTCGTGGTCGTTCGTCGACCCGGGCGCCTGGAGGAACGCGGCGCCGCGCATCTCCATCACCGGTTCGAACCCGAGGGCCTCGCGGTAGAAGGCGACGCTCCGCTCGAGGCTCCGCACGAACAGGACGGCGTGGTTCAGGCGCGTGACGGGCATCCTCAGGCACCCGCCTCGCCCAGCACGGGCAGGATCCGCTCGAGGCCCCACTCGAGCTCCTCGCGCGAGATCACGAGCGGGGGCGCGAGCCGGATCGTCGTCTCGTGCGTGTCCTTCGCGAGGATCCCGGCCTCGAGCAGCCGCTCGGCCACGCGCCGGGCCGGCCGCGCCGCTTGCGCGAGCTGGACACCCGCCCATAGGCCGCGGCCGCGGACCTCCTCGACCGTCGGCAGGGCCGCCTCGCCGAGCGCCTTCAACAGGTACTCCCCCAACTCGCGTGAGGCCTCCTGGACCTCGCCGGTCCGGAGCATCGAGATCACGCGCCGACCGATCGCGCAGGCGATCGGGTTCCCGCCGAACGTGCTGCCGTGCTCGCCGGGCTTGTACACGCCGAGCACGCGCTCGTCGGCGACCACGGCCGACAGCGGGACGACGCCGCCGCCGAGCGCCTTGCCCAGGATGAGCACGTCCGGCCGCACGCCCTCGTGCTCGACCGCGAACGTGTACCCGGTCCGCCCGAGCCCGGTCTGGATCTCGTCGGCGACGAGCAGGACCTCGTGCGCGGTGCAGATCTCGCGCACCCGGCGCAGGTATCCATCGGGGGGGACGATGATCCCGGCCTCTCCCTGGATCGGCTCGACGAGGAAGGCCACCGTGTCCTCGTCGATCGCCGCCTCGAGCGCCTCGGCGTCACCGTACGGGATCACCTCGAACCCGGGGGTCAGCGGCCCGAAGTTCCGCCTGGAGCCCGGGTCGGTCGAGAAGCTCACGATCGTGATCGTGCGGCCGTGGAAGTTCCGGTCGCACACGATCACCTTCGCGCGGTCGGGCGCCACGCCCTTGACCTCGTACCCCCACTTGCGGACGGTCTTCAGCGCGGTCTCGACGCCCTCGGCGCCGCTGTTCATCGGCAGGGCCATCTCCATCCCGCACAGGTCGGCCAGGTCCCGCAGGAACGGACCGATCTGGTCGTTGTGGAACGCGCGGCTGGTCAGCGTGAGCCGGTCGAGCTGCTCCTTGGCCGCCTCGACGACCGCCGGGTGGCGGTGCCCGAAGTTCAGCGCCGAGTAGGCCGCGAGCATGTCGAGGTAGCGCCTGCCCTCGACGTCGGTGACCCAGACGCCCTCGCCTTCGGCCACCACCACCGGGAGCGGTGCGTAGTTCCGTGCGCTGTATCGCTCGACGAGCTCGATGTGCTCCTGGCTGGTGCTGGGTCCGGTGCCCATGCCGACGCCCTCCTCGTGCTGCCCTCTCCCGGATCGGGGCGCCGGGCGCCCCGCAGCCGAGTCTACCGGTCGCCCACCGGCGGGCGGCTACGAGGCGATCGTGGCGGCGAGCTCCTCGAAGTTGTCCACGTACCGCCGAGCGTCCTCGTCCGAGTGCGCCACCGAGAGCGTCCAGCTCTCCCACTTGGCCCAGGGCGACTTGAACACCCCGCGGTTCAGTTGCCACAGCCACGCGAGGTAGGACAGGCGCTCGTCGATGTCGATCGCGTCCCGGTACTCGCGGACCGGCTCGGCCTTCCAGTTCACGCCGCCCTTGGCCCCGAGCGTGGTGATCCGGGCCGGGAGCCGGTACCGGTCGATCGAGGCCTGGACACCGTTCCGGACGATCGCGTGGAGCTCGTCGAACCGCCCGTACGCGTCCTCCGTGAGCACCTCGGTGAGCGCGGCGCGCGAGGCCGCCATCGTGAGCGGGTTGCCGTTGAACGTGCCGACCTGCTCGACCTTCCCGCGGACGACGAGCCCCATCAGCTCCTCGACGCCGCCGATCGCCCCGCACGGCAGCCCGCCACCGATCGCCTTCGCGAAGCACGCGAGGTCCGGGGTGACGCCGAACGCCTCGATCGCCCCGCCCCACGCGACGGTGGCCCCGGTCTTCACCTCGTCGAACGCGAGGTACGAGCCGTTCGCGTGGCAGATGTCCTTGATCGCCTGGAGGTAGCCCGGCTCGGGCAGCGTGACCCCGAGGTTCGTCATGCACGGCTCGACGATCATCCCGGCGATCTGCCCGGTGAACTCCTCGAACACGCGCTTGACCGCCTCGGCGTCGTTGAACGGCACGACGCGCGTGAGCTCCACGTACGACCGCGGCAGCCCGGGCGTCTGCGCGACGGGGTTCGGGCGCTCGTGGGGACCCCAGACGTCGGGGCTCGGGTAGACCGAGACCATCAGCGCGTCGTGGTGCCCGTGGTAGATCCCCTCGCACTTCAGGAGCCGGTCGCGGCCGGTCGCCGCGCGCATCAGGCGGCACGCGTCGAGCGTCGCCTCGGTGCCCGAGTTGCCGAACCGCCAGTACGGGAGCCCGGTGCGTTCGGACAGGTTCTCGGCCACGACGAGCGCGTCCTCGGTGGGCTGCGCGAAGTGCGATCCGAGCGCGATCCGCCGCCGCACGGCCTCGACGACCTTCGGGTGCGCGTGGCCGACGACCATCACCCCGTACCCGTTGTGGTAGTCGACGAACTCGTTCCCGTCGATGTCCCAGATCCGCGAGCCGAGGCCGCGGTCGATGTAGATCGGGTGCGGCGGCGCCGTCTGCCAGGAGGACGACACGCCACCCGGCAGCCGGTGCGAGGCCTCCCGCTGGTGCGCGAGCGACCGCGGCTGCTTCGCGCGGAGCGCGGCCTCCTCGTCCCGGATCAGCGCGTCGACGCGTTCCAGGTCGATCTCGACGGTCGCGGACATCGCGGGCCCCCTCGCTCGGTTTGACTGGCGGTTCAGTCTAGCCACACGGGCGAACCGCCGCGGTGCGAGCTCGGTCGTTCAGGCGGCGAGGTCGGCGGCGAACGCCTCGAAGTTCCCCACCGCGCGCCGCAGGTCGTCCTCGCTGTGCGCGACCGAGAAGGTCCACGGGTCGCCGGCCGGCAGCCAGACCCCGCCGTTCAGCTGGTACAGCCACGCGAGGTGCGCGAGGCGGTCGTCGTGCGCGGCGTGGTCCCGGAAATCGCGCACGGGCTCGGCACGGAAGTGGACGGATCCGCGGCACGAGACGGACGCGACCTGCGCCGGCAGCCCGTGCCGCTCGATCGCCTCGCCGATCCCGCCCGCCAGCACGGCCTCGAGCTCCTCGAACCGCCGGTACGCGCGCGGGGTGAGGATCTCCGAGAGCACGACGCGCGCCGCCGCCATCGAGAGCGGGTTGCCGTTGAACGTGCCCTCCTGCTCCATCGTCCCGTCGGCCACGACCCGCATGACCTCCTCCGTCCCGCCGATCGCGCCGATCGGCAGGCCCCCGCCGATCGCCTTCGCGAGACCCACGAGGTCCGGCGTCACGCCCGATCGTTCCGTCACGCCTCCGGCGGCGATCGTCGCCCCGGTCTTGACCTCGTCGAACGCGAGCAGGGCGCCGTGGCGGTGCAGGAGCTCCCGCAGGCCCTCGAGGTAGCCGGGCTCGGGGAGGATCACGCCGCAGTTCATCAGGATCGGCTCGAGGATCATGCCGGCCACGCGGTCGCCCTCGTCGGCCAGGACGCGCTCGACCGCGGCCAGGTCGTTGAACGGGACGATCCGCAGGGCGTCGCCGTAGCCCGGAAGGACCCCGGCGGTGTTCGGAACCGCGGCGGGGCGCCCCGCCGGACCGGCGACATCGAGGTCCGGCCAGTAGCTGAAGGCCAGGCAGTCGGGGCTCCCGTGGTACGCGCCCTCGACCTTCACGATCAGCTCGCGGCCCGTGGCCGCCCGCATGATCCGGCAGGCGTCCATCGTGGCCTCGGACCCTGAGCTCTTGAACCGCCACAGCGGGAGCCCGAAGCGTTCCGCGAGGAGCTCGGCCACCACGACGGTATCCTCGACCGGCATCGCGAGATGCGTCCCGAGCGCCACGCGCTCGCGGACGGCCTCGACGACCTTCGGGTGCGCGTGCCCGACGACCATGACGCCGTAGCCGCAGTGCAGGTCGACGTAGGCGTTGCCGTCCAGGTCCCACAGGCGCGAGCCCTCGCCGCGGTCGCCGTAGATCGTCGCCGGGTCGAGCGCGTGCCAGCTGCACGCCACCCCACCCGCCAGCGACCGGCCGGCGCGCTCGGCGAACGCGATCGAGCGCGGGAGCTTCGCGGCGAGATGGGTCTCCTGCTCGGCGATCAGCTCCTCGACCCGCGCCGGATCGATCTCCACGGCCACGCGCTGTCTCACGGCTCTCCCCTCCAGGCTCCCGCGCCCGGAGCATATGTCGATGCCCGCGACCGGGAACAGTTGCCCTACCGGGCGATGGCGCCGGCGAGCTCGGCGAAGTTCTCCACGTACCGCCGGGCGTCCTGGACGGTGTGCTGCACCGAGGTGGTCCAGGTCTCCTGCTTGCTCCACGGCGACTTGAAGACCCCGCGGTTCTGCTGGAACAGCCAGGCGAGGTACGTGATCCGTTCGTCGATCCCCACGGCGTCGCGGTACTCCCGGACGGGCGTCGCGCGGTAGATCACCGAGCCCTTGGCGCCGAGGCCGGTGACGTAGGCGGGGAGCCGGTGCTCCTCGATCGCCGCGCCGCAGCCCTCGGCCAGGACCCGGTGGAGCTCGTCCAGGTGATCGTAGGCGTCGCGGGTCAGCACCTCGGTGAGCGCGGCGCGCGAGGCCGCCATCGTCAACGGGTTCCCGTTGAACGTCCCCGCCATGTCGTAGGCGCCGTCGATCACGGGCCGGAACAGCTCCTCGGTCGCGCCGATCGCGCCGCAGGGCAGGCCGCCGCCGATCGCCTTGGCCAGGCACACGATGTCCGGCGTCACGCCGAAGGCCTCGACCGCACCGCCGTAGGCGATCGTCGCCCCCGTCTTCACCTCGTCGAACGCGAGCAGGGCGCCGTGGCGGTGCAGGAGCTCCAGCAGGCCCTCGAGGTAGCCGGGCTCGGGGAGGATCACGCCGCAGTTCATCATCGCGGGCTCGATGATCATCCCGGCCACGCGCCCCTCGAGCTCGCCGAGCGCGCGCTCGACCGCTCTGAGGTCGTTGAACGGGACCACGCGGACCAGGTCGGCGAACGCCCGCGGGATCCCGAGGGCCTGCGGAACCGTCACCGGGTGGTCGCGGGGGCCGATCAGCTCCGGGTCGGGGACGACGGAGAACATCAGCGCATCGTGGTGCCCGTGGTACGAGCCCTCGATCTTGAGGAGCACGTCGCGGCCCGTGGTCGCACGCATCAGGCGGGCGGCCTCGAGCGTGGCCTCGGTCCCGGAGTTGCAGAACCGCCACAGCGGCAGCCCGAACCGGTCGGCCAGGTTCTCCCCCACCGCGTCCAGATCTCTCGTGGGCTGCGCGAAGTGCGTGCCGCGGCGGGCCTGTCGCTGGATCGCCTCGAGGACCTTCGGGTGGGCGTGTCCCACGACCATCGCGCCGTACCCGAGGTGGAAGTCCACGTACTCGTTCCCGTCGACGTCCCAGATCCGCGAGCCCTCGCCGCGGTCGATGTAGATCGCGTGCGGCGGCGCGTCCTGCCAGCTCGAGGCCACCCCGCCCGCCACCGAGCGCGCGGCCACCTCCTTGTAGGCGATCGAGGCCTGGTGCTTGGGCTCGAGCTTGCCCTCCTCCTCCTCGATCAGGCGGTCGATCCGCTCCAGGTCGAGCTCGATCGGTTCGGGCATGAACGCCTCCGCGGCTGTTTGAACGGTCGTTCAATCTTCCCGTCCGGGGGTGGCCGGCGTCAAGCAGGAGGGGGCCCGCTGCTAGAATCGCCTGGCCGACCGTGGTGGCCGTAGCTCAAGTGGTTAGAGCGCCAGGTTGTGGTCCTGGAGGCTGGGGGTTCGAGTCCCCTCGGTCACCCCACCCACGCAGGCCCGCTTGCTAGACTGCGGCGGGCCTCTAGCTCAATCTGGCAGAGCAACGGACTCTTAATCCGCAGGTTCGGGGTTCGAGTCCCCGGGGGCCCACCAACCGGCACGCGACCGCGGTTCCAGCACGAACGGGGAGGTCGATGGACGTCGGATCGTGGCTCGACGCGTATCGACGCGCCTGGGAGGAGAAGGACGCTGAGGCGGCGGCCGCCCTGTTCGCCGAGCGGTCGACCTACCGCTCGCACGTCTTCCAGGACCCCTACGAGGGACGCGAGGGGGTCCGCCGCTACTGGCAGGAGGTGACGCGGGCCCAGGAGGACGTGCGCGTGCGGATGGGGCGCCCCTTCGCCGACGGCGACCGCGTGGCGGCCGAGTTCTGGACCACGATGCGCGTCGAAGGCAACGAGACCACGCTCGCCGGCTGCCTCCTGCTCGACTTCGGCCACGACGGCCTCTGCATCGCCCTGCGCGAGTACTGGCAGTTCGAGCCGGGCCTGCGCGAGCCCCCGCCCGGTTGGGGCACCTGAGCTTACCCGACCGATCCATCGAGGCGCAGACCCACGCCGCCACGGGGATCCCGCCCGCGGAGCCCGATCGCCGTCCGGAGTGGTCTAGGGTGAGGGCGCGGCACCCCCGGTCGGTCGGAAGATCCACAAGCCGGTTCGCATGTCGCTCGCGAGGACGAGGCCTCGACCCTCGTCGATCGCAACGCCCCAGACGACGGCGAACCTGTCGGGGCCGAACGCCGCCTTCTTCTTCCCGCTCGCCGTCGGCGTCGCCAGGCCGACCATCATCGGGTCGGTCGGGTCGCTGACGTCGAGCGCGACGATCCCGTGCGAGTACCAGGCCGAGTACGCGCGGTCGCCCAGGATCTCGGTGTTGTGGACCGACCAGAACCCGGGGGGGAACTCCAGCGACCCCGACACGTACGGCAGGTCGGAGAACGCACCGACCTGGGAGAAGTCGTACACGCCGTCCCCATCGATATCGGTCGTCCCCTCCCGGAACACGCGGATGAACCCCCACGTCGGCGTGGTCGGCTCCAGCGTGACCGAGACCGCGCCGACCGCGGATCGGACCCTCGAGGCGAACGGCTCGGTCCCCGAGACCTGCACCGCCGGGATCCCCACGTTCCCCACGGCGCGCGGTGTCGAGAACGGGAAGGGATACGCATCGTCGGGGCCGACGAGGTTCGAGAGCGCCGCCATCGCCCCCGCATCGGCGGCCCGCCGGATCTGGGCTCCGAGGCGGCAGGGCAGCTCCTCTGGGAGGGTCGGGTCGAGCCCGACGTAGAAGGGATCGACCGTGTCGAAGAGCGCGACGCGTCCTTCCGCTCCCGCGAAGTCCGCGTCCTCACAGCCGTCGCCGGCGTCGAAGATCGTTCCCGTGACCATGCCCACGTCGGTCAGCAGGACCGGCATCCAGAACTCGTCCACGCCGCTGAACTCGGTGGCGCCGGTGGCGCTCGAGGTCACCACGACCGGGTCCGGCAGCGACCAGTCCTCGTCGTTTTGGAAGAGGTACCGCTGCCCACCCACGTCGAGGATGCCGAGCGAGTGGGCGTCGCCGTCGTCGGCGACCCCTCCCGGGTAGACCGTGCGACCGACGAGCACCGGCGCGGCCGGATCGCTCAGGTCGAACTTCAGGACCCCGGCGTCCCAGTAGGACACGTACGCGGTCATCCCGTCGTCCGCCGCCCGGACGCTGTGGGCGTAGGCGGAGGCGAACCCGCCCGTCCCGCCGAACTGCGAGGTGAGCACGAACCCGTCGGGGCCCGGCAGCGACGAGTCGGCGAGCACCCCCCAATCGGCCAGCACGACCGGATCCTTCGGATCGGTGATGTCCACGATCTTGAAGTCACCCCCCGGCTCGTCCCCGAACCACTGGGCCTCCCACTCCTCGAACGGGACCGCGAGGAGCGCCAACGCTGTCCCGTCCGGTCGGGCGACGATGTCGATCTCGTGCACGCCTCCGGTCGGGATCCGCGTGAAGCTCAGCAGCCGCGGACGCGCGGGGTTCGTGACGTCGTACAGCGAGAAGCCTCCGGGGCCGGGACGCTCGAGCGCGAAGTTCGCCTGGACGCCGACCGCCATGATGTCGCGCGTCCCGATCCGCTCCACGTCGACGTCCTCGTTGGCGGTGCCCCGGCGGGCGGCCGCCGCGGTAGCCACGAGCTCCGGCCGACGGGGGCGGTTGATGTCGATGATGTGCACGCCGACGGTCTCCTCGTACGGTCCGCATCGCTCGCAGGTCGCGACGTAGGCGTGGGTCCCGACGTCGCCACCGTGGTCGAAGACCGTGAGGTCGCCCTGAGGCGGTCGGCCGGGCAGGTTCAAGTGCGAGACGGTCTCGAAGTTCTCCAGGATCGGCGCCGCCGATCGAGAGGCCGCGGCTCCCGTTGAGCGCCCCGGAAGGCGGAGCTCCGCGTGCGATCGGAGCGCGGTCTCCGACTTGCGCTCGTCGGTCGACGTTCGATCAGCGATCGCGTCGGACCCGGCGAACGGGACGAGGAGCAAGACGAGCACGAACAGGCGGATCGCACGCGCCTTCATAGGAACCCCTCCGGGCGCGGGCGAGCCCTGGTTCCGGTCGCCGCCCCGAAGCGGCGTCCTGGTGGACCCAGATCGTATGTGCTCGGCTCGGCGAGAGGAAGACCGGATCCGTGCGCGGTG